>JAEEGL013138036.1_pt1 | contig 110577 bp, 101 predicted proteins | sample 9134231 | NCBI WGS metagenome assembly JAEEGL01 (sample SAMN16246548, study PRJNA631951) | gut metagenome | biome: gut microbiome; feature: rumen; material: fiber-attached | host: Bos | place: Iran: Karaj | collected 2018-10
ATCTTCATCAAGACCTTCTAACTTTTGAACTTCAGAAATGCTTCCTAATGTACATGTTGTTAAAGCTTGAGTTTGACCTCTTGTGAATACAGCTGAACCGTGAACTCTTGGTAATATACCAGTTTCACACCAAATTGGTCTAATTTCTGTTAATGTTCTACCATCTGGTCTGATACCGTCATCAAGAATCTTCTTTCTAACCTTAGCCTTCTTCATAGCGTACATTGTTTCATAAATGTCTCTCTTTGAATCAGGATACTTTTCAGCGAAATGAGCATAAACATCATTGTCTAATTCTTCTTCAGCTACTTCTCTTTCATGTCTATCGAAGTGTGTTAACACTTCATCCATCTTAGCATCGCAATATTCCTTAACGTCAGCTTCAACGTCAGCAGCTGGATGATAAAGATTTGGAATAATCTTTTCCTTACCGATTTCTGCTTGAATACCTTCGATCCATGCTACGATCTTCTTGATTTCTTCATGACCGAATAAAATAGCTTGAACCATTTCTTCTTCTGATAATTCATTACATCCAGCTTCAACCATTAAGATAGCATCCTTTGTACCTGAAAGGTTTAAAGCAAGCTTACTCTTAGCTCTTTGTTCTGAACCTGGGTTAATAACATATTGTCCATCAACATATCCAACAACTACTGAACCTGTAGGTCCTGCAAATGGGATATCAGAGATTGATAAAGCAACTGATGAACCGATCATTGCATAAATCTCTGGTGGAATTTCTGTATCTACAGATAAACATGTAGCTATAACTGTAACATCATTATAGAAAAACTTTGGGAATAAAGGTCTTAAAGGTCTATCAATTAATCTTGATGTTAAAATAGCCTTATCACTAGCCTTTCCTTCTCTCTTCTTAAATCCCCCTGGAATCTTACCTACGGCATACATCTTTTCTTCAAAATCACATGATAATGGGAAGAAATCTACACCTTCTCTTTGTTCCTTGGCCATACATACGTTAACCATAACGGCTGTGTCACCACATCTAACGATACAACTTCCGTTAGCTTGACCACAATATGCACCAGTTTCAACTGATACTTCTCTTCCACCTATTGTAGTCTTAAAAATTCTCTTTTCCATCACTAATCCTCCAATATTAGTTAAAATCTATTAATTTCCTTTGTTTAATTGTCCAAAAATTAAATAACAAAAAACTAAAAGATAAGGGTTGTAAGATTGCCCTACAACCCTTATTTTGTCATTAGTTTGAGCTTCTTAAATCTAGCTTTTCAACGATAGCACGATATCTGTTGATATCTGTTTCCTTTAAGTACTTTAATAAGCTTCTTCTTGAACCTACCATTGTTTGTAAGCCCTTTCTTGAGTGAGAATCTTGCTTATTAGCCTTTAAGTGCTCTGTTAAATGTTGGATTCTAGCTGTTAGTAAAGCGATTTGTACTTCAGCTGAACCTGTGTCCTTTTCGTTTTTGCCATACTTAGCAATAATTTCTTGCTTTGTTAATTCTTCCATTTTTTTGCCTCCTTCTTTGGAAAAATAATTCGCCATGCACTACGTAAAAAATCGGAGTAATTTTTAAACCTAGCACAGGTACAGTTAGTATCTTATCATAACCATTTTTGAAATCGCAACTAAAATATATATTAAATAAAGAAATTATACTTACTATCTAATATCTCTTGCTCTCTTTGCAAGAACACTTCAAGACCTTTTGCTTCTGGAAGTCTAGATATTTGATCTTTTTCTATATCTAATTTCTTAGAAATTGCACCAGCACCATTAGCAATAATCGATGTAGTTTCTTCCATAATGTCAATGTTATAAATACAAGCTTTGCCTTTTTTGCAATAACCAACATTTTCCAAATTACCACTCATATGCTTTTGTTTGTACATATAATATGGTTCATAACCTGCATTCATAATAGCATTCATTGCATAATCTACCATCTTTGATGGTATATTCTCTGAAGCATTATCATAATTAGTTTCATGAAGCTTAGAGCCTCTCTTAAGTGCTAAGGTGTGAACTGTAATATTTTCCGGGTCTAACTCTATTGCCTTATCTACTGAATTCTTAAAATCTTCAAAAGATTCGCCAGGAAGCATTGCAATTAAATCCATATTGATATCAAAATCATATTCTCTTGCCATCTTATACACATCATAGATATCATCTACCGAATGTTTTCTACCAATTAAGTCTAAGGTTGTCTGATTAAAGCTTTGTGGATTAATCGAAATACGAGTAACGCCATTTCTAGCCATAATATTTAATTTTTCTCTAGTTATAGTATCTGGTCTTCCAGCCTCAACAGTATATTCTGACACATTGAAATTTGCAGCTGAGACGATTTTTTCAAAATTCACATCATCAATTGAAGTTGGAGTTCCACCACCAATATAAACAGATTTAACAACAAAACCTTTTTCTTTAATAATGCGTTTTGTCATATCCAACTCTTTTAATACCATATCAGTATATGGACAAATTAGTTTTTTAACACATCTAAGCTCAGCAGATATAAAAGAACAATAAGAACATCTAGTAACACAAATTGGAATGTTAACAAAAACATCAACATATTTTGCATCCTTAGCATAAATACCTTCTTGATTCTTGCAGATCATTGAAATTAACTTTGTCTTTTCTTTAGATACTCTCAATCTATTTTCAAAGTAGTCATCTGCATCAATACCACTTGCCATAACATCATGATAAAGCTTTGTTGGACGAATTCCTGTTAAAGACCCATAAGGCAATTTTACTCCTGTAATCTTAGACAACACATCATACAAGAAAACCTTACTATATCTCTTTTTTAGAGATTTAATGGCTAATGGGGAATTATATTCTTCTAAATTAAATTGATTTTCATAATGCTCAAGACAATTTATTTCTAAATCGATTTTTGTCGTATAGTTGTTATTTCCGTTATCTATAAGGTCTAATCTGATGAAATTCTTAGATTCATCGTCAAGTTCAACATATGGATGGAAAGCTCTAACAATGTCCTTGTAGTCATTATCAAAACCTTCTTCATTTGTTTCAAATCTAAGTCTAATTTCACTCATTTTAAAAATCTTCCTCTATATCTTCCGTATCTATAAGAATTGGATTGTGAACTCTTTCAAAATATGAATTTGTAATCTCTCCATGCCCAGGAAAAATCATATATTCTCCCTCTAAATTGAAAATTTTCTTTATGGACAATTTAAGCTTTTGAAAATCACCGTCTTCAAAGTCTGTTCTGCCATATGATGCTCTAAAGATTGTATCGCCTGAAAAAATATTCTCATCTATAACAAAACATACCCCACCCTCTGTATGCCCAGGTGTTTGTATTACTTTTACTTTTAGACCCATTATATCCAAAGTCTCATCTTTCTCTATTACATAATCTACGTCAAAATGTTTTATATCATAGCCGTACATTCTTGCCATATAACCTGGAGCATCTATTTTCCATATATCATTTTTATGCATATAAACCTTAGCTCCCATATCTTGAAGCTGTTTTACACTGCCAATATGATCAAAATGTCCATGAGTTAATAGTACAGCAACGCATTTTAGTCCATTCTTAGCTAAATAGTCCAAAATCGCGCTGGTTTGCTCAAATGTATCAATTAGAATACATTCCTTCGTCAAATCATTTATTACAAAATATGAATTTGTGGCAAATGCTCCACCTGTTAAACAATCAATTCTCATTGTTTTTCTCTACTATAATCATTACAGGACCATCTGAAGACATTTCTATATGCATATGTTCTCCAAATACACCTGTGGCAATATCTGCGCCCATTTTCTCTCTAAATACGCTTAAAGCGTACTCATATAAAGGAAGAGCTACTTCTTTATGAGCTGCTTTAGAAAAGTCTGGGCGACGGTTTGTTGCTGTATTTGCATAAAGAGTAAAATTCGAAACAACCATAACTTGACCATCAATATCTTTTAGAGTCTTATTGGTTTTTCCATTTTCATCTCTAAACAATCTCATACCGCATACACGATCAACAACATAATCTACAATTTTCTTATCATCATTATGAGTAAATCCAAGTAGAACTAAAAATCCAGCTCCACATTGCGAAATCAATTTATCTTCAACTGTTAATTTTGCGTAGTTTATTCTTTGAATTACTGCTTTCATATATTACTTACCATTCGCTCTCTTAACTTCACGAACGCCTTTAATCTGTTCAAGTTTTTGCATTAAACTCTTAATTTCGCCAGTAGAAGAAACTTCAACAGAAAGTTTAGCAATAGCAGTAGTATTATCTATCTTCTTAGCATCCAATGTAACCATTGGAACTTTCATATTTGCAATAAGCATAGCAATATCCGCAACAAATCCAGCTCTTTCGTCTGCAACAATTTCAACAAATACTTCGTATTTGCCAGTTACTACCTCTGGCCATTCTGCAGATACAATTCTCTCTGGTTCTAAAGAAGCTACGTTTGGACAATTCTTTCTATGAATAATAACACCTCTAGTTCTTGAGATATATCCAACAATCTCATCACCTGGAAGCGCTGTACAACATTGAGAGAACTTAACTTTCATTCCACCCATTCCATTAATTAAAATACCGCTATCTCCATTAGAAGATTTAGCTGGAATCTTTGCCATAACTTGCTCAATAGAAACATTTCCTTTATTAACTTCTTCGTTTTTAATTTCTATTAACTTATTAGCAAGAGAATATGCAGACAACTCACCACATCCGATTGACGCACAAATATCATCAATTGAAGCAGCCTTATAGTTGTTCTTAATATAATCATTCCATGCTGGAATCTTAATAAGTTCGTTAAAGTCATATCCTTTTTGTCTAACAACTTTTTCGAATGTATCTCTACCAATCTTAACATTCTCTTCGCGATTAACTTTCTTGAAGAATGCTTTGATCTTAGATTTCGCAGCAGGAGTAATTGCAATATTTAACCAATCTCTAGATGGACCTTTTGATGTATTTGAAGTTATAACTTCAACAACATCACCATTTCCAAGTTTCGTAGAAATTGGAACCATTTTATTATTAATCTTTATACCAACGCAATGATGTCCAACTTGAGTATGAACAAGATATGCAAAGTCGATACCTGTAGATCCGTTAGGAAGATTAAATACGTCGCCTCTTGGAGTAAATACGAAAACTTGATCTGAATATAAGTCAATTTTAACATTGTCCAAATATTCTTTAGAGTTCATGCCTTCGTTTTGAAGCTCCATAACACCTCTAATCCAAGCTAGTTTTTGATCATCGATTGATTGCTTTGAATTAGTATTTCCTTGCTTATATTTCCAGTGTGCAGCAATACCGTATTCGGCGATTTGATGCATTTCATGTGTTCTAATTTGAATTTCAAATGGAGAACCATATGGAGGCGCAATAACAGTAGTATGTAATGATTGATACATATTTGCCTTAGGAACTGAAATATAATCCTTAAAACGTCCTGGAAGTGGCTTCCACTTGTTATGGATAGCACCTAAAACTGCATAGCAATCCTTTACTGAATCTACGATAATACGAAGCGCAATTAAATCGTAAATCTCTTCAAAAGATTTACCTTTCTTTAATTTTCTATAGATACTATAGAAATGCTTTGGACGACCATTTACATCGCCAGCAATTCCTATCTCTTTCAAGATAGCTTTAATCTCTACAGTAATACTATCCACGAATTTTTGTCTCTCACTCTTAGATTGAGCTACCTTTTCTGCAATATAGAAATAATCTTCTGGATATAAATATCTTAGACATAAATCTTCTAGTTCACCCTTAATTGGAGCGATACCTAATCTAGAAGCGATTGGCGCATAAATCTCAAGTGTTTCTTGAGCAATTCTCTTTTGAGAATCAGCATCCTTGAATGCCAAAGTTCTCATATTATTTAATCTATCTGCAAGTTTAATGATAATAACTCTTATATCATTAGACATTGCCAAGAACATTCTTCTTAAATTCTCAGCCTGAGCTTCTTCTCTTGATTTAAAGTTGAATTTTGAAAGTTTTGTAACACCTTGAACAAGTAAGAATACTTCGTTACCAAATTCTTCAACGACATTGTCTGCTGTTACTTCTGTATCTTCGATAACATCGTGCAATAAAGCAGCAATAACAGTATCTGCGTCCATTCCTAAATCTACTAGAATTTCAGCAACTGAAAGCGGATGAATAATATAATCTTCACCAGATTGACGCTTTTGTCCTCTATGCGCAGACTTAGCAAAGAAGTAAGCCTTTTCAATCTTACTTGCATTGTTTTCTATATAAGCATCTCTTACTTTCAATAAGAAAGAACTTTCAACGTCTTGATCCAACTTAAGCTCCTACTATGTTTTTATATAAGTTGCTGTTTTGAATTGGGTTTTTCTTAGATTTATCTATTTTAAATAGATTGTCCTTGTAAACAACTATTCCTAAATCCATGAAAATACTTAACGCAACTACAAAATAATTATAGTTTACATTCAACTTTTTTTCAATATCCACATACAAACTATAAACGTCTGCAAATGCCCCATATTGCATAGATTTACCCATTTCCATGAAGATTTGACCAAGCGTTTTATAATCAGGCAGATACTCTTTTAAAACCTTGTAAGCATTTTCTGAATTTACATAATAAACATTGCAATCTTTGTTTAGTTTTAAAATATCTATAAAGCCTAAAGATAAAGGCCTATCTAAAAATACTAAATTCTTATATTTATCTAAGTTTGCTTCTTCGTTTAAATTGAAATATACCGCATTATTTGGAGCAGCAAAATCCATATAAAAAGCATTATAAATAATCTCTTTATTACACTTTTTCTTAAACTCTTGAATTGTCTTATTTGAATAAGCAATAAAAGCTGTCGAATAATCGTTATCTTTTATCAAAGATAATGCTTCGTCCAAAGTTATTTGCTTTGGCTTAAATATACTCTTATCTTCGTACTTTATTGTCGATAAGAAATTATCTAAATAACCATCTACAAAATCTATAAAATGGACATGCTTTATAATAGCTTGAGCTGATTCCATATTATTGTAGATATTGTATGCCAAATTAAAAGTAATCAGCTTATTTAGTGAATTATTTAAAAGTGGCAACTTATCTGCCATATTAAAACCTATCATTTGGAATGTTCTGTTCCTATAGATAATATGAGGAGAACCAGGTTTCATTCTAGTAAATTTCAAATTTTGAATTTCACTACCAAATACAGGCTTCTTATTTCCTTCACCATATGGTTGTAGAAGTTCTAATTCTTTTACAACTTTTAATAAATTAGATATTTCATGGAAATCAAAATACTCATTAATATCTTTCAAAAAGACTTCATTTGGATAAGTTTTCTTGCAATAACTATTAATAATATCTTTAAATTCTTCTAAATCAGTTTTATTCAAAGTTAAGCCACAAGCTTGTGGGTGGCCGCCAAATCGCTCCAATATATCCTTTGCCTGAGAAACACACTCAAATATATTAACTCCAGGCAAAGAACGTCCTGAGCCCTTTATTTTGTCCCCATTTTGAGTAAATAATATTACTGGGTGATTATATTCTTGAACAACAGACGCCGCAACAATACCTAAAACGCCTTCATCCCAATCCTTACCAGATAATACAATTATTGGATATTTATCAAAATCATAACCTGATAAACTATCTTTAACATCCTCGGCCAATTTCTTAGTCATCATTTGACGCTTTATGTTTATCTCGTTTATTTCTTCTACAAGCGTAGATAATACAAAATCATCCTTATCTACAAACAAGTCTATAAGTTTATTAGTATTTTCAAGTCTTCCTACTGCATTAATTCTAGGAGCTAATTTAAAAGCAATTTCAGTAGATGTAATCTTCTCATTAGTAAATGACTTAATTAACAAATCTAAGCCCTTTCTCGAACGTTTGTTAATATACTCTAATCCCTTTTTAACAATTACTCTATTATCTCCAACAAGAGGAACGACATCCGCTACTGTTGCAATTGCTGCTATATCATAATATTTAAGACTTTCTTCAAGCGAAGTTAATCCTTCAATAAGTCTTAATACGACTCCAGCGCCGCATAAATTCTCAAATTGGCCATCTTTAGATAAGTGAGGATTAAATATTGGGCAATCAGGTAAAGTCTCAGGAATTGAATGGTGATCTGTTACTACAATATCAAAGCCAAGGGCTTCGTATACGTAATTAACCTCTTCTACGCTTGATATTCCGCAGTCTACTGTAATTATTAAGTCTGGATTAAATCCTTCTGTAATCTCTTCTAAAGCCTCTATATTTAAGCCATAGCCATCTTGTCTTCTATCTGGAATAAAATAATCTACATCAACACCTTTTGATGTTAAGAACTCATAAAGCATTGCTGTTGAGCATACGCCATCGCAGTCGTAATCGCCATAGATAACCACCTTCTCTTTATTATCTATTGCTTGTTGAACCCTATCTTTAACTGCTAAATATCCTGGATAATCATTAACGTTTGTAAGCGAGTCTAAAGAAGGATGTAAGAAATCCTTACATTCTTCCACTGTTTTAAGACCACTGTTAATTAAGCATTTAGCAGTGATTCTTTCGATATTAAGTTCATTCATGAACTTTTCAATTAAACTCTCATCAAACTCTGGCATATATTAATAAGGGCTGCATTTCTTTTGCAGCCCCTGATTGGTTTTTATTATTGTTTAGCTCCTGCGTATTTAGGTTTGCTTGCTTGTTCTTTTGCTTTGTTCTTCTTTTCTTCTTTATGCTTTGTCCATGCTTGAGATAGAACATAGTATAAAGATGGAGCGATGAACATAGATGAATAGAAACCTGCTAATAAACCAAATACAACTGGTAAAGCAAATTCATTTACTGTAGCTGATCCGAAGATTGCAAATAATACGATAGTAACCATTGTTGTTAAAGTAGAATTTACAGATCTTGTGAATGTTTGTTTTACAGAAGCATCAATTAAACCAGCTTCATCAAACTTAGGTCCAAGCTTCTTAGCATTCTTAATATTTTCTCTTAATCTATCGAATACAACGATTGTATTGTTGATTGAGTAAGCTACGATTGTAATAATTGCAGCTACGAATGAACTATTTACTTGGATATGGAAGATAATTGTTAATGCTACTAATATTGCAACGTCGTGTGCTAATGCGACAACTGCAGCAATACCGCTCCAAATTTGGAATCTAACAATGATATATACAAGAATAATTGCTAATGATACTGCTAAACAAATTAATGCTGTTTTGATTAATTCAGCAGATGCTGTAGCACCGATATTTGATGTTGAAATCATATCTTCAACATTATCTATGTCAACATTCTTATATTGATCTGTTGTCATTAAAGCTTTAACAATATATTCCTTGATAAGATCGTTTCTATATGTAGATAAAGTATTATCTTCATCGTATGTCTTAGAAACGTTATCATACTTAAATACGATTGCATAATCAGCATCCTTACCTGATGTTTGAGTATAAGTAACCTTTGCTGTAGCTGCATTTGCAGGAACATCTAAAGTTTTATTGTACCTATCTTTATATTCATCAGTCTTTGCATATGCTGATACTTTTTCACCAATTTCAGAATTCTCAATAGCTTCCTTAATTAGTTTTTCATATGAATTATATGTATCACTTGTTAATACTTCATTTCCTAGTGTTACTGTAACTAAAGATCCACCGGCAAAGTCGATACCGATATTCATACCCTTATTTACATCTTTATAAACACCAGCAAAGATACCAAACATAATAGCTGCAAGAAGAACAACTGCAAGTGGAGCTATAATCCAATACTTAATGTTCTTAGAAATCTTGAAATTAATATTCTTTAACTTCTCTAACATATTAGTTACCCTCCTTTACAGTTTCTGCTTGAACATCTACGACTGGGCCTTCCTCTGAACCAGGATTTTCCTCAGCCATAGCCTTAGCATCTCTCTTTAAACCATACCAGTTTGCATTTTCTTCTCTTGTGAATGATAGGATGCAAGCTAATACTAATCTTGTCATTAATAATGATGATAGAAGAGATAAGATGATACCGATAAGTAATGTAATACCGAAGCTCTTTAGAGTAGATGTACCTAAAATAATAAGTACAGCAGCACCGATAATTGTTGTTACGTTACCATCGACAATAGCTCCAAGTGAACGTTTGAAACCTGTTGAGTAAGCAGTAATAATCTTCTTACCTGAAGCATATTCTTCTTTAATTCTTTCGAAAATAATTACATTAGCGTCTACAGCCATACCTATAGATAGAAGAACACCGGCAATACCTGATAGTGTTAATTGTACCCATGGGAATACAGCTAAGAAGAAAATGTATGTTAATGTGTACCACCATAAAGCAATTGATGCAGCAACACCTAATAATCTATATAAAACGATTAGGTAAGCCATGATTAGGATGATACCAACAATACCAGCGATAACACCGGCCTTAATAGCATCAACACCTAATGTTGCTGAGATTGTACTACATTGAGACATCTTTAATGTTAATGGGAATGAACCAGCAGTAATCTTAACTGCTAAGTTATAAGCATCTTCATATGAATAATTACCACTAATTGAACATGAACCAGTAGAAATTACTTCGTTTACCTTTGGTGCGATTAATGATGAACCATTAATATAAATTGCTAGTTGCTTACCATTTAAAGCTTCTGTTGCTTTAGCAAAGTATTCTGTACCTTTCTTATTGAATTGTAATGCAACTACGTAATAACCTGTTGTTGAATCATATTGAACACCTGCTGCAGATACGAAATCACCTGTTAACTTTTCAGCGATCTTAACACTACCGCTTTCATCGTTTAAAGATAAATCGTTTGTTCCATCAACATATTCCTTAAATTCAAGCTCAGCTGGATCACCGATTAACTTGAAGATTGTTTCTGGATCATCAACATCTGGAATTTCAACACGAATTGTTTCGCCACTTACTGTAACTTGAGCTTCAGTGTAACCCTTATTGAATAATAAAGATTCCATACCAGCTCTTGTACCTTCAACAGCAGCTGCTCTTTCACTGTCTGACATCTTTTGATATGCTTCTGTTGTAGTGTCAACGTCATAAACTGCATATACACCACCGCTTAGGTCAAGACCTAAACTAATAGCTTTTGGGAATGCATTGTAATCATATTTGCCAAATTGTCCATCATCAAGAGAAACAAATGCAAATACTGTTCCTAAAACTATTAATACACATAAGATAGACAAAATCGTTATTGATTTGTACTTTTTCATCTTATTGTGCCTCCTATTTTGCAAAATATTTTATTTATAAATAATAAATATATTATATATATTAGACTATATTAAAGTCAATAATATAAATTTTTAATTTTTTACGCTTCTGGAGCGCCCTCAATTGCTTGAATTGCTAAAGATAAATCCATTCTCTTCTTTTCTAAAGCACATGTTATATCATATGGCGTATTCATAGAACCTGCAAAGTTAATATTGTTTGCACAACAACCGCCTGAGCAGTAGTACTTTGCTGGACAATCTTGACAAGCTGGCTTTTGTGTTACGATATTCTTTGCGAACTTTTCACTAACACTTAAGTCTAAAGACTTATCAAAGACATTTCCCATATAGTATTCTTTATTTTCAGCAAATTGGTGACATGGGAATACATCGCCTGTAGGTGTTACAGCAAGGTATTCACAACCAGATCCACAACCTGTCAATCTCTTAACAACACATGGTCCAAGTTCTATATCTATCATGAAATGGAAGAAATTAAACCACTTATCTTTTGTCTTTCTTCTATCTAGATAGATTTCAGCAAGCTTTTCGTACTCTTTTAAGATTTGAGGAACCATTTCCTTCGTAATCTTTAAATCAGGAATATCTGTAACTACTGGTTCCATTGAAATTTGATCAAATCCAGCATCATTTAAGAACTCAACATCTTTTGCAAAATCTAAGTTCTTAGCTGTATATGTTCCTCTTACGTAGTACTCTTTTCCATTACGAGCTTCTTTCATCTTTTGAGCATTTCTTAAAATGACATCAAAAGCACTCTTTCCACTAACAGTTTTTCTAACAGCATCGTTGATGTCTTTTCTACCATCGATACTTAAAACAACGTTAGTCATGTTATCATTTAACCACTTGATTTTATCATCAGATAAAAGCACGCAGTTTGTTGTCATAGTAAATGAGAACTTCTTTCCTGTTTCCCCTTCAATTGATCTTGCGTATTCAACAATTTGTTTTACAACATCAAAATTCATCAAAGGTTCTCCACCAAAGAAGTCAACCTCTAAGTTCTCTCTATGTCCAGAATACTTAACCAAATAATCGATTGCATTTTTACCAACTTCAAAAGACATGTGTGCTCTTGATCTTGTATGGTATGTACCCTCATCTGCAAAACAGTATCTACACTTTAAATTACAATCATGACAGATATGTAAGCAAAGAGCTTTAATTTCGCCGATTCTCTTTGATTTTGTGAAAACTGTACATGGAGAATCTAAAACACCCTCTTTAACAAGAGTGTCTAGTTCTGAATTAATCTCATCAATATCGCTTTTATTTAATGAATTTAATTGTTTTAATTGATCCTCATCAAGGTCATGCTCAAAACGATTTTTGGCAATTAAAAAAGTGGCAAAATCTACATTATGTAAACTACCACTTTCACTATCCCACATAAAATAATAAGCTCTATCGTGATAGGTAAAGCTAAAACTATGAGTCATAGAATTCTATAAAATTAAAGTAATGGCTTCTTAACTTGAGTATTTACTCTCTCGTCTTGGTGTTGGCAAGATTGATTTCCTACTGTGCAAGATGTCTTACAAGCTGATTGGCAAGATGATTTGCATTCGCCACATCCGATATTTCCTGTTTTTCTCATTCCGTTCTTAACGATTGTGTTAATATGTGTCATATATAATTCCTCCACGTGAATTTATTTACATATAAATAATATAATAAATAAAATTATATTTCAACCAAAATAATTTTATAATCCACTTATTTTATTATAGATTTAATATATACATTTAAATAAATAAGGCAACTCATATGAGTTGCCTTGATTCTCTTGTTAAATATCAAATTAGTCTAATTTTTCATTTGATTTAATAACTGGTTCATCATTAACTGTAGCTGTTGGAGCTACATCGTCTAATGCTTGTTCCTTTTGTGGTTCTACTGTTTGGCCAGCAGCATTTACTGACATTGTTGTATATACAGCATTTCTATCGATTGTAACACAAGCTGACTTGTCGCCCTTTGCAGAAATATCGATAACCATTGTATTTGTAGCCATATCCATAGATACGATTTCACCGATGAAACCACCGATTGTCTTAACCTTTGTACCTACATGTAGACTATCCATCATTTTTTGAGTTTCTTTTTGTCTCTTTCTTTGTGGGATGATACTCATAGCTAACATACCTACAAGAAGTACACCCATAACTATTAACATTGTATATTGTTGATCTAATGATAATAATGCGTCAAACATAATTAATTTCTCCTTTTTCTTCTTGTCATCTTAGGATAACACCTTTTTAATAATATATTAATAAGCACATAATCGCAAGTAAAATAATTTACGAGCCTTATACATTCCTATTTAGACAAATTAGCTTCTTGCTTTTTGCCACCATGTCCCCATGTATATTTTTCAGTAAATTCCTTGTAGAAATCTAAGAATCTATCTTCCCAAATAGCCTTTCTAATATCTTCCATCAATCTTGTTAAGAATCTAGTATTATGAATAGATAATAATTCACCACCTAAGATTTCATCGGCATTGATTAAGTGTCTAATATATGCTCTTGAGAAATTTTGACAGCAATAGCAATCGCATCCTTCTTCAACTGGTCTAAAGTCCTCTTTATATGCACCATTTCTTACAGTTAAATTACCTTCTCTTGTAAGAGCTGTTCCATTTCTTGCAATTCTGGTAGCAAGAACACAGTCGAACATATCTATTCCTCTCATTACGCCCTCAACTAGGCAATCTGGAGAACCTACGCCCATTAAATATCTTGGTTGATCTTCTGGATAGAAAGGTCTTAAGAAATCCAATATATCATACATAACTTCTTTTGGTTCGCCAACAGATAGTCCGCCAATTGAAAAACCACACTTAGCATATTTAAGTGTTTCTTCAATACTCTTTTGTCTTAGGTCTTTATACATATTACCTTGGACAATTGGGAATAACATTTGATCTTCTCTTGTCTTATGCTTATAACATCTATCCAACCATTTTAAAGTTCTTTCCATTGCTCTTTTTGATGTATTGTAATCAGCATGACCTTCTGTACATTCATCAAAAGCCATAATAATATCTGCACCTAGTTTTTGCTCAACATCAATAGCAAGTTCTGGTGTCATAAATAATTTCTTTCCATCGATATAAGAAGAGAAATGAACACCTTCATCAGTTATCTTATTCATCTTAGATAAAGAGAAAACTTGGAAACCGCCAGAGTCTGTTAAAATTGGCTTATGCCAATTCATAAATTTATGAAGGCCACCAGCTTTAGCAACTAAATCTTCGCCAGGTCTTAAGAATAAATGATAAGTATTTGCAAGAATAATAGAAGCCTTGCAATCTTCATCTACAACTTTTGGTGTTAATGATTTAACTGAAGCGTTAGTGCCAACTGGCATATAAACAGGAGTATCAATTACACCATGAGGTGTATATAATCTTCCTACTCTTGCTCCTGATTGTTTACATGTATGTAATACTTCGTATCTAAATTGTTCCATAATCTTAAATTAACAGAGTCGCATCACCAAATGAGAAGAATCTATATTTCTCTTTTACTGCTATATCGTACATTCTTAAAGTCTCCTCGCGGCCTAAGAATGCCGAAACAAGCATTATTAATGTAGATTCTGGTAAATGGAAATTTGTTATTAATCCTTTTACTACTTTGAATTTATATCCTGGGAAAATAAATATATTTGTGTCTCCCTTGAATTCTTTAACATGACCATTATCATCAGATACAGATTCAACAACTCTTACAGATGTTGTTCCAACGCAAATAACTCTTCTTCCTTCATCAACAGCCTTATTAATTATATCTGCTGTTTCTTTTGTAATTTCGTAAGATTCTGTATGCATTTTATGGTCTTGAATATTTTCTTCTTTAACTGGTCTAAATGTTCCAAGTCCAACGTTTAGAGTTACGTGCGCAATAGTTACACCCTTTTCCTCTACTTTCTTTAAAAGTTCTTTTGTGAAATGAAGACCAGCTGTTGGAGCAGCAGCAGAACCTAGTCTATCCGCATAGATTGTATTATATCTAGATTTATCCTCTAACTTCTTTGTGATATATGGAGGAAGAGGCATTTGTCCAATTCTATCTAGAATATCTTCAAATACGCCATCAAAAGAGAATTCAATAAATCTAATACCCTCATCTGCGTATCCTACAACTTTTCCTTTTAATTCATCTGAGAATACGATTTCAGTACCTATTTTTAATTTCTTTGCAGGTCTTGTAATACATTCCCAAGTTTTATAATCTTGTCTTTTTAAAAGCAATACTTCTGTATTCTTTTCTTTTGTTACCTTATCTCCAACTCTAGTTCCATATATTCTTGCAGGCATAACTTTTGTATCGTTAATAACTAATACATCTCCTGCTTTTAAATAATCGATTACATCATAAAAGTGTTTATGTTCAATCTCATGAGAATCTTTATGGTAAACAAGTAGTCTAGAATGATCTCTAGGCTCCATTGGAGTTTGTGCTATTAATTCTTTTGGTAAATCATAATAAAAATCATGAGTTTCCATCTATTTATCCTCACTATCTAAATCCATAGAAAGTTGCTCTACATAATGTGGCACTTTTCTACCTAGATGCTTATAAGCATCAGGAAGGCATATTCTACCACGTGGAGTTCTTGCTATAAAAGTAATTTGCATTAAATATGGTTCATACATATCCTCGATAGTATTAACATCTTCGCCTACTGCAGCAGCTAAAGTATCAAGGCCTACTGGACCACCATTAAATTTATCTATCATTATCTCTAGAATTCTTCTGTCAATTACATCAAGACCGAATTCATCGATTTCAAGTCTATTTAAAGATAAATCAGTTATTTGCTTATCTATAATTCCATTACCTTCGATTTCAGCAAAGTCTCTAATTCTCTTTAATAATCTATTTGCTATACGTGGTGTACCTCTAGATCTTTTAGCCATTTCAAGAGCACCATCTTCGTCAATAGCGATATTTAAAACTTTTGCTGAGTTCTTAATAATAGTAGATAGTTCCTCATTTGTATACATTTCAAGTCTAAATTGAACGCCAAATCTATCTCTAAGTGGAGAAGATAAAGAACCTGCTTTTGTTGTAGCTCCAACAAGAGTAAACTTTGGAACTGGAAGTCTTGTCATATTAGCAAGAGGACCTTTACCCCATACCATATCAATTGCAAAATCTTCCATTGCAGAATATAACTTTTCTTCTACTGATTTATTTAATCTATGAATTTCATCAATAAATAAAACTTCGCCTTCTTGAAGTCCTGTTAATATTGCCGCTAAATCCGCAGCAGTATTTAAAGCTGGACCTGACGTAACTTTAATTGAAGTTCCCATCTCGTTAGCAACAATATTTGCAAGTGTAGTTTTACCAAGACCTGGAGGACCATATAAAAGAATATGATCTAAAGGTTCTCCTCTTTTCTTTGCAGCTTTAATATATACTTTTAGATTTGCTTTTACTTTTTCTTGTCCAATGTAAGACTCAAGAGTCTTAGGACGTAAAATATTTTCACTATCCGCATCTTGAATAGTTTCCATAGAAGACATAAATCTTTCTTCTTTATTGAAATCCATTAACGCATACTCCTTAGAACTAATCTAATTAAGTCTTCAAGTGTATCAGCATCTTTTCTACATTCAGCAACTCTTCTTGTAGCTTCGCCCTTTGTCATCCCTAATGAAGCAAGAGCAAGAACGGCATCTTGAGATAACTTATCTTGAGCTTTATGAATTGGAGAAATATCATCTGTCATTGAATCGATATCTTCTTCTTCAAGTTTTTCTTTTAATTCCATGATTATTCTCATAGCAGTTTTCTTACCGATACCTTTAACTTTTGCAAGCGCCTTATAATCCGAATTAACGATATTTAAAGCTAATGTCTTTGGATCAATAGAAGATAAAATAATAAGAGCTGTTTTTGGGCCAACACCAGAGATTGATGTCAACTTTAAGAACATACCCTTTTCTTCTTTTTCATAGAAACCATATAGTTTGATTGTGTCGTCAGTAACTTTTACTGTTGTGTAAATAGTAATTTGTTTTCCAACTTCTCCAAGTTTTTGTAATGTGTTGTTAGAAACTAAAACATCATAACCGATGCCATTGCACTCAACGACTAATCTTCCCTCTTCTATATATGCTACTTTACCTGTGATTGAATAATACATACGTAATTATATTAAAATATTAAAGAAATAAAGTCAATGAAACTAAGGATTAGACATTGAATAATTGAGGCCTATATTTTATAATAATTTTAATAATAAAATTAACAAAGGGAGTCTATTTATATGAAAAAGTGGCTAAATGAATTTAAGACATTTATTTCTCGTGGAAGCGTAATGGACCTTGCTGTTGGTACTATTATTGGTGGTGCTTTTACTGCAATCGTTACTGCTCTATCTAATGGTATTTTAAAACCATTGATCAATACTATAATCTACTACTGCGCAGGTGGAAATACAGAAGCTCTATCTTCTATGTATAGCGTTCTTGTCGGAGTTTACAAAATAGACGAAGCTACTGGTTCTCAAGTATTAGATTTAGCAAATTCTGTATATATTGACTGGGGTGCTTTTATCTCTGCAATTATAAACTTCATCTTAATCGCTATTGTTCTATTCCTTATCGTTAAAGCATTTAATACTGTTAAAACAGCAAACTCAACAATTACAGATAAGAAAAAGATTCTACAAATTAAGATTGATAAAGGCATTAAGTTAACAAAGAAAGAAGAAAAGATGAAAGCCGAAATCGAGGCTGCTGAAGCTGAAGAAGCTGCTAAAAAAGCTGAGGAAGAAGCAAAGGCTGCTGAAGAAGTTAAGAAGCCAACTCAAGAAGAATTACTTGCTGAAATCCTTGCAGAATTAAAAAAGAAAAACAAATAACTTTTTGTTCATAACAAAATAGGGAGCAATAGCTCCCTATTTTTCTACTTTGAAAATCTGTTTTTAATATCTTCTATACATTCAAAGAATTTATACATATCACAATGAGGATTATGTTTTATCTTTTCTTTATAATTGCCCAGTTTCACATCTATACTTAATGCATATTTTATAGCATCGTTTCTATTACCTGGAATGTCTTTTTCATTAGTAATATATCCAGGGGTGTAGCCTTTTATAATCTTTCCGAGTGCCTCTTTTACTGATTTACTATCTTTAAATACTAGACCCGATTTTTTAGAATACATTAAAAACCAAATTTCGAATGTTGGATTTGATGTAATCAGTTCAATATCGTTCTTTTTGCATTTATCCATTATTTTCATAATATGATCAACTTGGATATCACTTAAATCGACATCGACAAGCAAGAACACTTTATCCCCAAAAACTCTAGGCGATATCGCTTCTTCTTGCATATATTCGATTAATTCATCAAGCATTCCCTCTGGGTCTGTTTTATTACCAGTAGCTTTTCTGATATTAATCACATTTCTTTCATTAAAACTCTTTAAATAGTTACTCTCTGTAATTCCCTCTCCCTTTATAAGAATTATCGGAGCCCTTTCTCTAGCCTTAGTATTCTTACTCCTCATTCTAATCTCCTAAATCTATATATGGAATTGCACCATATCTACCGTTTAAATAATTCTTTAATCTCCTATCATCTTTTCTTATCTTAAATTCATCAAGTGAATAAATTTCTGATATTCCTGTCTTATAATCTTTATCAGCAAACCAATATTGATCTCTTCTCAACTTATTACTGTTTAGCAACAACAAATTATGTGTACTAAATATCAATTGGCTATTGTATTTGTTTATTTCTTTATCATTGAACAACTTGATTATGTATTCTATTATTGATGGATGTAAACTCTTTTCTATTTCATCTACAACAAGAACTCTATTGCAGTCAAATGCCCTTTTTAATTTTGGAATTAAATGGAAGATGTTTTGAGTACCATTTGATTCCTTTAATAAATTTAGCGAATACTCTTGGATTTCACCATTCTCATTTTCTATTTCATGCTTCATTTGAACTTCTAGTTGCTGAATAGGAACAAGCACACCTGCTGGACCACCTATACGAGCAGCATCAACTTGCACCTCGTGTACTTTAATAGAATAATCAGTAATCTGAAAATCAGCTTCCTTAAGAACCTTCAATGCAAATTCTTTTAAATCCTTATCGTCTCTTTTATAACTCATTAAACTATCTGATGGAGTATTTGGTAGATGTTCAAAGCTACTATATGTGTCAATTCCTTCCATAAACCAATCAAACACAGGCTTTGTTTTACTATAGTTCCAATTAGTAGCAGTTGATAAAAACAATTTGTTATCAGTATTTTTCTTCAAAATCTCTGTTAATTGTTTTTGATCTTCCGTAATAAACTTATACTCATTCACATTTTCTCTAGCGAAAACAGTAGTAGGTTTTTGAGAATAATATGCAACCAATTTTTCTGATACTATTTTTGTTTCATCATATGCAAAACTATAGATATATTTTACCGAATCAATAAGTATAATAAATTCAAATTCAATTAAATCATCTTTCTTGTCAGTTTTATTTTCAAATGCAAATGGATCATAATATACATTTTTTGTACCAGGCTGATTAATATTAGAATTTCTAACCATCATTATAGCCGCAGTAAAAGCACGCATAAAATTTGATTTACCAGAAGCGTTTGGACCAAACATAGAAGCTACTTTCAATACATCACCGACTGATGTAGAAAAATAGTTATTTTCTAATTCATCACCAACACCTTTTTCCATTGAAAAAGTTGTTTTATTCTTAAATGATTTAAAATTGTTTAAGCTAAACTCTAGTAACATACAAAATCTCCTAGTAGTTCAAATATACAACTATTAAAGGAGAATATCAAGAACATTTATGATTATTTTTCAAATTTTTGTGAATTTTTTACAATTTTTAAAATAATAATTTATTTTCTGTATTGTTCACCAATTCTGAATTGATTTGCAAACAAATTACTTTTAGTATGTGTAAGCGCAAGAGCTAAAGCATCTGCAGCATCATCTGGCTTTGGAATAGAAGCTAGATTTAAATACTTAGAGACCATATATTGAATTTGCTTCTTCTCTGCTTTACCGTAACCAGTCATTGTCATTTTAACTTGAAGCGGAGTGTATTCAAATAGATTTGGACATTTATTTAAACAGGCAAGTAATACTACACCTCTTGCTTGAGCTACGTTAATACCCGTTGTTGTATTAGTATTAAAGAATAATTCTTCAATAGCAACAGCATCTGGCTTGAATTTATCTAATATAGCATTCATGCCTTCATAAATCTTTTGTAATCTAACAGGGATTGTATCTTCTTTTGGAGTATTAATAACACCATAGTCAACCACTGTAGATTTTCCCTTTTCTACAGATATAACACCATATCCTACAATGGCTAAACCTGGGTCTATTCCTAAAACTATCATTATTGTCTAACTTGTCCGTTTCCTACAATGATGTATTTTTCACTTGTTAATTGTTTTAAAGCAAGAGGACCTCTTGCATGTAATTTTTGTGTAGAAATGCCTATTTCGGCCCCAAAACCAAACTCAAAGCCATCTGTAAATCTTGTAGATGTGTTTACATATAAGCATCCTGTGTCTACTTTCTTCTTAAAGATGTCTATAACTTTTTCATCTGTAGCAATAATAGCGTCTGAGTGTTTTGTATTATTTGCATTGATTTGATCAATAGCTGCTACATAGTCATCTACAATAGAAACAGTAAGAATATAATCTTCATGTTCTTTCTTATATTCTTCTTCATCACAAAGTTGAGCTCCTGGAACTAAATCGCAAATCTCTTGGTTACCATTAATTACGCAACCATCTTTTACCATTCTTACAACAAGTTGTGGGATCTTATTTGCAATTGCTCTATCTACCAATAATTGCTCTAATGCGTTACAAGTAGATGGTCTACTCATTTTAGCATTATAGATAACTTTTTCAGCTAATGCTAAATCTGCACTTTCATGAATGTACATATGGCAGTTACCACCTGATGAAGCAACAACTGGCATTGTAGCATTTTCTAGTACGAATTTCTTTAATCCATTGCCGCCTCTTGGAATAACGACATCAATACAATCACCTTGTTTTAATAGTTCTTGTGTTGATTCACGAGTTGTATCGTCAATAAAACATACGATATTCTCGTCATAGCCATTATCCTTAAGCGCTTTCGCAACGATTTCATGTAAAACTCTATTAGAATTTATAGCTTCTTTTCCGCCACGAAGAACTACACAGTTACCACTCTTTAAGCATAAAGCAGCAACATCAATTGTTACGTTTGGTCTAGATTCATAGATAACGCCGATTGTTCCTAGAGGAACTCTAACCTTCTTGAACATTAAACCATTCTTTGTAGTCCATTCGTCTGTAATTTCTCCAATTGGATCTGGAAGTAATGCAACTTGTCTTACACCTTCAACCATTGTATTAATTCTAGAATCATTTAAAGTTAAACGATCTATCATGGATTCAGATAAAACACCTGTTGCATTTGCAATATCGATTTTATTCGCAGAGTAAATTTGCTCTTTAGCGTCTAAAATAGCAGAAGCAATGCATTCAAGCATTGCATTCTTCTCTTGAGTTGTAGCTGCAGCTAATTGAAATGCAGCCTTTCTTGCTTTTAAACAAATTTCTCTAACTGTTGACATTAATTAGTCCTCTTCCTCTTGTTCGAATAAAATACCATTATGATATACGTTTTGAACGTCATCATCTTCTTCAAGCATATCGATTAATCTTTGAACCTTAGCTGTTTGTTCTTCATCAAGTTCAATTGTATTTGATGGAACTCTAGAAACTTCAGCAGAAACGATCTTGATTGAAGAATCCTTTTCAAGAGTTTCTCTAACTTGTGAGAAATTAGCAACACTTGTTCTGATTTCGAAAACGTCTTCATCAGCGATAACGTCATCAGCGCCAGCATCAAGAGCTGTCATCATGATTTCGTCCTCATCATGGCCTTCTGCTTCAATAATAATAACGCCCATTGTGTCGAACATATAAGATACGCAACCACTAACACCTAGTGAACCACCGCACTTATCGAAATACATTCTAACGTTACCAACTGTTCTATTAACCTTATCTGTTAATGTATCTACTATCATAGCTACGCCACATGGAGCATATCCTTCATATGTGTTTTCTACGTAGTTTACTGCATCACCATCACCAGCAGCCTTTTTAATACCTCTGTTGATATTATCATTAGGCATATTAGCAGCCTTAGCTTTAGCGATAACATCTCTTAATTTTGCGTTATTTGAAGGATCTGGACCGCCAGCCTTAACAGCTACAGCGATTTCTCTACCGATTTTCGTAAAAACGTTAGCACGAGCAGCGTCGTTCTTACCCTTCTTCATTTGAATATTGTGCCATTTGCTATGTCCTGACATAAAAAAATTCTCCTTTAAACTATCTATACCCTCTTATTATATATAAATATACACGAGAATATCAATTATTTTCTAAATGTTAGTTGGTATAGTGCAACAGATAAAGCAACAGCTGCATTTAAAGATTCAATATCCCCAACCATAGGTAAAGATATTAATTTATTGCACTTTTCTTTTAAAAGTTGAGATACTCCATGAGCTTCATTTCCAACAACTAAAGCGAATGGAGTTGGCATGTCTAAATTATCAAAAATATCACTGCCATGCATATCTAAAGTAACCAAGTTGTAGTCTTTTAAATTTGCAAAAATCTCATCATAAGTAGAGTTAATAACATTAACTCTAAATAGACCTCCCATAGATGATCTAACAACCTTTGGAGAGGTGTAATCAACGGTGTTAATTGCAAAGATTGTTTTAATCCCACAAGCAACACATGTTCTAATAATAGTACCCATATTACCAGGGTCTGAAACTCCATCAAGAACAACAACATTACCCTCTTTTGCAAATGGTTTTGTAACCAATTTAACAACACACAAAATACCACAAGGAGTTTGTGTGTCAGATAATGCTTTCATAACCTTTTCATCAACAAGATAAACAATACTATCGTCGTACTTATTTACTATATCTTCGAATTGAGATAATTTATCTTTTTCAACAAATAAACTCAAAACATCTACACTTTTTGGTAAATCTTTGATAATATTTGCACCTTCAACGACAAATTGACCTAAAGAATATCTACTAGACTTATCTTTAAGCTCTTTAACTTGTTTTATTATTTGGTTTGATGTCGATGTAATCTCTTTCATTTTCTTTTTAAAAAGGCAACCTATTTCGAGGTTGCCTTAATAATTCGCTAAATTATTATTAAGCTTTAGCCTTTTCACAAAGATCTGAAAAAGCCTTTGGATCAGAAACTGCTAAATCAGCTAAAACCTTACGATTTAAGTCGATGCCGTTCTTCTTTAATCCGTGCATTAATGTGCTGTAGTTCATGTTGTTCATTCTAGCAGCTGCATTGATACGAGCGATCCATAATTGTCTGAAATCTCTCTTCTTTCTTCTTCTTCCAGCAAATGCATAATTGCCAGACTTCATAACTGCTTGACGTGCAACTCTATATAATTTTGACTTAGCACCAAAGTAACCCTTGGCTTGCTTCATTATTTTTCTACGCTTCTTAACTGCGTTAACTGCTCTCTTAATTCTCATAGTCTATGTCCTCCAATTAGATTAAATTCTTAATTGTCTTCTCTTGTGTAGAGTCAACATATGCTGTTTTTCTTAGAGAACGCATTCTCTTTGAATTCTTCTTTGTTAAGATGTGTCTTCTGTTCATCTTAGCTCTTTTAATCTTGCCACTTCCTGTTAATCTGAAACGCTTTTTAGCGCCGCTCTTTGTCTTTTGCTTAGGCATGGTCTAAACCTCCAAATTTTATACTATATTTATTTTTTTACAACTATTGGAACCAACATCATTGAGATTTCTCTACCTGTTATTGTTGGCTTTACGTCTACTTGTGCTACATTTTGTAACATCTCAGCAAACTTATCCATATTTCTCATACCAAGTTCAGGTCTTGCGTTTTGTCTACCCTTAAGTCTTATTGAAACTTTAACCTTGTTACCTTCTTCGATGAACTTTGTAGCTTGCTTAGCTCTTGTGTTTAAGTCACCTACATCGATAACTGCAGAAAGCATAACTTCTTTAATCTTAACGACTTTTTGATTCTTCTTATTTTCTTTTTCTCTCTTCATCATGTCATATTTATACTTTGAATAATCCATGATCTTACATACGAATGGTTCTACAGAAGAGCTCATTAAAACTAAGTCTTTGTTTTTCTCATCAGCAACAGCTTGAGCATTCTTAATTGGCATTACACCAAGTTGTGTACCGTCTTCGTCAATTAACTTAACTTCCTTTGTTCTAATTTGTTCGTTAATAAGTAGTTCTTTAATAAGTGTGTCCTCCTGCCTTAAAGGCTAAAAAAATATGGGCAACAAAGTATACTTGTTGTCCATAGAAAATTACTAATTCTATATACCATATCGAGCCCAATTGCTGACAGGTGAGACAAAGTCTACTTCATTTGCATTAGTATAATAACAAACTCGTTTATATTATGTCAAACGAAAAATATTTGTTTATTTATTATCTTCAATGTTTATCTAACAGCGCTAACGCCTAATTATATTTATTGGCTTATCATTAACAAATTTAACGATTGAGAATATACTTCCAAGCATTATAATCACAAATGAGTAAATCCAAACCAAAGCAATATTCCAAGCCGTATAATTAAACATATGTATACAATTAGAAAGATCTCCAAAAGCATATCTATAAAGAGGAATCAATGTATATGAAAGCAGATTAGAAACAATCCAAATTATTGCTGATTCCAATAAAAATATTATATAGATATCTTTCTTATGTGCACCTAAAGAAATAAGAATTCCGATATTCTTTTTATTATCCATTATTACAGTATATGTAAAATTCCATATAACCAGTGCTGATATAATACCAAGAACAACACTAATCAATCCAAACATAATCATCCAAGAGTTATCTTTGGCTTCTATCATTCGATTAACTTCAGATGCAAATCCACAAACCATCCCATATTGATAATTTGTTTCTTTTTCAACAAATACCTTATGTAGTTTTTCTAATCTTACCTTATTTACATCATAGGACTCATCCATAAAGACTTGTGCTCCGATTATCTCTACCGCATTTTTAGATACAATTTCTCCTAATTTATCATTAACATATAATACATTGCTATCACCAGAATGAATACCGACAACTCGAACTTTTAAAATCTTTACTTCTTCAGATTTATATTCATTATATCTAAAATAGACATATACTTTTTCGTTTGATATAAAATTCACATAATCATCATACGAATACATATGTCTATAAGTTAGATACCAATCATGTATTCCATCGTCTAACAGTTCATCATCATATTTATTAATAAAATCTGAAGACAAAACAACTCCTATTGTATCATTATAGTTTTCTAATAGATAAGGTTCCTCTGCGGTACTATCAAAAGTGGAATTAGTTAACCTTCTAACCTTTATATCTTCTTCTCTATTTAAAGGATTCTGGCCAACAAAACTTATGCCAGCATAAGGCAATAAACCATATTTAAGCGAATCTTCTGCAAAAAATAATGATGTATGAATGCTTTCAAACACCTCATCCTCAAAAGACGATGATAATCTACCGACATCAAAGCCTAATGAATCATCATCAAACGCCGATAAATACTTTTCAAAAGCTAGCCTATTCGGTTTTGTATCAACTATACCAACAATCGTGTATATCCAATCATGGTATCCTTCTATTTTTTCACCTAATAATTGCTCAACACTAGAGATAACAACGTCTTCTCCATCTATTCTTTTAAAACCACATCTTTTAAAAAATTCAATCATTATTTCAGGCAACATTACTTCATTATTAGTAATCGGATACCTTCCATAAACAATATCTATATCGTGCGTTTTTAAATAATTCTCACTCGGAGCACACATAGATAGAGAATAAGCAGAATCATGTCCAAAATTTCCTCCATTATAAGATAAAGGAATTTTGATATTTGAACTATATACTTTAATGTAATCATCATCAAATATAGATGATACATATAAGATATTATCACTATTTAGATTTGTATAACTACCAACCAATCCTGTTGTATTGTCTAAATCATATTTTCTTACACATACACTATTTTGATCATACTTTTCACAGGCTTTTAAAAAGATTCTGTCTACATCATTATATGTAGCAGCTAAAGCAAAACTTATAGAACTTAGGCAAAGAATCATTATCAAAACAATCATTATTAACCTGATTATTCTTTTTTTTATACCATTAAGTGCAAAGACTACGGACCTATAAAAACTTAAACCATAATTCTTTTCAGATAAATAATGTTCATCTACACTATGTTCCAATTCATAAGTGATAGCATTAGTAAGAATTGAACCATCTCTCATTTCAATGATTCTATCAGCAAACAACTGCGCATTCTCTCTATCATGAGAAACAACAACCACACATGACTCTTTTGATATTTCTTTTAATAATTCTAATATTTCTTTACTTGTAGTACTATCAAGATTTCCTGTTGGCTCATCCGCCAATATTACTCTTGGTTTTTTGACTAAAGTTCTAGCTATGGCAACTCTTTGTTTTTGTCCACCTGACAACTCTGATACTTTTCTTTTTTCATAGCCACTTAGACCAACGTCATTCAAAGCTTTGTTTACTTTACTATCATCAGAATCTCTCGTTAACTCTAATGCTAATTTGATATTGGCCTCTACTGTTAAGTTGTCCATCAAATTATATTCTTGAAAAACGAAGCCTATATAAGAATTTCTATAGGAATAATAATCTTTATTAGAAAATGTTTTAAAATCTTTACCATCAACAATAATACTTCCACTATCTATACTATCCAAAGAACCAATTGTATTTAGAAGGGTTGTTTTGCCGCAACCACTTTTTCCTAAAACAAATAACATCCCCCTATCTGGAATATCAATAGAAACTCTATCAAGAGCATTTATGGTATCACCACTATTACTATGATAAGATTTACAAACATCTCTTAAGGAAATCACTTCAATATTCCTCCTTTATTCCCATCTTTTCCTTCTTTTCCATCTTTTCCAACACGATCGTTACCAAATATAGTCTTTGATTTTTTGCCGCACTTTCCTGCTGTTCCTTTTACTCCACCTGTACCAGCAGTCCCCGGATTTCTTTCAACTAAATCTTTTCTACCTGTTTCTTCTGCTTTAACTCCAATGGCGCCTCTACCGCCATTACCGCCATTACCAGCATCGCCACCATTACCAGGCGTTATACAACTTTGAAAAGCCTTACCATCTCTTCCATCTCCGCCTTTACCGCCGTTGCCACCTTTGCCGCCACTGCCGCCGTTGCCACCAGTAATATCTCCACTTGCATATTCCGTATAATCCACAACCCTGGCATATATTCCATATCCACCATCTTTTCCATCAGTGCCATTACCGCCATTTTTACCTTTCGTTCCTAATTCAGTAGCATCTGCTCCATCAGAGCCACTTTGGCCATTGCCACCTTTACCTCCGCTAATACTAACGTCACAATCTATAGTCACCTTTCCTGTACTATAAATGCCATATGCGCCAGAATAAGGGAAACTATACAAGGCATCTCCACCTTTAATATTAACGTATCCTCCGGTTAAAGTAATATTTTGACATAAAATAGCTGCCTTTTCAGGGTTTTCTAATGTACATTCTCCACCATATAATTTACAATAACCGTAGGAGGTTAACACAACATTCGATGCCTTACTTGCATCTATCACACTCTTGCTAGCAAGGGATGTAAATGCAATATTCACAAAGTTGATATATAAAACCTTACTTCTAGACTCTATAATAATTCTACTATCCTTCCAGTGGCCACCATTCCCTTCAAATGTAATCTTCTCTACAGAACTAGCAACAGTAAATGTCGCAGCTCTCTTACTTCCTTTACAACTTACAAAAACGATTCTATCTGTATATGTTGCAGCATATAAAGAACGAGCACTATCCGTATAATAATTATCTAAATAATCTGCAATTATTGTTCTACTAATTACAACCTGTTTACTTTGACTATAGAATTCCTTTTTATCAGGATCTAATGTATCATATGTTAATTTAGTAACTGCTTTATTATTCAATCTCCAATAAAAATCATATCTGGAATCAAATGGAAAATCCTCTAACAATGTAACGTTTGCAGTTCTCAAATTAACACTTGTTGGATTATTCGTTTCAACATCATAGGAAATAGCTACCATTATTTGGTTCTTTTCTAAAGTAATATCTATATCATACCTTATATTACAGATTTCTCCATTTACATAACTTGATATTTTGTTACCTTGAGGATCATTGTGCACATATGCAATATTATAGCCTAAATAATCATTACTTGCATATCCATATTCTTTTGGATGCAAGAATTTATAACTATCTCCATAAGTTACTGTAGCAACTGTTTTCCCTTTTACTTTAACACTATACGTTTTAGGTGATAAAGAAGCATACAACGTTACTTCACAATATTTTTCTTCTCCGCTTCCTGTATTTCCTTTTGTTCCAATTAAAGGAGTTAAATCAGGCAATGGTTGACCTTTTGTTAAGTAAACTAAGTCATTACTTTTTACATCTGTTTTCCAACCAATTAAATTATATCCTTCTAGCTCCCTCCAGATATCAATGCCAAATGTATTACCATTTATCGGCTCATTATATGTAACAACTTTAGTAGATTTCTCTGTATGATCTGCATTATCATAATCAAAAGTTACCAGGTATTTCTCTTCAATCCAATCTAATTCAAATTTATAGTTATTGCCTTCAATTATATATGGTTTTAATTTTAAATAATTACCTTCTTTCTTGCCATAATTATGATTTGAAATTTCTTCTTCTAATTCCAAAAGTCGTTCCATTACTTCAATCTGAGAGGCAGCCGGTTTTGAATCTACAATCTCACTACCAGTCCAGAATTTAGAATTATCACCATCGATAACAATTTCAACTGTTATAAAAGAAACAGACCAATCAGCCTTTAAAATTAAAGAATCATATACCAATGGCATAACACTTTCGCCTAATGAATTTGCAAACTTCGTTCCATTTAAAAGACTCCAACCATCAAAATCATAGCCATCTCTACTTAAAATAGGCAATGTAATATAATATCCATAATAGAAGCTATCATTTTCTATTAAAGAAGAAATCTCATCATCTCTATCAAACAAACTTATATTTACACTTTGTAGATAATAATCCACAGTAAACGCAACATCAACATCAGAGAAAAGACAAATATAATACACACCAGGAACAAGTAAATATCCATGTTCTTTAGATATAACATTTTGACTGGAATCATAAACAGATACAGCTATATCATCTTGCTCATCGCTAATAACATCTATTCTTGAAACATCATTTATGTTGATTTCATATAAAACAATACCTTCATCCGCTGAATAATTATAAATTGTTTGGAGTTGTATTGTGTCACATAAAACTTGAATAACAAAATAATCGCCTTCAATAATTACAAAACGATACTCATTTTCCATTTCTAAATGACAGCTTGATACATTATCATATACCAAAACATTATCACAATAAACATCACATATTGTATTCTCACCAAAGCAATAAATACCAGGCATCAACACACTATAATCAAAAATACTATCATAAATAGTTGAAACTGTATAATTCTCATCGTAGTTTGCTCTTACTATATAAGAATTATCTATAGTTATAGTAATTGCAGATAATATAGAAGAGTCCTCTTCTATGTAATACTTTCTATTCTTTTCCATATAGTATTGACTATCTATATCGTTAACTGTATTGTTTTTCTCATTTCTAACACTTGAAACATTACCAAATATTGAATAAAACTCTGTATACAATACATCTAAAGGATAATACAAAGAGCCTTTACTTGTAGTAATTATTGGATTATTATAATCTCCCTCTCCTATATTACTTAATGAAACACTTCCTGAATTTGTTGTACTATATAAAAACAAATAATAATTCTTATTATCAACAAGTGGATAATTCACGTATAATTCATTATCAGAATAAGAACTCTTATTAAGTATATTTAAATTCTCATCGCAAATAAATAATTCTATATCGTCCACACTTGTATCGTTATACAAAGATAGTTTATATATATCAGCAAGGGACAATTCATTATTAATCGTTTTATAATAAATTCCGTTATCTAATCCAAAAACAGCATTATCATCACGTAAACTCTTAATTGTTGAGATTTTTAATCCAATCATTTCATAATCATTGTTAACAAAATCACTTGAAACAAAGCTTCTATGATATTCTTCTCCAGAAACGCCATTTATGATAATATCATACAGTTGATTAGCGTATAAATAGTATCCCCTGTCTGTTTTAGTTACTCCTTCAAAAACAACGTCATACCTAGAATCTGAATATAAATCATAGTATCCAGAATCGCTTGGAGTAAAAGTGTTTATAACTCCGTTCACATATGGAACAAGATTAGTGTGCAAATCATAATTAAACGCATCATTATCCAAGCTAAAACTGTCTATTTTTAATGGAGCATGACCATCGTCAAATAATTGAGAACAAACAGCATCACATATATAATGCGCATTAGTTATTTGTTCATAGGAATAAACAGAAAAAGATATTTTGTTTAATAAATAATAACCAATGTCATCCTCATTATCTAGAGTATAAACCATCTCTGCATAGTTATCATTGCTAACACTACAAGCCAAATACTCAATGTTTTTATACTTAATACTCGTAGTAACTTCCTTATTAAGTTTTCCATTATAATGATTTAATTGTTTATCCTTACTATTAGGGAAATATACTATATTGTTAATATTCTGTGTAGTTTGCCAATTCTCTTTTGCAGCTTCAATTAAAGAATTTAAATTAATCACTCCATCAATTCCAAGTTCTATCACCTCTCCTAGCATATCTCCTGCTACGGGAATTGCTTTAACCGGAATTAAAGCAGTGTCAACTGCACAATCAAACAACATATCCTGCACTACTTCTATTTCTTCCTTGTCAAATGCACCTGTATTATAAGTAGCTACCGAGTTATACCCAGCACTAGTAATAAAAGCTCCTACCTCGTTATCACTATATTCTGAGTCAACAATTGTAGACTTGAATTCAATATTTCCAATTGCAAGATGCTCTGTAATATCGACTTCTTTAATACTGTCTGAATAATAAGAATACTTAACTTCTTTAATAGTCTTAAGTCTAATCTTTAAGCAACTAGTTAATTCTTCATATTCATATTCTGTTTTAAAAAATAGAATTTGAGGGAAGTACGTATTTATTAATTTTGTACAGTTTATTACAAAACCATATTTTTCTCCAACATAAACATTTGTACCTACCACTGTTAATAATTCTTCTGGAACATAATTTGTTATGTTAGAAGGATTAATATCATTAGGTAAATCATTTTTAGTGCACTCATAAGAAACAGAGTTATCTTGTTCTGCACTAACTGTATTAATATTTATTTGAGAAATTGAAAATAATAAAATAAATAAAATTAAAATAAAAAATAATAAAAAGTTCGTTTTCTTGCTAATCATAGATTTAGCTCCTTCATTTAGTTGTTTACATTATATTGCGATTAATAATTCAAGTCAACGAAATAACAAAACGCGACATAAAAAAATGAGTCCGATTTTTCGAACTCATTCTATACAATTCTACTATTTAATTAATCTAGTTTAAATGTTGATACATCTTCATTTACACGTTTAACGAAAGCATCAAAGTCCATCTTTCCTAAATCACCTTCGTTTCTACGTCTTACAGCAACAACATTTTCTTCCATTTCTTTATCACCTACTACTAGGATATATGGGATCTTTTCCATTTGAGCTGATCTAATCTTATAACCAAGAGTTTCATTTCTTGTATCTGATTCAGCTCTAATACCAACAGCAGCAAGCTTTCTTACTAAATCGTTACAGTAATCAGCAGATCTATCTGTTAAAGCTAAGATCTTTGCTTGAACTGGAGCGCACCATACTGGGAATGCACCAGCAAACTTTTCAATCATTAAAGCCATTGTTCTTTCATAGCAACCAATAGATGTTCTATGGATGATATAAGGTCTAACCTTTTCACCATTTTCATCGATATAGTACATATCAAATCTTTCAGCTTCGAACATATCTACTTGAATTGTAATTAATGTATCTTCTTTACCATATACATTCTTAACTTGGATATCTAACTTTGGTCCATAGAATGCAGCTTCACCAATACCTGTTGAATAATTAACACCTAGTTTATTAAGAAGATTTTCCATTGTAGATTCAGCCTTTGCCCAAACTTCTGGTTGTTGAATATACTTAACCTTATCATTTGGATCCCATCTTGAGAATCTATATGATACGTCATCAGCAAGACCTGTAATCTTTAACATGAATCTAGCAAGCTCTAAACATTGCTTGAATTCTTCTTCAAGTTGATCTGGTCTTATAATTAAGTGACCTTCAGAAATTGTGAATTGTCTTACACGAATTAAACCATGCATTTCACCTGATGATTCATTTCTAAATAATGTAGATGTTTCACCATATCTGCAAGGTAAATCTTTATAAGATTTAAGGTCAGCTTTATATACCATGTATTGGAATGGACATGTCATTGGACGAAGAGCATAAACTTCTTCATCTTTAGCTTCATCACCTAGAATAAACATACCATCTTGATAGTGATCCCAGTGACCAGATAACTTATATAGGTCTGACTTTGCCATATAAGGAGTTTTTGTTCTCATATAGCCACGTCTTTCTTCTTCATCTTCAACGAATCTTGAAAGAATTTGGAATAACTTTTGTCCCTTTGGCATTAATAATGGAAGGCCTTGTCCAATATATTCATTTGTTGTGAAGATCTTTAATTCTCTACCAAGTTTATTATGGTCTCTCTTCTTAGCTTCTTCTTGCATTTGTAAGAAATCTGCTAAATCTTGCTTGTTATCAAAAGCTGTACCATAAATTCTTGTTAACATCTTATTCTTTTCAGAACCTCTCCAGTAAGCACCTGTGATGCTTAATAGTTTGAAAGCCTTGATATAACCTGTTGATGGAATATGTGGACCTGCACATAAATCAACAAAATCGCCTTGCTTATAGAATGAAATAACGGCATCTTCTGGAAGATCATTAATAAGTTCTACCTTATAATCTTCACCAAACTTCTTCATATAAGCAATAGCTTCATCACGAGGAAGTTCAAATCTTTCCAATGGATAATTAGCCTTAATAATCTTCTTCATTTCTTGTTCGATAGCTTCAAGATTTTCAGTTGTAATTGGAGTCTTAAAATCAATATCATAATAGAAGCCATCGTCAATAGCTGGGCCAATAGCCAATTTAGATGTTGGATAAATTGTCTTAATTGCTTGAGCTAAAATATGAGATGTAGTATGACGGTATAATTTCTTACCTTCCTTGTCTTGGAAAGTTACAAATTCGATTTCATGATCATTACCATCTAATTTTGAACGCATTTCTACAAGATTACCATCAACCTTGGCAGCTAAGGCGTTCTTAACTTCATTGTCCTTTGCAATTTCAAAAAGTGATGCTTCATTTGCATATTCTTTTTGAACACCATTAATTTTAATAATCATTTTTTTAATCCTCCAATATATAAAAAAATCCTTATGCCTTGCGACATAAGGACGAAAATTTTCGCGGTTCCACCTTATTTATAGATTTCTCTATCTCTTCATTTACATCTAACGCGATGCGACGGCTTTTTCAAGTGGTGGTACTATTATTAGTTATTTTACATCTTCTCAGCTACCGATGTTCTCTGTATAAACTCGCTAATAAAGCTTGTCCTCTTGTGTGATTTCTCACTTGCTATATGTATTAACTATTTTAATTATACTTTTATAAAAAGTCAATCAAATCTTCATTAACTACACTTGTGTCTCAAATATTGTTAAATAAATTTCACTGCACGCCTGGCCGTAAATAACAGAATCTGTACCTGTATATCTAACTACTGCTGTCAAATCGCCTAAAAGCACTGCCCATGTGTAAGTTTTTGTTCCATCTTCGTTTTGAACAATCTTTTCAAACTTTGTGGCTTTCTTTCCATCTTGTTTTACAAGATCCCAAGCATCAGCCTCTTCACACACAAGCAAGAAAGCTAATCTTGCATCTGCTGTTGTTTGATGATCAATTATTTCACACTCTGGAATTGAAGCATAAGATTGAACTCCACGACGGAATTTAATATATTTTTCATCTCTATACTTAAATTGCATATTTAGAGAAACAGGATTAATAAGAGTTGTTACATAATCATTATATTCATTAGCTTCGTATATTTGAACATTAGATCCATATCCATATAGATCCTTATACCAGCCATATATTTTCATTAATGAATCATGTTCTGCGGTTGGATCATATACTTTATCTACTATTAATTCTTTTTGAGATTTGTATGAATTACCGCCTGTAACAGTTGGTGAACTAGCTTTAGATATATCATACATATTTCCATAGATATCTGATTTTCTATTTAAATCTACGTTTAAGCTATTAATAGAAAACTCGAAATTAGTAATTAAATACTTTGCTAAAGATTTAAATACTTGTCTATCTAAAAGTGAAATCCAAGATTTTAATAAGTATTTAACACTTGAATGCGAACCTGTCATCTTATCAAATATGATAAACTCATTTTGCTCTTCAACACCGGATACTCCACTGTCTTCTATAACACCTGATTGACCTTCAACAATCTCGTTGGTATTAATTGTATATTCGGAATTATATTGTTCTGACAAGTTTAAATCCTTATTAAAAACTGAATATATCGAATAAGCATAACCGATACCATTTTTATCTAGATAAATCGTATTATTGAACACATCGCTATTCATAAATGAATAGATAGCTACGCTTGCTAAATCATACTTCTTTACATCATCTAAAGCATAATCTTTATTTAGATATTTTACAGCAATGATTGTAGATTCTACTCCAAGGCCCTTAATATAAACACTTGAATCCAGTACAACATAATGTGTTAATTCATCGTTACTTAATGTACCATTTTCAAGCACATTATCTACGATTGATGTATAAACTGTTTCTGTTGAAACTGGATCATAATGCACTTCTATATCTACTTCTTTTTCGCGAACATGAACGGGATCGTCTTTATGAAGAGCAAATGCTATTGTTGAAACACCAAAAACAAATAGAATAATAAGAGCTGAAATACCAGCAAAAATCATAGATTTTTTAGCTGATTTCTTATTGACATCTTTTTTAATTGCTTTAAAATCTATCTCTGCCTTACAGCGTGGACAAGTAGTAGATGCTGCTTTTTTATCAACATCAATAATAATCTTTCCGCACTTTGGACACTTGATATTCATTTAATTCTCCACTTATTTAATTTTACTTATTTATATATAAAAAAACAACCCCATAGGCCTTCACCTTAGAGGTTGAATGTAAATACTAAATAAAATATCACTAATTAAACATATGTCTTGCGCAATCTGCAATTATTCTTGCACATTCTTCAACACTAAGAGCAGTAGATAAACATAGGTCATAATTTGCTGAGAATCCCCACTCTTCTTCTGTGTAATAGTTATAATAATTAGCACGACGTTTATCCATTTGGCGAAGCACTTTTTTCACCTTTTCCTGAGGAACTCCATAGTATTTAACAGCACGTTTTTCTCTTAATTCTTGAGGAGCAGATATAAATACATTTAATACGTTTTTATGGTCTCTTAAAATGTAATTTGAACATCTACCAACAACCACACAACTTTCTTCATTAGCTAGTTTTTCTATAGTTCTAAATTGCGCATTTGCTACAGATTGAGAAGGAGTTGAAACAACAAATGGATCTGCACCCCCCATATATGAAAATATGCCATCTCTTTTTTCATCATTTTCTTTTATGAAACTCTCACAAAAGCCAAAGTCTTGTGCAACCTTAGATAACAATTCATTATCATAGAACTTAATACCTAACTCCTCTGCAACAAGTTTCCCAACATACCTGCCGCCTGAGCCATATTGTCTACCAATTGTAATAACATAATTCATAAAAGTTTCCCCCTTCTATTTCTTAGATTATTATCTTAAGATAATCTATGCTTTATTTTTCTCTTCCTCAGCCTTATTGTCTTTATCTAACAATTTTGCTTGTCCTTGTTTTTTATCAACTTTCTTTGGTGCTTTTTCAAAGAATTTTAATCCTTTCTTTTTCTTAACAAAGTATATAATTACTACAGCAATTACACCACCAACTAAAGCGAATGGGAATACGTAAATTATAACAAATAGTAGTCCCTTTAAGAATCTACCAAATGCTTCCCAAGAACCGCTTACTGCACCTGTAAATTCACTAGCAAATGTTGGATCTTCTTCATAATAATTTTGGTTAAAATATACTCTTATTGTGCTATATTCTATTTGTTGATCTATATTGTTCTTTCTATATTCATATTTTGCAATTTCAGTTTCTACTTCAGATAATGCTTTAGTAATTGATAATAATTCTTCCGTGTCTGTTGCAGTAGAAATCATATTATTATATGAAGTTCTTAAAGCATACAATGAATCTAATTTCGCTTGAATATCATGGTAATTAAGTGTTACATCCTCTGATGTAACTTCAATATTACCTACACTTCCTTGTTGCTTAATCTCCTCTAAAAATGTTTTTAAACGAGAAGATTTAACACGATAAACAATATTTCCGCTTGTTTTATCTATACTTTGGCTATCTATCCATTCATCCTCTTGCAATTTTGAATTAATAGTTGTGATTGTTTTTTGAACATCATCTGTATAAACACTAACATAAGCTTTATAAATAATCTTTCTATTACTTATTGCTGAACTTTGATAAACATCCGTAGATACAGAAGTATTATTTGAACCAGAAGTAGCATTATAAGCATCCCCTGAGGAATTGCCATCGGCACATCCTGTATAAACTAGCATGATAGCAATTAGTGAAACTAATACTAAAGCAATTAATAGTACACTTCTTTTAGTCTTATCCATAATTAATTCTCCTTATCAATAACCCTTATAATTTAATGATAATTTACTTATCTTAAAATTACAATAAAGAAAAAAAAGAAGGAACCTTGCGATTCCTTCAATACCTTGCGATTAATTATTATTAATCTAATTCAAAAGCGCCTGTATATAATTGATAATATTTGCCCTTCTTTGCAATTAATTCACTATGGCTACCTTGTTCAATTATTCTACCTTGATCTAGAACGATAATTACATCTGCATTTTGAACTGTAGATAATCTATGAGCAATTACAAATACAGTTCTACCCTCCATTAAAGCATCTGTGCCTTTTTGAACTAAAGCTTCTGTTCTTGTATCAATAGAAGATGTAGCTTCGTCCATAATCATTACTGGAGCTTTAGATATAGCAGCTCTTGCGATAGATATTAATTGTCTTTGGCCTTGAGATAGATTTGTACCATCTGCTGTAAGCATTGTGTCATATCCTTCAGGAAGACGAGTAATAAAATCATGAGCATTTGCAATCTTGGCAGCTTCAATTATTTCTTCGTCAGTAGCATCAAGCTTACCAAATCTAATATTCTCTCTTACTGTGCCTGTAAATAAGTTTGTATCTTGTAATACAATACCTAATGATCTTCTTAAATCAGCCTTTTTTATCTTATTGATGTTGATATTATCATATCTAATCTTGCCATCAGCAATATCATAGAAACGGTTAATTAAGTTTGTAATTGTTGTCTTACCAGCACCAGTTGCACCTACAAAGGCAATCTTTTGACCTGGCTTTGCATCTATTGTTACATCATGAAGAACAATCTTATCTGGGTTATATCCAAAATCTACATCAAATAATTGAATTAAGCCTTCAAGTTTTGTGTATGTAATTGTGCCATCAGCTTTATGAGGATGCTTCCAAGCCCACTTGCCTGTTCTTGTTTCTGATTCTGTAATATTGCCATTTTCATCAATATTAGCATTAACTAATGTAACATATCCTTCATCAGCTTCCTCTTTTTCATCCATTAATTCAAATATTCTACCAGCACCAGCCATACCCATAACTACAGAGTTTACTTGGTTGGCTGCATTCGCAATATTATGAGTAAATCCACGGCCAATTGTTAAGAATGCAATAACAGTACCAACAGTTAATTCATCAATACCCTTTAGTGATACATTTGGTACATTAGCAATTACTAGAATAGAACCAACAAGAGCTAATAACACATAAATGATATTTCCTAAATTGCCCATTGCTGGCATTAAGATATTTGCATAAGTATGAGCATTCTTCATATCTTGATAAAGTGCTTTATTTACACTATCAAAAGCTTTTAGTGATTCTTCTTCATGGTTAAACACTTTAACTACTTTTTGTCCATTCATCATTTCTTCAATAAAACCTTCAGTTTTACCAACAGAAATTTGTTGCTTTACGAAATATTTTGCAGATCTACCTCCAATGCTCTTTGTAATAATAGACATAAATACAACGCCAAGGCCAATTACAAGTGTTAACCATAAACTATACGTAAACATAATAACGATTAACGCTGAAACTGTAGCTACTGTATTAATTAACTGTGGCATTGATTGAGATAGAAGTTGTCTTATAGCATCAACGTCGTTTGTGTAGTAACTCATTATGTCGCCATATTTATGAGTATCGAAATACTTAATAGGTAGAGATTCCATATGATTAAACATATCCTCTCTTAAATGATGTAAATAGCCTTGAGTTACATATGCCATGATTTGTGTATAAACTGTAGAAGCGATTAAGCCAATAGAGTATACAATAATCATCATTGTCATGTATTTCATAAGTGTTGGCATCATAATCTCTAAAGCTTCGCTAGCTGCCATACCACCTTCCATGTTTATCATTGCAGGTGTTATACAATCATCTACTATAAACCTAATAAAGATTGAGTTTGAGAAACCGCCTACGGCGCTAAGCAGAATAGAAATACCTACTACTATCAATTCCCACTTGTAGTACTTACCTACAGACTTTAGCAATCTAGATAGAGTTGCTCCCATATTGACTTTCTTTGTTGGATCTGTCATTTTACCTCTTGGTTGTGGCATTATTGAGCACCTCCTTTCTTAGATTTTTCTTCTACTTTGTTTTGTGAATAATATACCTCTTGATAAATAGCATTATTCTTTAGTAAGTCATCATGTTTACCAATAGCATCAATCTTACCATTTTCCATAACAATTATCTTATCTGCGTCTTGAACAGAAGCAATACGTTGAGCAATTATGATTTTTGTCATATTAGGAACTTCTTTCTTAAATGCTTCACGGATTAAGGCATCTGTTTTTGTATCTACGGCTGATGTTGAGTCATCTAAGATTAGAATCTTAGGGCTCTTCAAAAGCGCACGTGCAATACACAATCTTTGCTTTTGACCACCAGATACGTTTGTACCACCTTGTTCAATCATATGATCATATCCATCTGGGAATGACATAATAAAATCGTGAGCTTGAGCAAGCTTTGCTGCATGTTCGATTTGTTCATCTGTAGCTTCCTTGTTACCCCATCTTAGGTTATCTTTTATTGTTCCACTAAATAGGACATTCTTTTGTAGAACAACAGCTACTTGATCTCTTAGTGTTACTAAATCGTAATCCTTAACATTTACACCACCGACAAGAACTTCACCTTCTGAAACATCATACAATCTTGATATTAATTGTATTAATGATGATTTAGAAGAACCTGTACCACCTATGATACCAACTGTCTCGCCGCTCATAATTTCAAGGTTGATGTTAGATAAAGCGTCTTTTTCTGCATCTTTGCTGTATTTGAATGAAACATTATTGAACTTAATAGAACCATCCTTAACTTCCGTAACTGGATTTTCCGGATTAACTATTGAAGGCTTTTCAACAAGCACTTCTGAAATTCTCTTAGCTGATGCTCTTGCCATAACAACCATAACAAGGATTAAAGCTACCATCATCATTGACATTAACATTTGGAATCCATAGTTAATAAAGCTTTGTAATTGACCTACTGAGAATTCACCTGGTTTAAATACACCATTTACTGCTGTACCTGTCTTAACAATAATAATTGATGCAAAAACAGAGATTAAGATAATAGCAACATAAATTGCAATTTGCATTGCAGGCATTGCAAAAGCTATGATTCTTTCAGCCTTAACGAAATCGTTTCTGATATTCTTTGAAGCATTATGGAATTTTTTCTTTTCGAATTCTTCTCTTACATATGCTTTAACAACTCTCATTCCTTTAATGTTTTCTTCAACAGTTTCATTTAAAGCATCATATTTTTTAAATACTCTATCAAAGATAGGATATGTAATATAAATACCTATTGTTAAAACGATTCCAAGGAATGGAACAACTCCAAGGAATATTAAAGCTAATTTCATGTTCATGATAGCAGCCATTACAAATGAGAATACAAGCATGAATGGAGCACGAATTGCTACTCTTATAATCATCATATAAGCCATTTGAACATTTGTTATATCTGTTGTTAATCTTGTTACTAAAGAAGAAGATGAGAACTTATCAACGTTAGCAAATGAGAATTTTTGAATATTAACAAAAACATCACGTCTTAAGTTCGCTGCAAAACCTGCAGATCCTCTTGAACAATAAATACCAGATAAAATACCACATGCAAATGAGCAAAGTGCAATAACAATTAATATAGCACCGTAAACTAAGACATCACTAAGAATGCCATCGCTCATTGCATTAATTAAATAAGACATCTCATAAGGGATAATACATTCAAGCACAACCTCAAGCATTACAAATGCAGGTGCAAGAATACTATCTAGTTTATATTCCCTTATAGACTTAGAAAGTGTTTTTATAACACTTGGTTTTTTATTAGTAGAACTACTCACCATTTAATATCTATTTACTCCTGAGTCAAATTTTCCTTAATTTTTAGTAATGTTTTATAGAAAGCACATAGTTCATCTTCAGGGATTCCATTTGTAATCTTCTTTTCCATTGCCTTAATGCCTTCCATTGCTCTTGCGTGTTCATCAAGAGCCTTATCAGTTAAAACTAGTTTCTTTAATCTAGCATCTGTAGGAACTGACTTTTTAATAATTAAGCCATTCTTTTCCATTAGTTTTAATATTTCAGTTGCAGTTGATCTTCTTAAAGAGAATTCTTTTTCTATATCTTTTTGATATACATCTCCATTAATTGAATTATCATAAATATAATTTATAAACATTCCATGAATCATTGTTGCTTGACGATTCTTCTTTGAAGAACAATCATCGCCTATCTCAATTCCTCTTGCTTTAGCATCAGCATGAGCTAATCTCTTAACAAGATTCATTACAACCTTCATTTCTCTTCCAATTTGAATATTATCCATATAAACCACCCTAATATTGTTAGTTTTCTAACATTATATTGATTTTTGCAATTGTTTGTCAACAAACTAATTGATTAATTTGTGTAAAAACAATATAATATTTCTCGGAAATATCTAAGGAGAACAGGTATGGATATCGATTTTCAAGAGATTTTAAATACTATAGGAAATTGGCTGACAACAGAAGGCCTAAAAGTTGTATTTGCACTGATTTTTGTATTCATTTTATGCAAAATAACAAATGTTTTATTTAGACATTGGAATAAAAGATTAGAAAAAAGAAATTTTGATAAAACTCTACGCTCTGTACTATTACCAGTACTTAGAATTGTAGTAAAAGTAGCAATATGGGCTGGCGCTATTGGTTATTTAGGAGTTGAAACATCTTCAATATCTGCTGCCATTGCAGCTGTAGGCGCTACAATAGGTTTAGCATTACAAGGATCTTTATCTAATTTTGCAGGAGGCATACTTATAATAACACTAAGACCTTATAAGCTTGATGACTTTATTGAAGTTGATGGAATATGCGGAACTGTATCAGAAATTACACTATTCTATACATATGTAACAACTCCAGATAATAAAGTTGCTGTTATTCCAAACTCAAAAACATCTAATACATTACTTATAAACTATACAAAGAATAAGCAAAGAAGAAATGATATTCTTTTCTCTATTTCCTATGATGAAGATTTTGAAAAAGCTAAAGATGTAATCATGAAAGTTATGGAAAAGAATCCATACATCTTAAAGAAACCTGCTCCATTTGTTAACATTAAAGAGCATGGCGATTCAGCAATTATTATTCTTGCTAGATACTGGGCAAATAATGAACATTTCTGGGATGCCCATTGGATGATGATGGAAGATGTAAAACATGCATTTGAAAAGAATAACATCTCTATTCCATACCCACAACTTGATGTTCATTTTGATAAAGAGAAAGAAGAAATTAAAAAACCAGTTAAAAAGACAACAAAATAATTAATTAGAATTAAATATAATAAGAGCGGTGATTGACTTTAATCATCGCTCTTACTTTTATAATCCCTTATCACTTATTCACTTTATTATTTTTCGAAAACTATAATTGCTTTCATTTTAGTAAATATTTCCCAATTAAAATACGATCTTGGAATAACCATAGATTCTGTATCTACATTGCCTATTCTATTTACTATATCAAATCCAACATCGCCAAATAAGAATGGCTTATGGAAATCAAAAGAAATAATCTTACTAAATGGGATAGAAACGATTAATTCTTTAGCGTTATCTTTTCCCATATTTCTTTCGATAACTAATTCTTTCTTGTACTCTTTGTTATCCTCAGTTGGATAAATGTAGACGGAACAAATGTGGGTTTCCCCTGGATATCTTACTCTATCAAATCCTATTGGCTTTACGTTTCCTGCCATAATCCTCTCCTTTATCGTCCCCTACAATTAATATTATAATTTTATAATTTATTGATTTCAATATACAAAATGGTAGTATTTTATATAAAAAATGCACCTACTACCGATATCGATTGTAGGTGCAATATAGACAAAATGTATTATTGATTAAACGTGCTTATCGTCCTTAATACCTAGACGAGATATAACCTTTTTAACTTCTTGAACATCTTTAACCATTGTGTAGAAATCTGCATCAGATGCTGATTTTACTGTTAATGTTCCATAATTAAATACTCTTCCCCAGAATGGTTGATATACAGTAATATCTTTTACATGCTCAATATCTAGTTCAGTTGCTCTTATATTAAATACACCAGATCTTGCTAAAACTCTTTGTGTTGTAATAACAAGTTCTTTTTTCTTCCATCTTAGATATGCTGCAATACCATATCCTAGAGGAATAAATAATAAGAAGAAAAATATAATACCTAAAACAAGTTTAATAACAGGTACTATTTTATTAAATTGACATTCCATTACGACATTTTCGCCATCGTAAAGTTCTGCTTGCATTTCCTTTGACATAAATAAAACTCCTAAAATTATTGCCTTGATAATTATAACATAAAATAATAAAAAAATAACTAGCCATACAATGTGGCTAGCTACTTTCAATATATTTGCACATTTTATTATTTTACAACCATAGTTACTATATTAAAAATAACTTAATATATGTAAACTATGGCAAAATTTAAAGATTTTTTGGAAAATTACAGCACTTTTACTAATTGCTGACGAAGATGAATAGCATCTTTATTGTTCAAAACTATGCTAGTAGCATACTTTTCAAGCTCGTCATCGTTTGGCTGAATTGAAATAATCTTTTTAACATATTCTTTCTCATATCCTGTTCTTTCAATTATTCTTTGAATACGTAATTTCATATCAGCACAAACAAGAATTACTTTATCAAATTCGTTTTCTACACCGCTTCCAATAAATACTGGAATCTCAACAAAAATATCTCCTGTTGATTTTTTTGCCAACTCTTCTATTCTTTGTTTTATGATTGGATGAGCTAAGGCATTTAGCTTTGCTCTTTCTGCATTATTGTTAAAAACAATAGAACCTAAAATCTTTCTGTCTATTTCACCATTAACAACGGCACTTGGAAACAACTTTTGAATCTTTTCAATATAATCCTTTTCCTTCATAATGCCAGCGTAAATCTCATCACAGCTATAAACATCATAGCCAAGATCTTTTATAATCTTGCCTGCTGTAGATTTACCTGATCCAATACCACCGATAATTGCTATTTTCATTATTTTGCCTCAAGCCAATTAAAGCCTACGCCTTCTTCTACTTCTAATAAAACAGGAAGATTAACAACGCTTTCCATAGATTCTTTCAATATCTTCTTAACCTTCTCTACTTCCTCAGGATAAGTATCTATGATTAATTCGTCATGGACTTGCATAATCAATTTAGATTTTAATCCCTCGTCTTTTAAAGTATTATATACTTTAATCATTGCAAGTTTAATAATATCTGACGCACTTCCTTGAAGTGGCATATTCATAGCTACTCTCTTACCAAAGTTTTGCATATTCCTGTTAGACATAGTAAGCTCTGGAATATATCTACGTCTTCCATATAATGTTTCTGCATAACCTTGCTTTTGTGCTATTTCAACAAGCTTATCCATGTATTCATGAATTTTTGGGAATTGAACAAAATAATTACTTATAAATTCTTTTGCTCTCTTTACTGGGATTCCCATATCTTGAGATAAACCGTAATCAGTAATACCATAGATAATACCAAAATTAACTGCCTTTGCTTGTCTTCTTATATCTGGTGTTACTGAAGATAATGGTAAATTGAAAATCTTGGCAGCTGTAGTTGCGTGAATATCTACACCATTATTAAATGCATTTATCATTGTTTCATCGCCACTGAATGAAGCCATCAATCTTAATTCAACTTGAGAATAATCAGCACAAACTAAAGTATTCCCTTTACTTGCAGTAAACATACCTCTAATTTGTTTTCCTTCTTCCTTTCTTACTGGAATATTTTGCAAATTAGGTTCTGTTGAAGATAATCTACCTGTTGCTGTTACTGTTTGCTTAAAAATAGTATGAATCTTACCCTCTTTGTCTACAAGAGGAACCATACCATCAAGATAAGTTGATCTTAGTTTTTCAATTTCCCTATATCTTAGGATTAATTCTATAATTGGATGGAAGTTAATAAGTTCAGATAAAACTTCTACTGATGTTGAATATCCTGTTTTAGTTTTAGCGCCACCTGCTGGCAATCCTAACTTCTCAAACAAAATTGGTCCTAATTGTTTTGGAGAATTTAAATTAAACTCTTCTCCAGTAATAGCAAATATATCTTTCTTTAATGCTTCAATCTCAATTTTGAATTTATTAGATAACTCTTCAAGCTTTTGCTTGTCTACACTAAAGCCTTGCTTTTCCATATCAAATAGAACTTCTATAAGAGGTTTTTCCATTTGATTATATAATTTATCTACTTTTCTCTCTTTTAATTGCTTTAGTATTGCTTCTTCTAGAGAGAACATTCCTGCGGCTTTAGAATCTGATTCTATGCCATACGTATTTAATAAATCTTCTAATGATTTAAAGTTTCTATTAACATCTGTTAGATATGCCATTAGTAAAACATCGTCGTATGGCTTTGATATATTTATTTCATATCTATCTAAATCATGCATTAGTGACTTGATATCAAAAGCTAGTATTCTAATCTCATTTGACTCAAATAATGGTTTCATATATTCTATGAAATTATCAAAGAAAATCCCTTCCAATAAATTGTCTGAGATAACAACTTTATATGCCTTATTCTTTGAAACCGCAATATCTATATCTGCTAAAGCAACATATGAGAATTGTTTAGTAGCTTTAATATCATTTACTAAAGTATCTAAATCAGATAATTCCGTAATCTCGACTATTTCTAATGGTTCTTTTATCTTTGGAGTTTCTTCCCCATCAAAATTCATTCTTTCAATAATCTTGAATAATTCTAATTCCTTTAATACATCCCTTGCCTTTGCTGGGAATGGAGTATGTAGTCTTGCTGTTTCTAAATCAAACTCAAGTGGAGAATTAACATCAATAGTTGCAAGCTTGTATGACATATAAGCCATATCTTTATTTTGTTCAAGCTTTTCCTTTAATTTACCCTTTATCTCGTCGATATGCTCATATACGCCATCAAGAGTGTCATATTTAGCAAGCAAATCCATTGCTGTTTTTTCACCAACACCAGCAACACCAGGAATATTATCTGACGTATCTCCCATTAGAGATTTTAAATCTATAACTTGAGATGGTCTTAATCCTTTTTCTTTCATTACTGGAATAGTATTCTCTTCTATTTCTGAAACGCCCTTCTTTGTAAGAAGAACAGTTGTTGTTTCATCTACAAGTTGAAGTGAATCCTTATCTCCAGTAACGATATATGTTTGCTTATCATATTTCTTAGCAATAGTACCTATGATATCGTCAGCTTCATAACCTGGAAGTTCAATAATAGGAATATTCATTGCTCTTAGAATTTCCTTCATTGGTTCAACTTGTTGTCTAAGTTCATTAGGCATTGGTTTTCTACCAGCTTTATAATCCTCATATAAATTTTTTCTATGCAATCTAGCATGAACATCAAATGCAGCAATAACGTAGTCCGGCTTTATAGTGTCGAACAACTTTAATAGCATATTCATATAACCTAAGATTGCGCCAGTAAATTGTCCTTTTCTGTTCGAAAAGTTTGGCAATGCATAGAATGCACGATTAATAAGTGAATTTGAATCTAAAACTAGTATCTTTTCCATAGTTAATATTGTATATTAAGTGGACATAAAAATAAAGAGGGTTATAAATAAATTCATTTAATATTCATTTTTATCTTTCAGCGCAAAAATCCTATATTGTCCATATTTTAAAAATTATCCTCTATTGACAATACTCTATATGAATTTTAAAATAAATTATCATATAAAGAGGCGAAATTAATGTATTTACTGGGAAATGAAATGTTTATTATCGACTGGGACACAGACTTTTTCATGTGGTTATTTAGACTAGTTGTAGCCGCTTTGTGCGGTCTTGCAGTTGGTCTTGAAAGAACAGCTCGTTCAAAAGAAGCTGGTATGCGTACTCACACTATCGTATGTTTTGCTGCTGCACTAATCATGATTGTATCTAAATATGCATTCGTTGATTTAGTTGACGATTTAGCAGTAGGTGTACGTGAAGCAGATGCGGCTCGTATTGCTGCTCAAGCTGTATCAGGCATAGGCTTCCTTGGCGCAGGTATTATTTTCTATAAGCGTGATTTATTACATGGTTTAACAACAGCTGCCGGCGTTTGGGCTACTGCGGGTATTGGACTAGCAATTGGCGCAGGTATGGTTATAACAGGCGTTGTAGCTACAGCGATCTTATTGGCTACACAAATCTTATTACATAAATCTGTTAAATTTGTTAGAAAAAATGATCATTGTTTGTTAAGAATCGTTGCTAAAGCAAATGACTCTGCTACCCTAGATAAAATCAAAGAAGTATTAAAAGTAAAAAGAGTTGAGAGATTTAAAACTATTCAAACAGATAATGGTCCTAGAGTTGAAATTGATGCTATATGCCTAGATTCATGGGAACCAAATGAATTGTTTAATGCTGTTAAAGATTTAGAGTATATTCAATCTGTAGAAAAACTTGAAGAATCTTAATTTATTGATAACTAGTTGATTAAGGGGTGTTCAACAGAACATCCCTTCTTTATTATTTTCCTATTATGCTTTTGCATTTTTCTAAAATATTTTTACATTTATTCAATGAAAGATTCATAACCTTTGCTACTTGTAATATATCTCTTTCTGTTGGATTACCATTTCCATTAACTGTCATTTCATGCTCTAATTTATTTGGAGTTGGAGTTAAATCATAAGCTGGAGATAATCTATATCTACCTATACTTTCATCAAATATAAATGAAAAGTTCTTTGAATGATCATCCCTGTTATTATATAAAACATTAAAACACATTCTTCTAAATGCTTCATAAAGATCATCTTCTTTGCATATTAACTTTATTACTTTGAATAGGTGAATATAATCCATATTTGGAATTCTATGTGTTGTTTCAAGCATTGCTGCAAGAGATATCATATGCACTCTTTTTATTCCATCTCTATCAAATCTTCTTGAACCAAAATAACCAGTACATATTTTTGATTCAAACAATTTATATTCTGGAAGTTTAATACCACACTCTTTTGCTATATTATTTGCTTGATATTCTAATTCTCCAATATTTTTTGGATCATAATTTGTTGGGAACTTTATAATCCAATCATTTATATGAGCTTTTGGTCTTGCACCGCCTGATGAACCACCTAATTTAAATAATTCATCTAAACTAGTACTATTATTATCATTTAATAATTCACTAACACTTTTAGCATAATCATCTAAATCAAAATCTTTATATTCACTATCTACATAATTCGCTGTAGGCAAATAATTCAATCCACCAAGTCCATTATCATTTACTAGTGATAACTTTGTAAGTGGAGATAATTTGTCATAATCTATCCCATCTTGCATTAGTTTTCTTCTAATAACATATTCTCCCCAGCCATCAGGAAGAGAATCATAAAACACACCATATAAACCTTCAAAATGAGAGGATGATGAAATAAACACTTCATTAGACAAAGGAAGAGAAATTGGGGATATAGAAAACCCTGTTTTTATCCAATTTTCGTCATATTGAAATCCTATACGAGAATCTTCTAATTCTCCTAAATAGCCAACGACAACACCATTATATAAGACTTTGATTTTCTTAATACTATCCATTTATAAATCCTTTATACTTGTGACCTTGCTATTCTTAAACAACATATCAAAATCAGTTAGCATATTCATAGCCATTGCCAATTTCATTAGTGACTCAAGAGAAATCTCCCCACTTTGCTCAAATCTTTTTATTGATGCGTAAGAAACATCCGATTTATTTGCAAGCTCAACTTGAGATAATTTCTTCTCTTTTCTTCTTGCTTTAAAACGATTAACCATATCTAGTTTTGTAGTATCTATTGTTCTTATATTAATAAAATCAGTTAATTCAAATCTATTTTCCATGATTATATTATAGTAAAACGAAGTTAATTAATCAATATTTACTGCTCATATATTAGCAGTTTTATAGTAATTTAAGTAAATATAGCTAAAATATTAGCAGTCTTCATCATAATATATACAAAATAAGGCATGCATCTTTTGACACACACCTCTCATACTTTAAAATACCATTTCTAATTGTTCAACTTCTTCACCGCAACTAATCAATATCATTTCTTTTATGGTTTCATATGATTTAACAAACGAATTTGGAATTTCTAAAAGAGTAATACCTTTTTCTTTACATATTGCAGATTTACGTGCATCGCACCTTTCTCTATTGAAATCTCCATAATGTTCACCACCTTGTATTTCTATGGCGACTTTCGGTATTTTTTCAGTGTTTTTGTTTTGATATAAAACAGCATCAAATTCAAGCTTAGATTTTTTAAGCATTGAATCGCCTTTGAATATTTCCGACAACTTCACATTTCTTTTTATTGAATAATACTTATACACTGAGCAGAACTGAGCTATTGTGTCATAGAACATATCTTCATTCTTGCTACCATTTGATGCACCGATTTGAATAGTTACAGCTTCATTCGCAGGAACATTAGTAGTACCATTACTTTTAACATATTTAACTAAATTATATAAATCATCGCTCTTGTCTGACATCTTATCTAGTGACTCAACATCCGCAGCAACTATTAATCTTTTCTTTGCACGAGTAACTGCAACATTTGTTATTTCTGAGTTATTTTTAATCCATTCAAAGGTTCTCTTGCTAGTTTTTGGAGAAATAGAAGAAGAAATGATAATAGTATCCTTCTCTGCTCCCTGTACTGAATGAATAGTACCACAGGTAACTCCCTGTAAACCTTTATCCTCTAAGAATGAATTAATAAGCTTTTGCTGATTAATAAACGGCGTAATAATCGCAACGTCCTTCAGTTTATTTCTTTCAACATAATCAACAATAGCCTTTGCCTCTTCGTAATTCTCATTCTTATATCTTGAATTCATATTCTTAACATCAATTAATTCTAGAGAACCATCGTCGTTCAAGTAATCCAAATTTAGTTTAGAATCATAGAATCTCTTGTTAGAGAAATTGATTATCTTTCTTCCACATCTATAGTGATATGTAAGCATAATATCTCTAGATATTTTGTCATGATTTCTCATTAATTCAAGAATAGAATTTTTCTTATAATCGTAATCGTCCGATATTGTATAAATCTGTTTTAAATTATCGTTGATAACATCTTCAAGCAAAACTACAGGTTTTAATTGGTTAGAATCTCCAACCAACAACAAACCTTGAGCTCTAGATATTGGAAGCAAAGCTGTAGCACAGTTACATTGACCAGCTTCATCCATTATTACTAAATCAAATGTGTGTTCTGGAGTTCCTAGTCTAGATGCAGAAATATTAGTAGTCATAATTACTGGGAACACATCCGCAAGCATCTTAATATTTTCGTCAAACTGACACCAACTGTTAAACTTTGAAACTCTATCCGCTTCATCTTCTATCGAACAAATAGATATTAATTCTTTATATTTTGGCTGCTTTAGTTTATTAACATGTTTTAGCGATTCGAAATATATGTATTGCTTAAAATATCTATCTTCCGATGCTGATGTAACAAGATTTAGCACATCATCATTTGTCACTTCTGGCAGCTTACTTAATTCAAGTTTCATCTTATCTAACTGTGTGTCTAGATTTCTATAAAACCTTATATCCTTAGTATTAAACCTTAAAAGAAGTTTTTTAGCATTAGCTATTCTTGCGGCTAAATCTTTTTTCTTTTCATATATTTCCAAATCTTCTACCAACTGCTTATTGACTGCATCGTTATGTCTTTTATTTCTTTCCAACAATGAATCGTCTGGCTCCAGTTTACTCTTTATGCCATATAACTCTTTTATACGAAGAGTAGATTTAGCAATTTCCACTCTATTGCCAAGTCTTAAATATGGGAATAATACATCTCCGGCAGTTTTATAAGTAAACGAAAGTTTTTCAATAATACCATCTACTGGTCTATTGTTAGAAGAACATACTAAAACTGTTTTCTCATTAAAGAAAGCACTAAGTATGACGTTAAGAATAGTTTGAGTCTTACCTGTTCCAGGAGGCCCTTGAACATAAGTGATAGGATACTTCATTGTGTTATGAATAACACGCATTTGATCTATATTTACTTTTCTATCGTATACAACAATAGATGGTTCTTTTATTTTTCCTCTTACAGTCCTTCTATCTGAATTACCAAAGAATGCCTTTAAAGGAACCGTTAATCGATTTTCCTCATATTTTTTATCTATTACAGAATATGAACTTACTAAGTTTGCGGGTATGGTTCGAGATAGAATCATAAATTCTGGAAGTTCATTTATTATTTCCTTTCCTCTCAAATTCTCTCTTATTAGTTCTACATATTCATGATAATAATCATCATAATGATTAGTTATATTATTTACAAATTCATTCGGATCTATATCAATATATGAAGAAAGCGTATGCTTCTTATCTTCTATTAAAAATGTTTGATTAACTCTAATAGTTGGATTAATTGATATTGTTGATTTCGAAGGGTTGAAATTAACTACATAATACAAAACTACATACTTTTTATTATCATCATCGATAGATAAAGCAGACATTATTAACAAATTGTTAGAATTTTCAAGTGCTTTAATATCGTAATGAAATATATAACCTAAAATTCTTTCTTTTTGTGCGTTATTTACAACAACTTCCTTATTCTTTAATAAAACATCCTTGTCGACCCCCTCAATAAGACAATACTCTTTTTGAAATGGGTCATTATCTAATTCATTACATTCAATAAAATATTTTAGAATGTTGTTGTTGTATTTATCATACTCAAGCCAAGCAGCTTCTGCCCTATGAGTTTCAATTCTATTTATTAATTCAGATGGAACATCATAACATGTAAAATCTAAAAGGTATGCTGTTAAAATGCCTTCAAAATGAAGAAAGGCTTCCTTACATTCATAGTTATACTTTTTCTCATTAAAAATAGTCGCAGTAATAACTTTCGTTTTCAAATTAATATCTTTTACTGCAATCCAATAATAAGTTATTTCTTTCTTTTGATTTTTATAAGAAATACTCAACCATCTACCGGTTTTTATACTCTCAGAAATTTTTAATGCAATACTTCCTTCCATATGCCACACCTAATTTATATATTACATCAATAAATAATTAAAAAGAAGGCGCTAACTCCTTTATAGATATTAGCGCCTTAAATAAACGATTTAGATATTAGAAGCGATTTTCTTTAAGAAATCTTCTGTTAACATTTTGAAGACTTCGTTTTCACCATTATATAATGCTGCTAAGTCTCCAGTCATATAACCATCTTCAATTGTCTTGATTGTTGCCTTTTCTAGTTTATCTGCAAATTCAACTAGGTCTGGAAGATTATCTAATTGACCTCTCTTTCTTAATGCGCCAGACCAAGCATAAATTGTAGCTACTGGGTTTGTTGATGTTGGCTCACCATTTAAATACTTATAATAGTGTCTTGTAACTGTACCATGAGCAGCTTCGAATTCATAATTACCATCTGGAGATACAAGTACAGAGCTCATCATAGCAAGAGAACCAAAAGCTGTTGCTACCATATCACTCATAACGTCACCATCATAGTTCTTACATGCCCAAATCATACCGCCCTTTGATCTTACGATTCTTGCAACAGCATCATCGATTAATGTATAGAAATATGTAATACCAGCTTCTTCAAACTTAGCCTTGTATTCATTCTCATAAATTTCAGCAAAAATATCTTTAAATCTATGGTCATATGTTTTAGAAATTGTATCCTTTGCAGAGAACCATAAATCCTTCTTAGAATCTAAAGCATAATTAAAGCACGCCTTAGCAAATGAAGTAATAGATGCATCTACGTTATGCATACCCATTACAATACCGCCAGATTTCTTGTATTCAAACACTTCGATTTCTCTAACGCCATCTTCATCTTCAAGAACTAACTTGGCCTTACCGCCCTTCTTTACGTATCCTTCAACGTCTTTATAGATATCGCCATAAGCATGACGAGCAATAACAATTGGCTTTTCCCATGTAGGAATATATGGAACAATACCATTAACCATAATTGGTTGTCTAAATACAGTACCATCTAAAATAGCTCTTATAGTACCATTTGGAGACTTCCACATTTGAGATAACTTATACTCTTCAACTCTTTGAGCATTAGGAGTAATAGTTGCACACTTTACAGCAACACCTAATCTCTTAGCAGCATTAGCCGAATCAATAGTAACTTGATCTTTTGTTGCTTCTCTGTTAGGTAATCCTAAATCATAATATTCAGTTTTTAAATCAACAAATGGAGTAATCAAAATTTCTTTAATCCACTTCCATATAATTCTTGTCATCTCGTCGCCATCCATCTCAACGATAGGTGTCTTCATTTGAATCTTTGCCATTTTATATACCTCTAAATTTATTTCAACGTTAATTATACTTTAATTATTGTCTTAAGACAATCTTATCTTTTCCACATTATATATGCATCTAAAGAATTGTTATAGAAATTCTTTCTTGTACCCTCAATTTTAAATCCATATTTTTTATATAGACCAATTGCTTTTTCGTTACCTGTCTCTACTTCTAAGGTAATATTTTGTATATTTTGCTTATTAGCAATATCTAATAAATCTTGAAATAATATACTACCTAAACCTTGAGACTGTAAGTCTTTTCTTATAGCAATATTGTTTATATCTATCTCATCCAAAACAGTATAGAAAGAATAATAACCTATTACTTCGTTATTATCATTAAGCATTATTCTAAATGTAGCATTATCTTGAGATAAAAGAACTAAATATTGGTTATAACTCCAAGGAACAATAATCTCTTTTGATTCTATGTCCGCAACTTCTTTAATATATTTTTCTTCTGCGTTTACAATCTTATTTTGCATCTTGATCGCGCTCTGCTTGAGACTTTCTTAAATAAACTGGTTCTAGAGCTTCAAATACACCCTTATTTGCCTTTTCCTTCGTGATTGAGATTAATTTATCAGGATCAGATTCTCCATTCTTAAAATAGATTGGTAGATTCTTTGACTTAATATCATCAATATAGAAACAATCCATATCTTTCATATTAAAGATTGAACCATTAAATGTAGCTGCATAATAGTTATCATGCATAGCATCAATAGCTGTAATAAATTCCCCTTCTTTTCCATAAGCTAATTCTTCAAGAGCATTAATAGAAACACAAGGTTTATTCATAGCAAATGATAAAGCTTTAATTGTAGCTATACCAATTCTAATACCTGTAAATGAACCAGGACCAACAACACATGAATAAACATCAATATCTTTAAGTGTTAAACCAGATTCCATTAAAACACTTTCAACAAATGGCATAATCAATGAATTATGCTTTTTACCTGATTCTTCTGAAATCTTAGAAAAAACTTTATCATTATTGCTACAAGCAACAACTAGTTTTTTATCTGTTACATCAATTGTTAGTATGTTCATTTATAACTATCTTCCTTGATAAATCATCATTTACTGTAATATCTATAACTATTGGATTCTTTATATTTTCAAACTTATTCCATTCAATAACACAAACACCTTGCATATACAGATAATCGTTTAATCCAAGTTCATATAACTCTTCTTCAGATTCTACCCTATACATATCAAAGTGGTATAAAGGGATTCTTCCTTCGTTATATTCTTTCATAAAAGTAAAAGTAGGACTAGTTACCGTATCTTTTACTCCTAAAGCTTTTGCAAGACCTTTAGTAAATGTAGTTTTTCCTGCACCTAAATCACCATTTAAAAGAATGATTTCTCCACCCTTTAAACTATCTGCAATTTTATGTGCTACTTCATATGTTTCTTCTACTGAATTTACTAAATATTCCATACTCCCTAGTATATAATAGTTGACATTTAATCGCAATTAATTAATAATGACTATAGTCAAAACTTGAGGACGGTGAAACTCCGTACCGGTGGTGATAGTCCACAACAGCTGTAAATTCTCATACTCATGCAGCTCTGAATCAGTGAAACTCTGATACCGACAGTAAAGTCTGGATGGAAAAGGAAGTGACTTTTATGCAAGTATCACGTACTCGCTACATATCTACTGTAGCAATTTTATCAGCAATCTCATTTGGTCTTATGTATCTTGACTTCGCTATTCCTAGCGTTATGCCATCATTCGTAAAAATGGATTTTTCAGAATTACCAGCACTTATTGGTTCATTTGCTTTAGGCCCTATCGCTGGCGTAATAATCTGCTTTGTTAAAAATCTAATTCATTTAAGCATTACAACAACAGGTGGCGTTGGAGAGCTTTGCAATTTCTTATTAGGTGCCGTATTTGTAGCTACTGCAGGAATTATTTATAAGCATAAGAAAACAAGACTATGGGCATTAATTGCTTGTATTGCTGGATCTATAGCAATGGCTGTATTATCTTACCCTATTAATTTATGGATAACTTACCCATTCTATTACAAGTTTATGCCAAAGGAAGCAATCATTGGAGCATATAAAGCTATACTTGGTTTTGTTGACTCAATCGAAGTTGCTCTACTTGTATTCAATACACCATTTAACATTGTTAAATGCTTATTGGTATCAACAATTACATTCTTAGTATATAAACCATTATCTTATGTTATTAAGTCATATCATTTTGGAGGAAATGACAAGAAAAAGATTTTGGAAAAAGAAGAAACAAAAGAAGAAGTTCCACAAACAACAGAAAACTAAAAAATAGCAGCGGTTGGATTATTAATTTCCAACCGCTTAATTTTTATTCTCTAAATATTCTTTTTTATTAATTCCACATTCGAATCAGCAAGCATATTATTTAACGCAAATAACGTATGCGTTACATAATCTTCATCACTTTTTATATTTGCTGTTGTATATGCAAATACTAAAAATTTGCTTATATAAGCCTTTACATATTCATTTTCTTTATTAAAGTTGTTAATAAATCTTAAATTATTTTCTGATTCTTCAAAATCGTTAAATATAAAATGAACGGACATCGAATTATCCTTATAGCAACTTACTTGCATAAACACAGGATAATCAATAAAATTCAAGTTTAAATTTGTTCTAATACCAATAGAACCATCTTTAAAATCCTCAACTTGGCTCTCTAGATCCAGTTCAGCTTTTAAAGCTTCAATAATGCTATTTGCTACAATAGATTTATCTTGCATTATTTTGTACCTTCATAGGATGTAACATTCTTGCCATTATCCCAAAGTTCATCAATATTGTATGTTTTTCTCATTTCTTCGTAGAAGATATGAACAATAACATCACCATAGTCTACAACTACCCATTTACCATCTTGCTTACCATCTTCTCTAATCTTTTCAATGCCATACTTCTTTGACATATCTTCATCAAGATTATCTGCAAGTGATTTAACATGTTGAGATGATCTACCAGTACAGATTACAAAGTAATCAGCAAGTACTGAAACTCCTTCTAAATCAACTATCTTTATATCTGTTGCCTTTCTGTCATCTAGAACAGAACATATAATATTCAATAATTCTTTTTCGTTCATTTATTTATTCTCCATATAATATTTTGCACATTCCACAGTTAATGGATATATGTCTTTTTCTTCTTTACTTTCTCTTAGATAATTATACTGTTGAGTAATACATGCGACAAATCCTTTTTCAAAATCTTCGTCCATTATTTTTCTTAGAGGTGGAATAAAGTCATATTCTCTACCTTCCTCTAATAGATCAGCACAATATATTAACTTCTCCATTGTTGTCATGTCTGCTTTTCCAGTTGTATGGTATCTTATACCATCTAAGATTTCTCTATTATGAACATCAAATATCTTTTCTGCAAGTATAGCTCCCAAGAACTGATGTTCAACAGGAGTGCCAATAGAATCCGCAGGAACTCCTGTTTTATCTACGCTTGGATCTTTTTCAAGTTTTTTAGCGCAGTCGTGTAAAAGACCAGCAAGTAATACACTATCTGGATTTAATCCAAGTTTATGCTTATCATTTAAATATAATGCACACTTTGCTGTTCTTATTGAATGATAAAATCTTTCCGAATTTAATATAGAACTTAATTTTTGAATATAAGAAGCATAGTCATTATATAAACCATTCTCGTCTATATAATGCTCTACTTTCTCATCTATTAAATCTCTATATCCTAGTGCTAGTAAATGTCTAACTAATGTTGATGATACATCTTCAGGCTCGTAATCTAGTACTATAATATTGGCACCTAAACCTTCCCAATATTTTTTAGCAGCTAAAAACTCTTGAGACTTTTCCCCTCTTGCAAATACTAAAAGAGGACACATTTTTATAATAAGCTCTGGGTTTCTCCATGTATGGAAATCTATTAAACTATCTCCACCGATTAAAAAAACCACATCTTTATATTTATCTATAAGTTTTGGCAATACTTCATATGTATAATGCACAGAATCATCTTCGTTTTCAATTTCATCAATAACATAATTTGAAACACCAAGTAGTGCTATATTTAGCATATCTACTCTTTGTCTAAAACTTGTTACACATGTATTCTTATGAGGTGGATTCTTTGAAGGAACAATAACAATTTTCTCTAAACCATACTCTAGAGCTTTTTTTATCATATTTATATGTTCTTTATGAGGAGGATTAAACGCCCCGCCAAATATACCTATTGCCATAATTAGAAATTAATCTTTTCCGCTAATTCCTGAGCTTTAAGCTTTTCGATTGGAATTAAAACTTCTTTTTCTGTTCTTATCTTATGATTACATATTGTAATAATTAATCTAGCAATCATGCTTAAAGTAATAAGCATCCAAATCAAGTCGTTATTGTAATCTGGAATAATTGCTCCACCTGCATATAAAATAAAGCAAGATGAGAATGTTGTTATGTTATATGGATATTCTGCTTTCAGTATTGCCTTATGATTATTTTTCTTATATTGAACCCAATACCATGAAATATAAGCAATATCAGCAAGCATAGCGCCGAAAGAAACACATAAGATAAACTTATATCTCAAAGTATAAACTGCAATCTTTTTCATCAAAGAAAGAACTCCATGCTCTATCAAGAAACCAGCATTCAAGGAAATAGAAACAACTACAAAGACAATATACGATATAAACAAACTGTTCTTAAAACTTTCTTTAATATGGGCATCATTTGAAGGATTATTTTGCTTATAAAGGTACAAAATAAAGAAATTAACATCAGCAATTGCTACTAAAATAACAAAAAGTATTAGAAAACCAGCAGGAATCATCTTAATCCAAAGATATGTCCACGCTGCATCTGTCATAGGTGTTGGAGTATCTACATCTCTTTCGTTTACCCACCTAATTTCAATAATACCAAGGCCGATGGTATGTCTAAACATTTTCCCATCTTTTTCTTCTAAATCACTAACCGCAATATCTTGTAATTTGTGAACTTCAACAAAATCCGTATCTGCAAGCGCAGGATCCTTATTGATATATCTATACACTACTTCAGTAGAACGAATATCCTTTTCTGTGCGTGTATAACCTAGTGCAGACATAAAATAGGTTTCTAACCCCATCATCCCTACAAATACAATAGCAATAGCAATGAACGTTAATACTAACGCAACTTTTCCTTCTCTACTAATCTTCATATATATGTTTTTATAAAATAACCTATAATTATTTTATCACTAATACTCGATAATTGCTATATATATAATTGTTCCAATAGAGATTGATATATCGGATGGTTTAGCTCCTATAGATTTTAAAACTGTTCCTTTGTAATTTTCGACTTTGGTTTGTGCAGAATTGCTTTGGTCATCTTTATTGCTAGTAAAAATAGTGATTAATTTGCTATTTGCGATATCTGAGCGCAAATCCCCAATGGACACTACATTTTCAGCCTCAGCTTCAGTCGTAATTGAATATTCAACACCCGCTTTAGTTAACAATTCTCTTATAGAAAGTGTTTCACCTTCTTTAAGATCAACCTTATATTCAACCGGATTATCATTCGAAACAATAACTAAAGTAGCATAATTGCTTTGTTTAGGAGTATCATCCTCTTTGCTACATGCAACAAAGCAAACACTTAAAATAACTATGGCTACAATAGCCACAACAAAGCTTAAATATTTTCTCATAACCTCGTACCTTAGATATGCGTATCTCCCTTAAATGCATATCTTGCTCCCAATTTATATATTATCACCAATTTCAACCCGAGTTCGGGTATTTGGAAAATTTTAAAAATTCTTTAAAAAAATTAAGGCTTATCCTAAAGGATAAACCTCAAAAAATTTTCTTTAACATAAATCAAAAAAGAATTAACCTAAAATATGTTTAATCTTATCTTTTTGACTTAATCTATATAAAGTAATCTTTTGTCCAAGTACTTGAACGACTTCTGCATTGACTGCCTCAGCAACATCTTCAGCAATATCTTTAGCTGTAAAATCAGCATTCTTTAGAACTACAACTTTCATAAGTTCTCTTGCTTCTAAATATTGATCAATCTCTGCAATAACAGTATCAGATATGCCACCCTTACCAATATGAGTTGTTGGTTGCATATCCATTGCTAAACTTCTTAATTTTGCTCTATCTTTACTATTTAACATATTCCTACTCCACAAATTCAAATTCTATATCTGACATTCTAACAATATCGCCTTCTTCACATCCGCTTTCTTTAAGTGCTTTAATTACACCTCTTTCAACAAGCATCTTTTGGAAATATCTATTAGATTCAAAGTCGCTTAATACGACATTTCTTACAAGATTATCTACAAGGCCACCAACAACTTCAAATGCACCATCAGAATCACGCATAACTTCAAATGAAGTTCTATCTTTAGTATCATCAACAGCTTCAATATGAATTGGTTCTTGTTTTGGTAATACTTTTAGTTCTTCTACGATTCTATCTAAAAGTTCATCAGTTCCCTTCTTTGTAATTGCAGAAAGTTTAATAACTTTCTTACCGATAGCCTTTTCAAAATTCTTTATAGCACTATCATCCTCAAGCATATCGCATTTATTCACGCATACGATTTGAGGTAAGTTATATAACATTTCGCTATAATTCTTTAATTCAGTTTGTATTATATTGTAATCTTCAACTGGATCTCTTCCTTCAATACCTGATATATCTACAATATGAACAATTAATCTTACACGTTCTACGTGTCTTAAGAACGCATGTCCTAGACCTGCGCCATCAGATGCGCCTTCTATAAGACCTGGAATATCTGCCATTACAAATGAATCATCATAATGCTTAACAACGCCTAGATTTGGCGATAATGTTGTGAAATGATAATTTGCAATCTTTGGCTTTGCTGCAGATACTACTGAAAGCAGTGTTGATTTACCAACATTTGGGAATCCAACTAAACCTACATCAGCAATAGTCTTTAATTCAAGTGTTAAAGTAATCTCTTGTGTTATCTCACCTTTTTGTGAGAATCTTGGAGCTTTTCTAGTAGGAGTAGCAAATCTTGCATTACCCTTACCACCTTTACCACCTTGAGCGCCAACATATTTAGAATCTGCATAGAACATATCTGCTAAGATTCTTCCTGTTTCTTTATCTTTAATTAAAGTACCTCTAGGAACTTTAATAATTAAATCCTTTCCGTTTTTACCACGGCAATTCTTAGAGCTTCCGTTTGTTCCTTCTTCTGCTCTAAAGTGTTTTGCATATTGGAAATCTACAAGCGTAGATGAATTATCATCAGCAACAAAGATAACAGAGCCGCCGTCTCCGCCATCTCCACCATCAGGACCGCCATTATCAACATACTTTTCAGTGTGGAATGAAATAGCTCCATCCCCACCTTTACCTGCTTTTATAAAAATTGTAGCAATATCTAAAAACATTTTTTCTTCCAAGCCTCACAATAGGATTGAATCTTGCAATTGTCACAATCTGGTTTCCTTGAATGACATGTATATCTGCCAAGGAAAATAAATAAGTGATGTGCTCTAGACCATTTATCCCTAGGTATTATTTTTCTTAATCTCTCTTCCACTTTATATGGATCATCGCTCTTTATAAATCCTATTCTATTACTAACGCGCATAACGTGCGTGTCTACTGCAATAGCAGGTATTTTAAAAGCTTCAGATAAAACTACGTTTGCTGTTTTTCTACCAACTCCAGCAAGTTTTACCAAATCTTCCATTGTATTTGGAACTATCCCGCCAAAGTCATTAATTATAGAATTTGAACAAGCAATTATATTTGTAGCTTTATTTCTATAAAACCCACAAGATTTTATTAAGCCCTCAAGTTTTTCTTGTGGCATAATAGCAAAATCTTGTGGTTTATTATATTTTTTAAAAAGTTCACTTGTTACTTCATTTACTCTTTTATCTGTACACTGTGCAGATAAAATTGTAGCAACAAGAAGTTCGAATGGTGAGCCATAATTTAGCTCACAATGTGCATTAGGATATTTCTCTTCTAAATCATTTAGAATATTTTGAATATCTTCAGCACTAAATCTTTTCATTATTTATAAAGTTCAATAACTCTCTTAACAGCTTCCTTAGTTACTTCTCTATCACCAAAAGCTGTTAATCTGAAGTAGCCTTCGCCGTTTTCACCAAAGCCTGCACCTGGTGTACATACAACGCCATATTCGTTTAATAACTTGTCAAAGAATTCCCAAGACTTCATTCCCTTTGGAGTTCTAGCCCATACATATGGAGAGTTTTCACCACCAACTGACCAAACGCCAACCGAATTTAAACCTTCTTTAATAATCTTTGCATTATCTCTATAGAATTGTAAGTTTTCTTGAATTTGCTTCATGCCTTCATCTGAGAATACTGCAGCAGCACCTCTTTGAACAATATATGGTGTTCCATTGAATTTTGTAGATTGTCTTCTATTCCATAAAGCATTAACAGAAATACCATCAAATACTAATTCTTTTGGAGCTACTGTATATCCGCAACGAGTACCTGTAAATCCTGCAATCTTAGAGAATGAACAAATTTCGATAGCACAAGTTCTTGCACCTTCAATTTCAAAAATTGATCTTGGAAGTGTTGGATCTGTAATAAATGACTCATAAGCAGCATCAAAGATAATTAATGCATTCTTTGAATTAGCAAAATCAACCCACTTCTTTAATTCGTCTTTTGTATAAACTGCACCAGTAGGATTATTTGGTGAGCAGATATAAATAACATCTGCATCAAGACCATCATATGGTAATGGTTTAAAACCATTAGCTTCATTACCAGCAATTGTAGAAATCTTTCTACCACCCATAACGTTAACATCAACGTATGCTGGGTATACTGGATCTGGGATTAATACCTTATTTGATGGATCAATAATATCTAGGATATTACCAAGGTCTGACTTAGCACCATCAGAAACAATAATTTCGTCAAGTTCTAACTTAACACCTCTTTTACCATAATAATTAACTAGTTCACTTCTTAAGAAATCATAGCCAAGTTCTGGGCCATAACCTCTAAATGTTTCTTTATGAGCTTGTTCTTCAACAGCATCGTGCATAGCTTTAATTACAGCTGGAGCAAGAGGAAGAGTTACATCTCCGATAGAAAGTTTATAAACTTTCTTATCTGGATTTGCAGCTTGGAATTCTCTTACTTTTCTTGCAACTGTTGAGAATAAGTAACTATCCTTTAATTCAAGGAAATGATTATTTAATTTCATTTTAAATTACTCCTTCCATGTCATATAAGCATCTCTATCAGCACCAACAGATACGATAGAAATCTTGCATCCTACTTTTTCTTCTATAAACTTGATATAATCGTAAGCTTCTTTTGGTAAATCTTCTGGCTTTCTTGCGTTAGAAATATCACACTTCCAACCTGGAAGATATTCAATAATAGGCTTAGCAATTTCTAATGCTCTTCCACGTGGGAAGTCTTCTACTCTTTCACCGTTTACATCATAAGCAACGCAAACTGGAATCTTATCCATATATGAAAGAACGTCGATCTTTGTTAAAGCAACCTCGTCTGCGCCTTGGCACATAACGCCATACTTAGAAGCAACAACGTCAAACGCACCAACTCTTCTTGGTCTTCCTGTAGCAGCACCATATTCGCCACCAGCATCTCTTAAAGCCTTAGCTTCATCTCCAAACATTTCAACTGTAAATGGTCCTTCACCAACGCATGAAGAGTAAGCCTTCATAATACCGATAGACTTGTCTAACTTTAAGTTTGGAACACCAGCACCGATTGGAGCATAAGCTGCAATTGAGTTAGATGATGATGTATATGGGTTAATACCGAAATCGATATCTCTTAAAGCACCAAGTTGTGCTTCGAACATAATCTTCTTGCCAGCCTTGTTTTGGTCATTTAACCACTTAGATAGGTTGATAACAAATGGCTTTAATCTATCACCATATGTGTGTAGATATTCCATCATTTCATCAACGTTAATTGGATCAGCGCCATATCCCTTATTTACTAATAAGTTCTTGTATTCAACTAAAGATTCAACTCTTTCTCTTAAAGCTTCTTCGTCGAATAAATCGCCCATCATAATAATCTTCTTAGCATATTTATCTGAATAAACTGGAGCAATACCTCTTCTTGTTGAACCATACTTCTTACCAGCTAGTCTTTCTTCTTCAAGACAGTCTAGTTGTACATGATATGGCATAACGATAACTGCTCTATCACTAATCTTTAAATTGTCTGGAGTAATCTTAATGCCTGCGGCAACTAACTTATCGATTTCACCACATAAGTGTTTGATATCGATAACCATACCATTACCCATAACGTTAACGTTATCATCTCTTAAAATACCAGATGGCAATAAGTTTAAGATAAACTTACCCTTGTCGTTAATAACAGTGTGACCTGCATTGTTACCACCTTGATATCTACAAACAATATCATATTCTTGAGAGATAAGGTCTACCATTCTTCCCTTACCTTCATCTCCCCAGTTAATTCCTACGATTGCTGTTAACATAATCTATATCTCCTTCAATAATTTTCTTTTAATTAATATTAGCCGTGTAAGCCATTAGATTGTCTTTCCATATCTTCAACAACTATGTCGTAAATATCTCCAATTGTTGAGCAGTACTCAAGTACCTTCCATGGTTCGTCTGTATGGAAATGAATTTTAATTAAGCTTTCATCTCCAACAACCAATAGACAATCACCATCTAAATCATTTTCAAAATATTCAATAATATCTTCTTGGTTTAGTGGTTGACCCTTTCTAGCATCAATTAATAGTTGTGTGTCATACTTATTAATCATAACCTTTCTCCTAGCTTTACTTTCTTATTATTCCCATTCAATAGTTGCTGGTGGCTTAGATGTAATATCGTAGCAAACTCTATTTACATGAGCTACCTCGTTAACTATTCTTGTTGAAATCTTTTCAAGAACTTCGTAAGGGATTCTTGCCCAGTCAGATGTCATACCATCAACAGAAGTTACAGCACGTAATGCGATTGTGTAATCGTATGTTCTAGAATCACCCATAACACCTACTGATCTAGCATTTGTTAATACTGCGAAGTATTGCCAAATTTGATCATCTAAATTATTCTTTGCAATTTCATCTCTAAATACGAAATCTGCTTCCCTTAAAATATCTAACTTATCTTTAGTAATATCTCCTAGAACTCTAATAGCTAAGCCTGGTCCTGGGAATGGTTGTCTCATAACGATTTCTTTTGGAAGACCTAACTCGAAACCAACCTTTCTTACTTCGTCTTTAAATAAATCTCTTAGAGGTTCAACAATTTCTTTAAAGTTTACAACACTTGGAAGTCCACCAACGTTATGGTGAGATTTAATTGTTGCACTCTTACCTAAACCAGATTCAATAACGTCTGGGTAAATTGTTCCTTGTACTAAGAAATCTACAGCGCCAATCTTATTAGCTTCTTTTTCAAATACTTGAATAAAATCACGACCAATAATTTTTCTCTTCTTTTCAGGCTCAGTAACACCCTCTAAGTCTTTTAAGAATAATTCAGAAGCATCAGCTAAGATAATATTCATACCCATATCTTCTTTGAATACTTTCATAACTTGTTTAGCTTCATCTTTTCTAAGCAAACCGTGATCTACGAAAATACATGTAAGTTGAGGACCTACAGCTTTGTGAATTAAAGTAGCAGCAACGGCTGAATCTACACCACCTGAGAATGCGCAAAGAACTTTCTTATCTCCAATCTTTTCTTTTAATCTTTGGATAGTTTCCTTTGCGAAGTTATCCATCTTCCAATCGCCATGAACGCCAACAACTTCATATAGGAAGTTCTTTAGCATATTAATACCATCGATTGTATGTACAACTTCTGGGTGATATTGAACACCATAAATCTTTCTTTCTGCATTTTCCATAGCAGCAACTGGACATGTGTCAGTTGTAGCTACAATCTTAAATCCTTCAGGGATTTGATTTACATAATCTGTATGGCTCATCCAAACTTGATTCTCGCTCTTTAAGTCTTTAAATAGCTTTGAGCTAGCATCGAATTTAGCTAATTGCTTACCATATTCTCTTGTTGTAGCATGTTTAACTTCACCGCCTAGAGTATAAGCAATAAGTTGGCAACCATAACAAATACCAAGAATTGGAATGTTAAGGTCAAAAATTGCCTTGTCTACATGTGGTGATTCTGGATCAAATACTGAATTTGGTCCACCTGTAAAGATAATACCCATTGGGTTAATCTCTTTGATCTTTTCTATTGAGATTGTGCATGGATGCATTTCACAATAAACATTAAGATCTCTTACACGTCTTGCGATTAGTTGGTTGTATTGACCACCAAAATCTAATACTAAGATTTTCTCGTTATTCATAGTCTCTCCATAAAACTTTATTTTTCAATAATATTCTTTCTATCAAACACTGACTTAACTTTGTCACCAGCGTTACGGAACATTCTTTTCATTTCAATTGTAGTATCGATTACAGCTTGAATTTCAACTCTCATAAATACCATTGAAGGAACAACACAAATAATCATAACTGCTGTCTTTAGGTACATAGTTGGAGTTAAGCTGTATAAGCTGAATAAAGTTGTTGTAAATTGTGTTGTCATACACCATAATAGCGCAGCTGCACAAGCAACAACTAAGATTACTCTTTCCTTTGTATATGGCATACAAACTTGTAATAATACTGCATAAGCAACAGCAGCATAGATATAAGTAGCCATTGTAGAAACTTGAGAAGACACATTAATTCCGATATTTGAATGAGTGTAACTTGTAAAGAAAATAAATAGCGCTATCGTAAAGCCTGCAGGCAATGCCTTCTTAAAGACTTTCGACAAGAATCCGCCAGTAACCTTTTGGTTGTTTGGCTCAAGCGCCAAGAAGAATGAAGGAATACCGCAACAGATTGAACTTACAAGAGTTAATTGAATTGCTTCGAATGGATATTGAATTGAGAAAGCAATACACAAAATTGTAAGTAAAGCGGAGAATGTTGTCTTTACAAGGAATAAAGATGCAGCACGCTCAATGTTATTTATTACTCTTCTACCTTCACTAACAACTGATGGAAGTGAAGCAAAGTCAGAATCAAGTAAAACAAGTTGAGATACAGAACGAGCAGCAGATGAACCAGCAGCCATAGCGATAGAACAATCTGCTTCTTTTAAGGCCATAACGTCATTTACGCCATCGCCTGTCATACCAACTGTATATCCTTTAGATTTTAATGCTTGAACAAGTTGCTTCTTTTGTTTTGGAGATACACGACCAAAGATTGTGTATTTATCACAAGCATCATAAATCTTTTCGTATGTGTCTAAATCCTTAGATGCATCGATATATTTATCTGCACCTTGCAATCCAGCTCTTTCAGCAACTTTTGACACAGTAATTGGGTTATCACCTGAAATAACCTTTAGTGTTACACCCTGCTTTGCAAAATATTCAAATGTTGAATGAGCGTTTTCTCTAATCTTGTCAGATAAAACAATAAGACCAACTATCTTCATTTGAGCTGGATCCATCGTTTCAGATAAGAATTCTCTTGTTGTTACTAAGCATAGAACTCTGAAGCCTTCTTTTGTAAATGCTTCACACTTTTCTTCTACTTCCCAGAATCTATCCTTTAAAACGAATTCTGGAGCACCAACGATAAATGTCTTATTAATACCAAAATCAACAGCAGACCATTTTCTTGCTGATGAGAATGGAACTTTCTTTATAATCTCGTATTCTGTTCCTTGATGGAAATATTCAGAGAATGCTTGGAATGTAGCATTGTTAGGACCTAATGCCTTAACCATGTTTCCAATGATATCTTGAATATTATACTTTTCATCAATAGGTACAACTTGTTCTACTTGCATTGAACCTTCTGTGATTGTACCTGTCTTATCTAGACATAAAACATCAACTCTTGCAAGGGTTTCAATAGAATACAAATCTTGTACTAATGTGTTCTTCTTTGCAAGCTTATATACACCAGCAGCAAGGGCAATAGAAGTTAATACCATCAATCCTTCTGGAATCATACCAATGATTGAACTAACTGTTCTTGTTACTGTTTCTTTCATTACGTGGTCGAACGCTTGGAAGTTATTTAAGAACATCAATGTTCCAAGTGGGAAAATCAAGATAGAAACGATTCTAATAATCCAGTTGATAGAATTCATCAACTTAGATTTTGTCTTCTTAAACTTCTTAGCTTCAGCAAGTAATTTAGCAGAATATGATTCAGCACCAACTGCAGTAACTCTACATGTTACTTCACCAGCTTGGATTGTTGAACCAGAATACAAAACATCGCCTTTTACTTTGTGGATATCATCAGCTTCACCAGTAAGTAATGATTCGTTAGCATCACAAATACCGCCAACTACCATACAGTCTACTGGAACTTGATCACCTTGTTTTAAAATAATAATGTCATCAAGAGCAATAGCATCAGTTTGTATTGTCATTCTTGATGAAACACCGTTCTTGGAACGAATAGCATCTACTGTTGGAGATGTTAAAATTGACATCTTTTCAAGAGTCTTTTTAGATCTAACTTCTTGGAATATACCAATAACCATGTTTGCAAACACAATTCCAAGGAATAAACCATTCTTAAATGCTCCGAATGCAAATACTGCACAACCAAGCACGAAGTTGATTAAGTTGAATAGTGTTAATACGTTTGATCTAAAAATTGCCCAATATGACTTTGTAACAACGTTTTGTTGAACATTAACAAAGCCCTTATCTATTCTTTCTTGTAATTGTTCTTCGTTTAATCCAATTTCTGGATCTGCATCTACTCTATTTAGTGGAGATTTTAAATATGCTCTAGATAGTTTTCTCTTCTTTGGCTTAATTTCTTCTTTTGGCGCTTCTTGAGTGCTTACAACCTCATTTTCAGCTTTTACTTCAGGAATTGCAGGCGAAGTAATAACATCAACAGGTTTTTCTTCAGCAACCACCTGCTTAACTTCTTCTTGCTTTACTTCTACAGCCTTAACTTCTTCCTTAACTACTTCTTTCTTAGCCTCAACTTTTTTCTCATCTTTTTTAGTTGCAACCTTAGTTTCTTTCTTTGCTTCAACCTTTGTTGCCTTTTTTGTCTCAGTTTTAGCAGGAGAAGTCTTAGCTGCTACAGTAGTTTGAGCAACTTTCTTTTCTTCTACTTTTGGTTGAGATTTTTGAGATTTTGGCTTGTTTTCAGTAGTCTTTACCCCAGTTTTTGCTACTTCAGACTTTTTTGTTTCAACAACGTTCGCCTTTTCGTTAGTTTTTTTAGCCAATTTTAAAAACTCCTTAAATAAAATAATGCGTATATATATTAACATACACACGCACTATTGTCAAAATCTAAACTCGAATAATTTATTATTTTAAAAGCTCAATTGCCTCTAAATATCCATCGTATCCTTTTCCCTTGATTTGGGCGATACAAGCTGGAGAAATCACGGAAATTTTTCTAAATTCTTCTCTTGAATTTATGTCTGAAATATGAATTTCTACAGTCTTGATGTTTACAGATTTAATTGCATCATAAATTGCATAAGAATAATGAGTAAAAGCACCTGGATTTATAACGATTCCATCGTACTTTTCGAAATAACATTTATGGATAGTATCAACGATATCTCCTTCATGATTAGATTGGAAAAATGTTAATTCAACATCCTTTGTTTTATCTTGAATATATTTAACCAAATCGTTGTATGTAAATGAACCATAAATACCTGGTTCTCTAATGCCAAGCATATTTAAATTTACACCATTAATAACCATTATTTTTTTCATTATTTTAATACCTCTGCAATCTTTTTAACATCTAAGTCTACATCCCCGAAAGGCACGATATAATCGGCAAGTCCAACGTATCTTGGGTATCTTTCGTTGTATATTCTGATTACATCTTCTCTTGAGTTTACATTAGGATATTTTCCCATCTCAAAAGTAGATAAAATTTTGTCCATTGATCTATCTCTTAAAATTACAATTCCACTCGCTTTTACTGCTGCTAAATTTGTTCTATTTAAAACAGCACCGCAGCCAAGCGCAATTACTTTTCCTTTTTCAAAAGCGACCTTTGCGAGAGCCTTAGTTTCCCATGCTCTAAAAACTTCTTCTCCCTCGTCATAAAGCTCTTTTATAGTCTTTCCTGACATCTTTATAATCATGTCGTCTAAATCTATAAAGTCTTTCTTCATTTCCTTTGCTAGAGCCCTTCCAAGTTCAGTCTTTCCACAGCCAAGCATTCCTATGATGTATATATTACCATTCATCTGCATTTGCGTATGAATTGTAGCTTCAGAGAAGATACGTTTAATCATACCTTGAAGGTTAACGCCTTGCCATATACTTTGAGATTGAACAGCTTGAGATACAAGCATATATAATCCAGATACTACATATTTACCCTGTTTTACGCCTGCTTGCAACAATTTTGTGAATACGGGGTTATATACAAGGTCGATAATAGTTTCGTAATTTGCAACAATAGAATCATCTACTACTTGCTCATCTATATTTGGGTACATTCCTACTGGCGTTGCATCAACTAAAATATCTGCTTTTAGATATGGCAACGATTCAAAAGAAACAATTCTTGCACCATCAATTTTCACATCTAAATCTTTAGAAACACATACAATATCTTTTGCATATTTCTTAATTGCATGAACAACACTTCTTGCTGTACCACCTGCAGATAATATAACAAAAGTTTTGCCTTTTGGTTTAATGTGAGTAATCTCTAATAGTTCAGCAAATCCCTTAGCATCAGTATTATATCCAATAAGTTTACCATTAACGTTGTTAATGGTATTGATTGAACCAATTTCCCTTGCTTCATCATCAACTTCATCGATATGAGACATAATCTGAGTCTTATATGGAGCAGATACATTAACTCCTTTAAATCCTCTTAAAAACTCATGCATATCTATCTTATCGAACTCATCTTGTTGAATCTCTAACTTCTCTAAATTACCATCGATTGAATATAAATTAAAGAACATGTTATGCACAACTGGAGCATAAGAATGAGATAAATTGTTTCCTATAACACCATATTTAATCACGTGAACTACCCCTATTACCTTCTTTATTATATAGGATATTAACTCCTTTTAAAAGATATTATTTTTTTGAATTATCTAAGAGCTTTTTAACCTTATTTCTATATATCAAATAAGCGCTACTTCCAGTTAAAATTCCGCCTATAAACCAAGAAGCAGGAACACCGACATACACAGATACTTCATCAAGCCATCCATTTAATGCGTAAGAGAATATTACTCTTAATGAAATCGTGAATAAAGTACAAAGTACAAATGTTTTTAAAGCACCCATTGATCTTAGTATTGCCTGGCTTTGAACAATAATTGAAGCAAATAAATACATTGAAGCCATAGCTATAGTGAAATCTGTACCAGATTTAATTGCATCTACTTCCCCATTTTCAACAAACAATGAAACCAAAGGTTTTGCTAAGAAAACACCAATTAGAGTGAATACTACAGCATTTATACCAGCAAATAGAAGGGTTGCCTTATATCCTTCTTTTATTCTATCTAACCTATTTGCTCCTAAGTTCTGAGAAAAATATGTAGTTGCTGCATTAGCGTAGCCCCTTATTGGAGTTTGGAATAAAGCATTTAATCTCTCACCTATATTTGTTCCTGCAATATATGCTGTTCCGTATGTATCTATAAGTCCTTGAACAAAAATTCTCGCAATATATACAAATGACTGTTGCAAAGCAACAGAAGAAGAATATGATAAGATATCTTTTACTTGAGATTTATCAAAAACTATGTCTTTAAATCCTAGCCTTAATACCCCAATCTTTATATTCGTATAAACAATAACCATTAAAGCAGATAGAGCTTGAGATAATAGCGTAGCAATAGCTGCACCTTTTACTCCCATCTTAAACCCTACAACAAATAATAAATCAAGAAGTAGATTTACTATAGTCGAGATGATTAAGAACACAAGAGGTGTAAAAGAATTACCTATTGATCTTATAGAATATGAATAGAAATTGTATAAGAACGTGAATATATTTGCAGCAAATACAATATATAAATATATTGAAGTGTCTTCAATAATCTCTTCTGGAGTTTTTAATAATCTTAAAAATGGTTTGCAAACGCCAATCACAATAGCGCTAAAGATAATAGTAAATATAATCCCTATTATTAAAGCTGTAGATAAAGCTTTTCTTAGTGAATCAATATCTCCCTTTCCATACCATCTTGAAAATACAATTCCACTACCAATAGTAAAACCAACAATAACAAACATTACAAGGTTCATTATTGGAGTAGCAACTCCCATTGCAGCTAGCGCATTAGTAGAAACGAATCTACCCAATATTGCACTGTCTACTACGTTGTATAATTGTTGTAGGAAATCACCTAGAATAAAAAATAACGAGAAAGAAAGAATTACCTTAAAAGGATTTCCCTCAAGTAAGTCTTTTTTCTTCGTTAATTCCATTAAATAGCCTCTTTAAATTGTATTTATTATATCTAAAAGAGAATCCATAGCCACATCTGCAATATCTGATGTTGTATTTAAGTGTCTGTATATCTCTCTATATTTAAATACTAAATGCCAATCATCAATGTCAAATAATCTCGCTAAAGATTCTACACATTTTGCTGCCACTTTATTTTCAAGAGACTTTACTTCAATAGCAGATATTTTAGATATTTCGCTATGCTTTTCCATATTACCAATTGCTTTAGCAATTTTCTTTGTCATTTCAAGCAATATCTCTATAATTAAGCACATATCCTCATTAGGTTCAATATTGAATGCTTTTATTTCATCAACTGTTGTATTTGCATAATCTAGAATATCGTCTATTTTACCAGATAGATTAAAGATATCATTTCTTGCAATTGGGGTTATTAAAGTATTATTCAACTCATTTATAAGGATTCTTCTCTTAGAATCCCCTTCATCTTCAATCTTTGCGACTATTTCCGCGTATTTTTTATCTTTTGTTGTAACGTAATCATAAAGCGCTTGCATACCATCAACCATGGAAATACATTGGTTTTCCAAAAGATCAAAAAAATTAGCTCCTTTCTTAAATAAATTAAACATAACACTGCCCCCTTATAAGATTATTGCTTTTAAAAGCAATGCAACTAATATTCCAAATATCATAGAAGCTGGGAATGTAACTATCCAGCTCATAATCATCTTATCTCCCTGTTTCCAAGAAACAGTTGATATTCCTTCTGCCGCCCCAACTCCCATTATTGATGAAGAAACAACTTGTGTTGTAGATATAGGAAGTCCAACAAATGTAGATGCAAACGAAATAATAATTGTAGATAACTGCGCAACATAAGATTGAACCGTAGATAACCTGTGTAGCCTATATCCAATAACATTAATTAATTTTTCTCCACCAAATATAAGTCCTAAACATTGAATAAATGCAAATATGACAACAATCCACCATGAAAATTCAAAAGAATCAAAAGAAACTAAACCACCTTGAGAACATAAGACTTTAGCAAGCAAATATACACCTAATGTCTTTTGTATATTATTTGCAGCAATAGATATAGATAACAAAACAATGTTTATAGATTGTAAAGCCATAAAGGCTTTCTTTATTGTTCTTGGCCATGCTGAACAAAGCAAAACAAATAATTTTTGCATTATAAATCCAATTAGCAAGCCAAGTATAGGAGCAAAGAATACCATTATTATTACTTTTACCCAAACAGCAGACCAATCTATGCTATTAAACGAGAAAATCACTATACCCGATCCTACAATACCTCCGAGCAATGTATGAGATACAGAATTAGGAACAACAAGTATTAATGAAACAATTGCCCATAAAATTGCAGCGATTAAAGCAGCAAGTAAAAATACAAATCCTACATTTGGAGATATATTTAAATATGCATCAGTATATACAAGAGAACCAACAGTTCTAGCAACAGAATCGCTACCCATTAAAACGATGACAATAATTGGTGCTATAAACATTGAAATTGTAGAAATCAAAAATGCTGGGAGAGGCTTTAAGGCATTAGTAGCGACAGATGAAGCAATTGCACTTGTTCCATCGATGTAACCCATATAGAAAGTAAATACTCCAGCCAAAATTGCAATGGCAACAATATAAGTTTCCATGTATCCCCCTAATCATTATAAATAATCTAAAAATATTATTCAAATATATGGATAAAATCTATATGGACAATTCGGATATTTTAAAAAAGGAAAACTGAAATATAATCCGCTTAGCTATTATTTTGAAATATAAATCTTGAAAATCATATTTTGCACATCTGAATATGCGCTAACTTTATAAATCTCTTTACCAGAGTCATCAACATCAACTGAGTAGTCTGTCTTAGAATGATAAGAGTCAACACCACTTTGACCGTTAAACTTCAAATACAAATCATTCATGAAATTTGAGACCTTCTCCAAGACGTCTTTTTCTGTCCAAAAATCGCTTCTAAAATTAAGGTCATTTATGAAAAACGAACTAATTTGTAATTCTTTTATCGCCTCGGTGTCGTTTGTTAAAAAATACACACTATACATGTATTTATACGAATTAATGAACGCTGAGTACTTTAAATAAGGATCTGATGAGGTTAATAATACGTAGTATGCAACCTCATTTGCATCAGCTTCTCTCATTACTCCCTTAGTATGAGCAAGTTCATGAGCAATGGCACATATCTTATCATAGTACAACATTTGTGTATTATATCCAGCCTCTACAGTTGGAGCAAATGTTATGCCTTCTATGCCAAATGCACTCATTAAATATGAAGACGCAATCTGCTTTGGAGTTGATGTATAATTCAGGAAATATTCACTAGTTAATCTTTCGTATTCTTTAGATATTTTTTCTACAATTTCATCATCAGAATAAGGACATATTGTGTGCCCTTCACTATCCTTTTCAAGAAGATTTATAGTCTCATAAATATCTGCAAAATATGAATTTGCAAGATTAACTGCAGTTGTCTCATCTACTAGATAATCAAGTTTATCTATATCAAGTTTCTCTCTCTTATAGGCAAATCCCGCAGTGCCCGTATATAAGAATGTTACAACTACAATACCTAATAAAATCCCTGCTAAATTATTCCATGCTCTATTATTGTTTTTCTTAACAAAGTCGTAGATTATTAGACCAATATAAATCAAATCTACAAGAACAAATATAAAAGCACCAACTTCAAATACGTCGCATTCTATATGCCCTATAAACGAGCCTGCAGCCTTTGCGTATATGAAATAAACATGTCTAGTCATCCATTCAGAGACTTTTTCAGACATTGATAGTAAAAAATTAGCGATGACAAGCATCGTGAATACCGTCATCGCTATAAATTTTCTTTTAGTGCTTTGTTGCATCTAAACAACTAACCTCAATTAGATAGTATATTTAGCTTGCTTTTGTGGAGCATTTGCAAGTTCAGCTCTCTTTTCATCATAACCAGGTCTTCCTAGTAATGCATATGTAGCATTCTTACCTTCTTCAACACCTGGTTGATCGAATGTATTGATGTTTAACATAGCACCAGCATATGATGTTTGTAACATGAATAAGTACATTAATTGACCTAATGTATATTCGTTTAACATTGGAAGCATAATTGTGTAGTTTTGTTTTCCAGCCTTAGTAATAGCATATTCTGTAGCCTTTCTTTCAGCTTGGATTAATTCGTTCATTGTATGTCCGCATAAGAAGTTAACTGATGGGATATCTTCGCATCCTTCAGCAATCTTAACTTCTGTTCTATAGTTATCTACACCGATAAATGTAATAATCTTATCTGCAGGACCTGCTGTATATAATTGAACTTGTGAGTGTTGATCTGTAACACCTAATGACTTAACTGGAGTTTGTCCAACGCCATCGATCTTGTTACCTTGTAAATCAACGTTCTTACCTAAAGATTCAGCCCATAGTTGGCAATACCAGTCAGCGATGTACTTTAATCCATCAGCATATGGCATCATAACACCAACATTCTTACCATCTCTCATACCAATTACTTGTAAAGCAGCAAGAACTAATGCTGGGTTCTTCTTTAAGTTAGCTGTATTGCATTGAGAATCCATAAACTTAGCACCAGCAAGCATAGCCTTAATATCTACACCTGTAACAGCAGCTGGTAATAAACCAACTGGGCAAAGTTCTGAGAATCTTCCGCCTACGCCATCTGGAATATAGAATGTCTTGTAAGATTCAGCCTTAGCAATCTTAATTAAATTACCTTTTTCTCTAGATGTTGTAGCAATAATATGATCCTTAGCCTTATCTCCAAGCTTTTCCTTAAGAATTGCATTGATAATTAAGTATTGAGTCATAGTTTCAGATGTAGAACCACTCTTTGTGATTACGTTGAACATTGTCTTTTCAACATCGATTACATCTAAAAGTGCTGCCATTCTTTCTGGATCTACGTTATCTTCAACATAGAACTTAGGTCCCTTTCTCTTGCTCTTCTTTAAATCATTGTAATGTAAATGATTGATAGCTTGGAATGTAGCGATAGGACCTAGAGCAGAACCACCAATACCAAGTACTACAAAGTATTCGAAGTTCTTTCTAATATATTTAGCAGTATCTAAGATATCAGCAACGATTTCATTTTGCTTGTATGGAAGGTCAGCCCATCCCATCATATCTTTGCCTTTTCCTGCTTCAACTGCTTCAAATGCCTTCTTAGCTTCATCTGCCATAGCATTTAATGTCTTATCAGAAACGCCATTCTTTCCTAGAACTGATTGCATCATGTTGTTGTAATCAACTCTAATCTTCATGTCTTTTTTACTGTAACGCATAAATATGCCTCCAAATTGTATTGTTTTATTTTTTCGATTTATCTAAACAAGCTTCAAGATAATTGTAACTTTCTTTAAGCTCATCTATGTCTTTGTAATTTTTGCTATAAACTTCTAATAAGCAAGGTCCATCATATCCTATATCTTGTAATCTCTTGAAAAGTTCAACAAAATCAAATGAACCTTTTCCAGGAATAGCTGTTGTACCGTCAATATTATAATCGCATAAGTGTACTGTTTCAAGCGTATTACCCATAACTTTTAAATAATCTTTGTAATCTATTCCTGATTGCATTGCTTGCTTTATATCTAATACTGAACCAAGGTCTGGACAATAAGGCTTTAATTTTTCAAAGTATTCTGGCTCATGGAAATATGTCCAATGCACATTTTCATAGCAAAGTTTAACACCATATGACTTAGCTAAATCTACAAGATAATTAACTCTTGTTGAAAGCTTCTCATAATCATGTGTATATTTAACAGCACGCTTTAAAATTGTTGCTCCATGGAATGTTTGATACTTAATATCTAACAATTTACATGTAGCCAAGAAATTTCTATATATTTCTTCTCCATCAGCTCTTGCTCTTTCACCTTGAGAAAACAAATCTGGTTCAAATTGATTAGTCATAGAATGAGCAGAATGGATTTCAAGTTTATGAATCTTGTTTGCTCTTTTTAATTTATCTTTCATAATGTTTGCATATTCTTCACAATATTGAGATCTTGTTTCAAAAAAGACTTCGCAAGTATCAATACCTAGCGAAGCAATTTCCTCAAGTGTATCTTCCGTGTGTAAATTTGGGAAGAATGATGCAGATGACATACCTAATTTCATAGCACTTATTATATCAAAACCGCCGTTTTATTTACAATAAATATTGCTGTATTTCAAAAAGCTTTACAAAAAACATTTTTGCTCTTTATACGCACACTAGAGCGATAATTTCTCAATTCTCCCCTAAGTGGAATAGTTGTTTTTTAAAATATATTTATATTCTACGCGTAATAATTGTATTAAACTGCTGCAATGTGCTAATATTATCTCGTAAAAAATTTATGAATCAAATTATATCGAGGGTTTAAATGTCTAAAATTACTGATCTATTCAAGAAAAAAGAAAATCAAGGTGAACGCAAATCAGAAAAAGCTCTTGCATCATTCTCTCATTGGGTAATGACACACAAGACTATTATTATTTCTATTTTTGCCGTATTAATGATTCTTGCAGTAGTTGGCAATTTCTTTGTACATAAACAAAGTGACGTTATTTCTTATTTAGATAACGATACTGATACAAAGCAAGGTCTTGCTAATTTGCAAAAAGAATATAACATTATCGGCGACTTCTCAATGGGCATCTCTTATCTATCTGAAGAACAAATGACTGAGTTAATCAACAAGATTCAATCTAGTTACGAAACTAAGGTTGAAGAGGTTGTAGATGAAGATGGAGAATATGTTTTAGACGAAAATGGAGAAATAGTTACAAAAGAAGTACCACTTAACTCTTATTATTATGAAAGATTAAAGTACATTAATAAGATTGTTTGGTATGGAACATTCTCTTCTCTAAGAATGCTAAATAATACAAATGCCTTCAGCACAGTTTCTCCAAGTGATGTTTCAAAGATTCTTGAAAAAATGAAGAGCAAGTTTGTAATTCATAATGATAAAAAAGATGTAGACACATATCTTGTTTCAATTTACTTTACAACTGCAAATTCAGCTGATGAAACAGCAACAGCCATTGATACACTTGAAGAAATCATTCAAGACTATATTAAAGGCGAAATCAAAGAAGGATATTTAGAAGGACCAAAAGATGTAGAAGACTATTATACATTCTCTGGTTCTGCTGAAAACTCTAGATCTTTATTAAAATCTTCAGTTGGCGATATGCCTAAGTTTGTAATAGTTGCAGTAATAGCGGTATTTATTATCCTATTCTTAACTACAAAGAGTTATATTGAACCACTAATTTTCTTAGCAACACTTGGTATTTCTATCCTACTAAACATGGGTTCTAATATCATTGCCGGAAGAAATCCAGTTGGTACAATTTCTTCAATAACAGCATCTTGTGCAACAATCTTACAACTTGCTGTAGCGATGGACTATGCAATTTTCTTAATGCATACATATTATGAAGAATTAAGAACAACCCCTCGTCCTGAAATAGCTCTAGAACAAGCATTACCTAAGACAATTAAATCTGTCGTTGCTTCTTCTTTAACAACTGTAGGAAGTTTCATTGCTCTATTCTTTATGAAGTTCGGTATCGGTTACGATTTAGGTTTCGTTTTAGCAAAAGGCGTAATCTTATCATTAATCACTGTAGTTTTATTACAACCAGTAATCATCTTATTCTTCCATAAGTGGATTGCTGCTACTAACCATGAAACAACAAAGAGTGGTAAACACCAATGGGAACCATTAACACCAAGACTAAAATTCGTTTCAAAGATTATTACAAAGAAAGGTGTTGCTATTCCTATCATTGTAGTTTGCATTGCTCTATTAATTCCTGCTGCTTTATTCCAAAGCAAAGTTGACTTAGCTTTCATTACTGTATCAAAGGAAAATCCAAATCCAACAGTATCTGAACAAGCACTTGAAGCATCTTCCAACCAATTAATCGTTATGACACCATATACATATGGTAATTATGATGATCAATATGTTTTCATAAAAGATGCTTACCTTGTTGGATATAAGCAAGCAACAACATACAACGCAAATGAAAAGTACTACGAACAAGATGATTTATACTACACTGTTGCTCCAGTAAACAAAGGAAGCGAAAATGAAGGTAAATTAACAGAAGCTGAATTTGCAAATGGTGTTTACTATGTAAACAATCCTGAAATTAACACGGTTACAGACATATTCTCTTTATGCACAATCTTCTTAGATTACCAATTATATGACATTGATACTTCTAGAGCGCAAGCTGCTGCACTAGCAAGAGGTGTTATCTATAGACAATTACACAACAGTTTCGTATCTCATACATTTACTGAGGATGATGTAATTGATACAGATACAACAAAGACACACTATATGTTATACACAATGACAATAGATGGTTCTAAAGAAGACGCAAAGAGTTATGCAAGCGTTCTTGAAATTCAAAAGATCGCTAAAGAAGTTTATAAAGATTATAGTGTTCAAACACAAATGACAGGTAACGTACTTGCTTCATACGAATTAAGCCAAGTAACACCAAGCGATTATACACTTGTTAACATCTTAACAGTTGTAATCATCTTCTTAATCCTATTATTCACATTCAAGTCACCATTACTTGCTGCAATTCTAGTTATGGTTATTGAAACTGGTATTTGGATTAACCTATCTGCTTCATACTTCATGGGAACAACATTACACTTTATGGCATACTTAATCGTATCTGCAATAGCACTTGGTGCAACTGTAGACTACGCTATCCTTGTTACAAGTAAATATCTTGAAGAAAAGCAAAATGGTGCTACAGGACAAGCCGCTATTAGAAATGCCATCTATAGAGCTGCTCCAGGTGTATTAACATCAGGTTCTATTTTCTTCGTAGCATGTCTTGCAGTATACCTAGTATCTACAAACATTATCGTACAACAAATCACATTATTACTTGCTAGAAATGCTGTGCTTTCTGTAATACTTGTATTCTCATTCTTACCTGCTATCTTATCTATGCTTGAGAGAGCTAAGAAGTTTATCTCAATCAAGAGAGGTAAAGGTGATCCAGATGAAGGAAAGTCTAACACTTCTATTTATTCTGTTTCTTCAAAGAAATTAAAAGAATTCAAGCAAACTCACGAACAAGTTGCTGTAGCCGCTACTGATACTGTTGTAGATGTAGAAGCTGTAGAAACAACAGATGAAAACTCAAAAAATGAATAATTAGATTCAAACATAATAATAATTTAGGGATACATATGTATCCCTATTTTTATTTCACCTTAGATATTTTATATAAATCTTCAATTGGAATCTTAATTTGCATAATCTCTATAATTCCATTCTCTATATCAAGTTTGGTGCATCCTTGAACATCTTTATAGTAGCCATCTTTAAAATAGGTTGCCATAACAATATCTCCCCTTTCTATATTCATTAAAACATTGGAAATTTCTTTAGCATCTTCCTCACTTAAAATGCCTTTTTCAATTTTATCATGCTCAATCTCTTTTAATCTTAGCGCATTAGACAGACCTTTAAGAGCATCAAATGGAGCAAACTGTCTAGCTCTATCTAATCTATTCATCTTCTTCCTCTCCACTTCTATGGCCTCCTATTTGCATATTTCTTTCTTTTTGCATAGCATCTGGTTGATAACTTGTACCCTTCATAATAGAATTCTTTCCAAATTTATCTTTTATCTGCAAAATACTATTTGTTAATCTCTTCTCTTTTTCCACCTTATTGAAATCAGTGAACATATCATATAGTTCATTATCATCATCTACTAGACAATCAAAATCATAGGCGATTCTACGCACCCTAAAACGCGAATCTACAATCTCATCAAATAAAGTATCAAAATACGGCCAAATTTGAGAATAAAGGTTTGTAGTAACGCTTAAACGCTTAGTTCCTTTAGTTCCATATTGATATCCTTCGTATGTTATATATAAATGAACCAATTGAGTTACAACATGTTCTCTAGCAAGTCTAAAACAACCTTCTTGTATCATTTCTTTTAAAACCTCTTTAGCCTCGCCAACGAGGTAATCTCTAGGCAAAATCTGTGAATTCGAGAATGAATGCGATTTAGATTTATAATTCTTTATATCGCTCATTAAACAAGTCTCTTTACCCCACGCATGATCTATTAGAAGTTCGGCATTAACACCAAAGTGATCATATAGTAAATCTTCATTATATTTAGCAATACCTTCCATATCTGTAATTCCCAGTTTTGCTAAGTGAGTAGATATTCCTTTAGATATTCCCCAAAAATCAGTTATTGGCTTATGATTCCAAAGTTCTTTAATAAACTTCTCTTCTGTAAGCCAACCTATTCTATCTTTTGCATGTTTTGCTGTTATGTCTAATGCGATTTTAGCAAGGTACATATTAGAACCAATTCCAGCAGTTGCAGGAATACCTACAGTTTCATGAATCTCTTTAATTAATTTTTGAGCAAAAGGCTTTGCCTTTATCTTGTACATTTTAAGATAATCTGTAACATCTAATATACACTCATCAATAGAATAAACATGAATATCTGACTTATCCATATATTTCAAATATATGGCGTAAATATTCGCTGCATATTCTATATACTTTCTCATTCTAGGACGAGCAATTATAATATCTTTATCTTTTGGAACTTCATAAAGTCTGCATCTATTTTTAACACCCATAGCTTTAAGGGCTGGAGATACAGCAAGACAAATTGTTTTTTCAGTTCTAGTATCATCTGCAACAACAAGCTTTGTGGTCATTGCATCAAGTCCCCTCTCTGCACATTCTACAGAGGCAAAAAAGGATTTCATATCTATAACCATATAAACTCTTTGTTTTTCCATATATTAATAGTATAACATATAAAATAAACAAATGTTTACTTTTTAGAGTAATAAATAGGCAAAGTTTAAAACTTTGCTTATCTTTTATTAATTCATTCTATCTTCTACTTTATCTTCAACAGGCTCTGCTTCAACGTCGACTATTAAATCATCTACTTGTTTTCTAGCAATCTTTCTTTTTCTTCTTCTCTTAAAGAAACCGCCTATAATTCCTGCTCCTGTTTTAAATGTCATAGCAAGTAAAGAGAACGCAATCTTAAACAAATTAGATATTAATGAAATAATAGATACAAAAATAACCCATCCATTTGTCTCATTCTGGAATACGGATATTAGTGCTAATATTGAAATTACTCCACCAATAACATATGTAGCATATTTGAAATAACTAAACACTTTCCATGCTGCTTTAAATCTTTTGTTTCCCTGATTTAGCGTAGAAGCAAAACATAGACAAGAAACCAAAAGTATTGTATATACACATAAAACTACTAGAAATACTATTGAAATCCAATCTTCAAATCCATAGTTTTTTATAATCATTCCTGCATAGAAAACAAATGATATATAAGAGATTAGTGTAAACACTAAATATGTAATATCAAAGAATCTTTTAGTTTTACTAACTGTTCTTTCATAAACAACCTTTGCAGATCCTTTTACATCTACCCAGTTATTAAAAACATTCTTTTTTATATTCTCTACATAAGTGCTTAGCTTGTTCTTATCCATACTAATCTATAAACTTCTTATATCCTTCACCTTGCTGTAATGCCTTAGAAACTCTAGATAATGTAGTATTAGAAATTCCTGTTTGCTCTATTATCTTGGCATAAGTCTCATGTTGCTTTAATAGCTTTACAGCTTGAATTCTTTGAGCAATAATCTCTTCCTCATTAGGAGTAAGTAAATCATTAAAAAAGTTTTGACAATCTTCAATTGTATCCAACTTTAAAATTATTTCAAAAAGTTCATTTAAAGCATTTTGTTTTTCGTTACTCATACCTATCCTCAACTATAGGCTCATCTTCTACTTCATCTTCTCTTTTTGCCTTCTTTATAAAATTACGAAGTTTTTCACTCTTTGGATTTTCAAAAACTTCATATGGAGTTCCTGCTTCGGCGATTACACCATTATCCATAAAGATAACCTTATCAGAAACGTTTTTCGCAAATTCCATTTCATGTGTTACTATAATCATTGTTGAATTAGTTTTTTCTTTCAATTCTCTAATAACTTTTAATACTTCACCTGTAAGTTCTGGATCAAGAGCTGATGTTGGTTCATCAAAACATAAAATATTTGGTCTCATAGCTAGCGCACGAGCTATAGCAACTCTTTGGCATTGTCCACCAGATAATTCGCAAGGATAGTTGTTCATTTTATCCTTAAGACCAACTCTTGTTAATAATTCTATAGCTTCTGTTTCTATTTCTTCATATGCAGCAGCTTTCATTTTTCTCTTTTCACCAAAAGATAATTTTTGCGCTGCTATTTGATTATTAATACTAGATTTTGGAGCAAGCATTACATTTTGTAATGCTGTATATTGTGGGAACAAATTAAATTGTTGGAATACCATACCGAAATTCAATCTTCTAGAACGAATATCTGCTGCGGATTCCATTTTAATTTCACTTCCATTAAAAATACAATCACCATTTAAACTAACTACACCTTCATCTGCAGTTTCTAAATAATTTAAACAACGTAAAAGAGTTGTCTTACCAGAACCAGAAGATCCAATGATAGATAGTACTTCTCCTTGCTCTAAATCAAAATCTATTCCCTTTAGAACACTAGTTTGACCAAATGATTTTCTTATTCCTCTAACTTCTAAAAACGCCATCTTGTCCTCCTACATTCTAAAGAAACTTAGTTTCTTTTCTAACCAGTTGAATAATAATGTCAATACTCCAACAAACACTAAATAGAATGCACCAGTATAGAACAATGGGTACACAATAGCATATGTTGCGGTAAGTCTTTCTGCACTCATTATTATTTCACTAACAGCGATAACACGCGCAAGTGATGTATCCTTTACAAGAGTGATAATTTCATTACTCATTGGTGGAACAATTCTTTTAATTACTTGAAGTAATATAATCTTAAAGAATGTTTGTGTTTTAGTCATACCAAGCACCTGACCTGCTTCGTATTGACCTTTTGAAATACTTTCAATACCTGCTCTAAAGATTTCGCTGAAATAACATGCATAGTTAATAACAAACGCAATTACAACAGCTAGCATTCTAGATTTCATTGGGAAATTAAATACTAGACCAGGTAAATAGAACACTACTATTACTTGAAGCATTAGAGGTACACCTCTAATAACCCATATAAAAATTTTAACTACAACTTTAAGTGGCTTAAATTTTGACATTGATCCAAACGAAATAATTAAGCCAAGAGGAATTGCAAATATTAATGTCAAAGCGAACAACAAACATGTTGTTCCAAATCCCTCTAATAAAGCTAGTGATACATTACCAAAACTTATCATTATATTCCTTAAAAAAGAAAATACTACCCATTATATGGGTAGCATCTTCCTTATATCCTATTATTTTGAAATTTCAGAATAATTCTTTACGATATCCTTTCTTCCAGCCTTAACTACAGCTACTTGCTTATTCTTCATATAGAAGCTTGAGAAAGTAACTCTTTGAGCTCTATCTGAATCGTATGTGAAACCATTCCAAATAGCATCGATATTCTTACTGTTTAATGCAGTAAACTTTTGATCCCATTCAATTTCAACAAAGCTGATTGATATTCCTAATTCTTGACAAGCAGCCTTAGCTAAATCAACATCAAATCCAATTAAACTATTGTTTGTGTCTGGGAAAGCAATTGGAGCATAAACTGTATAACCTACTTTAAAACCATTCGATTGAACATATGTCCATGAAGATTGATCAGCATTTTGTGGAGCAGTTGGCTCTTCAATAACTATTAATTGATCTTTTAGATTATATCTTTCTGCGATTTCATTAATCTTTCCTTGTTCTTGTAATTGATATAAAGCCATATTAAATTTGTATGCTAAATATGTGTCTGCCTTTCTAAAACCAACAGCAAATGATTCATCAGGAATACCTGCATCTACTATTTCGATTTTTCCACTATATGTTGCAGATTCTGCACTAACATAATAATTAGCCATAATAACATCCATGAAACCAATATCAGCAGTTCCAGATACCAATTCCATAAAAATGCTCTTTTGAGCTTCAAAAGTAACTATTTCACCACCAAAGGCAGCAACATATTCTTTTGCATAATCTTCACCAGCAGAACCGCCTTCTACTACGTAAATATAACTATCCTTTGAGCAAGCTACAGCTGCAAAGACGCAAGTTACAATCATAATAACTACTAAAATAGATAAAACTACTTTCTTCATAACTATTTCTCCTAAAATTAATAACATCTATACTATACTCTACTTCGATAGAGTAGTAAAGTGTTTTTATATCAAAAATGTAATTTTAGGAAAGAAAATCTACTACAATTGAATTCATAACAGATAAAAATTCTTCTTTTATAGATATATTATTGTTGTTAATATTTAAAAATTTATTATATTTATTAATTTGATTTTTATACTTTTCATTAAAATCTATTCCAAATTTATTCTTATAATCTACAGGATCTATTCCATCAGATAATCTAAAAGCAAGCATGATATATTCTTCTTCTACGTCACTTTCAGTTAAATCTTCTTCTTTTATATGAGCTAATTCTTTTCTATTAATGCAAGCATAGTAATCTTCAAAACTATCTGGATTATAGAATCTCTTATTGTCAATTAGCGAATGTGCACCTACACCTACTCCTATATAATCTTCAAGTCTCCAATATTTTATATTATGAATTGCCTCTTTGCCTTTTCTAGCAAAATTAGAAACCTCATATCTATAAAGACCTTTTTCTTTCAATAACGAAGATGCGTAATCTAAAAGTTCTACTTTCTCATCATCAGAAGCAACTTCAAGTTTTCCTTCTTCTACAAGTTTTGTTAAAGCTGTACCTTCTTCAAGAGAAAGCATATACATTGAGATATGATTAACACCAAGATCAACAACAGTATCGATAAAGAATTTTATATCCTCTTTTGTTTGATAAGGAATCCCCAGCATTAGATCAACACTAACTTCAACACCTGCCTTAATTGCAAGCTTGATTGCCTCTATTGCTTTGTCTTTATCATGTATTCTTCCTATGGCTTTTAGCGACTTATCATTCAAAGATTGTACACCTATAGAAACTCTATTTAGTCCATATTTTTTAAGAGCAATTATAGTATCATAATCAATAGAACCTGGATTAGCTTCAATTGTGAACTCTTTTAGAGAAAATCCCCTATTTAGAAATTTACTTTCTAGAATAGTTCTAAAATAATCGATTTTTAATAATGATGGGGTGCCGCCACCGAAATAAATCGTATCTAACTGATGATTATCAAATAGACCTTGCTCGCCTAATATGTCGATTTCATCTCTCACTTTTTGTGAATATAATTTTAGTGCACTATCATCGGTCAATTTTGATGAAATAAAGTCGCAGTATAAACAACGCGACTTACAAAATGGTATATGTACATAAAGACCTAAACTCTTCATTATTATGTATCACTATCCAACTTTAGAATTGTTAAGAAAGCTTCACTTGGCAATTCAACAGAACCGAATTGACGCATTCTCTTTTTACCTTCTTTTTGTTTTTCTAGAAGCTTTTTCTTTCTAGTAATATCACCACCGTAACACTTTGCTAGAACGTCTTTTCTAACAGCCTTTACAGTTTCTCTTGCAATTACTTTTCCACCTACAGCAGCTTGAATTGGTACTTCGAAAAGTTGTCTTGGAATTACATCCTTAAGCTTTTCTGCAATCTTTCTACCTCTTTCATATGCCCTATCCTTATGAACAATAATAGATAGCGCATCGCAAACTTCTCCGTTTAATAACATATCTAGTTTTACAAGTTCACTTCTTTCATATCCTTTTATTTCATAATCTAAAGAAGCATAACCTTTTGTTCTAGATTTTAATGTATCGAAAAAGTCATATACGATTTCATTTAAAGGAATCTCGTATTCTACAGCAACTCTTGATGTGTCAAGATATGACATATTCTTATAAACACCACGCTTATTTTGACATAATTCCATAATTGGACCAACAAACTCTGGTGGAGTTAATAAAGTCGCCTTAACAATAGGCTCTTCCATATAATCTATTTCACTTGATGGTGGTAAATTAGATGGATTAGATACAACTATCTTTTCCCCATTAGTCTTTATAACGTTATATTTAACAGAAGGAGCGGTAGTAATTAAATCTAAATCAAACTCTCTTTCAAGTCTTTCTTGAATAATATCCATATGTAGAAGACCTAAGAATCCACATCTAAAGCCAAATCCTAAAGCCGTAGATACTTCTGGCTCATACATAAGCGCAGCATCATTTAACTTTAATTTCTCTAATGCTTCTTTTAAATCTTCATATCTAGCACCGTCTACTGGGTAAATACCACTAAATACCATTGATTGAGCTTCTTTAAAGCCCTCTAGAGGTTCTTTAGCAGGATTGCTTGATAAAGTTATGGTGTCGCCCACTTTTGTGTCTGCTACGTTCTTAATTGAGGCACAGATATATCCTACATCACCCGCAACTAATTCATCTGTTGATTGTGGCTTTGGTGAGAAAATACCTACTTCCGTAACATCATATTCTTTCTTTGTAGCAAACATCTTAATTCTATCGCCAACTTTAACCTTACCATCGAAGATTCTAACGATAGAAACCGCACCCTTATATGCATCATAATATGAATCGAATATTAATGCCTTAAGAGGCTTATTTTCATCTCCTTGTGGAGGTGGTAACATATGAATTACTTGTTCTAATACTTTATCTATACCAATACAGTTCTTAGCAGAAATTAATGGAGCGTCAGATGCGTCAATGCCAATAACATCCTCTATCTCCTTCTTTGCTTCTTCTGGTCTTGCTGATGGCAAATCAATTTTATTGATTACTGGAACAATCTCAAGATTGTTATCTACCGCAAGATATGCATTAGTAAGAGTTTGAGCTTCTACACCTTGAGAAGCATCGACAATAAGGATTGCACCTTCGCAAGCCTTTAAAGATCTTGAAACTTCATAAGTAAAGTCTACGTGTCCTGGAGTATCTATTAAATTGAACAAATAAGTTTCTCCTTCATACTTGTATGTCATAGTAACTGGAGTAAGCTTAATTGTAATACCTCTTTCTCTTTCAAGTTCCATACTATCTAGAAGTTGAGGTTGAGCATCTCTTGGAGCTACAGTATCTGTAATAGCCATAATACAATCAGCAAGTGTTGATTTACCATGGTCGATATGCGCTACAATACAGAAATTACGAATTTTTGATTTATCTATAATCATAAGAAATGCTCCTAAACTTCTAATATTATATTAGAAATACGCATAAAATACAACTGGCCTCACATATTGTGGTATAATAATTTTTGATGAATACTCATAGATTATAAGGAGATTTTCTAATGAAAAAAGATTATAAGTGGCTAACTGAAAAGCCTGCAGCACATCGTGGCTTTCATGACAACAAAATAGCTCCTGAAAACTCACTTCTAGCAATAAAGAATGCAACTGAAGCTGGATATAATATAGAATTTGATGTTCACATGACTAAAACTAGAGTTTTAGTAGTTCACCATGATTATGTCCTAACAAGAACAGCAAATCAGAATGTTAAAGTAAAAGATTTAGACACTGATCATTTAGAGAAATATCCATTATTTGGAACAAAAGAGTGTATTCCAACATTTAATGATGTATTAAACACTGTAGATGGAAAAGTTGGATTAATAATTGAAATTAAACCAACAAGACATCCAAAGCCTGTATGTGATGCCGTAATCGAAAGATTAAAATCATACAAAGGCAAATATTGTTTAGAGAGTTTTGATATTGGCGTTGTTAATTACATACATAAGAACTACCCTGATGAAATACTTGGCCAATTATATGAAGGCAAGCAAATATGGCAAAGAGTTATGGCATTATGTTTAAAACAACATAAGAAAGTTGATTTCTTAGCTATTTGCATAGATCAAGTATATCTAAAGAAATACTCTGAGATTAAAAAGAAATATCCTGAAAAGCTTCTAATTACATGGACTGTAAGAACACCAAAGCAATTAGAAGATGCTAAAAAAGTCTGTGATAACTATATTTTTGAAACAAACAAAAAGAATCCAGACTATATAGAACCACCTATTATATAAAAATAAAGCGTAAGGTAAAACCCTTACGCTTAAATCATTCTTATTTAAATACTAAACGTATTTAGTTTCTTCTTTCTTTTCTGTACCATTCTTTCTTTCATAGTAATTTTCAATGCAAGCTTTAATAGCTTCTTCTGCAAGAACGGAACAATGTAACTTTTGAGCTGGAAGACCTCCAAGAGAATCTACAACAGCCTTATTAGATAATTCTAAAGCCTCTTTTGCAGTCTTTCCTTTAACTAATGTTGTAGCTCTTGAAGAAGTAGCTTGAGCGGCAGCACAACCAAAAGTTCTAAATGCGACTTGTTCAATAATTTCTGTCTCTGGATTAATATACATAGTCATTTCCATGATATCTCCACATGCAGCATTACCAATCTTTGAATAAGCATTGTTATTCTCTAAAAATCCAACATTTTGTAAGTTTTGGAATTCCTTAATTACTTCTTCATTATACATTTTTTATATTCTCCTATTAATTCGTCATAAATTGGTGACATACTTCTTAATTGATTAACTGTTTTAACAAGCACATCAACTGTGTAATCTACTTCTTCTTTTGTATTCATCTTACCAAAAGAGAATCTAATAGATCCGTGAGCTATTGCCATTGGAACACCAATTGCAAGTAATACATGGCTTGGATCTAAAGAACCTGATGAGCAAGCTGATCCAGAAGATACTGCGATACCTGCTAGGTCTAAATGGAATAAAATACCTTCACCTTCGATTCCAACAAATGAGAAGTCAGAATTTCCTGGTAATCTCTTACTTGAATCCTTTGGACCATTGTACATAATATATTCAAGACTATCTTGTACTTTCTTAACAAAATAATCTCTAACTTCTGCCATATGTTTAGCATTCTTATCTAAATCTTTAACAGCCTTTTCAATAGCATAACCAATACCAACAATACCTGGAGTATTTAAAGTAGAAGCTCTTAGGTTTCTTTCTTGTTCACCGCCATCAAGGAATCTTTCAATCTTAACACCGTTCTTTTTATATAGAACGCCAATTCCTTTTGGTCCATAGAACTTGTGTCCAGATAAAGCTAACATATCTACGCCTAAGTCTTGAACATCAACTGGAATATTACCAATTGCTTGAACAGCATCTGTATGAATTGCAATATGATGAGCTTTAGCAATTTGAGCAATCTCTTTGATTGGCTCAATAGTTCCTATTTCGTTATTTGCAAGCATGATAGTAATAAGTATTGTCTTATCTGTTATTGCTGCTTCTACGGCTTTAGGATCAACGAAACCTTCATTATCTACATCAAGATAAGTAACTTCAAATCCCATCTTCTCAAGTTTTCTGCAAGACTCTAAAACTGCTGGGTGTTCAATCTTCGATGTGATAATATGATTTCCTTTATCTTTATGAGCAAGAGCATAGCCCTTAATTGCCATGTTGTCTGATTCTGATCCACCTGATGTGAAATAGATTTCTGTGCTCTTGCAGTTTAATGCTTTAGCAACCTTATCTCTTGCTTCATCTATAGCTTTTAATGCTTCTCTACCGTAAAAATGTTGTGATGAACCATTACCAAAAACCTCTGTAAAGTATGGTAACATACCTTCAAGTACATCTTTATCAACATATGTTGTTGCTGAATGATCTAAATATACCTTCATATTTCCTCTATTATTTTTTTATTATACTTGTTAATGACATCTTATCTAAGAACCCATTAATCTCTTGGTATAACTTGTCCCAAACAACGTGTGTTTGACAGTTACATTTATTAGGACAGTTATTTGAATCAGATAAGCAATCTACAATTACTAAATCTTCTTCAAGAGTTCTTAATATTGCTCCTACTGAGATTTGCTCTGGATTCTCTACATAATATCCACCTTGAGCACCTCTTGTAGCCTTTACTAAATCAGCCTTTCTTAAAGATAAAAGAATTTGCTCACAATACTTTTCAGAAGAACTAATCTCACGAGCAATTGCTGTTAATGGAATAGCACCTTCCCCAACATGACTTGCCAAGAAACACATCATCTTTAAACCATATTGAGATTTAGTAGTTATCTTCATTAATTCATCTCCTACTGATTTACTAGGAATTATTTTACTAGGAATTAAAAAAAGAGTCAACTGCGATATTACATATTTTTGTAAAATCACGGTTAACTCTTAATATTTAAGATATTAACTTGTTATCTATGTAGAGATAATTTTAAAGGAATCATTGGATCAACTGAGTCCAATTTTGTTCCATGGAAAGCATTCTTTCCTACTTTTACTCCTTCTGGTACTTCTACATATAAAGATGAACACCACATAAATGCTTCATCGCCAATTTCTTTAACTGAATCAAATAATTCAACGTATTTTAAAGCGAAGCACTTATAGAATGCAGAGTCCTTAATCTCTTTTACCTTATCTGGAATGTTCACCTTATTTAGACTTGAGCAACGATAGAATGCTCTATCTTGAATGCTCTCAACTGTTTCAGGAATGACAATGTCTTCAAGACTTGAGCAACGGAAGAATGTTTCATTCTTAATCTCTTTAATCTTGTTTGGAATTGTTACTGATGTTAAAGCACTACATTTATAGAATGCCTTCTTACCAATTTCTTTAACACTATTTGGGATACGTAATTCTTCTAATGAGCTACACCAGCAGAATGAACCATCACCAATCTTTTCAACAGAAGATGGAATCTTAATATTTGTAAGTGCTGTACAGCCATAGAATACATAATCATCAATTTCTTTAATACTTTCTGGAAGTACAATGCTTGTTAAACTTACGCAGTCGGAAAATGCAAAAGCTCCAATTTTTGTAACACTATTAGAAATGTTAAAGTTTTCAATGCTTGAGCAACTTGCAAATGCTTCGGCGCCAATTGATTTAACAGTTTCTTTTGTATCAACCTTTTTCAATTTCTTACAGTTAAAGAATGCTCCATCACCAATTGTTTCAACATTTTCTAAATCAACTTCTTCGATTGATGTGTCAGCAAAAGCTCTTTGACCAATACTCTTAACTGTTGCTGGAACTACAATATCTTTTAATTTCTTACATCCGCTAAATACAAAATCACTAATAGCATCTAGTTTCTTTGGAAGTTTAATTGATTCAATAGAGCTGTTAGCAAATGCTCCTCTTGCAATTGTTTTTACTGAATCTGGAACAACTACGTTTTGAATACCTAAAATACCCGCAAAAGCATAGGCATCGATATGTTCAACTCCATCTTCAATAACTAAATTCTTTAATTTACATTTAGCAAATGCATTATTTCCAATCTTTGAATCTTTCTTTAAAACAACATCAAATTCTATATTCTTACAATTATAGAAAGTTTCATTACCAATAGATTCAAACGACTTTGGTAAATTAAATTCGTTAATTGCATAATCATTATAGAATGCATCATCTCCAATAGAAACTACAGTGTCTGGAATTGTTACACTGCCAAGGAACATACAATTCGCAAATGTTGCGTTACCTATTCTTTCTACACCTGGAGAGACGATAACCTTTTCAAGTTCGTTGTTATTCTCGAAAACTCTATCTGCAACAATTTTTACATTGTTAGGAATAATAACAATAGAGTCACTTCCTGTATACTTTGTAAGTACAAAATTCTCATTAATCACGAAATCGTCTAAACTATTGCTCATCTTAACCCCCATAACGTTTAGTCTAATATTATTATAATTATTAAAAAATAAAATATCAATATTGACATTAAAACAGGAAAAACAGCGCCACACAGGCGCTGTTTAACTAAAGGAAGTAAACCAACATATGAATACAATTAACAATTAATTTTTTCTAATGCTTTTTGTAAATAATCTCTATACTCTTGCATTACACGTTCAGGAGCCATAATCTCAAGTTTTGCTCCAAACTGGAATACCCATGCAAAGAATGTTGGGCAAACTGTAACTTTAACATGCACAGATGTATGAGTATCATCTACTCTATCTCTTGGAATGTTATATCCAAATCTATCTACTATCTCATTTGTAATTGAGTTATCAAATTTAAGTGTTACGCTTTCTGTTTTACCACCAAGATACATATCAAAAGTTCTTTCTCTTAGTTTTGTAATGCTCTCTGAAGCGTACTTACTTGCATCTTCATCAACAACAGAAACACTATCCATTTTGTCTACTCTATATACACTAGCTCCATCAGTCTCATGGTTTTCTGTAAAGCCAACTACATAATACTTTTCGTTTTCGATTAATAAATCAACTGGAGAGAATTTATATAATCCGCCATTCTTTCTATATACTCTTTCAACATTAATATTTGTATCGTATCTTAAATCGAAATATTTAAATGAGATTTTCTTTTTATTCTTAATAGCTGTAAGAATCTCATTTACGCTATATGGAATCTTCTTATTATCTGTTTTTAATAGATTTAAACAAGTAATAGTAGATCTTAATTCTAACCCTTTTGAAAATCCAGAAAGAGTTGAAATCTTTTCAGATAATTTCTCTGTTTGAGCTCTTGAGATAAACTTGGCAGATTGAACTGCATCAAGTAGAATTCTCAATTCATATTCGTCGAAATTAGAATCTTCAAGATAGTACATCATTTGTTTACTTCTATTGCTAACAATGTCATAACCATTTTCAACAAGAGTGTTTATGTCATCGTATAAAATCTTTCTATCGCAATGAATTCCATCATCTTCAAGCCTTTGAATGATCTCTGAAGAAGACATTGGATTATTCTCATCTGAAAACTTTGCTAAGTATTCATAAATCTTAAGCAACTTAATCTTATGCTTATTTACTTTTGTCATAAACTACCTCCTATTGTCTTATTTTTGACACCTTAATTATAGTGGCTAAATAGAGGTTTTGTAAACAACCAGATGTCCCAAAAATAGGACATTAAAATAGCGAGGCTTTTACACCTCGCCATATATACAAAATATATAATTAGAACTCTATTAATTCATACTTTCTTGAACCTATACCAAGAGCTTCAGCAGCTTCAATTGTATGTACACCATGTCTTGATTCTATTCTTTCTAATAAATGCTTTTGACCAGGATCATCTTTTGCGGCATAGATTAGATCAACGCAAGCTTGATCTACAGCAACTGGATCAATAGATGCTAGCATACCTATATCTTTCATGCATGGATCTTCAGCAACAGCACAACAGTCGCAATCTACAGACATATTAGCCATAACATTAATATATGCGACATTTCCTTTAAACATCTTATTAACAACGCTTGCAGCGTCTGCCATACCCTCTAAGAACTTATCCTGAGGAGCTGTAGATAGCCAGCATAATATTTGACTTGTTGTTCTTCCGCCTGAATGAATATATGCTTTTCCTTTTGATGAAGCGCAGCCAATCGATAATTGCTTTAATGCTCCACCATATCCTCCCATTGGATGTCCTTTAAAGTGAGATAGAACAAGCAGTGAATCATAATTCTTAATATCTTTACCTAAAATATCTTTCTTTAATACTTTTCCATTTTCAATAGGAATTTCAATATCTGGGCCTTCTGCATCCAAAAGATCTACTTTAAAATAATTTGTCCATTCATGTGCAGCTAATACTTTTGTATGTTTTTTAGTAGTATTTCTTGTTCCAACATATGCAGTATTACACTCAACAACTGCACCATTGACTCTTTCTACCATTGGTCTCCAAAAATTTGGTCTTAAGAAATTCTGATTACCCTTTTCCCCTGAGTGAACCTTAACTGCAACCTTACCTTTTAATTCAATACCAAGTTTTTCATATAACTCAATAACTTTTTCAGGAGATATTTCTCTTGTAAAATACACTTTTGACATACAATGCCTCCAAAAATTCTCTTAATAACTCTATTTTAACATAAAAATGTTAGTATATTAACATATATGTATAAAGTATTTGTAAATAATAAAAAAAATATTGACCATATTTCTATGATCAATACTATTATACTCAAATGTAATAATTACTGTTTTACTGTGCCGCCCATCTTTTCTTGCTTAACCTTGTGGTCAATAACATGACGAGAAGCAAGTTCTTTATGAATATCTTCAAGAGAAATTCCCATCTCTACCATTAATACCATAGTATGATATGCTAAATCACAGATTTCATAAATTGTTTCAGCTTTATCATTGTTCTTAGCAGCAACGATAACTTCTGTTGATTCTTCACCAACTTTCTTTAAAATCTTATCTAATCCCTTTTCGAATAAATATGTTGTATAAGAACCTTCTTTCTTATCAATCTTTCTTCCTCTGATTAATTCAAGAAGGCCTTCATATGAGAATTCATGTCTATCTTCTGATTGATATACTTCATTACCATTATCAAAACAAGAATCTGTTCCCTTATGACAAGCTGGGCCATCCTTATCTACAACAACTACAAGAGCATCTTTATCACAATCTGCTGTAATTGAACAAATATGTTGATAGTTACCGCTTGTTTCTCCCTTTAACCATAATTCTTGTCTAGATCTAGACCAGAAACATGTTAAACCTTTTTCAATAGAGATCTTTAAGCTCTCCTTGTTCATATATGCAAGTGTTAATACCTTCTTTGTAATAGAATCTACAACAATTGCAGGAATTAATCCCTTTTCATCAAATTTTAATTCATCAATATTAATCATACTATATCTCTCCTTCTTAGGTTATAGACGTACAGATACGCCAATCTCCCTTAATTCCTCTTTTAATTTCTTGATTTCAACTTCCTTAAAGTGGAAGATTGAAGCAGCAAGTCCCGCATCTACTTTTGGAAGCTTAGTAAATAGCTCCTTAAAATCATTAATACATCCAGCGCCACCTGAAGCAATTACTGGAACAGAAACTGCATTACATACAGCATCAAGCATTTCTAAATCGAATCCCTTCTTAACGCCATCTGTATCAATAGAGTTTAAAACGATTTCACCAGCCCCATTATCTACACATCTTTTAATCCAAGAAATAGCTTCCATTCCTGTATCTTCTCTTCCGCCCTTTGCAAATACTCTAAACTCATTACCAACACGCTTAGCATCACAAGATAATACTACGCATTGATTGCCATATAGTTTAGCAGCTTCGTATACAAGATTTGGATTCTTTATAGCACCAGAGTTAACACTAACTTTATCTGCACCGCACTTTAGTACTCTATCAAAATCATTTACTGTATTAATACCACCACCAACAGTTAATGGAATAAATACACTCTTTGCTGTTTCACAAAGAATATCCGTAAATAATGATCTTTCTTCAAAAGAAGCTGTAATATCGTAAAAGACAAGTTCGTCAGCTCCGTTATCACTATAGTATTTAGCAAGTTCAACTGGAGAAGATACATCATGTAGGCCATCAAAATTAACGCCCTTTACAACTCTTCCATGTCTTACATCTAAACAAGGTATAATTCTTTTTGTTATCATTTTGCCACCTCAATAGCTTCTCTTAAGTCTATTGCTCCAATGTAATATGCTTTTCCAATAATAGCACCAAATACATCTAATTTCTTTAAGTTATGGATATCATCCATAGAGCTAACTCCTCCTGATGCAATTATATCCATATTGAATCTTTCTTTTAGTTCTTTGTATAGGTTTACATTAGTACCTTTCATTGCACCATCTTTAGATATGTCAGTACATATGATAGTTTTTATTCCTATCTTTTGCATCTTTTCGCAGAAATCAAAAGCACTATATAATGATTTTTCTACCCAGCCTTTAACAGCAACAAAACTATCTTTTATATCTACACCAAGCACAATTCTGTCGCCATATTTTTTTACTGCTTCTTTAACGAATTCTTCATTCTCAACAGCAGCAGTTCCAAGTATTACTCTATCTACTCCAGAAGATAAATACTTATCTACTGTTTCCATTGATCTAATTCCACCACCAATTTCACAGATTAATCCTGATTCTTTCTTGATATTTAAAACAACATCAAGATTTGGTGTTGTGCCATCTTTAGCACCTTCTAAATCTACGATATGGATATATTTTGCTCCAGCCTTTTTAAAGTCAAGAGCTACACTTACAGGGTTATCGTTATAAACTGTCATTTGTTTATAATCACCCTTATATAGTCTTACCGCTTTTTTATCAAATAAATCTATAGCAGGAAATATTTCCATATTATACCTCAAACTCACAGAATGCCTTTAGAATCTTTAAACCAACTTCACCGCTCTTTTCAGGATGGAATTGTGTTCCTAAAACATTCTTATTAGCAACAGCTGCTGTAAGCCATGCTCCATATTCATCTGATGCTATTGTTGATTCAAAGCAATCAGTTGCGTAATATGAGTGAACGAAATAAACATAATCGCCTTCATTAATGTATTTGAATAAAGGATGTTTTCCATTATCAAATCTTAATGCGTTCCAACCAATTTGTGGAATCTTATAATCACTTGGGATTACATCAGCAATTGGTTTAACAGATCCTTTAATAAGACCTAAACCTTTATGTTCACCATATTCATAACTCTTTTCAAAAAGCATTTGCATACCAAGGCAAATACCAAGCATTGGCTTGCCATTCTTTACTTCTTCAAGTAGAACTTCTTTTGTTCCACTCTCTTCAAGTTTTCTTGCAGCATCTTCAAATGCTCCAACGCCTGGCAATATAATTCTATCTGCCTTTCTTATAACTTCAGGATCAGATGTAACAACAGCATCCTCATTTATAGCTTTAAAAGAAGACTTTAAAGAGAATAAGTTGCCAACACCATAATCAATAATAGCAATCATTATAGAACTCCTTTTGTTGATGGAATTTCATCAGCAAACTCTTTATCAATAGCAACAGCCTTTCTTAAAGAATGACCAACTGATTTATATACTCCCTCAATAATGTGGTGAGTATTTGTACCAGCAAGCTTTCTAATGTGCAAAGCCATATTTGCTTTTCTTACGAATCCAAGCCAAAACTCCTCAACAAGTTCTGTATCGAAGTCGCCAACTTTCTTTGCTCTTAGAGGTAAATCAAAACCAAGGTATCCTCTACCTGAGATATCAATTGCTGTAAGAATTAATGCTTCATCCATTGGAAGTGTTGTATCGCCATATCTAACAATACCTTTCTTATCACCAATAGCTTGATTAAATGCTTCACCTAAAGCAATACCAATATCTTCTACTGTGTGGTGATAATCAACATTAACATCCCCAACGCATTTAACATTTAAATCAAAACGCGCATGTTTACCAAGAAGTGTTAGCATGTGGTCTAAAAATCCACATCCAGAATCAATATTTGTTGCACCCTTTCCATCAAGGTTCAAATATAATTCAATATTTGTTTCTGCAGTTTTTCTTTTAATTTCAGCACTTCTCATATTAAGCCTCCAAGATATTTTTTAATGTCTTTATAAATGTTTCCATTTGTTCTTTGCTTCCAATTGTTATTCTTACATAATCTTTTAGAAGTTCTTTATCAAAATATCTAACAAGTATTCCGTTTTTCTTTAATGTTAGATATAAATCTTTTCCACTCATCTTATCTGTTTTAGCCCATAAGAAATTAGTTTTTGAATCTGTCAATACGAATCCCAATTTCTTTAATTCACTTACAGTATAAGCTCTATTTTCAATTATCTTTTGACAATTTGCTCTAGTATATTCCTCATCTTCTAATGCTCCTACACCAGCTGCCATTGTCATTCTATTAATATTATAAGGGTTTGTAGAATATTTAATAGTATTTAAATCTTGAATAATATTCTTATTTGCTATAGCAAAACCAAGTCTACCACCAGCAAGAGATCTTGACTTTGAGAATGTTTGTACAACAAGTAAGTTATCATATTTATCTACAAGAGAAACTGCACTTTCTGCACCAAAGTCTACATATGCCTCATCAATAACAACTATATTATCTTTATTTGAAGATACAATTCTTTCTATATCAGATAATGGTAATGCTATTCCTGTTGGAGCATTTGGATTTGCAATAAATATTGTTTTATTAATTCCAATATAATCTTCAACATTAATTGTGAAGTCTGCATTTAGAGGAATCTCTTCATAAGGAATATTATTTAGTTTTGCAAATACTGGATAGAAACCATATGAGATATTTGGAAAAGCAGCTGGATGATTTTCATCACAGTATGCCATAAAAGCAAAATTCAATGTTTCATCTGATCCATTATTTACAGTTACTTGATCCTTATTTACACCATATACTTCTGATAGTTTTTCAACCAAAATTGTGCTGTCTGGATCTGAATATAGTTGTAATACCTTAGCAGCCTCTGAAGCCTTCTCTATTGCTTTTTTAGATGGAGAGAATGGAGACTCATTTGTATTCAACTTAATATATTTCATATCCTTTGGTTGTTCACCTGGCACATATGGAATAAGTGATTTATATTTGTTACTAAAAAATCTACTCATATATTAGTCCTCAAATCTTATAGTTGCGCTCTTAGCGTGTCCTGTTAATCCTTCCTTTGTTGCAAAGTATGCAATGTCTTCATAAACCTTAGATAAAGCATCCTTTGTATAATATGTAAATTGTGTCTTCTTTATGAAATCGTCAACAGATAATGGTGATGAATACTTTGCACTACCAAGTGTTGGTAAAGTGTGGTTAGGTCCAGCAAAATAATCACCTAGTGCTTCTGGACAATTCTTACCCATAAAGATAGAACCTGCATGCTTTACTTTATCTAGATAATCAAATGGATTCTCAACACATAATTCTAAGTGCTCTGGAGCAATCTCATTTGCTATATCAATAACAACATCAAGGCTATCTGCAACAATGATCTTACCGTTATTATCAATTGATGCTGATGCTATATCACATCTAATTAATTTCTTTACTTGTTCATCAATTTCTAATTGAACCTTCTTAGCAAGTTCCATAGAGTTTGTTACAAGTACTGCTGATGCTAATTTATCGTGTTCTGCTTGAGATAATAGATCTGCAGCTACATATTTTGCATTAGCACTTTCATCAGCTACTACTAAGATTTCACTTGGTCCTGCAATCATATCAATAGATACTCTACCGAATACTTGCTTCTTAGCTTCTGCTACAAACGCATTACCAGGTCCTACAATCTTATCTACTTTAGAAATTGTTTCTGTTCCATAAGCAAGAGCTGCAATTGCTTGTGCACCGCCTACTTTATAAATCTTATCTACACCAGCTACTGATGCTGCGGCAAGAATTGCTGGATTAATCTTTCCTTCCTTATTTGGAGGAGTAACAATAGCAACTTCCTTTACGCCTGCAATCTTTGCTGGAATAGAATCCATTAATACAGTTGATGGATATGCAGCTGTACCACCTGGCACATATAAACCTGCTCTATCTACTGGAGTAATCTTTTGGCCAATAACAATTCCATCTTCTTTTTCGATTTTAAAACCTTGTCTTACTTGCTTTTCGTGGAATTGTCTAATATTCTTTGCAGCTTTCTTTAGAATTTCAATAAACTCTGGTTCAACCTTAGTTAAACCTTCTTCCATTTCTTCTTTTGTTACTTCTAAAGAAGAAAGCTTTACTTTATCAAACTTCTCTTCATATTCAAGTAATGCCTTATCGCCATTTTCTTGAACATTCTTAATGATATCAGCTACTATATCTCCAACTTGAGATAAGGCTTCACATCTTGCGAATATTTGTGAATTATCAACTTCTCCGTATTTTAAAATCTTAATCATTTTTGGCCTCTATTTGAGCTTCCATTGAGCTCACAATCTTTTCTATTTGTTCACACTTAAACTTAAAACTTGTCTTGTTAGCAATTAATCTTGCTGAGATTGGCAATATTTCCGTTTTAACTTCAAGTCCATTTTCTTTTAATGTTGTTCCTGTTTCAACGATATCTACAATAACATCAGATAAACCTAGAATAGGAGCAATTTCAATTGAACCATTTAGATGAATCATATCTATATCTCTACCAATGCTTGAATAATATGTCTTTGCAATATTAGAGAATTTAGTAGCTACTCTTAATGTTTCTTCAGGATTATCTCTAAATTCCTTTTTAGCAGCAACACACATTCTGCACTTTCCTAGATTTAAATCTAAAAGTTCATATACTTCTGGTTCATATTCTAAAAGAATATCTTTTCCTGCAACACCAATATCTGCCGCTCCTCTTTCAACATAGATAGCAACATCTGATGGCTTAACCCAGAAATATCTAACTCCTGCTTCTTCGTTTTCAAATATTAATTTTCTGTTATTTTCTTTAATTGATGGACATGGGAAACCTGCTTTTTCAAACATGTCATATACTTTTTCTCCAAGTCTTCCCTTTGGTAATGCAATATTTAACATTATTTATTACCTCCAAACTTTACTACTTCCCTATATGTGTATTTGTTTGTCAATACTTTTTCTGCCTTAACAACCTTACCTTCGTCAGCTATAGATAAAACTAATTTACCAACTTCAAGAATGTCATCACTATCTTTGTATAGAACTACAACATCTACATCATATTCTCTTTGACAAGCATTTAATCTTTCTAACAAATCAAGATATACAGCAAATCCTACAGCTCTTGATTTTCTCTTCATCTTATCCATTAATTTATCGTATTGACCGCCAGATAAAACACTATCTGGAACTCCCTCGATAAATCCTTTAAATACTATTCCGTTATAGTAACCCATAGCATTAATTACAGAGAAATCAACTCTTAAGATATTACCAATAGGTGTCTTAGAAACAGCATTAATAACATTTTCAAATGTAGCAAATGCCTTCTTTGCAGATTCTGTTTTTAAAGATGCCTTTATAACTGGTAATACTTTGCTTGGTTCACCATATGTTGAGATAAATAATTTTAATTCATCAATAATATCTTGAGACACACCACTATTTTTACAGATTTTTGTTAATTCATATGAGTTCTTTTCAGAGATACATTGAATTAAACTCTTTCTAATAGATTGATCATCAATTTTATCTAGTACTTCAGTAATTAAGTCTAAACATGAAACATCTAGAACTACTCTATCTGAAAGTTTAGTTAAGCTCTTTGCAGCCAAATATAGAACTTCACAAAGTGTATAGTCATCGACATCACCTATACTCTCTAAGCCTACTTGCATAATCTCTTTAAATGCATCAGTTCTTTTAGATACTCTATATACGTTTTCGTTATAGAAAACCTTTTGAACAAAGCCTGGAATATCTTGTGTGTTCTTAATAATAGATAAAGTAACGTCTGGCTTTAGGGCCATTAATTTACCATTTGTGTCTGTAAATGTAATAACTCTATCTGATGTTAAGAAAGATTTATTTCTTACATATGTATCGTATTCTTCGAACTTATTCATCTTAAATTGCGAATAGCCATACTTTGTGTATAGCTCTCTAAGTTCAAATATTATCTTTTCATCACTCTTTAAAACGTCATTATTGATATTCATACTATTTATCCTTCTTCTCATTTAGCTTGCTTATTGCCATTTTGTATCCCTCTGAATAGTTTAAGCATTTAGATACCCTACTAATTGTGGCACTAGATATACCTATCTTTTCTGATACCTCTTGATAATGTTCCCCTTGATTAAGCATAATGGCAGCATCAAAACGTTGAGCCATATCCTTTACTTCCTTGACTGTACAAAGATCCTCAAAAAAGCTATAACACTCATCTAGATTATCTAGCTTCATGATTACCTCGAAAAGTCTATCGATTGAATCTGATTTAATACTTATCATATAAACATCTCCTCTTTAGTTCTTTATCAATTTATCACTTTATCGTAGTAAAGTCAAATAAAAATACGCACGATTATAAAATATTTACAATTCAGCAAGAAATGGGCTATTTGTAACCTAGATTTTACACAAAAACCCACATTTATTGTTTAATTAAGTTTTTCTTTAAGTAAAATTTAGTTTTCTTTAGGATAATTTGAATGTACAGAGGAGATAGTATCAAATCTACATAAAAATGTTTTCATATAAAACCCGATCGGATCTAACCCGTCCGATAAAAACCCTAAAAACTCCGAATGAAAATAGCTAGCATCCCAGTGCTAGCTATTTTCCATTTATATCGATAATTATTATTAACCTAAAGCGATATCTAAAGACATCATTAAAATGAATCCAATAATAAGTGACCAAACACCATGATGTCTATTACTATCCCCTTTCATCTCTGGTATCATTTCTTCTGCTATTACGAATAACATACAACCAGCAGCAAATGCTAATGCCCATGGCATAATGATTTCTATTTGCATTGCTAAAAATAATCCAAGAACAGCAGCTATTGGTTCAACAGCACCTGAGCCTAGACCAAACCAAAATGATTTCCAAGTACTGTTTGTTTCACCTCTTATAGACAAAGCTACTACAGCACCTTCTGGAATGTTTTGAATACCAATACCAACAGCAAGCATTAAAGCTCCAGATAATATAGTTCCTTCTGATGCACCTTGTTGACCAGCAAGTAATCCAAAATATGCAATACCTACAGATAATCCTTCTGGAATATTATGAATTGTTACAGCTAAGAACATCTTTCCTCTTTTTCCTAAAAGATTTGTCTTAAATCCTTCTTCAGTAGCATTATCTCCATCATTGTGAATATGAGGAACTACTTTATCTATTACCCAAATAAAGCCAGAACCTACAGCTATTGATATAGCAATAATTAGCCAAGTTGGCATATAATCAACAGATGCGTCTAATGCTGGTAATACTAGTGAGAATATAGCAGCAGATAACATAATACCTGATGCAAATCCTAAGAATATTTGATTAACTTTTTCTGATATTGTCTTACCCTTGTAGAAAAATACAAAAGATGCACCAATTCCAGTGCAAACAAATATAAGTCCAATACCAATAATCGCGCTAAGCGTTGGGCTCATTTTATGCCTCCAATATAAACCATTTCTTTACGACAAAGATACTAACACTATATAGTTAATATCTCAACTTATTTTTCCAATATTTGCTTTAATGTTTGCATTAACAACTTAACATTTATAGGTTTTGCAATATGTCCATTCATTCCAGCATTTAATGCATTCTTCTTATCTTCATCAAATGCATTAGCAGTCATAGCAATTATAGGAATCTCCCTCTTTTGTGAGTTCATTCTTCTAATTGTTTTTGTTGCTTCATATCCATCCATATTAGGCATTTGAATATCCATTAATACAACATCAAAATACCCTACTTCATTTCCTCTTATCTTCTTTACTACATCAAGACCATCTTGTGCTCTTTCTACAACAAAGCCTTCTTCTTCAAGAACCTCTGTAGCAATTTCTGCATTTAAATCATTATCTTCTGCAAGTAGTATTCTCTTCCCCTTAAAGAAGTCTGCACCAAGTGCTTCTTGCTTTTCTTTTTCTATTGAAGCAACAACAGAACTTGGCACCAATTTAAATGTTAGAATAACACTAAAACTTGTTCCTTTACCAAGTTCACTTTGAACTACTACGCTGCCGCCCATTAAGTCTATAATCTTCTTTGTTATAGGCATTCCAAGTCCAGTACCAACAATCTTACTTTCAGTTGTTGTTTTCTCTCTTGTAAACTCTTCAAATACGTGAGGTAAGAATTCTTTAGACATACCCATACCAGTATCTGATATAACAAATCTAAATGTTGCATAGTTTGTAGAATCAGAATTGATCTCATCTACTGCTAAATAAATAGATCCACCATCTTGTGTGTACTTAACAGCATTACTTAAGATGTTTAAGAAAACTTCTCTTAATTTTGTTTTATCTGTATAGATATTGTTATGCTCATAATTAATTGACTTAGTGAAATATAGACTCTTCTTTTTCATTTCACCAACAAAGATAGAATCTAATGTATCTACCAGTTCTTGAATAGACCAAACTTCTTGAGATAGTGTTGCTTTACCACTTTCAATTCTTGCCATTTCAAGAACGTTATTAATTAAAGATAATAAATAATCGCTTGATGTTTGAATCTTCTCTATATAATCTTCAGATTTTTCTTTATCATCTAAATGTTTTTCAAGCAGATTAGTAAAACCAATAATTGCATTCATTGGAGTTCTAATATCATGAGACATATTAAACAAGAACTTTGTCTTAGAAGAGTTTGCTAAATCTGCTTGAGATTTTGCAAATGCAAGTTCTTCTTGCCTTTTTGATTGTTCTCTTGTAACAATAAATACGTGAATGATACAACAGCCAAGCAAATCGCCAATTGAGCAATATGGTGCTGTTGGGAAAATATACTGAAGTATAGTACAAACAGCCATTATAGATAAGAAGCTAACCAAAGCTAAATAATCTTTCTTAACTTCCTTGTTTTTCTCTCTTATAGCAAATACGTCTACGATGATCGCTATCATTAAATACACAATAAAACTAAATACAAATGCTAAAATTCTATATTTACCTGTAATAAATTCTCCATTATCTGTTACATCAAAAATAAATGGATATATTTGGTTTACAACTAAAACTAATAACTGTGCAACTATAGCTACAATACCAATACTCTTTATTAGTACTCTTTGTTTTAATCTACCATTGAAATACTCAATAATATAATCTAGTGAAATATAAGCTGTAATAACAACAGACACATAATACAAAGTAGTAATTAGTTTTAATAATAAAACGCCACCAATATTTGAGGTTAGGAATGTGCTCCAAATTGTATCTAAAGCAATAAAGAAAATTGACCAGATTAATAAATGTCTATATGCCCTATCTATGTTTTCACTTTTAGTCCTTGAAAAGATATCTTGGCTTAAAATAATGCCAAGTACAATTGCAAAAACTAATGTCATAACCGAATGCATATATGTGTACATAATTATCTCGCATTGGGTATTTTAGCATAATAGTTTAATGTTATAAAAATAATTGATAATATAAAAAGCAAAACAATATACTAAATAACAATCTTTTTCAAAAAATCTTCAACAAACAAATCCGGATCATATGCATATGCATCTTTATAAAAAAAATACTTAATCTTCTCTAAGCAATCCGGAGTATAATGGTCCTGTCCAACAAAATAAGATCTCATTCTATCTTTCATTACGTAATCCTCTATTATGTTCTGTTGGCTACTAACCCCATAATCTACAGTCGGACTAATACATATATAAACACAATTATTTCTGAAGAATTCTAATGGATCATCGTTATTAAATAAAGTGAATTGATTGTTCTGTGAATTCTTAAAAATATCAATAAGCATAATCATATTATATGCTGCCTTAAGATTGATAGAATCCTTATTCTTATCCGTATTGAGTTTCCCGTGTTTAAACTCTATAAAATACCATATATTATTAGAGTCTACTAAAAAAGCATCTGACGTGTTTGGAACATGTTTTGTTTGTGCATTTCTATACAAACCATATCCCGTTTGTGAAACCGTATCCATAGATACAACTTTAAGATTATTATATGTTGTATCATCGAAAACATAACCTATTACTTCTTTAATTTTATATTCTGAAGTATCATGAATAGTCTTCACGCAATTAAAATTTGGATTATACTTTGAAAAGAAAGCGTTTATATGGTTACAAAAATCATCAAAGTTGCTCAAATCTATTCACTCCTTAGTTCAGACCTCAATTCATCTAGTATTTTAGTAGGATATAGTAACTGCCTATAAAGTTCAGCAAGATTTTTGTTAGTATTATCAAACTCTACATTTCCGTTATGTAAACGTGAAACATAATAGTTACACTTGTCTTTTATATCATATTTTTCAGCATATAAGTCTATAGCTTCTAAAAAATCCCTGCTATGCGTAGTTATAACAATATTCAAGTCGAAAACCTTTTGCAATAATACTATTATTTGAGCATACTTTATTAACCATTCCGAATGAAGATGAATTTCTGGCTCATCAAGAATCAATACATCTTTTTCTCTAATTGCCCCATTTTCCAATAATCTCTTTATTAAAACGAATGCTTTAAGACCAGATGATAGATTTGCCAATTCAGTTGGCTTGGAATTGTCATTCTCTTTAAACATAAGTCTTCCATTGTCGTTAATAAAATCTCCAGCTACAATATCATTTATAGACTTTATAATATCATTAATCTTTTCCTTTACTTTAATAGCTTCTACTGACGAATCCGCATTATCATTATTAATACATCTTAAAATTTGGTCATAATACAAAGCAATTTCTTTATTATACGTTCTATCATAAGCAATATTATTTAAGATAAGCGGATTATCAATAAAGAATGCATCATGCTGGATAATTAGTGAGTCAGGAAAACTAATGGCTATACTATTCCTATCAATTTCTATTTTACCTTCCACACCTTTAAGATGGACAGTAACACTAGCATTCTCGGTGCCATTTATATTACAAATTTGCCCATTAAACAATTTGTTGAATATATTTCCAATAACAGACTTCGCTAAAGTAATGTCTCCAAATTTATTAGAAGACTCAATTGCATCACTATAAGCTTTATACAAGTAGTCAAACCAATCTATTCGATTATACTGCCTACATCTATCTTCTATAATTTTTCTTGCTATATTATCCATTTCGACATTTTTTTGAAATAATTTTCTATTAAAGTCAAACGAAACCTCACTGAGCAACCTTAAAAATATTCTTCGATCGGAATAATTTTGCAATTGTCCCAACATACTAGAAGTAGAACTATTACTAAAAGACTCTAAAAAACTATCAAATTTTACATCTATAATCTTTTGGTCAAGATTCTTAAGAGAGTAAAAATATGCATAAAGTGACTTTCCAACAGTAGACTTTCCTGTATTATTTTTGCCAGCAATAACAGTCAATCCATCAATCTCTATAGATGCTTTATTAACCTTTGCTAAATTATTAAGAACTAACCTCATACATTCACCTAATAAATAATATTTATATTATACTATAAAATATAACTATGATGCTATACATTAAAACATAATTGCATATAAATGTAGTTGGAGCTGGTGGGCAGGATCGAACTGCCGACCTACGCGTTACGAGTGCGTTGCTCTACCGACTGAGCTACACCAGCGCCTATTATCTTATCCTAGAATTCAGCAGAACCTGTTGTTCTTGGGAATGGAATAACGTCTCTAATGTTTTGCATGCTTGTTAAGTACATGATTAATCTTTCGAAACCTAATCCGAAACCAGAGTGCTTAACACCACCGTACTTACGAAGATCTAGATACCACCAATAATCTTCTTCTCTTAGATTTAATTCTTTCATTCTTTGTGTTAATAAATCGATTCTTTCTTCTCTTTGAGAACCACCACAAATTTCTCCAACACCTGGAACTAATAAGTCAACAGCAGCAACTGTCTTTCCATCATCGTTTTGTCTCATATAGAATGCCTTGATTTCCTTTGGATAATCATAAACGAATGTTGGCTTCTTAAAGATTTGCTCTGTTAAATATCTTTCATGTTCTGTTTGTAAATCTGCACCCCAGAATACTGGATATTGGAATTGATCCTTATGCTTTTCTAGAAGTTCAATTGCTTCTGTGTATGAAACCTTAGCAAAATCAGATTCAACAATATGATTTAATCTTTCGATTAAGTCCTTGTTTGGATCTACGAAATCATTGAAGAATTTAATTTCTTCTGGACACTTTTCAAGAACGTCTTTAATAACGTACTTGATCATATCTCTTTCGATATCCATATCGCCATTTAAATCTGTGAATGCCATTTCTGGTTCAATCATCCAGAATTCAGCTGCATGTCTATTTGTGTAACTTCTTTCAGCTCTGAATGTAGGTCCAAATGTATAAACATTTCTAAATGCTAAAGCATAGCACTCTGCAGATAATTGACCTGAAACTGTAAGGTTTGCTCTCTTTTGGAAGAAATCTTCTGCAAAATCTACCTTTCCATCTTCAGTTAACTTAATCTTGTCTAAATTATCTAAATCTAGAGTTGTTACTCTAAACATATCACCTGCACCTTCACAATCTGATCCAGTGATTAATGGAGTATTAACATAAATGAAATTTCTTGAAGCAAAGAATGAGTGAATAGCTTGAGCAGCTACTGATCTAACTCTAAATACAGCTTGGAAGGTATTTGTTCTTGGTCTTAAGTGAGCAATTTCTCTTAAGAATTCAAGAGAGTGTCTCTTTTTTTGTAATGGATAATCAGGAGTTGATGTAGCTTCTACTTCAATTTCTGTTCCATGAATTTCAAATGGTTGCTTCATTTCTGGAGTAACAACAACTTCACCAACAACTCTTAAACCAGCACCAACGTTTTGAGAAACTACTGTCTTATAATTTGCATAAGTAGCATCAAGAACGATTTGTGTTGTTTTAAAGCATGAACCATCATGTAGTTCAATGAATGCGAAGTTCTTAGAATCTCTAATTGTTCTAACCCAACCTTCAACTTCTACTGTTTGTCCAGATAACTCGTTGTATCTTTTTTGTAATTCTTTTAATGTTAATTTTTCCATAAATGACCTTCTATAAAAATAAAATCTTTAATATTATATAACCAAGCGCGTGAATATTGCAAGATTTTTCAATTTAGGCCTTTTGATTTATCAAAAAGTAAAATTTTACACTACTTGTCACACTTCTTAGTCAATACCCGAAAATCCCAGCATTTTCCGGCAGTCACACCCTGTCACACTTTTGTTTGCTATGTAAAATCTACCCAAATATTATTGAAACATTTACTATAACAAATTATAATAATAATGAACCTTATGGGTGCACATGTACCCCCAATCATTTATAGGGACATAGAAGTTGAGATGCAGCTGGCGCGCCCTAATTTATTAGGGATTACAAAAACATTTCACAGTGGACCCACCCTGCAACATACCGCGGGTTTAGATAGTCACCTGTAAGGGGTTTAAGAAATTTTAGGAACTGATTAAATCAGTTCCTTTTCTTTTTGTGGTGAATTATCATATTAAGTGCAACACTTTAGAACATTAAAAACGGAATAAAAAACAAGAGTTCATATGGACCGCAGTATAATTGAATTAGCAAAAAACACTTATACAAGGAGGATCCATATGAACTACAATCATCTTAC
>JAEEGL016452171.1_pt1 | contig 110565 bp, 102 predicted proteins | sample 9134231 | NCBI WGS metagenome assembly JAEEGL01 (sample SAMN16246548, study PRJNA631951) | gut metagenome | biome: gut microbiome; feature: rumen; material: fiber-attached | host: Bos | place: Iran: Karaj | collected 2018-10
AGATTTTGAAACATTCTTCTCTTGGGTTGATGATATTAAAGAACTTCATGTTGAAGCTAATGCAGATACTCCTAAAGATATTGAAAATGCTAAAAAATTCGGTGCCGAAGGGGTTGGTCTTTGCAGAACAGAACACATGTTTATGGACCCAGACAGACTTCCTTGGGTACAAAAAATGATTATTGCAACTACAACAGAAGCAAGAAAAGAAGCTCTTTCTCACTTACTTCCAATGCAATATTCAGATTTCTATGCAATGTTTAAAGCTTTGGGTGACAAACCTCTTACAGTTCGTTTACTCGATCCGCCGTTGCATGAATTTTTACCTTCCAAGATAGAATTGATTGAAAAAGTTGCTACAAAGAGAGCTTTAAATCAAGACTACAAAGAAGATGAAAAAATGTTGGAAATAGTTGAAAACCTTTCTGAATCTAATCCTATGATGGGCTTGAGAGGATGCCGTTTAGGTTTGACTTATCCGGAAATTAATGAAATGCAAGTTAGAGCAATCTTTGAAGCTTGCTGTGATTTAACTAAGGAAGGACACCACATCCAACCATGGATTATGATTCCGCTTATCGGTCATATCAATGAACTTAAGACAGCTAAAGCTACATTGGTTGCAGTTGCTGAACAAGTTATGAATGAAAAGGGTATCAGAGTTGAATACAAATTTGGTACAATGATTGAAATTCCTCGTGCTGCATTGACAGCAGGAGAAGTTGCAACAGAGGCTGAATTCTTCTCTTATGGTACAAACGACCTTACTCAAATGACATTTGGTTATTCTCGTGACGATGCCGAAGGTAAGTTCTTAAAGAACTATGTTGAACAAAAGATTCTTCCTTCAAATCCGTTCATCACTCTTGACCAAAAGGGTGTAGGCAGACTAATTGAAATGTCTATTAACGAAGGTAAAGAAGTTAACCACGCTCTTGTTGGCGGTATTTGCGGTGAACACGGCGGTGATCCGGATTCAGTTAAATACGCTCACAAAATCGGACTTAACTATGTATCTTGCTCACCATTTAGAATTCCGCAAGCAAAACTTGCTGCAGCACAAGCAGCTATCGCTTGCCCGAGAAAACAGTTAGCAGGGGTATAAACAAAGAGCTCTGATATAATAGAGTAATAAAAAAACAAGGTGCATCATTTAAAGAATGACGCACTTTGTTTTTATTTAGATTGTAATAAATTGTAATTTAGATTTAGCCTTTATGGGGTTGTTTAATTTTAGTGTTTATTCAATAATATAACTGTGCCTGACTCTTAAGGTGGTAAATGAAATGTTTGAATAAACTTTTCCAAACCTGCGGGGAAAGATACCGATACTTTAAAATGTCGTGTCTTTTTTGGGCACGACATTTTTTTGAAACATTAATAAGAAACTTATAAAATTTCTTATTAACTTAACTCTTATTAACTTCAGTAAAGAAAGGATAAAAATGGAAACACGAGTTGCAATAGTTAGTATAATTGTCGAAAATGATGCAGTTATTTGTGATATTCAAAATCTTTTGACAGAATATTCACAATATATAATCGGACGTTTCGGAATACCTTATAAGCAGAAAAATATTAGAATCATAAGTGTTGTGCTTGATGCACCGGTGGATATTATAAATGCTTTAACAGGCAAAATCGGAAGAATAGAACACGTTAACGCAAAGACGGTTTATTCTGTAAAGTGAATAAAATAAGAACAATGTTAATAAGAAAATTATAAGATTTCCTATTAACTTATTAACTTAACTCTTATAAACCTCAGAAACAAGGAGAAAAAGATGTATAACCCAAAATCAATGAAGGCGGAAGAATTTATAAACCATGAAGAAGTTTTAAGGACTTTAGAGTATGCTGAAAAGAATAAGAATAACTTAGAATTAATCAATAAAATTTTAGACAAAGCTCGTCCTATTCGTGAAGGGAAGCAGGTTCACTGCAAAGGTTTGAGTCATGAGGAAGCAAGTGTGCTTTTGGCTTCCGATAACAAAGAAGTTCTTGATAAAATTTATAAACTTGCAGAAGAGATAAAAGAAGCCTTTTATGGTGACAGAATAGTGATTTTTGCGCCTTTGTATCTGTCAAATTATTGTGTTAACGGCTGTGTATATTGCCCGTATCACGCTAAAAACACACATATTCCAAGAAAAAAACTTACACAGGAAGAAGTAAAAGCAGAAGTTATTGCACTTCAAGATATGGGACATAAACGTCTTGCAATTGAATCCGGCGAAGATCCTGTTAATAACCCCATTGAATACATTTTGGAATGTATTAAAACAATTTATTCAATCAAACACAAAAACGGTGCAATTAGAAGGGTTAATGTAAATATAGCGGCTACGACAGTTGAAAACTATCGAAAATTAAAAGAAGCAGGAATCGGTACATATATTCTGTTTCAGGAAACTTATCACAAAGAATCTTATGAAAAACTTCACCCGACAGGCCCTAAACACAACTATGCGTATCATACAGAAGCTATGGACCGAGCTATGGAAGGCGGAATTGATGATGTAGGTTTAGGAGTGCTGTTCGGGTTAGAAAGATATAAGTATGAATTTGCTGCACTTTTGATGCATGCCGAGCATTTAGAAGCAGTTCATGGTGTCGGGCCACATACAATCTCTGTTCCAAGGGTTAAAAAAGCGGATGATATTGACCCCAATGCTTTTGATAACGGCATTGATGACGAAACTTTCGCAAAAATAGTTGCGTTAACAAGAATAGCAGTACCTTATACAGGAATAATTATTTCTACTCGTGAAACAGAGAAAGTCAGAGAAAAATTACTCAAACTGGGAGTTTCGCAGGTATCCGGTGCATCGAGAACTTCTGTCGGCGGCTATACCGAAAAGGAACGTCCGAAAGAAACAGAACAATTCGATGTTTCTGATCAAAGAACACTTGATGAGGTTGTAAGATGGCTTATGGAGCAGGGAAAAATTCCTTCTTTTTGTACTGCTTGTTACAGAGAAGGGCGTACTGGCGATAGATTTATGTCGCTTTGCAAAACCGGACAAATCCAAAATTGCTGCCATCCGAATGCGTTGATTACTTTGAAAGAATTCCTTATGGATTATGCAACAGAGGACACAAAAAAAGTCGGTGAAGCGTTGATTGAAAAAGAAATAAATAATGTCCCAAACGAAAAAGTGCGGGAAATTCTTAAAAATAATTTGAGAGAAATAGAATCGGGCAAACGGGATTTCAGATTTTAAAAGTAAAAATGGAGATATAGAATGTCATTATCAAATATAACTTCATCTGAAAGATTACATATATCATTTTTTGGCTGCAGAAATGCAGGTAAATCCTCTTTGGTAAATGCTATTACTAATCAAAATTTATCTGTTGTTTCCGATATAAAAGGTACAACCACTGACCCTGTTAAAAAATCAATGGAGCTTTTGCCTATAGGTCCTGTTGTAATTATTGATACTGCAGGACTTGATGATGAGGGTGAATTAGGAGACTTGAGAGTGGCTAAAACGCTTGAAATCCTTGGCAAAACTGACATTGCCGTTCTTGTGGTCGATGCGGCTGTCGGGCTGAATAATTACGACAGAGACATGATAAAACAATTTGAAGAAAGAAAATTACCCTATGTTGTTGTGTATAATAAGTCTGATATCGTCACTCCCCGACTCTCCCCATCAGGAGTACAAAAGGATTACCCTCCCCTTGAGGGAGGGTCGAAATCTATGATTTCGGGGTGGGGTAAAACTGCCTTGCATAAAATCAATCCAAATTTGAAAATCAATGCGAAAGAATTACGAAACAATTCAACAAAACAGGAAAAAACTTTGTGGAAATACTTGAACAAATCACAGTTAGGATACAAATTTAGACGCCAACAGCCCATAGGAAATTATATTGTTGATTTTTTCTGTCCGACACTAAAACTTATAATTGAACTTGATGGTGGACAACATAACGAGAAGCATAATATTGAATATGACAAAAAACGTACTGAATTTTTAAATAAACTGGGATATAGAGTTTTAAGAATATGGAATAATGATATTGATAACAATATAGAAGGGGTGATTGAATATATAAAATCAAGTTTAACCCCACCCCCTACCCCCCTCCCTCAAGGGGAGGGGGAAGACAGTATTGTGTCAAAACTCCATTTACCCCCTCAAGGGGAGGGGGAAGACAGTATTATGTCAAAACCCCATATACCCCTTCAAGGGGAGGGGGAAGACAGCATTGAGTCAAAACCCCATATACCCCTTCAAGGGGAGGGGGAAGACAGTATTGTGTCAAAACTCCATTTACCCCTTCAAGGGGAGGGGGAAGACAGTATTGTGTCAAAACTCCATTTACCCCTTCAAGGGGAGGGGGAAGACAGTATTGTGTCAAAACTCCATTTACCCCTTCAAGGGGAGGGGGTAAATTATTTATCTCTCTCTGCCAAAACAGGTGAGGGTGTAAATGAATTGCGTGAATTTCTGGGCAAAATTGCAAATGAAAATAAGAAAGAGAAATACATAATTCGTGACAGACTTCATGTTGGTGATATCGTGGTTCTGGTTATTCCTATTGATGAATCTGCGCCAAAAGGACGATTAATACTCCCTCAGCAAAATGTTCTAAGGGAAATATTAGATGCACATGCTACAGCTCTGTGTGTTCAGCCGGAAGAACTTAAACAAACCATTGCTAAAGTTACTCCAAAACTTATTATTACAGATTCTCAAGTATTTAATAAGGTAAAAGACATTGTTCCTGAACACATTTTGCTTACATCTTTTTCTATATTAATGGCAAATTACAAGGGTAAATTAGATTCCCTCATTAAAAACGCAAAAATCATATCCGAATTAAAAGACGGTGATGCAGTTTTAATCAGTGAAGCTTGTACACATCACAGACAGTGCAATGATATAGGAACGGTTAAATTCCCAAAATGGATAAAGGATTATACAAATAAAGACATTAATTTTGAATTTACACAAGGCGGAGAATTCCCGCAAGATTTGAGCAGATATAAGCTAATAATTCATTGCGGAGGCTGTATGATTAATGAGGCTGAAATGACAACCCGTCAGAAAAGAGCTGAAGCAAATGGTGTTCCTATGGTAAATTACGGTATGGCAATTGCTTATATGAACGGGATTTTGAAAAGAGCTTTGGAGATATTTAACTAACATTTTTTTGGGAAGAATTTCAATATGTTTTCGTTTGGTTCTATATCCCTTATACCTGAAAAATAGTCTGTTACGTTTCCAATGTTATCTAAGTGCAATTCTAAATCTTTAATATTATTTATAATTTTTTCATATTGCTCGGTATGAAAAGAATTATCAGGAATACAATTTATTTTTAATTCTTCAAGTATATTATACATACTATCTAATTCTACGGATATTTCAAAGATTTTAGCTTGTTCATTTTTATTCATTTTACACCGCAAATTTGATACATAACGAGCATATTATATACAAAAAGTATTATATTAACAACTAATTATGTCACTTTAGGGGTTAAATAGATTAAATTGCTTACCTATAATTCATATATGAATGAAAGTGAATTAAAATTAAGAGAAGTTTTGGCATTAAATATTCGTATTGCAAGAACACGAAAACAAATTACTCAAGAAACACTTGCAGAGTTAGCTGGGATTTCTGTTAAACATGTGACAAAAATTGAAAATGCGCAAGTAACAACCAGCATATACTTTATTTACAAAATCTCAAAAGCACTTGATGTAACTATTGATGAACTTGTAACAGAATACAAGAAATAGAGCTCATTTTGTGATAGAATGCTGCTGTGAAAAGACAAGAACTCATAGAAATTCTATCTGACAGTGCAAAAAATGATGAGCTCTTTAAAGAGGCTGATAGAATTCGTCGTGAAAATGTCGGAAATGAAGTACATCTTAGAGGGCTGGTTGAATTTTCAAATATTTGCAAACGTCAGTGTAAATATTGCGGATTACGTTCACCAAACCAAAATATTGAAAGGTATAGGCTTTCAGAAGCAGATATTATTAAGACGGCAAAAAATGCTGTTAATTTTGGTTATCGTACAATTGTGCTTCAATCCGGCGAAGATGATTTTTTTGATACGGATAAAATGTGTGAAATAATCTGTGAAATTAAAAAACTTGATGTCGCCCTGACTTTGAGTATTGGAGAAAAAACTTATGATGAATATAGAGCATTTAAAAAAGCAGGTGCAGACAGATATCTTTTAAGGATAGAAACAACCGATGAAAACTTATACAAAGAAATGCACCCTAATGCAAGCTTTGAAAATCGAGTAAATTGTTTATATAATTTAAAAAAGCTTGGATATGAAACAGGTACAGGTTGCCTTGTAGGACTTCCAAATCAAACTATTGAGTCATTGGCGGATGATATTTTGTTTTTCAAAGAACTCGATGCTGATATGGTTGGAATCGGGCCTTTTATCCCTCATAAACAAACTCCGCTTAAAGATGAAAATAAAGGTGATTTTTGGCTTGCACTAAAAGTTATGGCACTTACTCGGCTTATTTTACCGAATATAAATATTCCTGCAACTACTGCTATGGAAACACTTCACCCTAACGGAAGAATTATCGCACTTCAAAGCGGTGCAAACGTTGTTATGCCCAATGTGACTTCAACTGAATACAGGGCAAAATATGAAATTTATCCCGGAAAAATTTGTTTGAATGATTCTGCTGATAAATGTAGAGGATGTATTGAAAATAAAATTAAATCAATAGGAAGGACTATTTCTAAAGATTACGGATTTAGACAACACTAGTTGTATTTATAATTCCTTTGTTTTATACTATGTTCAATAATTCCAATCAGAAATAATAAAGGATTTTTGAGATGTGTGTATATAGGAGGAATAGTGATGATTAATAATGTTTCAATGACATTCAATAATATAGGAATGTCTACGAGAACAGCTGCAAATTTTAGTCATGCTGTTACAAAAAGAGTAGAATCAGTTTTACCTGCTGCAGTTGATGAATTCGCAAAAAGAGCAGGGCAGAAAGGGCAGTTTTTAAATTGGGTCGAATTGCCAGAAAATCAAATAAAAAGAGTTGATGAAATTTATGCTTTGGTTAGACAATTGAAAGGTCAAACCAATGCAAAGATGTTAACAGTCTTGGGAATCGGCGGTTCAAAACATACAGTTGAGCACATGCTCGGAATTAATGGTTTGAATATTAAAGGAGATAAGGTTAAATTCTTTTCAGATATCGATTCTACAAGTTTTGACAGATTTATGTATCAAATTGATAATAATGTAAAAAATTCTAATTATTTAGTTGTGTCAAAATCCGGTTCAACTTTTGAAACAAAAGACGGAATGGAGAGAATATTAGGTAGATTAGTGGCAGAATTTAATCCCAGTGGTACATTTCCAAAGACAGCTTTAAATTATGCCGGAGAATATATGGTTGCGGTAACTGATGCTAATGCGGAGAAAAGTGAATTAAGAAGACTTTCAGATTCACAAAATTGGCTCGGTAATCTTTATATCCACGATGATGTAGGCGGGAGATTTTCTGCGCTTGATGACCATGCTTTATTTACACTTGCATACGCAGGCATGAAAAAAGAAGATATGATTAAAATGTTGCAAAGCGCACAGCAAGTTTCTTCTATAGCTTTAAAAAATGATGATAATACTCAAAAATATATTGAGAGATATAATCAGCCAATTTTGCAGGCAGCATTTTGGGCGGCTGCTAAATTAGACGGAATTAAAAACGGAGTACATCAGTATCTTGGGGAAATGTTCAATTCTACTGAAAAATGGCATGCACAAATGCAAAATGAATCCGTCAAAAATACTTCAAAACAGATAGCTAAAATCACGGATGCAATGCATCATTCGTCTGAAGCTTGGTACAAGCTTGGTAATAAATTTGCATTTGCTCTGACAGCTCCTTATGATTACGGTGAAGCTAAAGAAAATGTTGCAGGGTATGTTGAAGCAATAGAAAAAACTAATTCGGAGTATGGTCCGTCAATGGTGGAATTATTGGATACAAAAGGATTAGGATTGACTCCTGAGGCAGCTGGTGCTATGACTCAATCAAGAGCGTTTTCAACTGTCTATCAGGAAATCATTGAAAAAATGGCTCTGGGTGAACCTTTACCGGATGTTCTTGCTTCTGTATTACAACCAAATGTCGAAGCGTATAAAAAGAATTTAAAACCGATTGATGGAAATCAGCCCCCGGTTGTTGCCGGCAGAATTTCATTAGATGCATAATTTAAAAAAGGGAAACATTTCGTTTCCCTTTTTTATAACCCGGATGCTTTGTATGTTTTATAGTCGTTCATAATTCGTGTAACAAAATGTTGAGAGTGTTTAGGAACTGTGTTATTACAACGTTTTATGGCTTCAGGGCCGGAATTGTACGCAGCTACAGCCAACTCCATTGAACCGAAACGATTGTACATATTTTTATAATACGTAATTCCGCCCTTAATATTGTCGTCAAGATTATACGGATTTAATCCCATTGTTTTGGCAGTAGCGGGTGAAAGCTGAAATACTCCTACATGTCCGCCGTAACCCCTTGCATCTTGTCTAAAACCTGACTCAGTTTTTGCTATGCTTAATACAATTGCCGGTTCAACTCCCATTTCATTAGCTTGTTTAATAATATTTTGTTTTACGGCTTCCGTTGTGTTTGCAAAAACAGTACATATTAAACAAAAGACAATACTTATGGACAAGAATCCTCTTAATATAAATTTTTTCAATGTGAACTCCCCTTTAATAAATCACCACTTATTATAGAGATATTTTATCATGTTTCAAGAAATTTTAGAAATTACATAAATGGCTAAAATATTAAAATTTTTTTAAATGTGCATAAGAAGCATCCATAGCTTTTTTACCGAGCTTTCCGAAATCTATTGTATACATTGTACTTTCACCAATCTGTATAACGTCAGTAATATGCCCTACACCTAATTTTTCATGGAAAACTCTTTCTCCGACGTTAAAATAATATTGTGTTGCTGTAGATTGAAGTTCTTTTAGTTTTTCTGAGGCTTCTTTCTGTTCCTTAATTTGTCGGTTTCGTTCTTCTATTTGCTTTTTTATCTTATTATTTTCAAAAAATGCTTTTAATTTTTCTTCTTCTTTTTCTTTATTAATTGGATTTTTCTTTATAAAAGCTTTTGCAGGGGTACGCTGAACCACTTCTGTAGTTTTGCTTCCCAATGTATTGTATTTTTTTATTGAAGGCGCAACAAAATTCTTTCCAAATCCTGTTCCGTTTTTGATTTGTTCATCATTGGAACGAGAATATGCATTACTGCTGCCGTGGTTGTTATATTTCTCTTCGCTATATTTCCCCCTTACACTTTTTACAGCACTTGTAAATGTGCTTCTGGAAGAATATTCGTTTTCCGTAGATTCTTCTGCATCAAGTAAATTTGCAGGGATTTCATCAATAAATCTGCTGGGAGAATAGTATTTGTACTCGCCCCACATCTGACGACGTTTTGCAGTAGTTAAATACAATTTTTCCTGTGCTCTTGTTATTCCAACATACATAAGTCTGCGTTCTTCTTCAAGTTCAGAAGGTATATTCATGGTTCTTGCAGACGGAAAAATTCCTTCATCACATCCCGCAATATAGATTATTGGAAATTCCAAACCTTTTGATGAATGTAAAGTCATAAGGGTAACATTATTTGCGATTTCATCCATTCCGTCAATATCTGAAACCAATGATACTTGTACTAAAAATTCCCCTAAAGAGTTATTAATGTCTTCAGGTTCAAATTCATTTGCAACGTTCACCAATTCCTGCAGGTTTTCAATACGAGTTTGATCTTCGTCTGTACCGGATATTTGTAATTCATGCAAATACCCGCTTCGTTCAAGAACCAAACCCAAAAATTCAGGCAAATTATATTTTAATTGGGCATCTTGAAATTTAATTATTAAATCAGCAAAGTTTTTGAGCTTTGAGGTTGTACCTGATTTAAGTTCGGTAATATTTTCTGCTTCAAGGATAGCTTTGAATAAGCTTATATCCTGCTTATCTGCGTAGTCTTGCAGGTGTTTAAGAGTAGCTTCTCCGATTGCACGTTTCGGAACATTTATTATTCTGCGCAAAGACTGAGAATCATCAACATTATAAATCAATTTTAAATAGGCAATCGCATCTTTAATTTCTTTACGGTCATAGAATTTCAGCCCGCCATATATTCTGTAAGGTACTCCTTGTGCAATAAGAGCTTCTTCCAACGCACGTGACTGAGCATTTGTTCTGTATAAAATTGCAAATTGATTATAATTTTCGGAAGTAGAAACGATGGAATTTACTATATAATTAGCTTCGTCGGCCTCGTCTTGGGCTTCGTAGTAAGTAATTTTCTCCCCATCCCCCTTTTGCGAATATAAAATCTTGTCAACACGCTCTTCATTGTTCTCTATTACAGAATTTGCAGCATTTAATATATTTGATGTCGAACGATAATTTTGTTCAAGTTTAACGATTTTAGCATTAGGAAAATCCTTTTGAAAATTCAAGATAATTCTAAAATCTGCGCCACGCCAGCTGTATATTGATTGGTCAACATCTCCGACAACGCACAGTGAACGCTCCGGTGATGGTGTATATGGTTCTAAGTTGGTATATAAAGCATTTACGAGTTTATATTGCGCCAAATTTGTATCCTGATATTCATCTACAAGGATATGATGGAATTTTTCGTGATATTTCTTTCTCACATCAGGATTTTGTTCTAAAAGTTTAACCGTAAGCAAAAGCATATCGTCAAAATCAATGGCGTTATTATTGTTTAGGGTATTTTCGTATGCTTCAAATACTTTGGCAATATTTTGTGATTTGAAATCTTTAGCAAATGTTGCGAAGCTAAATGCATCTTGCATTTTGTTTTTTGCATTTGAAATAACCGCTTTTATCAGTTTTGGTGCATAAATTTTATCGTCAAGGTTAAGTTTTTTAATACATTGTTTTATTACAGCCAAAGAATCTGTTTCGTCATAAATTGTAAAATTTTTATCCAGTTTCTTGCCGGATTGGAATGAATAATTTTCGATATCCTGCCTTAGAATCCTTCCGCAAATACTGTGAAAAGTACCAACCCACATATATTTTACGGAATTTTCACCTAAAATTGAGGAAAGTCTTTCTTTCATTTCTTTAGCTGCTTTATTGGTAAATGTTACAGCCAGAAACCTTCCTGAAATTGCACCTTGTTGTATCATATATGCGATACGTGTTGTTAAAACTCTTGTTTTTCCGCTTCCGGCACCGGCAAGAATAAGCAAAGCACCTTCTGTTGTCGTAGCAGCATCACGCTGTTCAGTGTTAAGCTTTTCTAAAATATTTTCCATTCCCTATTCCCAAATGTCTGATTTTATGGTATTATAATTCAGCATACACAAAATAAATAATATTTGCAATGAATAAAAGGGTGGTAAAATGACTGAGATTTTGGATTCTTTAGATGATGAGAAACAGCAATCCTCAATAATGGTGCCTGTAGGTGATGATATGGATGTAGCGGATAGTTCTCCGGATACTGTTGATGAGTTGGCGATGGAACTTGCCACAATTAAGCAGCCGGCTAAAAGGATTGCGATTATTGGGTCAAGAAATCTTGCAATAACCCACCAGCAGATGATTGAAACTCTTGCAACAGCTCTTGTTATGCAAGGTAATACAATTATTACTTCAGGTGGTTCATCAGGAACTAATGCTGCAGCTATACGTGGTGCAATGAAGTCGAATCCTGATAAATTAAAAGTTATCTTACCTCAAACAATAGGTCAACAGCCATCTGACGTGCAAGATCAACTTATTGGTGTCCCAAATATAGTTGAGCACTCTGACAGAGCTATGATGACACTTGCTGATGCTTCAAGAGTTTGTAACAGAGAAATTATTGATGATTGTAATCAAATGATTTGTTTCTTATCTCATACGAGTAAAACTCTTCATGGTGCAGTTGAGTATGCTGAAGAAAATCACAAAGTTGTTACCGTATTTTATTTAGATTAATTTGGATTTGAACTATGGATTTAATAAAAAAACTCACAGGGAAAAATCCTTCTGAGTACGAACCCGTTGCTAAAAATATGATTAATAATTCTGATATAGAATTATTTACCAAACTTGTTGAGCAAGACGATTTTTTGTTTGATTTTATAAAAGATAATGTTGCAAAAAGAATTCAGAGAGCATGCAATAAGGACAATTATCTAAATTTATTAAATTTTTTAAATGTTTATTCGCCTTCTTATGATACAGTGATTGCTCAGGTTTTGCATGAATTCGGTAAAGAAGCAATTTTTGTAAGACTAAAAGACTTGTTTATGAACGGCAGTAATGCTCAAAAAGCCTATGCCGTTAAGTATTTTACCTTTGCTGATTCTGAAAAAGTCATAGAACTTCTTCCTCAAATCAGAAAAACTGCGAAATCAGAATACGAACCTCTGGTTATAAATTCTATTGAGGTTTTAGCTGCATTAAATGATGAGATTTCAAAAAATGAAGCAATACAAAAACTAAATTCTGATGATGAATTTGAAAAATATAATGCTGTAAAGTTTCTTGTAGCTTATGGCGCAAAGGATGTTTTGAATAAAATCATAGATGTTATGAAAAATACAAGCTTTTCTGAAAATATCGCCGCAGAAATTCCTTATCTGATTCCTTTGAATGAACTTTTGGAAACAGATTATGAAAACGGACTTTTGGTTTTAGCAAATATTATAAATGCAATTCCGGAAATAATTACCCTGTCATCAGCATGCGGATATGATTTAATAAATGCTTTTGAATATATTTTGACAAAACCTTTGGATAGTTCTGCTGCCGTTGTTTTAAGAATGGCAAAAGATAAGTTTAAAGAACTGACTGAAAATGATGAATATCTTTTTGATTCTGATAAAAATACAAAAGATGAGGTCAAAGCAATAAACGATATACTGCAAAAACTTAATTCATCAAAATTGAATAGCCTTCTTTATGATGAATTGTATGAAGGTAGCGACTTTGTTTTCTTTGCGCTGGATTATGTAGACGAGATTGAAGAGTTGGAAACCTTACTTGAAGGTCAGAATCAGACTTTGATTTTAAAAGTGCTTTCCATAATAAAAGAAAAAGGACTGCTGGATTCTAAACATAAAGAGATTGCGCTTAATAACATAACAAATTCCGATATCAGAAATATTGTTGATGTTATGTAATGTCCTTGTTTATAAAGGTTCAAAGTTAAAAATCCAATAGTGGATTTATGTCAACATTCATATAACACCATAATTCCAATATTTTTAAGTGAGGTCTCTTTATTCATACTTATAAGTATATAAATATTAATTTATAAATTATACAAGTGGCGTTTTATGAAAACTCACATTACTTATTAATTTTTAAAGTATAATAAATTTATGATTTATTTGGACGCAGGTACAACTTATTCAAAAATAATCAGTGATAAAGCGTGTTTTGATAATGACTTTTTGGTTAAAAAGCACAACAATCTGAATTACTATATTATTCCGTCAGGCATGGTTAAAACTATGGAGATTAACCCTGATCGTTCTTGCGGACATATGTCCGATGCTTCGGAGAATGAAATTGTTGCTCTTGCACTTGGTGCTGAAAAATATGTTGATAAAAATGATTCAACAATATTAGACCTTGGAAGTCGTGATGCAAAGTGGATAAGATTTAAAAATGGCAGATTTTATGATATGGACTGGAATACTTCTTGTGCAAGTTCAACCGGTGCAACGGTTGAGATGCTTTTGAAGTTTTATGATATTAAACCTGAGGATTTAAAATTTAACAATGAAAAATTCAATGTAACCTGCGGAATTTTTGGGATGGAAAAAATAATGGATTCGGTTTCCAAGGGGGTAAAACCCTCGGAAGCTATTTCTAAATTTGTACACGGAATAGCTTTTAATGCTTGGAATTTCGCAAAACGTCCCGAGCAAATATATCTTTCAGGCGGATTTTGTGAAAACAAATGCCTTGTTGACTCTCTTGCTAATTATTGCAAGGTTCAAACCCTTGGCAGATTTGTATTGTGTGAAGGATTGATAAATCAGGAAAAATTTAATAACTAAATAAATTTTTTTGTATGGTTATCCCGTCCGCCAATATTGATGAGTCCTAATTTATCAATAATTGCATTGTATGAATTTAGTTCTTCTCTTGAAATAGCCTTTCCAATAGGATAGGCTTGATGAAATTTTTCAGCTAATTTCAGGGAACCTTTTGATTGTTGAATCATATCTTGCATTTTTATGTAACAAGTATCTTCAGTAAAATTCTGCATGGTAAATCCCGGATGTGCGAACCCTAAAATTGCATTTTCCTTTTTGGCATAATCTACAATATCTTGAAAAGTATTTTCATACAGAGAAAATGCTGTGTTTTCGTCAAGCTTTTGCGGAAAAATGTTTTTGCAAATTATATCAATTTCGGGTTCTCTATCAATAGTTTTTGTTTCGATTCTGTTATATTTTATAAATTGGTCAAGTGAATATACATCCAGACCTCGTCTATGATTTTTCATTTCGGTTAAAATTTCGTCAAACATCACGTCCGGATTTTTATTTTGTTCTTTTGCTAATTGTGAAATTCTGTTTTTCATATTTAAATAATTAAATATTCTCCAATGTTGGTTGTAAAAGAAGAAATTATCTTTTTCTTTCATGAAAAATTTTTCATATTCTTCCTTTTTAAAATTTCTTTCCGGTAGTTTTTCATTAGCCATATTTATGGAAAATTCAAGTTGACTTCTCCTTTTTTGAAAAAGATTATCAAAGAAATTTTTTGTATTTTCGGAAAACGGATTTATATCATATATTAGTAATTCTGACATTTGAACATCACTGTGAAAATTCTTATACCTTTGACTATCTTTTTGGCATGCTGTTAAAAAACTAAGTTCGGCGGCAGGTACAAATTTAATATTTTTATATTTATCCGGATTTTGTGCAATTATTCTCAGTGCTTCTTTTACTCCTTCGATACCGTCGTGATCACTTAGTGCAAAAATAAATTTTTTATTATTTATTTGAGCAAGTTTGTTACCGTATGCTGCTGCTTGCTCAAGCAATTCCTGAATTTGAATTGTGCCATCGGAAAATTTTGAATGTGAATGTAAATCTGCCAAAAAGGTCCCGTTTCTTAAATTTTCTCTCGTTTCAACATAATTTTGTTCAGATAATGTCGGTATAATTTTAAGAAATTCTTCCTTTGTCATAACTGCATTAAGGTCATTCGGTGTAATTTTTTTATTTAAATCTTTAGATAAGTCTTTTGCCAAGTTTTTAAGATATGGATTCTGCAAATTTTTGTACAAAATCAGAGAAGTTGCAATTATTGCAACTGTACCTCCGCCAATATATTTTATTTTACTTGCCTTTTTGTCGGTTCTTTCTATTTTAGGGGGAACAGATTTAGCCGTATACGTTACAGGATTTATACTATCTATTTTCATATTTTTACCTCAAACTTTCTAATAAGTGTTTGTATCTTGCATCAATATCGTCATCATTCTTGTAATATTGTGAGAATTTGTCACTTTGGTCATTTGAACTGTATTTGATGATATCTTTAATGAGTTCATATTTTTGGTTAAGCTCCATTGACCAAAAGTCCTGTTCGAGTTGAGTTCTGTTACGCAATTTTTGTTTCATATACCCGCCGTTAATTTTTTCCTGCCAGCCTTCTATTTGTGTTACATTTGAATTTTGTGCAAACGGAGAATCTTGAATCCTATTAAAAATAGAGTCATATTTGTACGGATTACGTTTATAATTAGCGCGAACCGTTTCAATAAAAAATGCGAAATTTTTTGCATCTTCTCTATCTGATGAATAAGGTATTTTTCTCGCTATATCTCTGTTAAATTTAGCTGCTTCGTAAGGATCTGTGCTACTTGAATTTGAAGCATATTTTTTAGCCAGAGCTAACAAAATGTTGCCGCCCATTATTCCAAAGGTTCCCAAAATACCCATTATCAAAAGAGCATTTTGCAATTTCTCCTTATTTAAAAGTTCACTAGATTTTTTATCAAGGTAGTCCAACATCGTTCTTATTTGCTTAACGGTATATACACTGGGGAAAGTGTTAGGATGATTAAGGCTTACAATTCTTTGATCTAAATTATTCCACATTTTACCGCAGAATTTCTCTGTAAAAATTTTTTCATTCGAATAATCAGAATCTCCGTTAATAATCACGTATCCTTTGTCCAAATCACTGCCCGGAAGTGCTTTATTTAAACCGATTGAACATGTTGGGTCATAACCAAAATCAACAACTTTATATGCATCTTGATTATATCCGCCTATGTCGTATGTAATATTTTTTATACAATTTTCAAAAGTAAAACATATTTTGCGACTAACTTCTGCTAAATTTGGAAATCCGGTATAATCACAATATTTATTTATAAATTCTGATTTGTCGAAATATGAAGTAAGTTTATCTAAAAACGAATAATTATCTTGTCGAATTCTTTTGTTGAAAGGAATTATCTTATCATCATGCACATCCAGATATTTTGCATATCTTAAGTTTTCCCAAGCGCTGAGGGCATCCTGATAATTACGAATAGCACCGTAATTAAGCCTTTGTGGAGTTCCACAAAAAGTATATTTCTTTTGTTTTTGTAAACTAACATTAATAGCGTATAGTTTCATAAAATACATTTCCTAACACTAATATCACACACTAATTAAAAACCCATAAAAAGTTTTTTTGCTATTTTTTATTGTTTATGCTTCGCTTTCAGCAGGAAGACCATTTTTAGGCGCATATTCTTCCTCTTCCTCTTTGGTAATATTTATAGGAAGTCTGAAACCGAATGTAGAACCTTCGCCCTCTTTTGACTGAACGAATACTTGTCCGTTGTGATGTTTTTCGACGGTTACTTTAACAAGATGAAGCCCTAAGCCGGTGCCCTTAACGGTATGAGTGTCATTTTCGACCCTAAAGAATCTGTCAAAGATTTTCTTTTGATATTTTTCCGGGATTCCCGGACCTTGATCTTCAACGCTCACTTCAACATATTGTCCGTCACGTGAACGTTCAGCTCTAATCTTGATACGTTTTCCGTCCGGCGAATATTTAATAGCATTGGTTATAATATTCATCAATGCTCTCGAAATACTATCAATATTTAACCAAATTTCCGGCAAATCAGGTTCTTTCATAACAGAAATAGTCAAATCATGCTCTTTTGCCAGTACTTGAACTTGATTTACGCAATCTTCAATAATCTCCATAATATTTTGTTTAGATTTTTCTAATTTTACATTTTGAGATTCATAACGTGAAAAATCAAGAATATCGTTAACCATACGATTTAAGCGAATAATTTCCTGATTCATTACACCAATAAATTCTCTTTGGGTATTGAAATCAAAATCGTTTCCAAAATTGTAAAGAGTATCAATATAGCTTCTTAAAACGGTTACAGGTGTTCTAAGTTCATGTGAGACGTTTGAAATAAAGTGTGAGCGGAGTTCATCCATCTCAACGTCCTTTGTAACATCAATAAGTACAATAATATACCCGACATATGCATTGGAACGTGTAAACATAGGGGAGATTAAACACTTTATAATACGTTTATCAACTTCAATATTGAATGGGGTTGGGGTTCCATCTTCTTCAAGCGGTGTATCCTTAAATTTTGCAATTTTGTCATTAAAACAAAATTCTCCGGTTGAATCACAAAATTGTTGAATCTGAGTCCCAACGATATTTTCTTCATCAACTTCAAGAAGTTTTTTAGCGTGATTATTGACCATAATTACTTTGTCATGATTGTCACATACGACAACACCGTTAACAATACTCATCAAAACAGCTTCGAGCTTATTTCTTTCAAAAGTTAAACTTTCTATTGTTTGTTCATTGTACCGACTCAACTTCTCTGACATATCGTTAAATGCGTTATATAATTCTTTAACCTCATTATCAACATCTTTGTCATCCAGTTTGTAGCCAAATTCGCCTGACGAAATCTTTTTTACTCCCTGATAAAGTTTACGCAATTCTGTTGTGATAATTGAAGAATTCATGTAAACGATTCCGGCAATAACAAGCCAAGCAAGCAAGAATACAATAGATACAGATACTTTAGTTGTTGCTGAAATATTATCAATAATCGTGCCGGATAAACCAACATCAACAGAACCTACATTTAATGTTTCGCTGAGGTTTTTTGCTATCATTGGCGAACTTACAGTAATTCTGGCTTTATTCGCACGTTCGGAATAATCATCTTTGCTTGAATATATAATTTTTGAAGTATTATCTTTAAAAGTAATGAATGAGATATCATTGTTGCTCTTCATAATAGAGTTAGCATTTGTACGTAAAGCATCATATTTAGCGAGCGGAGGAACTTCTTTAGTTACTTCAATACCTTCAATTGCGAGTGTTTTGGATAAAACTTGCCCAAAACTTTTATAAGCATTTTCCATGTTTTGATTAATGCTTTGATAAGCAAACCAAGCAACCAGCACAATAAAAGCTGTACTAATGGAAAGTCCGACTGCAATCAGCTTAGTTTGGGCTGATATACCCTTTTTTACCTTCTCCTCTTTTTCTGAAGTATTATTATCATTCATGCCAAAATTATACCATGCAAAACAAAATTCAACAATTATGCAAATTGTAATAGATAATTTGTAATCTGCCTGAATACGGATTTTAAGTTATGTAAAATTTTTATATATTTTGGTTAATAATTAGCAATTTTTGGGTTGTTTACTACTTAATAAATGTAGGTAGAAAATCAGGCTGTGTATGGGACAATTTAGCAATTCAATACATCAGGTAGCGAAAAACTACGGTAAATATGATGCTTGGGAACAAAACCAAGCTGATATTTGTGCGCAAAAAGAAGCTCTTTATAAAAATAAAGTTCTGTCAAAAGAAGAGAAAGATGAATTTAACAAACGTGCGGAGACTGTATTAAGAGCTACAGAAATCATGGATTCACGCTCGGAAGATAATTGTGAAAATATGGAACAGTTTACGGGAATTGTTGCCTCATTGCCATTATTTGGGATAGCTTTATTAAACGTACCTATTTTAAACCTTGTAAACAAAAAAGTTGATTTAAAATATCAGCCGAAAATTGATGAAGTAACTCAAAAATTAAGGCAGGCAACTGATTTGGATACTGCGGAAAAAATTACCAAAGAATTAAATCAAATAAACTTAAGATACAAAGCTTCAAGTAAAAGGGCTAATATTATTACGAGTATAGCATTTGTTGCAGCTCCCTTAATTATTGGTATTTTAACAATTTTATGGGGAAATAAGAAGCAGAAAGAAGCTTCGAGGATTGGCAGATTTCAAGCTAAACAGGATGAATTAAGAGGTTTGGAAAATTTTGTAGTATACACACCTGAACAAATAAGGCAAGCAGAAGAAATTGCAATGAGAATTCCTGATGAAAAAGAGCGAAAAAATATTGCTAAAATGATTTCAGAACTAAAAGCAATTTACCGTGATAAATTTGCATACAAAGCTTGGCTTGCTAAAAAAGATCCGCACGAGCTCGAAAAATTAAAAGCACTCCAATACACACCTGAAGAATTGGCGAAAGGAACCAATGATAAGGAATTAATAGTAAACACCGTTAAGGAAATTAACATCAAGGCTGAAGAATATTCAGAAAATCTGGAAAATGCATATGATACCGTAATGGTATTTTCAGCCGCAATTTCGGCTGCACTGGGTTTTGGTATAAATAAGATTTTAAAAGTATTTAAGGTTAGTCCGAAAATCAACACTTTCGTTTCATTATTTACTCCTTTGGCAGTTACTTTGGGTATTGGTATGAAAGGAACCGTCGAGCAGAAAAAAGCTGCACGTATCGGAAGATATCATGCAAGAAAAGATATTTTGGCAAATCCTGCAATGTTACATGCTTTTTCAGAAGAAGAAATGGAAAGCGTTAAAAACATCAAAGCAAAAGAACAAAAGAAGTCTTTTTTCCAAAGAATTGGCCAAAGTTTTAAATTCTTAGGAACATATCATAAAGATAAAAAAGAATACGAAAAATACAAAAAAACAGTTCAAGTACAGAATGAAAAATTGCAAAAAGCTTTCAAAGAGATTAATATAACAGATAAACAAAAGGCTGATGCAAAAGCACTTCAAACCAATGTATTTAGGGCTTTTGATGAAGTTGATGAGATGTCGCAAAGGTATTCGGAGGATATTGAAGCAGGATGTGAAATCGCTAAGCAAACAGCCAGTTCAATTTGGTCATTATCTTGGATTGGTCTCAGTGCATGGGCAACTCTTGCATTCTTTAAGGGGAAATTCCCGATTTCAAAAATTGTTAATAAAATTTCTAATTTAACGCTTAGTAAAGATTCTTCATTAAAAAAATCTGTTAATAATTTGTATGAGGTTTTGAATAAAAAAGATAAAAAGGTTATGCATAATTTCCAAAGGGCATTAGTTAACGGTGATTTAAATAAATTTATAGAAAAAGCTGAAAATGCTGAAATTAAAGCCGCTTTTGAGCCTTTGCAGGAAGAAATAAAAAATCTTTCATTGGAAGGTATAACTCAGGGTGCAGTTAATAATGAGGGGTCTACGATTGCTGTTAGAAATGCTATGAATAAACATTTTAAACAGGGAAAAATTGCAAAATGGGTTAGGAATTTAACAGGAGATATATTAAAACTAAAGGCAAAATCAAGCGCTGAGAAAAACGGAATAGAATTAACCAAAGAAATGCAAGAAGAATTAGGCTTAAATTTTAACTATAAAAATTACAAAACTCTTATAAATACAGGGATTGTTGGTGGAGTTCCTATTTTAGGTGTTATTTTAGGTGTACCGTATGCATTCAATGCTTGGTTAACAAACATTCAGAAAAAAGCAGGGAAAATCGGGGTTATGCAAGCTGTAGAAACCCTTGATGATCCAAGAATATTTGCTGAAAATGGGGTAAATATTAAAAGTTGTTGATATGTAAGTATGTTCAACATACTTTCTTAATCTTTGTAGTATAATTAACTTTGTGAATGATTTAAGGGAATAATTATGCTAAAAGGAAATGAAATCAGGGATTTATTTTTAAACTATTTTAAAGAAAAAAGACAGCATACAATTGTAGAAAGTTCAAGCCTTGTGCCGGACAATCCGACAGTGCTTTTAACTACAGCAGGCATGCTACAATTTTTACCAATGTTTTTGGGGATTGTAAAACCTCCATATAACCCCCCAAGAGCTGCTTCCTGCCAGAAATGTGCTCGTGCCGGCGGAAAAGATTCCGATATTGAAAATGTTGGAAGAACGCCACGTCATCATACTTTTTTTGAAATGTTAGGTAATTTTTCTTTTGGCGATTATTATAAAAAAGAGGTTATTCCTTGGGCTTGGGAATTTGTAACAGAAGTTTTAAAATTGGACAAAGACAGACTTTGGATTACTATTTTTGAAACAGACGATGAGGCTTATGAAATCTGGCGCAGCATAGGAGTTCCTGCCGAAAGAATCAAAAGAAAAGGGAAGAAAGATAATTTTTGGGGACCTCCCGGGGCATCCGGTTCTTGCGGTCCATGTTCCGAAATCCATTATGATTTAGGCGAAGAATATTCTTGCGGTCACCCGAATTGCGGTATTGATACATGTGAATGTGACAGATGGGTTGAGATTTGGAATTTGGTATTCACAGAACTTTATCAAGATGAAGAAGGGAATCAATCACCGCTGGAAAAGAAAAACGTAGATACCGGCATGGGTTTGGAGCGTATAACGATGGTATGCCAGGGTGTTGCTTCGACTTTTGAAACGGATTTGTTAAAACCGATTTTGGACAAAGTTTCCGAGATGAGCGGAGTGCCTTATTCTAAAACCCCTCACCCCAACCCTCTCCCTCAAGGGGCGAGGGAGCCTAATGAAAAAACAGATATTTCGCTCAGAATAATAACCGACCACGCAAGATGTGTAACTTTCTTGATTTCTGACGGAGTAATCCCTGGAAATGAGGGTAGAAGCTACGTTTTAAGAATGATTTTAAGACGTGCCTTGCGTCACGGAAAAATTTTAGGTATGGAACTCCCATTCTTATATAAGCTTGTGGATACAGTTATTGAAAACTACGGAAAAGCATATCCTGAACTTGTTACAAATAAAGAAAAAATTAAAGATGTCATAAAAAAAGAAGAAGAAAGATTCGGTAAAACTCTTGATAGAGGATATAAACTTCTTGAAGAATTTATTAATCAAAAGAAAGATATTGACGGCGAAAGTGCTTTCAGGCTTTATGATACATTTGGTTTTCCATTTGAATTAACTCGAGAAATTGCACAGGAAAATGGCCTTAATGTTGATGAAAATGGTTACAAAGTTGCAATGCAGGAGCAAAAAGACAGGGCAAAAGCTGCAACCGCAAAGATTTCCGTGACAGGTGATATTAAATATGCAAAAGTTGAGGAACAAGTTGGTTCGACTGAATTTTTGGGCTATGAAGAAAATGAATCAGATTCAAAAGTCCTTGCGCTTATTGAAGGAGAAGGTTATATTGATGTTGTTCTTGATAAAACTCCATTCTATGCAGAATGCGGGGGACAAATCGGTGACAGCGGATTTTTAACCAATGAAACCTTGAAGGCAGAAGTCTTGACTACATTTAAAGTTAATCATTTATTTGTTCACAGATGTCAAATTGTGAATGGTGAAATTAATGTGGGTGATAATGTTCATGCCAAAATTGACCTTAACAAACGAGAAGAAATCAGAGTTCATCATACATCTGCTCATCTTCTTCAAGCCGCTTTGATTAAGGTTGTTGGTAATGAGGTTAAACAGGCAGGTTCTTTAGTTGAAGAAAACCGTATGAGGTTTGACTTTACATTCTCCCGTGCAATGACAGGGCAAGAAATTCAAAAAACAGAAGATATTTTGAATAAATGGATATCTGAAAAACTTGAAGTTCATACGGATGTTATGGATATTGAACAGGCAAAATTAACAGGTGCGACAGCTTTGTTTGGTGAAAAATATGAAGATGTTGTTCGTGTTGTAAATATAGGTTACGACGAAAATTGTATCTCAAAAGAATTTTGCGCAGGTACTCATGCACGTAATACAGGTGATTTAAGACTTGCTAAAATAGTTTCTGAAAGTGCAATTGCCGCAGGCACAAGAAGAATTGAACTTGTTGTCTCTGATGCTGCATTGAAATTTCTAAATAAAAAAGCATATGTTACAAATGAGCTTGAAGCAAAGTTCAAAGTTCATACAGATGAAGTTCTTGAGCGTATTGAAAAGCTAACTGATGAAAACAGAGAACTTCAAAAGGAACTTATAAAAGCCAAAGAAGAAAATGCACGCAATAAATTTGCTTCATTTGTTTCAAAAGCTCAAAACATAGAAGGTGGTAAACTCTTTATTTCCAAAGTAGATGACAGTCTTGACGGAAATGGGATGAAAACAGGTGTGGATTTGCTTTCAAATAAACTCGGCGAAAGCATTGTAGTACTTGCAAACGCAAAATCAGTAATTGCAAAAGTTTCTGAAGGGTTTGTGTCTAAAGGTATAAATGCAGGGAAAATTGTCGGAGAGATTTCTCGTGCTACCGGTGCAAACGGAGGCGGAAGACCTAACTTCGCTCAAGGAGGAATTAAAGATAGCTCTGCGCTTGATGAAATTCTTGCAAAAATTGAAAGCGAATTAAAGTAAGATTGATTCCGCTTTTTTCGGTCCCTTGAATTGTAACAAATGTAAAAATTTTTTACAAACTAGCAAATTATTTTTTTAGAGGTTATATTATGCATGAGAGGATATATGACTGCTAAAATATAACTCTCTACATGAGGTCTAAAAAGTGGTAGATAACAGAAATGCAGGATTTTTTGGAATCGGCGGTGCTTTTAACTTTAAAAGCGGCGATGCGTCCGGTACTGCGGCCAAAATGAGTCAGGAAAAATACGGCTCTGAGGCAATGTATCTTCCTCCTGTTGAAGGTGAAGGAAATGAAGACCCGTTTTTCAATCAACCATTTGTTGACAGAAGTGCTCTATTGAGAGCGACTTTGAATTCGCTTGCAATGAATAATGTTGCTTCTGTTATAAATTCTAAGAAGCATAAAAAAAATCCGCTTGATAATTCTGAAATTGATGAAGAAGATGAAAGCGAAGAATTACAAGAGAAAATAAAAGATTTGGAAGATGTGTTTAGAGAAGAATAGCCCGACTGTTTTTCCGGTGGAACTATTTTGTAAAATACATTTATGGTATAATCGTGCTGTTGTTTTGGAGTAATTTATGACAAAAAATAAAAAAAATAAACGTAATGCTTCATCAAGAGAACAGGAATTTTTCAATATTTGGCGTAGAATTTTCCAATTTATAATAACGCATTGGTTCTATATGATAAGATTAAAACTCATATATAGACTTGAAGTTGAGGGGAAAGAAAATATACCAAAAGGTAATGAGTATATTGTTGCACCAAATCATCTGTCAACACTGGATCCTCCGATGATAGCATCAATATTGCCTCGTCCTGTTGCATATATGGCAAAAAAAGAGTTATTTGAAAATCCTTTCCTGTGCTGGTGGCTTAATTGGCTCGGAGCTTTTGCAGTTGACAGAGAAAATTTAAGTGTTTCAACAATAAGAACAGTTTTAACAATAAGAAAAACTGACTGGATATTTGGTATTTTCCCACAAGGAAAAAGACAGGAGCCTGGAAAAATATCCGGGATAACAAAAGGTTTTGCTTCATTAGCAAAAACTACAAAATGTGGTATTTTGCCTATTGGAATTATAGGTTCGCAAGAAGCCAGGCATATGCCTTTTAGCGGGAAAATAATTATCAGAATAGGTGAGCTTATTCCATATTCGGAAAATGTTGATGAAATGGTTGATAAGTGGACCGATTCAATTCAAAAATTAACAGGGTTTAAAGTAGAACAATTAGCAACAGTGTAGAGGTATAAATGGCTGAGTGGTTTTGGAAAAGAAATTATAATAAAAGAACAGAAGAAGATTATGGACTGATTCGTTCGATATGGTATGCAATATTTGTTTATTTGGTCGTAATACCTGTATCAAAGCTTATGTACAATTTAAAGATTGAAGGCAGAGAAAACGTCCCTAATGGTTCAAGAATTATTTTTGCCGGGAATCATGTTTCATATCTCGATCCGCCAATGCTTACCTATGCTGTATGGAAAAAAGTAGCTTATATGGGTAAAAAGGAACTTTTTGACACTCCAAACTGGCTTTTGAAGGCTACATGTATTTCTCTTGGCGGTTTTGCTGTTAACAGAGAAAAACCCGAAATAGCTACGTTTAAAACGGTGAAAGCAATCTTTAATACAGATTGGTCATTGGGAATTTTTCCTCAAGGACATATTGTTAATGAACCTGTTATTGAACATATCAATAAGGGATTCACATTGCTTGCAAAGAAGCATAAAGCTGACATTGTGCCTGTTGCTGTGTGTGGATTTGACGGATATGCGCATAAGTTGTTTGAAAAACACATGACTTTAAAAGTCGGAAAACCGATTTCTTATGAGCTTCCTGATGATGAAATCATTAGAGAATGGGCAAAGCAAATTTGTGAATTGACAGGTTTTGAAAACAAAATTGAATCAAATTTTAAAGAAGCGGTTAAAATTTCTTAATAATTCGCTATATAAAAGCAAATTTTTGTAACATTTTGTTTTTATTATATATAGGGACATTAGGAGCATTCTATGATTATATTAGCAATTGCAAAACAAGTTGAATCATCTAAAGTAGCACAAGAAGCTATTCGCAAAGCCGGCGGTGCGATTTTAAAAGGAAAAGCTGGCAAAACCGGCTTGAAAATGGCTAATGAGCTGGTTCAAGATGTAGTAGAAATACACGGTACTCCTAAAACCCTTGTCAAAAGAGTTATTGACATTCCTCGCAATGCAATAAAAGAGATAAATAAAATTGCAAAAGAACGTCAGCCAAGAATAGATGCATTCAAAGCAGAATTGTTTGGAGATTTGTTGGTTACAGAGTATAACCCTTCAAATACAATTTATGAAATCAAAGGCAGAGCAAAATCAGTAGATTCTATTATTGAAAAAGCTAATACAAGAAAATGGTTTACTAAAGAAGAAATTCTTAGTGAAATGACCGATTTAAACGGCACTAAAACTGTATTACGTGATGGTTCAAGACCCGAAGTGCACAGGATTCTAGACAGATATTTAAAAGCTATTGAAGATGGAATTGTTGAACTCGTTGAAGTAGAGAATAAGCGTCCGATTGCAGCCAAAGGTAAAAAGGGATTTGAAGCATCCAAATATGATTATGAGTCTCCAGAAAGACTTGAAAATATGGTCAAAAGAGCAAATGAAGTTCAAAAACACAAAGTTAGGTTTGTACCAATTGATTATACAGAAAGCAATTATCCTGCAATGCACTTTTTATTTAGATTTCCCGGAGAAAATTGGGTTTTCGAAGAACAAATAATGGGCTATGATGTTGCAATTGGAAAAGATTTAGATGATTTAATATGGAAAATATTAAACAATAAGAATGTAGATAAGAAATACAAGCCCATAGTTGACATCATATCGCCTTTAAATCAACCCGGGAATGCCAAGTTAAAAAAACAATTTAATAAATATAGGGGAAATTTCTTTCTGTTCCAGAGAGAAAAAGCGCCGCATATAACACAACACAAAACCGAACGTTTTCTTCCTATTAAAGATGAAATAGATAACGAATTTATTCGTGAACAACTTGATATGAACTATTTATATGAACTAAAGCTAAAATGTGAGGGCAAGATTAAGTAGTTTTTGGCTTTTTTGAATTTTTGCCACTCTTATTATTTTTTTTCGTAAAATTCTGCGAATTTGACGTATTATAAGATGTCTGGATTCTCTTTACGCTGAACACATCCGGCATGGCTTGGATAGCTGTCATAACACGTCTTAAAGTATCAATATTGTCGAGTTCAATCCCGAGTTCAATAATTCCGACTTTGCCTTTTGATTTTACGTTTGCGGATATAATATTGGTATTATTATCAGAAACTACGCTTATAATATCTTTCAGTAAGCCCATTTTTTCAGCTGTTTCTACCCTGATTGTGGTAGTATAGGTTCTATTTACGTTATTTCCTGCCCAATGGATATCGAGTAATCTTTCCGGTGCTATTTCATTAAGAGTTTTGCAATCAAGTCTATGGACGCTTACACCTTTAGAGCGTGTGACAACACCAACAATCGGTTCACCCGGAATCGGAGAACAACATCTGGCGAATGAATATAAAAGCCCTTCCAAGCCGATAATATCTTTTTCTGAGGATTTTTTTGTATGATGCTGAAACTTATGTTCTTCTTCCTGCTCTTGTTTTTGGGGTTTTGAGAGTCTGTTAATAATTTTATTTAAAGTCGTTTCACCATATCCTAAAGCGGCAAACATATCTTCTGCTGTTACATAGTTCATTTGTTTTGCAACTTTTTCGAATTCGCCGGCTTTAACATATTCATCAAAAACAGTCTTTGTAAGTTCGTGTTCAAGGTTTGCACGCCCAATTTCAATATGATCTTCACGTTTATTCTTTTTGTACCATTGTTTAATTTTTGAAGTCGCTTGTTTTGTAACAACAAAATTCAGCCAATCCAGTCTTGGGGCTGCGACTTTTGAAGTCATGATTTCAACAATATCACCGTTTTTAAGTTTTGTATCAAGCGGGGTTATTCTGCCGTTAATCAGTGCACCTACAGTTTTATGCCCGACATCCGAGTGAATACGATAAGCAAAATCTACAGGAGTTGCTCCTTGCGGTAAATCTATGACATCACCGCCGGGGGTGAATGCGAAAACCTGATCAGAGAATATATCAAGTTTGACTGAATTTACATAGTCCTCTGCATTTTGTGTATCTTTGTTGTATTCAACAAGTTTTCTCATCCATGAGAATTTGATATCACTTGCTGAGTCGGCTTTTTTAGAACCTTTTTCTTTATATCTCCAATGTGCCGCAACACCATATTCAGCAATATCGTGCATGTGCCAAGTTCTTATCTGAACCTCCAGCGGTTTTTGTCTTGGTCCTATTACCGAGGTATGTAATGATTGATACATGTTCCCTTTAGGCATTGCGATATAGTCTTTAAACCTCCCGGGAATAGGTTTAAATCTGGAATGGATAAGCCCTAAAACTTCGTAGCATTCTTTTTCAGAATCAACAATTACACGTACTGCTGTAATATCATACAAATCATGAAATTGAACATTTAGGCGTTCCATTTTTTTATAAATACTGTAATAATGTTTTGCTCTGCCCGTTATAGTTGCATTTATACCGCTTTTTTTAACATCCTTTGAAATTGTTTCTATTAGCTCATTTACCGCCAGTTCACGTTCGGCTTTCTTTTGTGAAACTAATTGGGCAATTTCATAATATTTATCCGGATGCAAGTATTTTAAAGACAAATCTTCAAGTTCCGCCTTAATTTTACCTACACCTAAACGATTAGCGAGAGGAGCAAATATATCAATCGTTTCTTGAGCAATTTTCTGCTGTTTTTGAGCAGACATATAGTTTAGCGTTCGCATATTATGAAGTCTGTCTGCAAGTTTAAGTAAAATTATACGTACATCACTTGCCATAGCAATAAACATTCTGCGGAAATTTTCTGCTTGGCGTTCTTCTGTTGATTTGAATTGCAATTTCCCTAATTTTGTTACACCCTGAACCAGGTTTAGAACATCTTCTCCAAATTTTTCTTTTATTTCATCGGGTTTTGTGTCGGTATCTTCTAAAATATCATGAAGAAAACCTGAAATGATGGTGTGCTTGTCAGCCCTCAGACCTATAAGAATTTTTACAACTTCTATCGGGTGTATAATATATGGTTCTTCAGAAACTCTAAACTGGCCTTCGTGTTTTTGTCTTGCAAAGTCAAAAGCCTGTTCAATTTCTTTTATATCAGATTCCTGATATTGTCCGTCTTTGAGCAGTTCTCCTATTTTATCAAAATTAATTTCGTATTTCTCTTCCATAACATTGTTATCATAATGTTTTTTTATACTTTTATCAAGTATAGTATTAGTATTCAGTTCTTATTTGTGTATTACTATCAGTCTCTATAGTATCTTCTGTTTCATAATATTCATCTGTATGTTTAAAATCGATAATTTTGGCATCAACTAATTTCTTAAACAATTCGACATAATCGTCACATTTTTTACCTTTAACACCAATGGTTTCCATTTTTATTTCACCGTTCGGCATTAGTTTTATCTGCATTTTTTTTGTCATATCAAAAATCCTTATTCTAAGTTTATTGTTAAAACGATTGTATTATCATCTTCAACAACTTCTTCTTCTACGTGCATATTATTTTCTTTGAGCCTTTCAATTAGTTTTAAATATGCTTCTTCTTGAACATTTAAAGCATATTCGGAATTTAAATCATTCAGTTTTTCTTCAGCACAATCTTGTTCACGACATGAAATTTTTAAATTATACGGTTTTTCAGAAGATGGTTTTTCAAAAGTTAAATTGAAGCTGTCAACAATACCGGTAATTTTACCGTCGTATTCTTCCTGAATATCAATAACTCCGTGTTCTTCAAGTGTTTTTATTAAGATATCTTTGTCCATATAAGCAGTTTCAAATTCTTTTTCAACGATATCATCGACTTTGATATACTGAAAATCTTTGTTGTAATCATCTTGAGCTTGCAGAGCTCGTGTTTCCATCTCCTGTTCTGTTTTTCTTTGTTGGTAATCATTTACTGCATTGGCAACCATTAATACAAGCAAGTGTGATAATGCAACCGGTAAAGCCACTACTGAACAAGACATAATTTATTCTCCTATTTTAAAATTTTTTTGTATGGTTTATCATTAAAAATCGAGGGTTCTCCCGCCTCTGCTTGAAGAGACATTCTCAGCATCAATTTCTTTTGTATATTCTTGTCTGCTTGAATCCTTTGTTGCAGAAACTGCTCTGACATTTGCCCAGGCTCTCAGCGCAAGAATTTGTTCTCTTTGTGTCGCAGAAAGCGGAACAGTTGAAGCTATATTTCTTGCCAAATCTTCAAATTTCAAAGGACGATTTTCAAAAAACGCATCACAAAGAGCTGAAACAACAACCTGTTCAATTTCTGAACCGATAAACCCTTCTGTCATTTTTGCAAGTTCCGTGCAAACATTTTTTACTCCCACAATTTCACTTGCAACATCTTTGTCTTTAAGTCTTTTTTCAAGATGAAGTTTAAAAATTTCTTTTCTTTCACTCATTGTCGGCAAATCGACAAAGAATATTTCATCAAAACGCCCTTTCCTCAAGAGTTCCGGAGGCAGTGTATTAATATTGTTAGCAGTTGCTATGACAAAAACCGGACTTTCTTTTTCCTGCATCCATGTCAAAAATTGCCCAAAAATCCTTGATGAAACACCGCTGTCACCATTTGAACCCAGGCCGCTCAGACCTTTTTCAATTTCATCAATCCAAAGAATTGAAGGTGCAACTGCTTCTGCTGTTGCCAAAGCTCTTCTCATATTTTCTTCCGAACTTCCTACAAGTCCCGAAAACACTTTACCCAAATCCAATTTTATGAGAGGTAATTGCCAAATTGTACTCATAGCTTTTGCTGTCAAACTTTTACCACAGCCCGGAACACCTGTTACCAAAACACCTTTTGGCGCAGGAATGCAATATTTTTTTGCTTGTTCGGACCATGAATTATTACGTTTTAGAAGCCAATTTTTAAGGTTATCCAAACCGCCTATATCGTTAATTGAATATTCTGATTTAACAAAATCCAGAATTCCTGTTTTTTTGATAACTTGTACTTTTTCTTCCATGACGATAGATAAATCTTTAATATTGATTTTTCCGTCATTAACCATAGCAAGCGCAAAAGCACTTTCTGCCTCCTGTAAGGTTAATCCTAGCGCAGCTTTGCAAAGTTTTTCTTTCTCTTCATCTGTTAAATTTGCCTGGACTGCCTTATTTTGTTCTATCATTGAATCAAGTTTATTTCTGATTTCATCAAGAGTCGGCAGCGGAAAATCAAATATTGTGATTTCCTTTTGCAAAGTTTCAGGGATTATAAGTTCAGGGGATACAAAGAAAATGGATTTTCTTACGTAGCCAAGTTTTAAATCCGGAATTATATCCCTTATTTTTCTTATCAAATTGTAATCCGGGGTCCTGTTTTTAACTCCGAAATTAACGTGAAAATCATACAAAATAAATACGGCATCTTTGTCGTATTTGCGTATATATTCAAGCATTTTTTCAGGGCAGGTTGTATCATTAACTGCTTTTCCGGTATTTTGATTATAAATACCGCTTGTCTGAGTCCATGTAAAGACTTCTCTCGGGTATTTTACCAGTTTTTCATCTGTTGCGATGCTTTTAATGTATTTTGTAACTCTGTCCTCTTCAAAAGTCGGTATATATATAAGCGGAAATCTTGCTTTCAATAAACTCGATAGCTTGTAGGTCATACTATTCTCCTGTTTTTATTAATTTATATCATTTTTTTATTGGTATCAAATCGACTTTTTGCATTATTTCATCAAAATCACCCATTCCGTTCATAAAAACAGTTCCGTCTTTATTGATATTTATTTCAACCTTGTTTTTATATTCCGTAAAAATTTTTTCATCATAGCGATTAGTCAAAAAATGGTATCTTTGATTTGAAGACCCGCACCAAGGTCTTGAATAATCAAGTTTATCCTGTTCAAAAGGTCCGTCAATAAGTAAATCAATATTTTCTAAAAGCGTTTGGTTTTTGGGGTTAAGTTTGAGAGTTTCTATAGTATTTCCCGTAAAACATAAAACTCCGAGTCCGTTTTTTTTGACAGCCAAAGCAATTTCGCCTAAAGCCTCGGCTTGTTCAAACGGTTCACCGCCAAGGAATGTAACTCCCTCTATATTTTTTTGAGCGAGTATATCTTTTATTATTTCTCCGGTATCATAGAGTTTTCCGCCTGTATGTGACCAAGTGTGCGGTGCCTGACAGCCTTTGCAATGTCTGGAACACCCTTGTACCCAAATGCAATAACGTATTTTTGGGCCTTCAACCTTAGTGTGCTTCAATATTTTGAATACTCTGAGTTTCATCTAAAAATCCACTGATCTTTCCGAATGTTTTTTCTGAATAACCGAACCACGCATTTTCTCCGTTTTAATCAAGTTTTTTAACTGATTTTCCATATGAGGTTTTAATTTTAAAAATACAAAAAACTCTTCAGCGGATTTAAATCCGTTAATTTCTTCACGTTTTTTAATTATTTTTTTTGCAAGAACAATACTGATTCCGGGAAGTTCCGTAAGTTCGATTTCCGAACAATTGTTTATGTCTATTTTTTCAGCGGGAGGTAAAACTATAGTATCTTTATTGATATTAGCTTGTTGCCTTGTCTGGGGAGTTCGTTTTGACGATGAATCCCCTAGAGATTCAATAATAGAAACATGATAACGCATACAATCTTCTACGACTCCGTCATAGGATTTGTTGTAGCTGAAATAAATACAAAATAAATTCCAAAGTTCACGATATGTATGTATATTTGATTCCGTTACCTGAAATCTCCTGTAAGGTGAAACTTTTTCCAAGCATTTTATAGTAACACCATCTTTATCCAGAGTTAAAGTGCAAAATTTATTTGAAAGTCTCAAATTTCTCCAAATATCTTTGTAAGGAGCAAGAAATATTTTTGCTTCAGCAAGAGCGGCTCGTCTTTGCTGCTCTTCTTCCATTTGTTCAGTATCCATGATATAACCTATACCTTGCAAACGGGTTTCACTTTTCGGTAATAAAGGGCGTAAAACTAAGTATATTAAACCTAATATTACACCGGCAACGGGGTACATAATTACTAAAACAGAAAAAAATACAACAAGTACTATAAATATGTAATATTTTCTACCTTTATCCATATTTTAAATTTTATCATTTTTTATAAAAGAAACATACTTTATAAACACTATTTAACAAACACTATTGTCCATGATAAATCAAATTAGCCCCCTCCTCAACCCTCCCCCATGGGGGAGGGTGCTGTTGTTATTGAGCTTTAGCAAAATATACAACAGCGGGTGGGGGATTTTTTCGATTATTGTCTCACTATTTTCTATTTGCGTCTTTATCATTGTATTATTTCTTTTTCTCTGTTTTTATTAATTTTATTCGGGACAATAATGATTTAACAGACAATGCGGGAAGGTTTTCTTAACCTAATTATTTAATAACAAGAATTCACACAAAAAATAGAAAGGGCCTCTTCGGCCCTTTCCATTCTTTTAATGAACATTAGTGCAGCATACTTTAACTGCTACTTTTATTTTAACCTATTTTTTGAACTTTTCAAGTGCATAAATAAGATTACTAAAAAATTAATATACCGACAAATTGACATTTATTAAGCTTAATTTTATCATTTAACTTAGAGAGTTTAATGGGGATATTTATATGAAAACAAATTTCATAAAAAATTTTGCAATAGGCATGTGTTCGACATTATTTGGAATATATTTGTTATTTTTAGTTTTGCCATTTATTACTTCACCGATTATAGACAGTTATATTCCGCAAGTAAATGAAGAAATAAAAAAAACAACAGGTTTAAATTCGTCAATCGAAGGCTTAAAACTGGTAACGACGCCAAAACTCGGAATTGGAGCAAAGTTCGATAAATTTATAATTTCTACAACGGATAACTCTGAAGTTTTGACTGCAGATGATTTCAAAATAAGCATGTCACTCCTTACAATATTAGCAAAGCATATTAGGATTGATGAAATTAAACTCAATAATTTAAATGCAAATTTAGCACTAAATAAAGATGGTTCTTTTGTTATAGAAAAATATTTTCCTATTCAAACAGAAGAAAAAGAAGAATCTGAAGAAATTGAGCAAATGGAAACGATTGAATTGCCTTTCGGTTTAAAACTGTCAAACCATTTACCTGATATAAAAATTGGTGGTTATAATATCAATTTTATTGACAATTCAAATGGAGATTCCTATCTGTTTAAAGGTAATAAAACAGAGATTACTGATTTTATTTTTAATAAGAGCATAAAAGTACTTGCTGACGGAAATATAACTCTTGCAGGCAGAGAACAATTTAAATTTAACTTAAAAATAAACAACAAAATTATGCCGGAAACTGATTTGAATGATTTAGTGTTCGGAACGAGCGAAGAAAAAAATAAAAAGAAAAAGGACAGTCAGAATATAGAAATTAATCTGTTAGATATATTTAAAGGAATATATAATAACAAAATAACAGCAAATATAGATTCTGATTTGGTCTTAACAAAAGATTCCAATAAAGGGTTTGTGAATATCGAGAATTTGTCTGTTTCGCCAAACGGACTGAATTTACCGCCAAGTAACGTAAAGTTGAATTTTAGCGGGCAGAAAATTGATGTAAATTCAGATTTGTACACAGCACAGAATGAAAGCAGTAAGATATCAGGAACTATTCAAACAGGTAAAAAAACGAACTTAGATATAAATTTTAAATCTGATGCGGAACTTTCTAACCTTGTGAAAATAGTCAATGCAATTGCGCAAACATTTAACATAAAGGATTTGCAGACATTAACCGCAAACGGAAAAATTGATGCTAATTTTAATATTAAATCTGACCTTAAAAATATCGTTTCGGAAGGTTTCTTAAAGATACCATATGCGAGAGTGAATTACGGACTTTACAATATTACTATAGATAAGATAAATACTGATATTGCGCTTGACGATAATAATGTAAATATCAAAAATTTAAGTTTTACAATTTTTAATCAGCCATTAAAATTTTTTGGAACAATAAAACAGGATGCTACTGCAGATTTGCACCTGACCGGTGATAATTTAAGTTTAAAAGGTTTAATTATTGCGTTTGGCCAAGCGGCATTATTAAAAGAAAACCAAGTTAATTCCGGTCTGGTATCACTAAAAGTCGATATATTAGGTAAACTTGATAGTATTAAACCAACTGCAAAGGTCGAATTAAACAATATAGACATTAAAAATATTCCGTCAAATACTGTAGTAAAATTACCTGCAACTAATATTAATATTGCGACAGACGGGCAAACCTTCTCTGGTTCAGCTAATAGCACAAATATTAAAGCGATAAATCCTGTTGCAACTGTCAATATTCCAAAGTTATCGGCTGATATTAAAGAAAATATCATAGAAATTACTCAAACACCCGTTAAAGTAGAAAAAATTAATTTTAGTACTCATGGAAAAATAAATAATTACTTATCAGAAAAAATTTCTCTTGATTTTTCAACAACCGGAGATGTTGTATCAAAGCTTACCGGTGATTTAAATACCGCAAAACAAACACTTAATCTAAATTATATGACCACTCAAGATTCAAAAATAGTTGTTCCGATGTTTGATAAATCAAAGCTTGTATTTAATGCTAATCTTGGAATCAACGGCAGTATGCTTAATCCTCAAGTTTCCGGTACTGTGAATGTTCCGTCACTTGAGATGCCTGAAATACTTCTTTCTATGGAAAACATACATGCAAAACTCCACGGTGACATAATAAACGGGAATGGGACTGCTGGTAAGTTCACATCCGGAGGGATTGTTGCGGATTCTCTTTCAACTGATTTTTCAATGAAAGGCGAAAATTTGTATTTGAATAACCTTAAAGGAAGTGCTTTTGATGGAAAATTCAACGGCGATATTGTCTATAACATGGCAAATACAAAAACGAATGTAATATTTAAAGGCGAAAATATGAATGCCGAAAAAGCTATTGAAGGGGCTGCAGGAATTAAAGGTGCATTGACCGGTACTTTGAACTTTAATACAAAAATGGATTTATTTATTTATCCTGATTTTAATGATTTAATGCGTTCTATAAAAGGAAGTCTTTCTTTTAAAATAGAAAAGGGGGCATTTGGCAAAATCGGAAGATTAGAACGTTTCTTACAGGCGAATAATATTATTGCAAATACAATTTTAAAAACGACAGTAGGTTCTTTTTCTAATATTGCTGCAATAAAAAATTCGGCACAATTTGATTATATAACTGGTGAAATGACATTTTTAAACGGCTGGGCAAATATTTCAAATATAAGAAGTACAGGAAAATCTATAGCTTACTTTGTAACGGGGAAATACAATCTGATAAACGGTACAGCGAATGTTAATATACTTGGGCGATTAGATGGCGCCGTAGTCAAGGTATTAGGACCGATAGGTGAATTATCGGCAGAGAAAATACTTTCGCATATTCCGAAATTGGGTGATTTGACAGCAAAATATGCCGAATACATGGCAGCAGATCCCGATAAGGAAAGAACTAAAGATATTCCGGAATTATCTACCGGAACAGAAGTTTATAAAGATTTTAAGGTCGAATTTAACGGCGGGGTGGAAAGTGTAAGCTCTGTAAAAACATTTAAGTGGCTTTCAAAAGTAGATACCAGTGCGATTGAACAAATGAGTATTAAAGATACTGTTAAATCACTTAAAACAAATCTTAATACCGATATCAATACAACGGTAACAACAGTTAAAGATACTGTGAATGCTGTTAAAGAACAAAAAGAACAGCTTAAAGAATCTGTGAATGAAATTAAAAATCTATTTAAGCTGAAACCGACAACTCAAACAACCGTTCCTGCTACGAGTGCAACTCCTGAAACCGTGACTGAGGCCGCAGCTCCAGTGTCACAAGAAGCGGCTCCTGCTACTTCCGCAACTGAAACAGTACAAACACCAGCTGCAGAAATTGTTCAAGAAACTGCTACCCCCGATGAAAGTGAGTAATGGTTGTTAAATTTTGTTACAAGTTAGCATGTTTATTAAACATGTCGTATTTTTTGGTTTAAAATAAATCTAGTGTCTTTTAGGATTATGCGATGAAAGTACAACCCGTTAAAAATAATTATTCAATAAACATGCTAGGTTCAATAAAACCGCATTGCCGGATTAATAAAGTTTGTGCGAGTGATTTTCGTAAAACTGCATGTATTGGTGACAAAACACAAAAACAATCGCTTGTATTGGCTAAACAAATTGAACAGGAACTGACAAATTATAACAAACAACATAATCCACAAGGTTATGATTTTAATGACCCTTATCATAAAGATATAATACCAATTATAGTTAAAGCAAATAAAAAATTTGGCATAGAAACTGCATTAAAATTAGCAAAATTTGTAAAAAAAACAAATGACTTTGATTTAGGTTGTTATAGGGAAGTTGTTGCGGAGCAATTTATGGAGCATTCCGATATTTTACACCGCTGGAAATATCAAGACCAATTTTCAGCTAAGAAAATAGGAGAATTGAGTAAAATACTTGCTGACAATCCCAACGAGGTTAGCAAATACGAACAATTGGATGAAGGTTTCCCCGATACAATATATTTTATAGGAAAGAAGAACCCGAAATTAGCTAGTCAGATGCTTACTCAAGGGTCTTGCTACAATTATGTAATGAATAAGACCCCCAAAGATGCTACTTATAACTACGAATTAGCAAATGCTATCGGAGAACATCCGGTATCCGGAAAATATATATGCGAATACTTTCAAAATAATTTTCAATTAAATAAAATCCACAGCATTATAGGTGAGGATTATGATGATTGTCTTAACAGATTGTCATTTACAGATAATGCTGCTAGATTTATTGAAGAACATGCAATGAATCCTGAAAAAGTTGAAAAAGTTTTAGAAAAATATAAAACCTGTTCAATTAATGAATTGAGTTTGCTCTTAAGAATGCACGATAAATATGGAGACTTGATATCATCCACATTGATAGCTACCGCAAAACATATTGCTCAAAGACCGACAAAAAAGGAGCATGTTCATCGTTATTGGGATATAATTGACAAAGGATTAAATAATCTGGTTAATGGCTATTATCAGTATCTGCTGCCTGAATTTGTTCAAGATTTTATTGCATTTGAATTGTAATAATTAAAAATCGCATCTTATAGTAATAAAATTGTATTTGCTGTCGCATTTTTGCGCTCAACTCGTGCTTTTCGCTCTGACGAGTTTCGGACTTTCGTCCTCACTCTACCGAAAATCCGCTCTCTTGGATTTTCGGGTTTGCAAAGCACTTTGTTTCGTTTCAAAATGCTGTCGCATTTTTGCGCTCAACTCGTGCTTTTGCTCTGACGAGTTTCGGACTTTCGTCCTCACTCTACCGAAAATCCGCAAAAAAAAGCCGTTTCATAGAGAACGGCTACCAGACTTGGGGAGGAGGTATGAAAAACCTTTTCGGTTTTTCATATACATATACATCGGTAATTTTTCCGATTTCTTTAATTCATGAAACAAAAATCCTACAAATGTACTAGAGAGCATTACATCAAAATATATATGGTACATTTAAATATTTATTTATAAAACTTCACAATCCGTTTGCATTTTAATTTTGTTTATTTTAAGATTTATCCATACGCCGAATTAAGAAGAATGTGAGTTAATCACATTCTTTTTAAAAAGCTTAAAATTAGACCAAAATGAAGGAACAAAAAAATGGGTATCAAAGGTAAAAATGACAGAATGGTTGTACTTGCTTGCGAAGACTGCAAGGAAAGAAACTATACAACAGTAAAAAACAAAAAAAACTCGAAAGACAGAATGGAACTTTCTAAATACTGTCCAACTTGCAAACATCACACCACGCATAAGGAAACTAAGTAAAGTTAATAAGAGCCAAGTTGATAAGTGAATAAGAAATAACTCTCTTATTAACTTATTAACTTATTAACCTCACTAGGCGTCCTTAGTTCAGTTGGTAGAACGTCGGTCTCCAAAACCGGATGTCGAGGGTTCGAGTCCTTCAGGGCGCGATTTGTAAACAACTTAAGGTAACTATAAATGAACGACAATTTCCAAAACACAAAAAATGCAATACTTACATATTTTAGAGGCGTTAGGACCGAATGGGGCAAAATTACTTGGCCCGAAAAAAATCAGGTCATTGTTGAGACATTTTTTGTTGTTGCAATTGTATTTGTATTTACTGTTTTTATTTATCTTGTAGATATACTATTCAATGCAATATTGCCGCATGCACACATGTAGTTACTAACAACCATAAAGGGTAAGAATGATGAGTGAAAAAGACGAAATTCTAACAAATGGTGAACCGACGGAAGAAGGATTGGAAGAGGCTTCTAAATCTTCTGACAAGGGTAATCAAAAACGCTGGTACATAGTTCATACTTATTCAGGCTATGAAAACAAGGTAAAAAGTAACCTTGAAAAACGTATTGAATATATGAATATGGGTGATAAGATTTTCCGTGTTGAAGTTCCGCAAAAAACAGTTACTCAGATTAAGGGCGGAAGAAAACAGGAAAAAGAAGAAAAAATCTTCCCTGGATACGTTCTTGTAGAAATGATTATGGACGAAGACAGTTGGTATGTTGTAAGACATACAGCCGGTGTTACGAAATTCGTCGGCTCAGCTAAAAAGCCGATTCCTGCAAAAGAAAGTGAGATCAAAAAGATTATTCACCGTTCTACAACTCAAACTCAAAAAGTTGAAATGGATGTTAAAGTTGGTGAAAAAGTTAGAATTATTTCCGGCCCATTTGCGGAATTTGTCGGAGATATTACGGAAGTTTATCCTGATAAGGCTAAACTTCGTGCAATGGTTTCAATTTTCGGTCGTGAGACACCGGTTGAATTGGAATACAAACAGATACAAAAATTATAAAAATGTCACCCTGAATTTATTTCAGAGACTGTTTCAAGGACAATTGGTAAGATGCTGAAACAGGTTCAGCATGACAGCAAAGGTAAAGTAAGTGGAAGGGGATGCCCCCGCTAATACCACGAAAGGAGAAAAAAATGGCAAAAAAAGTAGTAGGAAAAATTAAGCTTCAGATTGAAGCAGGAAAAGCAAATCCGTCACCGCCGGTTGGTCCTGCATTAGGTCAACACGGTGTTAACATCATGGATTTCTGTAAGCAATTTAATGCCAAAACAGAATCACAAGCAGGATACATTATTCCTGTTATTATTGATGTATACGAAGACAGAAGTTTTACTTTTGTTATCAAATCCCCTCCGGCGCCGGTTTTGATTAAGAAAGCATTGAACATACCAAAAGGTTCAGCTACACCGAACAAAACTAAGGTGGCTGAAATTACCAGAGCTCAGTTGGAAGAAATCGCTAAAATTAAAATGAACGATTTGAACGCAACTACAATGGATGCCGCTGTTAAGATGATAGCAGGTTCTTGCAGAGCAATGGGTGTTACTGTTAAAGATTAGTACAAAATGGAAGGATTAGTATAGGGCGTTAAGGTAATAAGGACACTAATGCAATAAGATTTAAGCAACTTATTAACTTATTAACTCCAAAAAGTCCGCTAATACCATGAAAGGAAAAAGAAAAATGTCTAAAGAAACTAAAAAACAAAAGAAAATAAAAGAACTTCTTGAAGGTTATGAGCAACCTGTAAGTGGTGTTGAAGCATTAACAAAATTACAGGAAATTTCTAAAGAAGTATCAAAATTCAACGAAACAGTCGAATGCCACATGAGATTAGGTATTGAAGTTAAACACGCTGACCAGCAAATTCGTTCAACTGTTGTACTTCCTGCAGGTTTGGGTAAGGAAGTTAGAGTTTGTGTTATTGCTAAAGGGCCAAAAGTTAATGAAGCAAAAGATGCAGGCGCAGATTATTATGGAACGGAAGATATTATCGATAAAATTGCAGGCGGTTGGTTTGAATTTGATACATTAATTGCGACCCCGGATTGTATGGGTATGTTAGGTAAATTAGGTAGAGTACTTGGGCCAAAAGGTTTGATGCCAAACCCTAAAACCGGTACTGTTACACTTGATATAGCTAAGGCAGTTAAAGATGCCAAAGCTGGTAAAGTTGAATTCAGAGCTGATAAGCAAGGTATGATACACTGCCCTATCGGCAAAATTCAATTTAGTCATGAAGATTTGGTTAAAAACTTCGGAACTTTAGCAGATGCAGTTTTGAGAGCGAAACCATCATCAGCAAAAGGTACATATGTTAAGTCAATTTATTTGACGACAACAATGGGACCTGGGATTAAAGTTGATTCAAGAAATCTTCAAGCCGAAGTTAAAGAAATTGTTGGTTGATATTTATAGCTGATCTTTTGATCAGCTTTTTTTTAAGAGTGACCAAGGGTCGCTCTTTTATTTTTTGTGAAATATTTTCAAGTATATTGCTAATTTACAACCCAATATGTAAAGTTTTGTAACAAAATTATTCAAAACATTAAAGTTTTCTGAAAACGTGCCGTAATACATGACACAAAGGGACAATATAAGGAATCTACAAAATGGGTATGGCAGCATCGCAGGCGCGGTTATTAATGATAACCGGACGCATGCATGATCTTGAATTTGAAGCACAAAGCATACAGCATGCTAAACTTCAACTTGCGACTCAACAAGACCAAGTTTATGAAGAATACATGAGAGCACTGGATGCAACTTCACTCACGTTTGCCTCCATAGATTCAAGCGGTACACATTCAACACTTGTTGCAAACTTTAATAATTTATTTGGTGTTAATGGTGCGAATACAGCTACAGGCAACAACTATGCTCTAATTGATTCAAGAGGCAGAGTTATTGTCGATGAAGCTTTGTATGATGGTTATTATACATTTATTAATGAAGATAACGGATATACACAGAATGCGTATGGCTTCGCAGCATACATGATATTTGGTTCTGATTTTATGAATGATACTGGTTCAGGTTCATTCATAAATACAGCTATAACAGTATTAACCGAAAATATTGACAGTGACAATATGCTATCTAACTTACTGGACGAAGCTATTAATGGTCATCGTGGTGATGATGGAAGACCTACAGGTGATGGTAGCGGAAGACCTCTGGATGGTTCAGGGAATGGTAGTGGCAATGGTAGCGGACCGGCAGGTGGCACTGGTAGCGGCAATGGCGGCAGTGGTAGCGGTTCAGGTTCTGGCTCAGGAAGCAGTTCTACCGATGCAGCACACAAAATTCCAGCTAGCGGTGGAAATATATTTAGTGATTCTTCTCATAAAGTTACAACTACAGCAACAGCTGTAAATAATAGAGGCGGTGCTAAATCAGGTACAAGCGTAGATTTACGCTCAAATGTTCAAGGAACAAATCGCTCAGGTGCTCAAGGGCCAGATCGTTCCGGCGGTAGTGGTGATAGGGCTGTTTCAGTTAACCCCGATGATTTACGTCAGCTATTTACCAACCCGGCTCATCCTGAAGAAGCATCAGTATTTTTAAATTATTTCTTCAGTCACTATGGTAACTTGATATTTAACAATAATGATTTTACTGAAGCAGAAAGACAACCGGAATTCAATTATTACGTTCGTATGTTTAACGCAATACAACAGCATGGCGGATGTATTTCAATAGATGATTTTAACGGACCAAGCGGAGATGCGGCAAGCAACTCAGAGTGGCTTACTAATATGATTAGAAGCGGTCAATTTTCTATTGAACAATTCCATGTCGACAATAACGGCAATATTACGCTTTCCGGCGCAAGTGTAAATGCTGATCAAAACTTGGCATACACTAACACAACGCAGATAGATAAAACGGCACTTGCAAAAGCGGAAGCTGAATATGAGCATGCATTGAAAGTGATAGACAGAAAAGATAAAAAATTCGATCTATCATTAGCTAAACTTGAAACAGAAAGGAACGCACTTGATAAACAAAGAGAAGGCCTAAAGAAGGTAATCGAAGATAATGTTGAAAGAACCTTTGGTATCTTCTCATAATAAACAGTCATAAATGATGTAAAACATAACTATAAATTGTCATTCTGAAGATGATAGTTCGATGAAGTGGTAAAGAAACTTTGTTAAAACAAAGATTTGGTTTTTCGTTACTTAGTATTTCAGTATGACGAACAACAAATATTCTAAGGGGATAAATCTCCAAAGAATCATATAATACTACCTCGTTTTGGATTCAATCCAAAGTAGGGACGGAGAGGTTTTTATTAACTCAAATATAAAAATACTCTCTCCAAAAGATTTTACGGTTTTGCAACAACAAAACTTAAAACTCTGTTCTTCCAGAGGCAGAGGTATATAGCGCTATATGTCACTATATACAAAAAGCAAGAAATAAAAAATTTATAACCCTAATCATAAAAGATCCCTTTTCCCTTTTTCCGCTTGAGTTTCCCAGCTCAAGCTTTTTCTTTGCAAAGGTTACAAGTTAATTATAAAATCTTATTAACTTTACTCCTGACTCTTATTAACTTCTTAACAATTTAGTATACAAAACAAGCATAATATGATATGATAGAATTATAGTAGTAGACATAAAATTTTTTGAGGATATATGCGATAAAAGGCTTTAATACAAGAATATGAGAGTTGTCCGGTAGGTTATATGTGCCGGAATGTCGTATATATATAAAAAAATAGAAAAGGTAAAGGTGCAGTATGAATAGTGCATTACTCGTTATTGCAGTCATAATAGCTGTGATACTTATTGTTGTTATTGCCGTGCAAAGGGTTAAATATAAAGAACTTGTGCGTCAGACTGACAAAAGTATGCAGGATTTAAGAGAAAAGGAATCAATTCTGCAAAAAGAGGCAATGATTAAAGCTAAAGAAGCATTACAGACAGAGAGAGAACAATTAAACGAAGATGAACGAGAACGCAGAAGAGAGTTTGCCCAAATTGAAAACAAGCTTTCAAAACGTGAGGACATGCTTGAGAACAAGATTCAAGAAATCACTGATAAAGAAACTGAGCTTGATAAAATGAAAGACAAGCTTATTGAAAAAGAAGATTTGCTTGACGAAATTACGCAGAAAAGGACGACAGAACTTGAAAGAATTGCAGGTATGTCAACGGAAGAAGCTAAAAATATGCTGCTTGAACAGCTTAAGACTGAACTTGCACAAGAACAAATGCAGTTGATTCGTGAAAATGAGGCAAAAATTCGTGAAGATGCTTTGGAAAAATCAAAAGAAATTCTTTCCACCACAATGCAAAGATGTATGATGGAACAGGTTGTTGAATCCACGGTTTCCGTTGTATCTCTTCCGAGCGATGAAATGAAAGGCCGTATAATTGGACGTGAAGGGCGTAACATAAGAACTCTGGAAACTCTTACCGGAGTCGATTTAATTATCGACGATACTCCTGAAGCAGTTGTATTATCCTCTTTCGACCCTGTAAGACGTGAAATTGCAAAAATAACTTTGGAAAAACTTATTCAAGACGGAAGAATTCACCCTGTCAGAATTGAGGAAACGGTTGAAAAATCTAAGGAAGAAGTTGAACAAAAAATCATGAAAGAGGGTGAAAATGCTGCTCTCGATATGGGTGTTATGGGATTAAATAAAGAGCTTATAAAGAATCTCGGGCGCTTATATTACAGAACAAGTTATGGGCAGAATGTGCTTAAGCATTCTCTTGAGGTTGGACATATTGCAGGAATGCTTGCGGCAGAACTCGGTGCAAATGTTGCTGTGGCAAAACGTGCCGGTCTGCTCCATGATATAGGTAAAGCTGTTGACCAAACACAGGAGGGTACTCATATCCAGCTTGGCGTTGAATTAGCTATGCGTTATGGTGAAAAACAAGAAGTAATTCACGCTATTGAAGCGCATCATGACGATGTGACTGCCACTACTATTGAAGCTGTTCTTGTAAAACTTGCCGATGCTATTTCTGCCGGAAGACCCGGAGCAAGGCGCGATACTTTAGAAATTTATATTAAACGTTTACAGAAAATCGAAGAAATTGTAAACGGTTATGAGGGAATAAGACAATCTTTTGCGGTACAGGCTGGACGTGAAGTTCGTGTAATAGTAGAAGCCGAAAAATTTGATGATTTGGCATCTCAAAAACTTGCAAGAGATATTGCAAAGAAAATTGAAGATGAACTGGATTATCCGGGACAAATTAAAGTAACTGTTGTCAGAGAATTTAGGGCGACAGAGATAGCAAAATAGGGGCGTGAATTGTGATTCGTTAATATGATTCTATCAATTCACGAATCACAAATTACGATTTCACATGCAGAATAAGAATAACAGTAAAAAAATAATATTTTTAGGCGACATAACAGGTAGACAAGGCCGCAATGCGGCCAAATCATATGTTCAATTGCTTAGAAATGAAGAGTCTACTACTAATACATTTCCCACATTTATTATTGCAAATATTGAGAACGCATCGCATGGGTTTGGGTTAACCAAGAAAAATTACGAGGATTTATCTGATTCCGGTATAGATTGTATGACTTCCGGAAATCATATTTGGGACAAAAAGGATATTTATGAATATATTGACAGTGCACAAAATCTTATACGTCCAATTAATTATCCTAAAGGTACGCCAGGTGCAGGTTCTCAAATATTTGAATTTTGCGGAGAAAAAATCGGGATAATAAATGTACTTGGACGTGTTTTTATGCCTATGGTTGAATCCCCTTGGCAACTGGTTGTTGATGAAATTATGCATCTTCAGGATGGAGGTATAACAAGTATTTTTATTGATTTTCATGCTGAAGCAACAGCGGAAAAAATATGTTTTGCTAAATATCTTGCACAAGAGTTTAATAATGAAGGGGATGCCTTAATAAAGGGATTTTTTGGAACTCATACACATGTTCAGACAGCTGATGAGCAAATAATCAACGGCATGGCATATATTACTGACGTCGGATTCTGTGGTTCGCCTGATGGAGTCATTGGTATGGAGTTTTCTACATCGTTAAAAAGACTTTCTACAAGTCTTCCTGAGCGTTATGAAGTTGCGACAGGCAATTCCTCACAAATAAATGGCGTTGAAGTTCTTATTGATGGAACAAAGGCAACGCAAATAAAAAGAATTAATTTTATTGTTAATAATAATGAAAATGAAAAGGAGGTCAACCTTGATACAGGCGGTTGATGAAGGAGGTGTGGAATGAAGGGTGATTTTCATATCCATACGTACTATTCTGACGGAGTTTTTTCGCCGGAGAAGATTGTCGATTTAGCTATTGATGCCGGATTGGAAGTTATTGCACTTACGGATCATGACAATGTACTTTCATATGGTGTTGCTCAAAACCACATTGAATCAAACGGTTTAAGTTTAAAATTGATACAGGGTATTGAGGTTAATACTTTATACAAAGAATATGAAGTCCATATTCTGGGGTATTTTCCGAATGTTGAAAAAAGTGATTTTAAAAATCTTTTAAAAATTCAGCAGCAAGCTCGTATCAAACAAACGAAAGAGATTTTGGCCCTTCTAAATAAAAAGGAAGGTATAAAAATTAAGTTTGAAGATGTTAAAAATATGGTAGCGGAAGGCGGTTCGATAGGACGTCCGCATATTGCTAAGGCTATTACGAATGCAGGTGGAACAAGTAATGTAATGGAAGCGTACAAAAAATATATTCACAGAGAATCGCCTGTTTATGTAGAAAGAAAAACGGTTTCGCCATTTGATGCGGTAGAAGTTATATATGATTCCGGAGGTATTCCTGTTATTGCACATCCATACGATATAGATATAGCGGAGGATTTAATCAAACAGCTTATGAATTGCGGCCTTGTTGGAATTGAAGCTTATCACAGAAAACATTCTCCGGCAATTGTAGAGTACTTTTCTTCCATGGCAGAGAATTTAGGCTTAATTGTTACCGGCGGCTCTGATTTTCATGTTCCGAATATAATGAATGGCCAGATTATTTTGGGCAAAAATTTTATACCGGAATGGATTTATGATAAATTGATTGAAGCCAAGAGGCATAGAGATTTAGCCGGATAAATAATAATCAGATTTAAATAAGAAAGCAAAAGAGGAAATTTGATGAAAAATAACGGTTTTACAATTGTAGAAGTTTCGATACTATTTGTAATATTTTTGATAGTAGCATTTCTTGTTGCCCCTCTTTCTCTGGATGATACAAAGCAGGCAAAAAATACATCACGATGGCGAAGTGTTCAAAATGATTTTGCGAATATTTTCTACACTATTAATACGGACAGGCATGAAAATGGGGTACATTTTGAGAAAGCTTTTTATGAAGCTGTTGCGAACGATATAAAAAATAATATTAATACGTACAGAATAAGTTATATGAACGGCACTTATCCAAGCAATACATATAGATTTAAAGATTACAAAAACACGTATTCAAACGCAACTCTTTCTATAAAATTGTATGATACCCCTCAAAATGATTTATATGGAATGCTCATGTATGATGTCAACGGAAAAAATGGTCCAAATACTTGGGGAAAAGATGTTTTTGGGATGAATATTTATGAAGATAAGTTTGAGCCTTTCTGCAAATCTGAATCAATTAGCAGGCAAAAAGAAGATTGTTCCAAAAATGGTACAGGATTATGTTGTTCCAGTTATTATTTGATTGGAGGTAGTTTTGACTAACAAAATAAAGAATATATGTGTATTTGCTTCTGCATCAAATGATTTGGCGGAGATATATTATAAAGATGCCCAAAAATTGGGAGAATTGATTGCAAAATCGGGATACGGAATTGTCTACGGTGGAAGTAGAAGAGGGTTAATGTATGCTTGTGCGGGCGCAGTAAAAATGTTTGGTGGCAAAGTATATGGGATTATGCCTGAAAAGCTTGCGGATATTGGTCTTGCTAATCCTGATGATTGTGATGAATTTTATGTTACTAAAGGTATGAGAGAACGTAAAGCAAAGCTTGACGAACTTTCTGATGCTGTTATTGCTATAGCCGGCGGCTTTGGTACTTTGGAAGAAATTTCGGAAATGATTACCCAGAAACAATTAGGGTATAGCAATAAGCCTATTGTTATTCTAAATACGAACGGGTTATACAATCATTTAGTCGGATTTTTTGAAGATGTTATAGCTCAAGGTTTTGCAGATAATGCATTGCGAACGGTATATTATGTAGCAGATACTCCGGAAGATGCTTTAACTTATATCACAAACTACCACAGTGAAAAATCATATGTGAAATACAGATAGCCTATTCCACGTATTTACCTTCAAAAAGGTCTAGAATCATTTTTTCCTGATCGGTAGAGGTTTTTTTAATAGTCTGCTCAGAAGAGGTTTTTGGTTCTTTCTTTGTTTCCGAAATTGTTTTTGTTTCTGAAACTTCCACATCTTTTTCGGCTTCAGGTTTTAATTTTGGAGTTTGTGCTTTTTGCGGAATATCTTTAACTTGAACTGAATCTGACGAAGTCGCAAGTCTCACAGTTATAGGAACTTCTGTATTATTAAACAGAATTTTTGCGGCATCTTGAATGATTTGCTTCTTATTTGAATCGTTTATTCTGGAAACATGTATTTCATTTTTAAAGGCTATTATTACACCATCTTGAGATATTTGTACCGGAATTGCTAATTTAAGCATAGCTTGTGTCGGAGGGCTGCTAATGTTTTCAAGTAATGCTTGCCACATAGATGCAATATCATTTCCGTCAGCTTTTTTTGACATAGGCGGAGAAGTAAACAATTCTTCGGTTTGTTCAGCTTTTTTTGTTTTCTGCGTTGGTGCAACAGTTTCTTTCATAATTTGATTTGTTGAAACCTGTTGTGTAACCGGCATTTGGGGAAGTTTACTTTCAATATTGATATTCCCTGATTCCAGTGCTCTTAACCTATTTTGAATATCCAGCAGTGTAGAATTTTCTGTCATATTGGATAAATCAATCATTCCGACTTCCAGCCATAAATGTTGATTAACAGCTTGTTTTATTTCTTTTATATAATATGAAATTCTTTCAATTAAAAACACAATCTGTTGTGTTTCCAAAGAAGAAGTTTGTTTGGATAATTCTTCTATTTGCGGTTCATTCAATCCTGTAAGTTCAGGAAGCAAATCTTTTGTGCAAGTTTTTGTTATAAGAAGATTTTTGAAATATTCATTCAGATTTGTAAGAATTTGTAAGGGTTCATTTCCTGAATTATAAACTTCATTCAATATTTCAATGGCTTTAGATGGTGAAGATGAAATAATTTTATCTGCAAGTTTAAAAAGTATATCAAAAGAAATTCTTCCCAGAATCGAGTTAACATCATTCACATCAATCTCTTTTGAAGTACCTAGTATGCTTAATTGGTCAAGCAACGATAGGCTATCTCTCATTCCTCCTGCCGAATTTTTAGCAATTGCAAAAAGTGCATCATCGGATATTTTTATATTCTCTTTTTGAGATATAGTTTTTAAATGTTTAACGATATCATCTGTTGTAATTCTTCTAAAATCAAATCTTTGGCAGCGGCTTTTAATGGTGTCTAAAACTTTATGAACTTCTGTTGTTGCAAGTATAAAAATTACATTTTCCGGAGGTTCTTCAAGTGTTTTCAATAGAGCATTGAAAGCATGGTTAGTAAGCATATGAACTTCGTCAATTATATAAATTTTGTATTTGCCGTTAACAGGGACGTATTGAACTTTTTCAAGAATATTTTGGGCATCTTCTACTTTTCTGTTACTTGCAGCATCAATTTCAATTACATCTATTGGAATAGAATTTGTAATATCCTTACAACTTTCGCATTCTCCGCAAGGATGAATTGTAGGCCCATTTTTGCAGTTTAAGGATTTTGCCAGAATTCTGGCAGTAGAAGTCTTACCTGTACCTCTTGGGCCTGTAAAAAGATATGCATGAGAAATTTTCCCCAACTCAATAGCACCCGTCAAGGTTTTTTTAATATGCTCCTGCCCGACTAAATCTTCTAATGTTTGCGGACGATATTTTCTGTATAATGGTATATAATTCCCGCTCATCAACTATAGTTTATCATAAAATCAGTTTTTTAGATACTGTTTTACAACGTTATCAGGTTCAAATAATCTCCCGTTTATCAAGTTATCTTCCGCATCATATATACAGAATGCCGAAATCTTTCCATCCTTGTAGAATGTTTTCTCAGCACCTGTAAAGTTCTTTTCACTATCATAAAGATACTTGGTAAATTCTTTGGGTTCATTTGTGGAGCCTATATATTCACATTCTGTCATAATATGGCCGTCTTCAACAAATATTTTTTCCATGTCTACACCTTCTTTAGTGTAATCATATTTTGTCAGGAGCGATATATTATCTTTTTCATATAACTCATTTAGTTCTTCTACCATAGTTCTGTCGCTGTTATATTTTTTCCATATAGTGGTTGTTTCACATAAATCCTCGTTTTTTTCAAGCGTTTCAATAGAGGTTATATGACCTTCTCTATCAAGAGAAGTACATTCATAAGGTATAGTAGAACCTTCTTTGTATTTAAATTGTTTTTGTCTGAAGATTGCATTATTTGAATCATAGTCCGTATATATTTCTGACACTAAAATATTATCTTCATATGTATATTCATGCTTTTCATGCCAAGAATCATTATCATTATATTCTTTTTCAATGCAATTCCCTGCATCGTCATATTTGTAATAATATTCCTGAGATGGTTTTTTGTTTTCATCAAATCGTATGCAGCTTGTTAATTCTTTCTTGCTGTTAAATTTTTCGGTACTGTATAACTTACCTTTTTCGTACGTATTGGCGGTGCAATTACCGTTTTTATCAAAGATAAAATCAATATATTCGTTACTTTTTGGCATTCTCACGGAAAATAGTTCGTCTTCATTCAATTTCCATTTTGCAAAAATCGATTTTCGCTTTAATAGGTACGAGAATTCACAATCATTGTAATTGAACTTTATACATTTTGTATTAAAACCGGATTTTGTTATTTCAGGGCTTATATTCATTTTCTTGAGCAGATTGTTAATCGAATTTTCAAAATTTTGATAATTAATTTCTTTTACTAACTCTGATGAAACCAGCTCATCATAGTTGTATTGCAGCGGTTTGGGATTTGGTCTTGCCCATAAATTGTAATCCTCTATGTTTCCTTTATAACTATATCTGTATCTGTTGCAAAATTCTTCAAAGATGCCATGAGGGTTATCAACTTTAATTATCTCCGTTCCGGTTGTAATTTCAGGGGGGACATCCTGAATAAATACAGGTTCTGAATCTTTAATTTCTTTTTGAACTTCCGGTTCAAAAGGATTTGGACGTGTTTTTGATTTTGGTATACCAGAGCTCTCTTCATTTATTTTTTCTCCGGTAGTTTCTGGAACTTTTTCAATATCAGATTCAGAGTGTTCGCCCGAGGTCTTTGTTTCGGTAAGTTTGTCTTTGCTACTTCCTTCTGATGGTCTTTCAGGTGCTTTGTCTTTTATTTCACCGGCTTGTTTTTCGTTTTTCTCCCATAATTTTTTCCAGCCGTCTTTAATACGTTCGCCAAATTTTTTCTCTGTCCCGTCTGTGCTTTTACCCTTTGAATAACAAATAGCACCGACAGTTATTATAGTTGCAGCTAAAATTCCACTTATGGTCAGAATTATTCTTTTTGTTTTTTTCTTTTTATTGTCAAAAACATCTCCGTTAGGACTTCTTTCAAAATCGTCACTAAGATAGTATGGAGTGTTATTTAGTTCCTTTTCCGGAATGACTTGACTTATGTTATCTGTGCTGTTTATTGGTTCTATCATATTAAATAGCCTATTTCTTAAACCTTTTGTATACATAAAACACCAAAATAAAAAATTTGCTAGTATGAACAATTGAAACAAATAAAATTTTGTAATATTATCAAACCTATGCGGAGAGTTTTAATTTTATTTTTATTGTTTGTTATCACGATATTGCCTTCAATGGCTTTTGAATTAATACTTCCGAAAGACAAAAAGACTATATCTAATACGGAATACGCTTTTTTTGTCGGGCATGCGTCTAATAATGAGAGTATAACAATTAACGATGAAAAAGTTTTTACTGCGCAAAACGGAGCATTTGCACATTCCGTAAAATTGAGAAACGGTGAAAATAGAATTGCCGTGAAATCCAGTTATGATTTTAATCCAAAGATTTATAAAATTTATAAAAACGAAATTAAAAATATTTATAAGCCGAAATTAGTTGAGTTAACTCCGGCATTATATAAAGTATTAAAAGATAATACTCCATTAAGAAAAACACCTGAAGATTATGGAATGAATCGCATGTCGCATTTGTTTGAAGGAACAAAACTTATAGTAGACGGAGAAAAAAACGGATTTTACAGGGTATTTTTATCAAAGAATAAAACAGGCTGGGTTGCAAAAGATTCTGTAGAAGCAATTCCCGAGGAAGAAAATGCCCCGAAATTTATAACAATGAAAAGTGAGACATTCAAAAATGCATCAATTCATACTTTGGAATTCACGGAAAAATTACCCTATACAATAGATGAAAATTCTGATGAAATACTTTTTAAAGTATATAATCCTCAAGCTGCAGAGGATTCAGTTTATACTGTAAATATTAAGAAGCCCCAAAAGTATTTTTATAAAACTGTCTCTTCGAACGGAACATATGTATTTAAAGTAAATGCTTTGCCTTATGTTGAGAATGCGCTGGAAGGATTAAATATATTTGTAGATCCGGGACATGGTGGGACAGAACTTGGCGCAATCGGTTGTTTGGGTGATAAGGAAAAAGATATAAATCTCAAAATTGCGCTTGAGTTAAAAAATCTTCTTGAGCTTATGGGTGCAAATGTTTATATGAGCAGAGAAGTTGACGGATTTGTGTCACTTGACGACAGGGTTAAGATGGCAAGAGAAAATGGCAGTAATATATTTGTAAGTATACATTTGAATTCTATACCCGATATAAAAATGGATATACACAAAAACAGAGGAACAAGTGTATATTATTACAATCCGAATTCGAAACAGCTTGCCGAGTCTGTTTTAGATTCAATAACTACAGGAATAAATACAAGGAATGACGGAGTCAGAACAGCGAGTTTCGCTGTTATACGTCCTACGGATTATGTGGGAATATTGGTTGAGACGGCTTATATGACAAATCCTTTGGATTCAGTTTTATATAGAGGCGAAAATTTCCCCAGAGAGACAGCTAAGGCTATTTCTGAAGGGATTTTAAACTACGTTAATCCTTGCAAGTAGGTTTATTTCAAACAAAAGGAAAGTCTTGCAAATTGTGCAAGACTCAAAAATATACATTTACCCCACATACTTTATAACATACAAATATTATTCATGTCAAGTGCTTAATTTTTTGGTCATTGCAGAAAAAAGTTTATTTATTATAATCATCGTAAGATGAGTATTATCCAAAAATCACAAAAAGCTCTGGAATACGACAAAATTTTAAGGGAACTGTCCAATTTCGCTAAGACGGAACAGTCAAAAAAACTGTGTCTTGATTTGACGCCTTATGTAAAAGTTGAAGATATCCAAAATGAACTTGTCTATACTCGGGAAGCAAAGACTTTGCTTGATTATGCAAAAGATATTCCGATAGAAAGAGTTCAAAATTTTTCCGAATTAAAGCTGAAACACGAATATTACAAGGAAGAAGAACTTGTAGATATTGCAAAGACAATGAGAACTTTTAGGTTGGTTAGAAACTTTATTAAAGAAAATCTTCCTTATGAAACAAATTTGGCAAAGCTTTCAGAAATCATTTATACTAACAAAGAGCTGGAAGATAGAATATTTGATACTTTTGATGAAAACTATACAGTAAAACGTGATGCAAATAAAGAACTTGCCGGATTATATTCTTCCCTTCGTGATACAGAAATTGCTTTAAAACAAAAAGTTCAAGATTTAATGAATTCTGCTGAATTCCAATCTCATTTACAAGAAAATATATATACTATGAGAGAGGACAGAATTGTTTTTCAGGTAAAAGCTTCAGATAAAAGCAAGGTATCAGGGATTGTTCACGATGTTTCCGCAACAAACAAGACTTTCTATATAGAGCCCTCACAAATAGTTCCTTTAAATAATAAAATACGTGAACTAAAAACCAAGATTTATGCGGAAGTTATAAGGATTTTAACTGTTTTTACAAACGAAATCCGTCATGAATTAGGGCAGCTTATAAAAGCTGAAAGGATTGTTGCAAAAATAGATTTAATATTTGCCAAAGCGAGATATGCAGTCAAAACAGAAGCTGTAGAACCTTATATTACGGATAAAAAGATTATTAAAATTGATTTGATGCGCCATCCGCTTTTGATAAATAGGGTTGAACATATTGTTGAAAACGATTTTTCAATCGGTGATGGATATAATTCAATTATTATAACTGGTTCAAATACCGGCGGTAAGACGGTTACGCTGAAAACCGTCGGACTTTTTATTCTTATGATGAAGTCAGGCATGTTTCTTCCTTGTGCAGAAGCTCATATATATCCGTTTGAAAAAATTCTTGCGGATATTGGTGATGAACAAAGTATTTTACAGAGTTTATCTACATTCTCTTCACATATGAAAAACCTTGTTGATATTTTGAATATTTCGGATTCGGATACTATAGTCTTTATTGATGAAATGTGTGCCGGAACTGATCCTCAAGAAGGAGCTATACTTGCGGAAGTTATATTGAAAGCTTTAGCGAAAAAGAAAGTTTGTTCTGTTATAACAACTCACTATGGGGAATTAAAGACTTTGGAATTCTCTGATTCTTATTTCAAAAATGCCAGTGTTGAATTTGATACTGAAACACTGAAACCTACTTATAAATTAATTATTGGGATTCCCGGATTAAGCAATGCAATATCAATATCCGCTAATTTAGGTCTTGATGAAAATCTTGTATGGGAAGCAAAAGGTTTGTTGATTACGCAGAGAGATAATTCAAGTCTTGCGGTTGAAAAACTTCATGATACACAATTGATGTTGGATAATAATTTGAAAAATGCTGCACGGCTCAATGAGGAGGCGGAAGAATTAAAAAATCATTACGAAAAAGAGCTTTCGCAACATAAAAAAGATAAGAAAAAAACATTAAAGGTTATAAAAGACAAATTTGAAGGGCAATTGGATAGTGCCAAAGAGGAAATAAAAGAGATTTTGAACGAATTGCGTCAAGAAAAATCCGAAAAAATTGCAAGACGTTCGTACGAAAGGCTGGCGAATCTGGAGCAGAACTTTAGAGAAGATTTGACTTCGTATGAAGAAGCCGAAACTTATGTTAATTTGGATTGGAATAATGTTAAAGTGAATGATATTGCTATGCTTAAAGAACTTAATCAACAGGTGAAGATATTATCCTTACCGGATAAAAATGACACCTTATTTATCCAAATGGGCATGATTAAAACTAAGGTGAATAAAAACAGACTGGCAGTTTATAATCAAAATTTAGCAAAGAAAATTAACCTGCCAAAATATCCTGACACACCTTTTAAGTTAAAAAAGTACGATATTTCAAATAAGTTAGATTTAAGAGGGGAAAGGGTGGAAGATGCGCTTGATAAACTTGAGTCATATCTTGATAAAGCCAGCCTTGCAAACCTCACACCCGTATACATAATACATGGTCATGGAACAGGAGCATTAAAATCCGCTGTTAGAGATTTTGTTTCCACTTCTCCATATGTTGCCAAATATCGTGCGGGCGAAGATACCGAAGGCGGTGACGGTGTCTGCGTTATTGATATAAAATAAAATGAACAGATTCTTTTATATTAGCCGTAGTCGGGTATTTATAATTGCTGTAAAGATATATTCTGTCTATTGTATTATTCTTAAGTTCATTTTTTTCTCGACTCATTTCAATTTTATTTAAAACAGTTTTTCATATTTTGCATTTTCTATTTTCATTCTTCTTTTTGTAATATAATAAAAACAGGTAAAATAAAAAGGAGAGCATATAATGGTTCAGAATTTTAGTGCGGGACAAAAAACAAGACAAGCCGTAATTTTGTTCTTGAAAGGTTCAGCTACGCCTGTCGTTATGTATTTTGATAATCCACAGGCTGTTTATGCGGAATTAAAACAGCTTATGAAAAGTCCAACTCCTGTTCTTGTTGAAAAAGAACCTATTGGCCCGATTAAAAAGTTTTGTTTCGTATCTACTCAAATGGCAGGACTTGTTTTACAGGAAGAACCGTATCAATAAAAGTTAATAGGAGGAAAGTTAATACGTTAATAAGTTCTTATTAACCTTATTCTTATTCACTTATTAACTTAAAAGACCATGCATAAAGTAGAAATTGAAGACATAGAACTTGAACCGAATAAAACTCTGCACTATTCATTTGACGATTATATAGAAGAGCTTGAATGTGCTCTGAAAGCAGAGCTTGATTTAAAATCTCTGGGGGATTTTATTGAAGTCACAGGACATGCCAAAGGCAAAATTAAGCTAATTTGTGACAGATGTCTAAACGAATTTACACAAAATCTTGATATTGATATAGAAGAAACTTATGCTAAACAATCACTTCAAGACGAGTACGGACAAGAAGTTGAGCTTCAAAGAGGACAGTTTATTACAGACCTAAACGGAGAAAAAGAAATAGATATTTATGACTTATTGTATCAATCTGTAATATTATCTTTACCAAATAAAAAGGTTTGTGGTATAAATTGTAAAGAAGGAATGTTTGTATCGGATGAAGATATAAAAGTTCACGATGATAGAATGGATGTATTTAAGACTATCAAAATTGAACGAAAAGATTAATTTACAAGCATTTTGGAAGTGTATTACGGTAATTATTAACCCGAAATATAAGTATAATACAATTTAAGAAAGGTATAGGAAAAATGGCAGTACCAAAGAAAAGAACAGGGCACAGTGCTCAAGGAAAAAGAAGAAGTAATTGGAAAGCAACTAAGCCGGCTTTAACAACTTGTCCTAATTGCGGGCAAAAAATGCTAGCACACACAGTTTGTACAGCATGCGGTCAATACAAAGGCAAAGTTGTTTCAAGAAAAGCAGAAGGTTTTGTTGACGGTAATGAAGTAAAAGAAGCAAAGAAAGCTCCTGCAAAGAAGACTGCTGCTAAAAAGTCAACGAAAAAAGTTAAAGAAGAAAAAGCTGTAGAAGCTGCAGAAGAAACAAAAGTCGAAGAAACTCCGGCTGAAGAAACAAAAGAAGAAAAAACAGAGGAATAAAATGTTAATAAGAGCAAAGTTAATAAGTTAATAAGTTTCTTATTAACTTAACTCTTATTTACTTATTAACATAAAAAGGGGATAGAGTTAAATGACCAGAATAGCTGTTGATGCGATGGGGGGGGATTATGCTCCGTTTGAAATAGTAGCAGGAGCAGTGTGGGCTGCAGCAGAATATGGTGTGGCGATAGAGCTTGTTGGTAAACAAGACAGAATAGAAGAATGTCTTGATAAAATTCAGCAAGAAGGCTTTTTGTCACCGTGCGGTAAAGCCGGAAGAAGCAGAAGAGTCAGAATTGATGTAAAATCGCTCGATATAAAAGTTACACATGCTTCAGAAGTTATTGAAATGGGCGAAGCCCCCGGGCAGGCTATACGTAAAAAGAAAAATTCTTCGATTGTTCTGACAGTTAATTCTGTTGCAACAGGTAGTTCTGATGCACTTGTTGCTGCCGGTTCAACAGGTGCTGCAATGGCATCAAGTTTGTTCGGACTCGGAAGAATCCCCGGTATAGACAGACCTGCAATAGCCGTCACTCTTCCGACTATGAGAAAACCTATTGTCGTAATTGACGGCGGTGCTAACAGTAACTGTACTCCTCAAATGCTTAAACAATTTGCTATTATGGGACAAACTTTTTCAAGAAGTGTTTTAGGAATAGAAAATCCAAGAATCGGTGTTTTAAATATCGGAGAAGAAGCCGGTAAGGGAAATGAACTTGCTCAGCAAACATATGCACTTTTGGAGGAAGAGAAAGAAAAATTTAATTTCATGGGAAATGTTGAGGGCAGAGAATTATTCCTCAATGTTTGTGACGTTGTAGTTTGCGACGGTTTCGTAGGTAATGTCGTTTTAAAAGTTACAGAAGGAACTGCATCATTACTTTTAAAAATGATAAAGAATGAATTTAAGTCAGATATTTTGGGTATGATAATCGGCACTCTTGCTAAACCGTTTATGAAAAGAATCCATGAAAAAATAAACTATGAAGAATTTGGCGGCATGCTTCTTTTGGGAGTTAAGGGTATCACAGTTATTTCTCACGGAAGAAGTAAAGCATATGCAATTAAAAATGCTGTTAGAGTGGCAAAAGAAGCTGTAGAAACCTGCGTTAATAATAAGATTGCAGACAGTATTGCATAAGGAGCTAAGAGAATGATAAAAGGTGCGATACCGTTAAAAATTGCGGGTATTGGATATAGTGTACCGAGTACTGTTGTTACAAACGATGATTTAACAAAGTTATATGAAACGTCGGATGAATGGATTTACACAAGAACCGGTATAAGAGAACGTAGACTTGTTTCTGGGAATGAAACAGCCATAGATTTAGGTGAGACGGCCTCTCGTGATGCTATTGAAAAAGCAGGGCTAAATCCTGATGAATTGGATATGATTATTGCGGCTTCTTCAACTCCGGTTGAAATGTATTCAATGAGTTGCTGTATTCAAAAGAGACTTGGGGTTACAAAACCCATTCCGGCATTTGATATTTCTGCTGCATGTTCAGGTTTGATATATGGACTTAGTATTGCAAGGGGTTTGATTGCTTCCGGCATGTATAAAAATATACTTATTGTCGCAACTGATAATAATTCAAAACACTTGGATTGGTCAGACAGAGGAACTTCTATTCTTTTTGGTGATGGTGCAGGAGCGGTTGTGGTTACAGCTTCTAAAGATGGTACAGATGATATTATTGCACTTGACATTCAAGCAGATGGAAAACAAGGAGGTCTTATTGAACTTCATTTCGATGGGGATAATTGTCCTCTAGTCAAGCCTAATGATAAACGTGAACCTAAAATCCAGATGAATGGGAAAGGGGTTTATACTTTTGTTGTTAAACTTCTTCCTAATTATGTTGATGAGCTTATAAAAAATGCAGGGTTAAAATCGGAAAATATTGATTATATGGTTCCTCACCAGGCTAATATTAGAATTATTAGAGCAGTTCAAGAGCGTATAGGAATTTCTGACGAAAAAGTTATCACTAATTTAGAATATTACGGAAATACTTCCGCTGCATCCATACCGATTGCGCTTGTAGAAGGGGTTAGAAACGGGCAGATGAAGTTAAATTCAAATGTTCTTCTATGTGGTTTTGGTGCCGGCATGACCTGGGGCGGCGCAATTGTACGTTTGAGAGAAGGTATTTGTTAATAAACAATATCTGATTTGTTATTAACCTTTGAACCTGTCATTAAAAGGTTTTCTTATATTTTTTACAGTTACCTTCTTTTGGTTGTCTGTGTAATCAATATTTATTTCCTGCTTGCTGTTGTATCGCCTAATTCTTGCCACATCGCTATTTTCGGTGAATATGCAGTCAATCATTTCAAAACCAATGTCTTTATTATCTTTACCTTCAATAAATCTTACCGGTTTATAATTATGAACGTTTCTGAAAAGAGTTTTAAATGACTTGCCATTTCCGGAGAATTCAGAAAAATTATTAACGACGTTACCTTCTGATAAATGAATTATAATATACTTATTACTATTTTTTTCGTCAAAGATTGTAATACTGGTTTTCAAGCGATTTTCTGGCCTTACAACAGGTTCGATTTTAACTCTTAATCTTCCGGTTGTTTTATCATGCTCCATAATCCTGGATACGGAATACTTTCTGTCTGTATAATCTGAATTGTAGTAATAATCTCTTATAACATCATTGTCAAAATCACGAATAAAAAGCAGTGTGCCATCCGGTTTATAGTAATGTTCACCATTTATTTCATCAATATTAAAATTATATTCAGGCATTGTAATCGGAGCTACATTATTTAGAATTCTGACCACTTCAACGATTTGCGCAATATCATAATCATATTTTGGTCTTTCAAGAATCCGACTGTATGTTGCAATTTCGCCGGCAGAAGTATTTGTGACAGATTTCATAGGATTTGAAAGCTGTTCAATTTCTGTAGTTTCAGTGATCTCTATATCACTAATTTTTGAATTTAAATTTTTATACACTAGGAATCCTTAACACTAATAATCATTATAAAACATTTTTTTAGAAAAATTTGCTATTTTTTTCATGTTTTCCGTTGTTTTGTAAATAATTCTTTACATTATCAGATATTGAAATGTTTTGTAAAAGCATGTTATATCTGTTCAAATCGCCGATGTTAGTCGCTTCTTGTAGTAAATCTCTGTTTGTTGTTATTTGCATTGCTTCATGAATTTCATTTTGTTTATCATTTTTAGAATCGATTTTTCTTATTACAGAATCAATATCCGACGTTGTATTAACTGCATATTTATCTGCAATTTTTTTAACGGAAGCTCCTGCAGGGAGTCTATACAACCATTGTGCAGAATATTTATCATTGGTAGAAAGTGCAGCATTTCCATATTGATGCGGAGTATACATAATGTCTTCTTTGTATGGGCTGTGGCCAAGACCTATTGCATGACCGATTTCGTGCAATATAGTATGATAAACTTCAACTTCATTATCGTATTCTTTATGTATTCTTCCATCAGTAAGTCCTATAGAAACTTCCGCACCATAAAGTCTTCCTTGCGAATCCCAATTAAAATAACAATGCCCCAGAGCTTTTCTATCAACACGTTTCCAATCAACATTAATATTTGATTCTAACAAAACACTTGTTACCTTGAACTGTAATTTTCCTCCGGTTGCTGCTGACCATGCAGAAAAAGCGTCCATAACCATTTTTCTGTATTTATGGTCTTCTCCTGTTTTGGTATAGAATTTCATTGGCGCAATATATACAATGAGAGGATTCATTGACCATCTCATTATATTACCGCTTTTAACACTGCCATTTAAATAAGTCTTGGGCATACTAATAATATAGCATATTTTGTTATTTTTTTTAATGTTTTAACTCATATATAGTATAATATGCATATGGATAACTTGGAGCAGGTTAAAAAAGCTGTAGAAATTGAAGTCAAACACCGTTATATTAATATTAACGGGAAAACTCGTTCATTTTCGTCGTTTATTTGCTCTGTTCTGAGAAAAGAAATTAAACTTCATTCCGATAATCCAAAATGGAGAGTTTTGCTTGAACATTTTGAGCATTATCCGATGGAAACTGCACCATCCAGAAAAAAATCATTAGAAAGGCTAGTTTCTGTTATTAAGTCTGAATATATGACTTCAAAAAATGCGGAAGAAAAAGTTGACAGTAAAAAACCGATTTATCAAGCGGATGTTATGTATATTAAAGGAGTCGGGCCTAAAATATCATATTTACTGAATAAATTGGGAATATATACTGCAAATGACTTGTTGTATTACTTCCCTAGAAAACATGTTGATTATTCAGTCAGAACTAAAATTCGGGATCTGCAAGTGGGGCAGGATACAACGATTTTTGGCCGAATAAAATCTGTAGAAGCATTTACTACAAAGAATAAGTTGGGGGTTATAAAGGTTCGTATAGCAGATGGCTCCGGAAGTATATACTTGAATTTCTTTTCTGCGAAATCCTCTAAGTATGTTATGGAACGTATGAAATCTAATTTCCCGAAAAATTCAGGAATTATGGTTTCGGGAACGGTTAAGTTAAATTCATATGACGGGAATTTGACTCTTGATAAACCTACATATTCAATTATGGATGACGATTCACTTGCTTCTTCTAATTTGAATATGGCAAGAATCGTTCCAATTTATACGGTTAGCGAAAACCTCAACATAAAGACTTTACGAAAAGCTATATATAATGTGCTTGAAATTTACGGTTCTGAAATTGAAACTGTTTTGCCCGAATATCTGATAAAAAAATATAATTTGATGGAAAAATCAGAGGCACTTAAACAAATACATTTCCCGGATGATAAAGAAAAGTTGGATATTGCCAGATATACACTTGTTTTCGAAGAATTTTTTCTGATTCAACTCAGACTGGCATTATTAAGAGAAGAAAATAATAAAAACCTTCAATCTATTCCTCTTAATATCAAAAAAGATGGGCTTGTTATGAAATTCATTGATTCACTGCCTTTTAAGCTTACCGGTGCACAGCAAAGGGCTATGAATGAGATTTTAAACGATTTAAATTCAACAAAGCCAATGCAAAGACTTCTTCAAGGGGATGTAGGAAGTGGAAAAACTGTCGTTGCAACAATCATGCTTCTCGCTGCAGTTGAAAACGGTTATCAGGCTGCTATTATGGCACCCACAGAAATATTGGCGCAGCAGCATTATAATAACATGACTAAATGGTTATCACCTTTGGGTATTCGGGTTGAACTCTTTTTGGGAAGTATCGGAAAGAGAAAACGGTCTGTTTCAGAAACTAATTTAAGAAACGGGCAGGTCGATATTGCAATTGGAACGCATGCCCTAATTCAAGAGGGTATTGATTTTGCGAATCTCGGAGCGATTGTAATTGATGAACAACATAGATTTGGTGTAAAACAACGACTAGCATTAAGGAAAAAATCCCAAAATCCGCAAATCTTAACTATGACGGCAACCCCGATTCCGAGAACACTTGCAATTACAATGAATGGTGATTTGGATTTAACAATAATTGATGAAATGCCCGAGGGAAGAAAGCCAATTTTAACTTCAATTGTTAATTCAAGAAAACAAATTGCAAATCTTATACGAAGAGAAGTTAATGCAGGCAGACAAGCTTATATAGTTTACCCCCTTATTGATGAAAGTGAAACGCTTTCTGCAAAGGCTGCTACTAAAGAACGTGAAATATGGCAGAATGAAGTTTTCCCTGAATTTCGAATTGGACTTTTGCATGGAAAACTTAAAAATGATGAAAAAGAAGATGTAATGAATAAGTTTAAAAATAAAGAGTATGATATTCTTGTTTCTACAACAGTTGTAGAAGTAGGGGTTGATGTTCCAAATGCAACGGTAATAGTTATAGAAAATGCTGAACGATTTGGACTTTCGCAGTTGCATCAGTTGAGGGGAAGAGTAGGCAGAAGTGATTTACAGTCATATTGTATACTTTCATCGTCAACAAAATCACAGGACACAAAAGCAAGACTGGATATTATGACAAAGACGAATGATGGATTTGTTATTGCTGAAAAAGATTTACAGATAAGAGGTCCCGGTGAGTTCTTGGGAACTCGTCAAAGCGGATTGCCTGATATGATAATAGGAGATATTGTTAACGATTCGAAAATCCTTGAAATTGCCAGATATGAAGCAATTAACTTCGTTAAAAAATATAATATTGATGACTTCCAAATTTTAAAAGAAGCAAAAAGCTTAAATTTTAATGGTGAAATATTTAATTCTTAGTTTAAATTAATAGAGATAATACTATTCCGAGAGTTAAAAATGTGGAAAAATATATCATTAAATTTCTCGATTGATACATTCTCATCATGAAAGATGTTTCTTGACGTTCTTCCAGCCTTTTCCAGTTTTCCATGGGGAAATGATACCATCGTTTCTCTGGTACGGTTTCAGGATTCTCGGAAAATAGTTTAAGGGATTGATATAAATCTACGGCTAAAGGAATTGTTAAAAAAGTTAAAAATACTTGCCAGTCGGCTATGTCAAAAATGCACAACAGTACAACTGTACTATATGCAAAGATTAGTAACCATTTCAAAATAATTAATGATTCAAGCTGAGAATTAAATCTGTTTGATATGGTTTTTTTGCCTTCATTTGTATCAAAGTCATAGTCCATGACGGTGTGTATGTATAAGAGGACTATAGTCATTATCATGGATGGGATTGACAAAATGAATACTTCATTTGAATAACTTTCGGTCATTGAATAATAAACTCCGCCAAAAAGCACCGGGCCGTACGTTAACCCTACTGCAAATTCAGACAGGCATATTCTTGATAAAAACGGATATAAAAGTCCGATTATTCCGCCAATAACTGCAAAATATATAACTCCGATTCCGCATTTTAAATATAAAAATAATCCTATTATTGTTGAAATAGAAAAGTAAATTGATATTATGAAAATAACTTGTTTTTCTGTTAATGCTCCGCTAACCAAATATCTGCATTTTGTTTTTTGTGAATTTTGTAAATATGTTTTTTTATCAAAATCTACACTTTTCATTAAATATTTATAGTCAATCAAATCATCCATGAGGTTAGTTCCTAAATGTGCAAAACAAATTCCTATTAAAGTGAGAATTCCGTAAAAGATATTCCCTGAATCTGATATCGAATACATAAAAACAATTAACCAAGATAATATAGACATCGGTAAAGAAAAAATTCTTGAACACTCAAAAATACAAAACAGTTTTCTAAACATTAAACTCTCCTTATTCATAACCATTATATCAAATAGTTTGAGTTAAGTGATTATACACTTTATTTAACAGTTGTTAATCGGTATCATTTATTGATTCAATATTTATTAATGTGAATTTAGCCATATTTGAAATTTCTGACTTTATATTATTTATATCATGGCGGGAATTAGTTTTTCCAATTAACGCAAATTCACATTCAGACACTCTCCAAACATGCAGTTCTTCAAATTTAATTTTAGCAGCCAAATTTTCTTGTACTTCATGTTTTAAGTCTTCTGTTTCCGTATCCAAAAGTATTATCGTTGTCGATTTAATAAGCCGGAATGCCCAAAAACAAATTACAATTCCACCTATAAAACCTACGATTGGGTCTAGAAAATTCCAGCCTAAGTATTTTGCCGCAAACAACGCTCCTATGGCGAATACAGAAGTCATTAAATCAGCAAGGATATGTAAGTATGCAGCTTTAAAATTGTAATCTTTGCTGTGATTGTGATTACAATGTTCATGCTCATTTTCGTGCATAATTATTATACATAACAAATTGACAAAAAAACCTATAATAGCAATTAGTATGGCTTCATTTAATCCTATTCTCAGTGGATTTAAAAAACGTTCAAATGATTCTGCAATTATAAAAATTCCGGTTATACCTAAAAGAATTGAACTCGTGAATCCGGATAGCACACCGAATTTCCCTGTGCCAAATACAAATGATGTTGTATCCGAAAATCTCCTAATAAATACATATGTCAAGAATGTAAGAGAAAGAGCAAGGGCGTGAGTTCCCATATGCCAGCCGTCTGCAAAAAGCGCCATAGAATGACTCAAATATCCTGCAATAATTTCTGCAACCATTGTTATAAGAGTTAATATTATAACTATAAGAGTCTTTTTTTCTGCATTTAATTCATTCATATATTTTATTCCTATCATATTTAAGGATAGTCTTGATTAAACGGGTTGTCAATTATTTAAAATTCCATGATAAAATACTTATATAAACGTAGTACTAAGAAGGCAAATATGATAAAATTCGGAACAGATGGCTGGAGAGCTGTTTTAAATGAAGAATTTAACGATGCAAATGTAGAAAAAGTTACGCTTGCAATCGGTAAATATGTTTTTGATACATACGGGAAAGATAAGCAAATAATCATAGGTTATGATTCCAGAAATGAATCTGATGGTTATGCAAAAAAATCTGCTGATATTCTCGCTTCAAAAGGATGTTTGACAATTTTGTCATCAAAAGTTGTCCCGACTCCTGTGTTAGCATATAATGCTAAATTTAGAAATGCATGTGCTATTATGTTTACTGCATCACATAATCCTCCGGAATATCTGGGAATGAAATTTATTCCGGATTATGCAGGCCCTGCAACATCCGAGATAACAGAAGAGATTATGGCAAATTTAGATCTAGAGTTTGCGGCATTTAGTAAAAAGAACAAAGTAACTAATGCGGATTTTGGCGGTGCTTATTTTGCCCATATTAAAAAATTAATTGATTTTAAAAAGATAAAAACGCTAAAATCGAAAATTTTATATGATGGATTTTATTCTGCATCGATAGGATATTTTGACAAAATATTAAAGGATAACGGCATAAAATTTGATACAATGAGAATGGAGCTTGATCCGTATTTTGGCGGTTTAATGCCGGATCCTAAGCCTAAATATCTTCAACAATTAGTTGAGGAAATAAATTCAAGGCACGATACTATAGGACTTGCCAATGACGGAGATGCAGACCGATTTGGTGTAATTGATGAAAACGGATACTTTGTACCCCCGGATGTCGTAATAACGATTATACTAAAATACCTAATTAAAAAAGGATTTAAAGGAAGTGTAGTAAAAACAGTTGGTTCAAGTATCTTAATTGATGAGACAGCTGAGAAACTTGGTATTGAGGTTATTGAAACACCAGTAGGATTTAAATATATTGGTGAAATGATGCGTCAAAATGAAGTTATAATAGGTGGTGAAGAATCAGGTGGACTGAGTATTCATGGGCATATTCCGGAAAAAGATGGTATTTTAGCAAATCTGTTGTTACTTGAAGCTGTGGCAGACAGCGGATTAACATTGGAAGAATTGCACCAGCAGGCATATGAATTTGTTGGGTGTAAGTTTTATACCGACAGAATTGATTTGAAGAAAAGTAATTCTGATGAAATAACTAAGATTGTGGAAGTATTTAAGAATACAAATCCTTTATGTGGATATGAGGTTACAGATACCAATTTGAAAGATGGTGTGAAACTTATGTTGGGCGCAAGAACAAAGGTACTTGTTCGTCCGAGCGGAACAGAGCCAATACTAAGAATATATCTGGAAACTGATAATAAAGTTAAATTACAGGATTTGAAAAAAATGATAAGTTCTTTTATTGAAGAAATAAAGTAGAGTTTACATAATAAGAAAAATATTATAGAATTATATATTATAAAGAGAGGATATAAAATGCCAAACAGTGATGCTACGCCTGTAGAAGTTATAATATTAACCGAAAACAGTGATATTAAAGGAACAGTTTATGTGTCAAAAGGAGTTGCGGCAAATCGTCAATTAACCGAACTTTTGAATGACAGTAACAGAAGATTTTTAGCGGTAACAAATGCGGAAATTTACGCAAAGAATTCTAATCAGCCACCCAAAAGATATGAATTTTTGGAACTCCACATGGATTCAATATTAATGGTTCATCCGATTTCTCAATCTTTATTTAAGGATGCTCCAAGGTCGCAGGAAGAAGATATAGCAAGATTCAGGGAACTGAGAGCAAAATTGAATCAAACAAAACCATTTTAATGATTTTAAAAAAGGGGATTCTTAATGAATTCCCTTTTTAACATAAAATATGTTATTCACATCTACCTCCCCCTTGGGGAGGATAGAATTTCAATATCCGTAAGGATATTAGAAATTCTTGGAGAGGGTTTTATTAATTTAATTGCCACTTTCTTTTATCGAAAAGAAAGTGGCGTAAAGAAACTCCCGAGCTAAACTGCGCTCATTAATCAATTGTACGGCTCAACATAAAGCTCGCAAACTCAGGCGTTACACGCCTTCGAACATGCTCGCTCTGTTGTTGTTTCGCCTACATTGATTATTCGCTCCGTTATGCTCGGAGAGGGGGTAAAATTAAGGAGTGAGTACATGAAAGTAATACGAGCGTGTGGCGCAATCACGGTAGCGTGTGTAAGCGATTCGGCGCAGCCGAAATAAAACCACAGCCGAGTGAAACGAGGATGTGGAATACATTTCGGTGATTTCTTTTCTTTTGTGTGTATTTTCTTTTCTTTACATCCGAAATAAAGAAAAGAAAATACACGTAACAATAACATATTTTATGTAAAAAGACTATATATAATAATAACACCATCATAGTGCATTAGAACAATTTTTATGCATATTTTGGCTTACTTGAAAGTAATATTCATTAAGGCTATAATTTTCTTATGAGCAAAATTCGGAAGCTTTTATTTTTTGATAAGAAGAAAACGTTGGAAATGATATCTTTTTTAAATAATGATGCCGGAAGTGCATATATTAACGGCATTATGTTTAATCCGTTGATATTGTTGCATCATTTGCTGCCGCTCAGGTTTAAATATTTACCGGAGTCTTACGTATTGCGTGAAAAAAGTGAGATTAAAGGTCTGATTACCTTAGCCCCGAATAAAAGCAGGCAAAAAAAAGTTGAAATAAAAAAACTTTTCTTTGAAGAAAATTCTTATGAGGAAGCTGCAGAATTGGTTCAGTACGCTGTTTCTAAATATAAAGCTATGGGTGCATCATCTGTTTTAGTTAAAGTAGATGATTATTTGCCCGAATTAATTTCTATGTTTGTTTCAAAATGCGGATTCAGTCAAATTTCATACGAGAGACTTTGGCGAATAACAAAATTTCCGGAACCGATATATGACAAAAGAGAATTTAGGCATTTTAGAAATTCTGATGCACAGGTTTTGGCAAATATTTATAATGACTCTTTGTTACCGCATTTCCGCCCTCTTTTGAGTATAGAAGCAACAGAATTCAGAGAGGATATATTTAAAGGACTTTCTTATATAAGTGAATATAAATACACCATCATTGATAAAAAAACACGTAATATAACCGGCTGCATTATTATACAAACCTCAGATAATGAAAATTATATTGTGGATATTATTCAAAATAGCTGGGCAAACCTTGATATAAACGAAATTTTAAGTTATGCAATTGCGAAAATAAAACGCAGAAATAAAAAATTCGGCTTATTTGTCAGAACGAAAAAATATACCAATATTGGTGAAGTAAATGACAAAATATATATGGATAATGGATTCGAATGTGTACAAACCCAAAATGTTCTGACAAATTCATCTGCAAAGGTATTAAAAGTAGAAGAGAAAACCGGTAAATATACCGCAATCGGGGATTTTTGCCCTAATAGTGTCATGCCAACTTAGATTATTCCCATTTTGCAGAAAAATTTATATCCTGATTATTAACAAAACTTGTTACAACAAAGGAAGTTTCTATTTGACCGTACCTGCCCAATTTGTCTGTAATTTCTTTGCATTCTTCCATTGTTTTAGCGCAGAATTTTACCATAAAATCATTTTTGCCCGTTATCCGTAAAACTTCCATAACTTGAGGATATTTTTTTAATATATCAACAAGCATTTGTTCTTTAGGAATATATGCATCCGCACATTTCCATAATGTTATTGCGGTTATTGGAAAACCAATTTTTTCATTATTGAGTTTAACGGTATATTTTTCTATTATTTCCATTTCTTCCAGTTTTTGCACACGCTCTTTTACGGAAGAAGATGTCATACCGATTTTTTGTCCTATTTCTGTGTAAGACATTCTGGCATTTTCCTGTAGCAAACCAAGAATTTTTAATGATATATCATCAATATTAAAGGTACCCTTAAAATTTTGCATAAATTTACAAAAATCCCTTAAATTTTATTTCAAATTTTATCTAATACCTTAATTATAATATGAACAAAATGATTTGGTTGCGTTTAAATAATGATAACAAAATGGTCGTGTGTGAAAGTGTAAAAAGAAAGGAGTTCATATGATTAATACGAACTTTCATGTCACAATGCAATCAGACACTTCAAAATACAATGAAACAAAAGTTAAGTACATTTTTCCAATGCAGTCGAATTATAATCAAACATTTCGAGCAGCAGCAATTAAGGCCGAGTTGCTTGACGAATTCGCTAAATCCGATAAAAATAGAGTTCGTGAACTACCGTCCTTTGCAAATATCAACCTAATGGGAAAATGCAACTTAAAGTGTTTCTTTTGTATAGGAAATGAATTGAAACAAATAGCTGAACGTGTTGGTAAAAATATAAATAAGGTTTCCCAATTAGATTTACACTTCAAAGAATGGAGAAATTTTCTTCCTTTTTTAGAACAGACAAAAAACGAGGGGATTGAAAAACTTTATTTGACCGGTATGGATACAGATCCTGCGATTTATAAATATCTTTTAGAATTGGTTGAATATCTTAAGAGTATGGGATTTAAAGTCGGAATAAGAACAAACGGATATTATCAAACAGAAGACATGGATAAGGTTTTATCTGCTTTTAATGATGAAATTTCATATTCGATACATTCATTTAAACCTGAAATAAATAAAAAAATCATTGGAACTGAAAGAATGCCTGACTGGGAAAAGATTATACCAGCAAGCGGTGATAATGTGCGTATAGCAACAGTTGTGACAAGATACAATAAAGATGATGTTTTAGATACGATACATGAACTTTCAAAGTATCCTAACGTGAAATACATACAACTTCGTGCTATTTGTGCGGACATAAATAAAGAACAGTACGAAGAAGATATAAAAGCCTTTGAAGATTTATTGCAAGAAATTGATTCGAAATTTCCAAAGGTAGATATGTTTAAAGGTTATCCGATATATGAGATTTACGGCAAGAGAGTAAGTTTGTGGCATGCACTCAAAGTAACAATAAATTCAAATAATTATTTTACAGACGGAACAATTACAAATAGTTATTTTGTTACGGAAGGATATTCAAAATCTAATTTATTAAAGTAATGAAAGGAGTATTTATGAAGATTAGTATTATAGACACAACACAAAGCGGAAATTTTAATTCAAAAACACAAAATACATTTAAAGCAAGAATTGCCTCTGAATCGATTAAAGCAATAGAAGGTTGTTTAGATGAAAATTGTAAAATCGGATGCTTAAGAAATTTTATAAAATCAATAGGAGAAACCGGTGATAAAGACACTCTGTTAAAATTAAATTTTACAAAATTGCATCCTAATGATCATATAAGATTACAAACAGAAAAATCTTTAGTAAGTAATCCAAAATTTAATAACGAAGAAATTAGTTTTAATGCTATATTTCCAATCGTAAACGATAAAGTATTAGGATTATGCAAAGCATCAAAAGAGAATTGTGAAAATTTAGTCAAAAATGCCGAAAAATACTTGTTAAAAGGATTAGCTGAAAAATATGAAATAACCCCGCAGGAGCTTCTTAAAAAATTCAACGTTAACGACAACTATTGGATACAACTTGCAAATGAAATATAGAAGATAGCAAAAACTATTTTTACGGGTTTTTATAAATAATGTACAAAATTATGAGGTAACAAAATGCAGATTTGTGCAATCAAAGGTTATGACAATATAAAAAATAACAACAGTTTATCATTTAAAGAACTTAGAATGGCTGATATTCAAAGACAATTAGCAAGAAGAGAAATTGCTCCCAAAAATCCTGATGATATTTTATGGCATAAAATAGTAAAGGAAAAGTTTTTTCAGAATCGTAAGTTAACATTGGCAGAAAGTGTTAAAGCATATCTTGATAAATTTGTATATGATAAGAGAATAAACACGTATTATAAAGATTTTTTTACAAGAATGGGGCGAGTAAGAAGAGATGCTCCGTGGCATGATACATATACAAAAATAGTTTGGGTCTCTCCGGCACGACTTGCGGCAAGCTGTATGTTTGACAAAGATTATACGGATAATCCCGAATACCTGCGTAAAAATTTATGTGACCTTGCTGCAAATCCTAACGTAGATGTGAGTGAATATTGCTTAGACGAAAGTGGTACTTTTACTTCAGAAATTGCTTGCAAGTTATTGAAAGATTATCAAGAACGCAAATACAGCGGACGACCGTTAGATGATTCAAAGCTGAGTATAGCAAACGATTTTATCAAAACTGCTGTTCAAAAGGAAGACTACAACTCAGCATCAAGAGACTTGTATAAGATTTTGGAAAATAATAAAGAATTTTCCGAAGGAATGTATGACATAATTAATATGTTAATGGAACATAAAAGTTTTGATCCAAATTATATTGACAATTATTATGACTCTCGTTTCGATAAATTGCAGCGATACGAAGGTTTATTTGTGCCAACACCTGCTTTAGCATATCGAATAGTCAATTATGAAGCTGATATGAAAGAAAAGATGAAAAATAATATTCCTGATAATGCTCATTTCTTTGAAAAATTATGCTCCCATCCCGATTTCGATTTGTCTAAAGCAACCGAAAAAATGGGATTAGATTTAAAAAATACTGATGACATGTATAATAACTTCAGTAATTGGGAAAAATGCAGAAAATAAGGAGGGAAAATTATGCAAGTCAACAAAATTGACAACCAAATATTTCAAAGTCATCAAATTACTTCAAAAGAAATGAGAATCTTACAAACAGCATTAAAAAATAATAAAGTATTTTTGTATGACGTTGATACAACACACGGGTTTATGGACCAACTAATATTAAAGCGCAATGATGGTATAACAGACGGATTCCCTGTTATAGGTGCTGATAAAATTATTCCCGCATTATTAAAAATTAAGGAAATTTTTCTAAATAAACTGCCAAAGTTGGAAACTGTTGATGCACACAAATTTTCCGACCCTGAAATAAAATTCTTCAAATTTGTTTCCGATATCCACAGCGAAAAAGGAACTTTAGGAGCGGAAAAAATACCTGAAACAGTTTTTGAAACTCCAAAATATCTTATTGAAGTAGAGCCTGAAAAAGATGATGTACCGACTGTTTTTGAGATTCAAAACGCAATTGCGAATAAAGAAATTATACGTGTTGAAAAAAATGAAATTGATGTTTTGAAATATGGCAATGGAAATACAGGAAAAGTTGAAGAAAACAAAAAGGGAATACAATTGTTTGAAAACCTAAAGAGAGCAGGAGCAGAAATTGCACTTGTTTATGGTGTTGCAGAGGAATATTGTGTTAAAGCCGCTGTCGCTGCATGCAAACGTTTCGGGATTATCCCAATTGTAATTGAAGATGCAGTTAAAGATGCAGGAGAACAAGCATTGAAAAATAGTAATGACTTGGTTTATAATGATGTAGCGACTATCACTACAAATATTATAGAAAAACAATTAGCAACATAAAAGGAATATGTACGTTCAAGGAATACAAACAACTAACAATATTAATTTGTATTATCGCAAGAATACAAGCAGTATAACATTTTGCCAAACAAGTTGCCAGGTGACAAAACCACAATATATTGAACTGGTTAATAAATACCTCAAGGCTTTTTCTGTAGAAGCAGAACATTACAAAAAAGAAGGAAATTCGATACTCCAACCATCTGTGATACCTTTAGCGATTTTACAAAATATTGCACAAAACGAAATAGGTAAAATGCAAAAATTCCCAGCCGAACATAAACTTCTTATTGTAACAGGAAGAATTGGCGGAGGAAAAACAACTTTTGTTCGACAAAATAATTTGGAAGAATTATTTTATGCACCTGATGCTGATGAAATAAAACCTCAATTACCGCAATACAATGAACGTGGTGCAGGTTATGTTCATGATGCCAGCTGGACAATAAATATAACTAACTTGAACGAAGCTTTAAAAAGGGGTATTAATACAATAGTCCAAACCGCAACGACAATTGATAATCTTGATAATATTATAGATGAAGCCAGAGATCATAAATATAATGACATCGTACTTATACATATTGACACGGATGAAGATATTGCAATTAAAAGAGCGTTAGAAAGGGGGAAAACAACGGGAAGGACAGTTGACCCTAATGTTATAAAAGAACGCACTTATATTGATAAAATTGTTCAAGCATTCGAAAATCCGAATCGAGGACTTAGTCAGATTTTTGTTTATAATAATAATGGTAACTCGCCGGTTCAAGTAAAAAATATTAATCTTAATTCCTGGCCGCAAATACTTACATATGTTACGGAATCTGATGATTAATTCCCATAGAGATTTTTTCTGAATGATTTAATTTTTTCTATTTCTTCAGAATAGTTATTATTCAATAATTTATTCAAATTCTCAGTCAGAGAATCGAGTGCGGTTTCAATATTCTCTTTGTTCATGTTGACCATATCAGCGGCCATTTGTGTATTTGAAAGTGCAAGTCTCGTTGTATCTCTGAATCCTGATGCAGCCAAAGTTTGTGCTAATTTATTATTTTTAATATTCTCACAAAGAGCTTGAGCAATAACCATAGGCATATGAGAAATAAGTGCAACCGCAATGTCGTGTTCTTCCGGAGTTGTAATAACAACCTCTGCTCCCATCTCTTCAATTACAGCTTCAAGTTTTTCCTGCTTGTCGCTAATTTCCCCGTTAATTGGTGTAATTACCCATTTCGCACCTTTAAAGAGTCCAGGAAAAGAGCTTTCCCATCCGCTATTTTCTGTTCCTGCCATTGGGTGTGACGGAATAAAACAATATTTATAAGTTTTCTTTGAAACAAACCCCTTTATGCTGCATACGTCAGTAACTATGGTGTTTTCAGTAACATATTTTTCCAATTTATCCAGCACAGATAATGTTACAGACATAGGGGTGCAAACAAAAACAATGTCGCAATCTGATAATGTTTTGTAATCATCAGATATATTTATTTCTTTAACACTCCTCGAGACTCCGACAAGCTCATATGTACCAAGCTCTTTCAGTTTCTTAAAAATAGAACCGCCTATAAGTCCTAAACCGATTACTCCTATTTTCATATCAAATCCTTATGATTAAATTTCTTTTTCCCTTCAACATAATCTTTCACAATATCTCCGTTTCCTTGGAGAGTGTATTTATATATTGTTAAACCTTCTAATCCTACAGGGCCTCTTGCATGAGTTTTGTTGGTTGAAATTCCAACTTCTGCTCCAAACCCGTATCTAAATCCGTCAGCAAATCTTGTGGAAACATTATGATATACTCCTGCTGAATCAACAGTATTCATAAATATTTCCGCATTCTCTCGGGATTCTGTAATTATAGAATCTGTATGACCTGATGAGAATTCATTTATATGTTCTATAGCTTCTTCAAGTGATTTAACCGTTTTAACAGCAAGAATTTTATCCGAGTATTCTTTATGCCAGCTTTCCGGAGTATATGTCAGTTCAATTTCAGCTTTTTTTAGTTCATTAAGCAACTCATCTTTTTGCGCAAATTTTTCGTGAATAAGCAATGTTTCAACAGAATTACAAGCACTTGGGTATTGAGTTTTAGCATCAATTATTATATTTTTTGCCTTATTATAATCTGCGGATTCGTCAACAAATATATGGCAAATTCCGTCGGCATGTCCTAATACCGGTATTTTTGTATTTTCTTTAACAAATTGTACAAGTTTATTTCCGCCTCTGGGAATAATTAAGTCAATATACTTGTCCTGCTTAAGCATTTCTGCAACGTCATCCCTTGTATAAATTTGGGTTAAAACATTTTTAGGAAAACTCCCAATAGAGTCTAAAGATTTTTGAATAATATCCATAATCGCAATATTCGTATTTTTAGATTCTTTACCGCCTTTTAAAATTACGGCATTTGAAGATTTAATGGCAAGCGCAGAGATTTGTGAAATAACATCAGGTCTCGCCTCAAAAATGACCCCCAGGACTCCTATTGGACAGGATTTCTTAGTAAGGATTAAACCTGTATCGAGACTCCTTTGGAGCAAAATTTTTCCAATCGGGTCATCAAGTTCATATATATCAATAATTCCTTGAATCATATCTCGCATTTTGTTTTCATCAAGCTTAAGTCTATTATAAACGGATTGAGTTAATTCTCCGCTTTTTAATGCTTCTTTTGCTTTTTCAAGGTCAAGTTTGTTGGCTTCAAAAATTTTATCTTTGTTTAAATCTAAATCCTGTGCAATTTGAAGGAGTGCTTTATTTTTTATATCTGTTGAAAGGTTTAAAAGCTCTTTTGATGCTTTTTTAGACTTTTTTGCCGACTCTTTAAAATTAGACTCTGCCATTTTTATATTCCTCAACCCTTATCTGATATTCTAATCTTCTTAGATTAATCATAGTTGAGAATTTCTTTTTAAACAAGTATTCGCGCATAGATTTTTGAGGTAATTCTTCAGTCATTTTTGGTTGACGTACAACAAATCCGGATAAATCCATAAACGGTACGGAATTTCTGTAATCTATATAAGGGTCGCGCCCCTTAAATTCTCTCATTAAAGCTCTCCTTGAAACGATTTGTGTAATAAGAATTTTATAAAAAATAATATGTTGATTCAATATAAAGTAAAGAAATTTTACATTTTGTATTCATTCTTTTAAAATGATTTTATGCTTAAGTTTTTGGAATCTTTGTTAGACTTAATTTACCGCAAAAAGTGTTATTTTTGTGGAAGTTCTAAACATTCGGTTAAAATGTGCCAAAATTGTTTTGATAAACTTGAATATTCAAGTTTTGTACCAAACAGAATAATTGACGGAGTTAATATTTATTGTGCGGGAACATATACTAAAGAACTTCAAAAAATGATAAGAGGGTTGAAATATCACAGACAAAAAGAGCTTGCATACTATCAGGCAAAATTTATGTATGATTATTTTTGTAATATATCATTTCTCAAAAATAAAAAATTTGTTTTAATTCCTGTTCCTTTGCACTTAAATCGTATTAAAAAAAGAAAATATAATCATATGGAACTGGTTTGCGAGGAGTTTGGGAAATTGGGAGATTTTGAAAGTAATTTTAATTTAATAAAACGAGTAAAAGACACAAAGCCGCAATATAATCTGAATAGAAAAGAACGTATGTGCAATCTTTATCAGGCATTTGAAGTCGACGAAACACAAATATGTCCTGATACAGCACTTCTTATAATGGATGATATTTGCACAACAGGTTCGACTTTTGAAGAAATGATAACAACCCTGAAAAATGCAGGAATAAATGACATTACATGTTTTGCTACGGCAACTCCTCTGTAGCTATACCCATGTTGGTTTGACTGGCATAAAGACTCTTATATGTGTAGCTTGCTTTTTAAGTGCCAGTGATTGCCGGCCTCCGCCTTCATCCTTGCCTTCTTTTGCTTCTGGGGGAGTGGCTTTAACTCCCAAATGACCAGACGGATGATTAATCTTGTTAGGATCTTTTGCCTTTGGTGAAACTTTATATTGTGCATCATAGATAAAAATACAGCCAATGGGTAATGAGTTTAAATCCATAGTTGCAACAATATTATGAGGTATTTCTTTGAAATACGGATTATTTACAAATTCAGATGCATATTTGTATGCATGTCCTTGAGGTTTTATTCCATGTATTAATTTATTTTCTTTGTATATTTTTTCTCCATCTTTGATATTTTGTTCAGAATCTTGAACTTTTGTATACCAAGAGACTTTAACTTTATTCATGCCATTTCGGACAGATTCTGCGCAATATCCGCTGTGTCTGCTGCTAGTTGCTGCACTTAATAATTTATTACCTGTTTCTTCATCATATTCGTAGCCATCATTATTTAAATTTTCTAGCCACTCTGTATAAGTTGTACTACCACAACAATCTTTTTCTAACCATTTATAATCAAAAGTACCAGGATGCGTTGAGTCTTTCGCCCGATATGGATTAGGTTTGGCGGCGTAGTATACCTCACGCTCTTCTTCTGCGCTCATAATGCCTTTAATATAATCTTCTACCGTACGATATAAATTGATGATGACAGATTTACTCATATTAAATACATTGTCATTTATTTTTTCTATAGCACCTTCCAGTTCTTCATTTGTGAGATTTTCGTCATCGTCAATATCAATTTTATTTTCAAGTTCTTTCCAGTCATCAAAACTCAATATGCCATCATTGTTTGACAAGATATTAAATATGGAGATTGCCGATTTTTTTTGAGTGTCTGTTAATAAAAGTCCTGAAAACAAAGCCTCAAATGTAGATTTTGTTATTCCGATAAAACCATTTACATTCCCCGCCGATGACATATTTACCCCTTAGTTTTTACAACATGTATTACGGCAAAATTTCTAAAAACTTTAATTATAATTTGGTTTTTAGTGTGGGCGTATTGTCTAAAAGTTTGTTATTACAATAATTACAGATTTTGTAAATTTTTGTAAATTTTCTGAACGCAATTTATTCTAGGCTTAATTCCAAGTTCATACTATAATGTCTTTATGAGGAAGATTAGGGTAGTTTTAATATTATTTCTGTTTATGTTCTTTGCACAGCCGTGTTTTGCTATAAAAATAGGTTTGCAGACAGAAGTCAACCGCACGTATATTGGTGCATCTACAAAGGCTGAAATTATTGACTGTCATACTAACAAGCTCATTTACACAATGGACAAAATGAAAGGTTACGAGTTTAAACCTTACAAAAGCTATATTGCAATAAAAGTGGACGGAAAATTCTGCAAAATCAACAGTAACAAAATAGTTATTAAACCTGAACCAAATGGTTTTGTAAGTGTAAAACGAAAATGGTACAGAGGGCATTTTATGCTTGTAAATAACGGAGCAGGTTTAATTGTCATAAATGATGTTCCTATTGAAAAATATTTACAAGGGGTAGTGCCGTCTGAAATGCCGTCAAGCTGGGAACACGATGCACACAAAGCACAGGCAATTGCTGCAAGAAGTTATGCTCTGGCGAATCTTGGTAAACGGGGAAAATACGGATACGACCTGAAAGACACACCGGAAGACCAAGCCTATGGCGGAGCAAGTGCAGAAACTGTTAATACGAACAATGCCGTTTCCGAAACTGAAGGGATTGTTTTAATTTATGACGGGAAAATTATACCTGCGTTTTATTCTGCATCTGCAGGCGGAAGAACCCGTTCTTCCGGACAGGTTTGGACAAAAGAATTGGCTTGGCTCAGGTCAGTGCCTTCTTTTGATGACGGTATAAAAAAGAACGGACATGGTGTAGGAATGAGCCAATATGGGGCAAATAATTTGGCGAAGAAAGGTTATAATGCCTATCAGATTTTAAAATATTTTTATGTAAATACAAAATTTGCGAAAATAAACTCCGAGTATTATAAATAAGGATTAAAAATGAAAACAGCTCAAGTAAATGGTGAAGAAATAGTTATCAAAGAAGTTGAAGATATAAAACTAAATAACAGAAAAGGCGCAATTGTAAAAGTTTTAGGCTGCGGACTTTGCGGTTCGGATATTGTTAAATTCAAGCATAAAATTGCCAAAGACGGTACGGTTTTGGGGCACGAAATTGTCGGAATTATTGAAGAAATTAATTCTGATACAAAGTTCGATAAAGGTGATAGGATAGTTTCTTCACATCATATTCCGTGTTTTGAATGTACCTATTGCAAACACGGGAATTATTCCATGTGCAAACATTTTAAGGAAACCAATATTATCCCCGGAGGTTTTAGCGAAAAAATTTACTTGTCTGAAGAACATCTTAAAAATGTTGCTCATAAAGTTCCTGTTGGATTCTCTGATGAAGAAATTTCATTTTATGAGCCTTTGGGATGTTGTATAAGGGCAATAAAAAGGTGTAATTTAACAAGAGGTGACAAAATTCTTGTTGTAGGCTTGGGTTCAATTGGTTTAATTATGGCTGAGGGATTAAAAGCCCATGGATACAAGGTTTATGGGTGCGATTTGATTGAGGAAAGAATAAAACTTGCATCTTCAAGAGGAATTGAATCTTTTAATTCAAGAGATTTGGAATGTTTTGATAAAATCATTAAGGGAAAAACAGAAAATTACGGAGTGGATGCTGTTTTTATGACATCCGGTGCAGACAAAGCTATTGATGTTGCATTAAAGGCAGTAAAACAGGGCGGGAAAATACTTGTATTTTCGAGCACTCCTCTGAGTAACGGTTATCCGAATAACGAAATTTATTACAAGGAATTAACTGTTCTCGGCAGTTATTCGCCGTCACCTCGTGATTTAAAAGACTCTTTTGATTTGATTACGTCAGGCAGGGTAAATGTCAAAAATCTGACCACCGTTTACTCCTTGGAAAATATTCAGCAGGCTTTCGACGATACGATTGCTAACAAGATTTTTAAGGCATATATTAAATTTGGATAGTGATATCGAGGTAAAGATATAAATTAATCAAAATCTTCTTCAAGTAAAAAACTTTCGTATGCCAGTTTATATTTACTTATTTCGGAAGTGATTTCATTGCTGAGTGAAGCGATATTGATATAACAATCTTTGATTTGTTCGACATATTTTTGCTCCTCTTCATTCAATTGTATTATGTTTGTATCAGACATAATGTAATTGATAAAATCGTACGATGCCATGCAACGACTGTGCGCCTGAGCGAAATACACCAAATTTCTGTCAAATTCGTGTTCAATATATCTTGCAAGTCTAAGCATATTTACCTCCACGTACATACATAATATGGTTATTTGTAATATTAGAAATAAATTTAATGAAAAAGTATTATATTGTCAAGTATAATGTAAGGTTAAATGTAATATGACGTATGATAGAAAATTGATGAGAAATGGTAATGGTTGGGCATTAAGTCTTAATGCTACAGTTTTAAAATTTCTTGATATAGATCCAAAAGTTAATATGGTTCGTTATACAATGGAAAATGATACATTGAAAATTACAAAAAGCGATAAAAAAGTATCTGAAAATAAATAGTTACAGTTTTTGTGATGTAACTACTACACCAAAATAAATATATTTACCCCCCTTTTAGCATAACCATCAGAACCGAAATATCAGCCGGTTTCACTCCTCCGATTCGTGAAGCCTGTGCAAGATTTTGCGGGCGTATTTTTTCAAGCAAATCACGGGTTTCGTTTGAAATATGTTTAATCTGTTTGTAATCAATATTTGCAGGGATTTTGTATTTTTCAAGCTTTTCGGCTGTTTCTACCTGTTGTTCTTGTCTTTGTAGATAACCGTCATATTTTATTAAAACTTCGACTTCCTCCTTTATATCGTCAGTTAGTCCGAGTGCTTTGGTTTCGGAATCTATTTCTTCAAATATGTTGTAATTAATATTCGGACGTTTGAGCAAATCTGCCATTCTGATACCGCAATCGATATGTTCGCCATATTTTGCCAGAATCTCATTCACCTCATCAGTCGCAGGGATTTTTGCTCCTTTCAGACGTACAATTTCAGACTGAATGCGCTCTTGTTTTTCTCTAAATCTTGCATATTGGGTATCATCAACCAAACCTATATCATGTCCGAGCTCTGTAAGTCTTGAATCTGCGTTATCCTGTCTTAACAAAAGTCTGTATTCTGAGCGTGAAGTTAACATTCTGTATGGTTCCTGAATATCTTTTGTGACCAAATCGTCAATCAATGTACCGATGTATGATGAACTCCTTGAAAGTTCAATCATTTCAGAATGGTTTAGGTATCTCACTGCGTTTATTCCAGCTATTAAACCTTGTCCGGCTGCTTCTTCATATCCGCTCGTACCGTTAATCTGCCCTGCAAAGAACAAACCCTCAATATCTTTGGACATCAAAGAATGTTTTGTCTGGACAGCGGGAACATAATCGTATTCGACGGCATAAGCGGGTTTAATTATGTGAGCTTTTTCCAGTCCTGGAAGTGAGCGTATCATCTCAACTTGAACGCATGCGGGTAAACTCGTTGAAAATCCTTGAATATAGACTTCATATGTGTTCAAACCTTCGGGTTCAATAAAAATGTGGTGAGATGGGTTTGAGGCAAAACGTACAATTTTATCCTCAATTGAAGGACAGTAACGAGGTCCGACCCCTTGAATCAAACCTTGGTACATTGGGGATTTATCAAGGTTTGCTCTTATAATTTTATGAGTATCTTCGTTTGTACGTGTCAGATAACATGGATATTGTGGTCTTATTGGGCGATTCGGCTTGAATGAATAAAAACTCAATTTTTCATCCCCCGGCTGAACTGTCATTTTTGAATAATCAATAGTACGTTTATCAACCCTTGCCGGAGTACCTGTTTTAAGTTTTTTTGTTTTAATTCCGTTATCTCTGAGCCATTGTGAAAGCCCATAAGCTCCACGCTCTCCCAATCTTCCGCCATCATAGCTGTTTAAGCCAATCCACAATTTACCTTCTAAAGAAGTTCCCGTTGTTAAAATAACGGCATTGCATGAATATTCGATTCCGTATTCATCAACTGCGCCTGTAATTTTCCCGTCTTTGGTTTTAAGTCCGGTTATACAACACTGTTTCAGCCAAATATTCGGAGTATTTTCAAGAATATTTCGCATGTATTTTGTATATTCTTTTTTATCGGATTGCGCCCTTAATGCCCTGACAGCCGGTCCTTTTGAAAGATTGAGTGTTTTCATCTGAAGATAAGTAGCATCTGCGACTTCGCCCATAATTCCGCCAAGAGCATCAATTTCACGAACAAGAGTGGATTTTGCCGGACCTCCGATTGCAGGATTACAGGGTTGAAGCGCAATATTATCAAGATTAAGTGTACATAAAAGTACGTTGCACCCCAATTTGGCAGCTGAAAGAGCTGCTTCACAGCCTGCGTGTCCCGCACCTACAACAATTACATCAAATTTGTTATTAAGATAATCCATAGGATTATTATACAACGGTAAAAAGTGAATGGTGAATAGGGTTTTTACCAAAGACAAGCTTTAATTGCTTCTATCATAGATTCGGGGTTAGCAATATTCTTTCCTGCAATATCAAATGCTGTTCCGTGGCTGGGTGAAGTTCTTATTATATCAAGTCCTATAGTCATATTTACTGTTTTTTCAGAAGCAATAGATTTAATAGGAATTAATCCTTGGTCATGATAACAAGCTATATAACAATTATAAGGTATTTTTTCGTCTTTCAAATAGTTTTGTACCGCCTTAATAAATAAATTATCAGCGCTCATCGGGTTTGTTATGTTAATCCCGTCGGCTCTTAATTTTTCGACAGCAGGAATCATAATTGTATTTTCTTCATTTCCCAGTATCCCGTTTTCTCCGGCATGTGGATTTAATGCGCATAAAGCGAATGAAGGTTTATTTATATTCAATTTCGTTTTGAAGTGATTTTGTAATCTTTGAATTTTATCAATTAGGTAATTTTCTGTAATGGTTGAACTAACTTCATTTAACGGTAAATGACGGGTTAAAAGCAAAACTCTGAAATCTTTAGATACAAATAGCATTTCCGCTTTTTGTCCGTCGTGAGCAAGAAAATGTTCCAAAACTTCAGTTTGTCCGTTATAATTATGCCCTGCAAGATGCATTGCTTCTTTTGAAGTCGGAGCTGTTACTATAAATTGCGGGCGAATTTCACATGCTTTTTTCAATGCACGAAATGAAAAATCTCCGGCTTCTTTTGTAATTTTGCCGGGGGTTATTTTGCTTTCATAAGGTATTTCAGTTACTTCATAAGGTAGATTTAATTTGCCGTATGTATTTAAAATTTTTTGATTAGAAATAATTAAAATTTTACTTGGTGGTAAATTAAGTGAATTAAGCGCCTTAATGGTTATTTCTGTCCCAATGCCGTTCGGGTCGCCTGTTAAAATTGCAATTTTTTCCGAGTGATTATTTGTCATGAATCTTCTTTAGTATGCTTATCAAGATATTGTAGGATTTCAATTAAAGTATTGTTGTTCCCTAAATTACCTGATTTTGTTATTATCCAATTTTGATTTATGTCATAACAGAGGGGAATTGCCGGAATTACTTCATCTATAATTTGTAATTCGTTTGAATTCAATGCTTTACAGCATTTATAAGAAGTTTCTCCTCCAAGTGTTATCAACATAACTTTAATTCTTTCAACTATTTTTCTGGTTAATTCTGCCAGATAGTCAGTTATCATATATGCAAGTTTTTCTTTTGTCAGTTCTGCATTCAAAGAATCTTCCGAAAAGCCGTCGAAATTTGCGATTAAGCTTGAAGTATGGATACAAACAGTGACATTGCTGCGTAAATTTGCAACTATACGTTCAATCAATTCTTCTTTTGTGTTATCCAATATATCTTTTGTGTCAAGCGGAATAAAGTTAATATTTTCAATATCATCAGACTGTTCCAGTTTTTGTATTTGGTTAGCTGTAATTTGCGTAGCTGTACCGGAGATAATAAGCTTGGGTAATTTATCTACGCATACAGAAACATCTTCTTTTTCAATTCCGGCGAGCCAGTATTTAGAAAGAATTTGTGCAAGAGCTGCAGTCCCTGCGGGTAGAATTTTCTTTTCACACTTATTAACAGCAAGGGCTATTTGTTCGATGTCAGTTAGAGACGTTGCATCTGCTACAATTAATTGTTTACCTTCTTTAATAAGCTCATTTATCTTTACCAAAATCGGGCCTGCGCCGTTCATAACTGTTCTCAAGTCAATGGTTCCGACAATATCAGCAGAATTCTCTCCCAGCTGATTTTGCAGGAGCGTAGGAACGTGCGACTCTGTAATAGGTGAATGCGGATCTATGGCAATTTCGGTTTTGCCTATTGGAACCCCTTTTATCAAATGATACCCTCCGACGGTAATTCTTCCTTCTTGAGGAAATGCAGGTACAATCACGGCGGCATCATATTCCAGAATATTTAATATTGTGAGTGTTTCAAGTGCAATATGTCCTCTTAGGGTTGAGTCAATTTTTTTGTAGTAATAATCAAAAGAAAAATTTGTTGAAAGTGTTTCAATAGCATGTTCAACACGACCGACAGCCACATCAGGCGGAACATTCCTTGACTCGCTTGATAAAGCCCAAACCTCTGTTCCGGCTTTAATTTTTGGTGTATATTCACTATCAAGTAAAATTTTCGTGCTTGCACCACGCTTATGAAACTGCACAGCAGTATCATTTGCACCGGTTAAATCATCTGCAATAATACCAACTAAATCAGATAATATCATTATCCCTCGGCATCCCTTTTTGAACCAAGTAAACGGATGTTATTTGCGATTACTAAAAAGCGTTCTCTTTCTTCTCCGGATTGATCAGTCCATTTGCTTATTGAAATCCTCCCGTCAACAACAACTTGTCTGCCTTTTTTAACGTATTCTCCCGCAAATTCAGCCTGCTTATCCCAAACTTCTATATTAAACCAATCTGTGACCTCTTCCTTGGTTTTAGAATCCCAACGATTCACGGCGAGCGAAAAAGTTGTTTTAACTTTTCCTGATTCAAAATATTTTATTTCTGCATCTTGTCCGGCTCTGCCGATTACTGTAGCTGTATTCATTTACTTATCTCCGTCTTGCTTTGTTTTGCTGTTTTCTTTACTTGTTTGCATTGCCTTTTTATTTATATTTGCCGGATCAAAAGAGCTGTCAATATATTCTATGTTAGCTGTTTTCATTAATCCGTCCGTTAAATTTTTAAGAACTTTCATTTGTGCTTGAGTTTCCATATAGAACTTGATATCTCCTTTTGCTTTTGCATAAGGCGTTGTCCCTGGTTCTATCCTGTCTGTAACTTTTATTATGTGATATCCATACGGAGTAACAACGAGTTTGTCATATATTGTATTAGGTTTCATTGAAAAAGCTACATCAGAAAATTCTTTTACCATTGTTTTTCTTGGAAAGTATCCTAATTCTCCGCCTCTCTCTCCGCTGGCTTTGTCATCGGATTCCTTGCTTGCAATTTTTTCAAACGAATCAGGATTTGCCAATACTTCTTTTAATAATGTTTCAGCTTTGTTTTTTCTTTCTGCCTGTATAGCTTCTACTTTTTTATTCAGTTCATCAACTTCAATGTTTTTGTTCTTTTTCTTTATGTCTCTGATAATCGATAATGTATCTGAAGCAACAAGAATATGCGATGCACGAACTTGTTCTTCGTGTTTAAATTGTGCCGGATTTTCATTGTAATATTTCAAGGTTTCGGCATCTGAAATATTAATTTTTTCTATTGAATCTACTAATTTTTTCATTTTAATCTGCATTTTTAAATCTGCATTAAATTCATCATTAGTAACACCCCTGCTCTTAAGAAGTTTATTTAATTCTTCTTTTGAACCAACTTTATCAATTATTGATTTCATCTCATTTTTAATATCATCATCTGTTACTTTTATACCTCGTTTTTCAATTTCACTTTCAAGTAAAGCTTTTACTATCAACTCACTTGAAACTTTTTCTTTAAATATCAAATACATTAAGTTGTCATCTGATTTTACAAAATTTGAAGCTCCGCCAAAAGCCTTGAACATGGAATTATCAAGCTCTTTATCTATCGCTCTGTCAAATTCTGATTTCGTAATTATTATGTCATTAACTTTAATGATACCTTTACCGAAATGCATGAAAGAACAACCTGAAAGTAAAATTGCTGATAAAGCTGCAACTGTTAATATTTTTTTCATATATATACTCCTCTTTAAAAATTCAAAGCATTTGTGACAATGCTATATTAAAACAAATATGAAATTTTGCCAATGATAAATTAATATTTTGTAACCAATATAAATTAACTTTTATTAACTTATAATCTTTTTTATATTATAATTGTTGTCGAAAGAATATTAATTTAATGGAAGCGCCCGATTTTCGAGTAATCGGGAGAAAGAAGGAAAAATGACAGTACCGGAAACAAAAAGTTTTCAGTTAGAAATCGGCGGTAAAACCGTCACTGTAGAAACAGGAAAGTATGCACAGTCAACCAACGGAAGTGTTACTGTAAGATGCGGTGATACAATGTTATTCGTGCATTGTTGTGTAAGTAAAGAACCCAGAGTCGGTATAGACTTCTTCCCTTTACTTATTGATTATGAAGAAAGAATGTCTTCAATAGGTCGAATCCCCGGTGGGTATAATCGTTCTGAAGGTAAAGCAAGCGATAAGGCCATCCTTATCTCTCGTTTGATTGACAGACCGATAAGACCTTTATTCCCAAAAGGATACAGAAATGATATACAGATTGTAGCTCAATTATTCAGCTATGATCAGGAAAATCAGCCTGACACTTTGGCTATGTTAGGTGCATCTTGTGCCTTGATGCTTTCAGGTGCTCCGTTTGAAGGCCCTATTGGTGCAGTTCGTGTTTCAAAAGACGAAAGCGGCAACATGATTGCAAATCCAACACATAGACAAGCTGATGCTTCAGATTTGGACATAGTTGTAGCGGGTACACACGACTCTGTTATCATGGTTGAAGCGGGCTGTAAATTTGTAACAGAAGACGATATTATGAATGCTGTTGAATTTGCACAAGTTGAAATCAGGAAACAGTGCGATGCTCAATTGGAATTTGCTAAAGCATGTGGTGTTGTAAAAGAAGAATTTGTCAACCCTTATGACACATCAGAATTAGCTAAAATCATTGAAGAAACTGCTCACGATATGATTTTTGATGCTTATCACAATTTTGACAGAGAATACAGGCAAAACAAATTGGAAGAGGCTAAAAATCTTGTAAAAGAAAAAATTGAAGCTCTTCCGGACGATCACTATATTAAACAAATTATTGAAGAAACAGGCATTGACTTTGTTGCAGAAGAATTCAAAAACGCAGAAAAACATATTATGCGTGCAATGATTCTTGATGAAGGTGTTCGTGCTGACGGAAGAAAACCAACTGAAGTTCGTCCTATCTGGTGCGAAGTCGGTGTTATTCCTCGTGCTCATGGTTCAGCAGTATTTACAAGGGGCCAAACTCAAATTCTTTCCGTTGCAACCCTTGCAGGTCCTGCGATGGCTCAAGAACTTGACGGTGTTGATCCAGAAGTTAAAAAATCATATATGCATAAATATATATTCCCCGGATTTTCAGTCGGTGAAGTAAAACCCCTGAGAGGACCGGGAAGACGTGAAGTCGGTCACGGAAATTTGGCAGAAAGAGCTAATGTTCCGGCATTACCAAGTCAGGAAGAATTCGGATATACAATCAGAGTAACTTCAGATGTACTTGAATCAAATGGTTCAACATCAATGGGTTCAACTTGCGGTTCTTCAATGGCACTTATGAACGCTGGTGTTCCTGTTAAATGTATGATTGGTGGCGTTGCTATGGGTATGATTACAGAACCCGGCAGGGAGCCCGTCGTATTGACCGATATACAAGGCATTGAAGACTTCCTCGGAGATATGGACTTTAAGGTAACCGGTAATGATGACGGTATTACGGCACTTCAAATGGATATGAAAGCTAAAGGTATTGCTAATGATACTTTAAGAAGAGCTCTTGCACAGGCAAAAGAAGGCAGACTCCATATCTTAGGTGAAATGAGAAAGGTTATTACAAAACCTGCAGATCACCTATCACCGTTTGCCCCATCAATTTCTACAATGACAATACCGATAGATGATATCGGAACAGTTATCGGACCTGGCGGTAAACAAATCAGAGCAATTATAGAAGCGTCAGGTGCTGAAATTGATATTCAGGATAACGGTGTTGTTACAATTACATCTAATGACCAAGAAGGCGCAGCTATTGCCAAGAAGATGATAAATGATTTGACATTCAAGCCGGAAGTAGGAATGGTTATTAAAGGTAAAGTTGTAAGGATAATACCTATTGGCGCATTCGTGGAACTTGGCGGCGGTAAAGACGGTATGGTTCATATTTCCCAAATTTGTCAGGAAAGAATCGAAACAATTGAACCGCATGTTAATATCGGTGACGAAGTTATTGTTAAGGTTATTAAAATTGATGATAAGGGAAGAATTAACCTTACCATAAAAGGTGTAACCGAAGAAGAAAAAGCAACGGTTATGTAGAATATAGTTTTAATGGGGCGGCTGATTTCATCAGCCGCCCCATTTTTTTGTGAAAACCAGGCTTTTAAAAATGTTAAGAATTGTAAATAAAAATTTAACATCTGAAATCAGAAACTTTTTAAATACTTTATATATATAAGAGTAAACATTAATTAAGGATTTAGATATGCTGACATTTACAAATTCTGAAGACAAACAAAGTCAATGTTTCCACTTATTAGGTACTGCGAAACCTGCCAAAAGTTCAATTCATTTGATATCTGACAATACATCATTAATTTCGAATAATACTTCTTTAATATCTGCTTGCGGATTGTTATCTGATGGCGGTGAAGATAGTTGCAGTTTTTATTCAGGACCTTCTGATGCGACAATCTTATCATTTGGAGAGCAAGCAGAATCCTGCGGTTCAATAGCTTACGCCTCATCAGGCAGTGAATCTTGCGGTTCTGTTGCATATTCAGGAGGCGGCATGGTATCAGTCAGCTCATCGAGTGGAGGATGCTCAGGCGGTGGATGCAGTTACAGCTGTTAAATTGGTTAAAATTTTAATAAAAAAAGCGGACTTAAAAAAGCCCGCCTTTTTGTTATTAATCTGATTATACAAGTGCTTTTGATTTTTCCAAACAATTGATGAGAGTTGATGCAACTGTTTTTTGTTCATCCAAAGTAAGCTCAGGGAACATTGGTAGAGAGATAACCATTTCGGTATTTTTTTCCGTAATAGGCAAGTCGCCCATTTTATAGCCCAAATGAGCATGAACTTTTTGCATATGTAAAGGAATAGGATAATAAAGCATTGCACCGATTCCGGATTCCTGAAGCATTTTGTGTATTTCATCTCTGTTTGGAATTTTAACCGTGTATTGATGGTATACGCAATAAGTATTATCAAGCTCTTTAGGAGTTTGAATATCTGAATATCCGGCAAATAATTCATTATAAGTTGCAGCATGACTTCTTCTTGCCTTGTTCCATTCGTCAATGTAATTAAGTTTAATTCTTAAAATTGCTGCCTGAATTTCGTCTAAACGTGAATTTACACCGATTTCATCATGGTGATATCTGATAGCACCACCGTGGTTTCTTAGAGCAACAATTCTGTTTTTGAGGTTTTCGCTGTTAACGGTAATCAAACCACCATCGCCCATTCCTCCGAGGTTTTTGGTCGGGTAGAAACTATAGCATCCTATATCGCCGAATGTACCTACTTTTTGTCCTTTGTATTCAGCACCGATTGCTTGACAGCAATCTTCGATTACGTATAAGTTATGGCGTTTAGCAATATCCATAATCTTATCCATTTCGCATGGCTGACCATAAAGGTGAACCGGCATTATAGCTTTTGTGCGAGGTGTAATAAGTGCCTCAATCTTATTTGCATCAATATTAAATGTATCTGGGTTAATATCGCAGAAGACAGGTGTTGCGCCTACAATTTCAATTGATTCTGTTGTTGCAACGAATGTAAATGCGGTTGTAATAACTTCATCACCTGCGCCTATATCTAAGGCTCTTAGAGCAAGATGTAATGCATCAGTACCTGAGTTTAGGCCTACTGTGTAATTACACCCTATGTATTTAGCGAGTTCAGCTTCTAAAGCTTTGACGTTTGGTCCTAAAATATAAGAGCCTGAACGTAAAACTTCACATACGGCTTTTTCAATCTCAGAGCCTATGGCTGCATATTGTCTTTTCGAATCTAAAATAGGTATCATAATGTTCCCTCCTGTATTTCATACTAAACCCTAATTTTAGTTTAACATACAATTTCTGTGTCTTTACATATTCTTAACGTTTATTGGCATGGTTAAAAGTGAATATATCAAAATGCATATTTTGATGTATTAAACTTTTCTACCTCTCCTAAGGAGAGGATGTCCCGGAGGGACATGAGAGGGTTTTATTAAAAATTTATTTTATGTTCTTTCTTTTTCTTTTGATTGCAAAAAAGAAAAAGAAAGAACGGTAAAAATAATAATAAAATTTCTATTTTGCCTTCTTTTTTCCATAAAAAAAAGACCTTGAGTAAATTACCAAGGCCTGTCCGTTTAAATAAGAAGAGAGAGCTTTATATCTATATAAAAAACTTGAGAAAATATTTTTTGCTAGTTAGAAGTTGAATTGTAAAGAAATTGTTACAAATGGAGGATGTGGAAAAAGTCGAAAAATGACAATTTTTCGAACTTTTTCAAAGCCGACTCAAGGTGTGTGAGAGTCGGTATGTGTGCGGGATAGCACGCATACTGACTCGAAACCGTACCCCAGAATTCGCGGAAAAATTTTAATTTTTCCGCGAATTCAATGCTTTACAAAATCTTAATTATGCAAAAATACCTTTTATGCTAAAATTTATTTGTAAATAATCTGTTTATAAAAGGTAGAGGTAAATATGTGCGGAATTGTTGGGTATGTTGGGAGTAAATCGGCACTGGATATATTATTGGAAGGTTTAACAAATCTTGAGTACAGGGGGTATGATTCGGCAGGAATCGCTGTTAATGTGGAAGGAAAAGTTGAACTATACAAAGCCGAAGGCAAGTTGCAAAACCTTAAGAATATAACTACTGCTAAAAAAGAACACATTGAAAAATCAACAATTGGTATCGGACACATTCGCTGGGCAACGCATGGTGCGCCAAACACGGTAAATGCCCATCCTCATTCCTGCAATTGCGGAAGAGTTGCGGTTGTTCATAATGGTATTATTGAAAATTATAAAGAACTTCGTGTGAAGTTGGAAAAAGACGGCTGTGTATTCAAGTCTCAAACAGATACAGAAACAGTCGCTCACCTTGTAGCAAAGAAATATGCCCAAACTAAAGATTTAACAGAAGCGGTAAGGCTTGCAACAAAGGAAATTGAAGGTGCCTATGCACTTGCTGTTATTCATCAGGACGTTAAAAATACAATTGTTGCAACAAGAAGGAATGCACCCTTATTAGTTGGAATCGGAGAAAATGAGTATTATGTCGCATCTGATGTTCCGGCAATAATTAAATATACAAAAAATGCCATGTATCTTGATGATAACCAAATTGTTACCCTGACACCGAGTTCAATGAAATTGATTGATATTGACGGTAATTCTATTTCACAAAAGATTGAAACATTACCATGGGAGCCTGTTGCCCTAAGTAAAATGGGTTACAAGCATTTTATGCTTAAAGAAATACATGAGCAGCCGGACGTCGTAAGAAATGTCTTGAGTGGAAAATTAAGAGCAATTGATGAAAAAGTCATTTTAAACGAAGTTACTTTAAATAGAGAATCATTAAAAAATTTAAACAGAATCCAAATAGTTGCCTGCGGAACGTCATTGCATGCTGCAATGGTTGGTAAATACATTATAGAAGAATTGTGTGACATTCCTGTTGATGTTGAGCCTTCCAGCGAATATATTTACAGAAAAACTGTAGGGGATAAAAATACTCTTGTAATCGGTGTTTCACAATCTGGTGAAACTGCAGATACAATAACAGCCGTAAGGCAGGCAAAATCACGAGGCTCGCATATTCTTATTGTAACCAACCGTCCCGATTCTACAATGGCAAGAGAAGCTGACAGCTTAGTCCCTGTTAACGCCGGTATAGAAGTTTCTGTTGCAGCTACCAAGTCTTATATGGCACAAGTTATTTCTTTTTATCTTCTTGCGATTTATATTGCTGAAATAAAAGATTCGGCTTCAAAGTCCATTCTAGAAAAAATTAAGCGTGAACTTATTATACTCCCGCAAAAATTAGAAAAAGTTCTTTCACATAAAGATGATGTGCAAATTTGTGCGAGAAAATTTGCTAATTCAAAAGATTTTATATTTATTGCCAGAGGAATAAATTTCCCGACTGCATTAGAAGGGGCCTTAAAGCTCAAAGAAATCAGCTATATTAATGCAACCGGATATACAGCAGGTGAACTCAAACACGGTCCAATCGCTATGCTTGATGAATCGATGCCGGTTTTGGCAATTCTAATGAAAGGTAAAGTCTATGACAAGATACTTTCGAATGCCGAGGAAGCAAAAGCAAGAAATGCAAGAATGATTGCTCTTACAGATTCGGAAGATGTTAAACTTGATGATTTGTTCGAATCGATTATAAGGGTTCCTGAAGTAGATGAAACACTTTCACCGGCTTTAGCAATTGTTCCTTTGCAATTATTAGCATATTACATAGCGGAATTTTTAGGCAAAGACGTAGACCAACCGAGAAATCTGGCGAAATCGGTTACTGTTGAATAGGTTTATGATTGCACATTTTATTGATTTGTAAATTTTTGTAAACTGGAAAATATATTAATAACTTTATTTCTGTTGACTATATAATGTTAATACGTGCATATGGACAGAAAGGTTTTAATTAAAAGTGCTTCATTTTACTGAACGTGAAATAATGACAATTCGACTTTTGGCAGACGGAAAAACAAATGATGAAATCGCACAGAAACTATTTATTTCCGTGCATACAGTAAAAAAGAATATAGAAAACATTTTTGAAAAAACAAATTTGCATAATCGTGTTCAAATTGCTGTTTATGCGTACAAAAATGGTTTAATAGAATAAAATAAAAGACCTATATGATTGTAGGTCTTTTATTTTTTAAAATTTTTAAATCCTATTACACAGAAACAGTCTTTTTCTGTTGGCTCGCCCCGGGTATTGCCTGCCAATTCGCGGCCATAATTTTCTTGAATGATTTAAGTGCTGTGTCTTCAAGTTCCCCGAGTTCCTCAGCTTCCATAATCAATTCGCGCAAAGGAAGCAATGCTCTTTGGTCTCTCAACACACCTAACGCTGCGGCTGCTCCTGCTCTTACCAAATCGTTTTCGGAACGATTTTTCATAACTTCAATTAATGCCGGAACCGCTTTTGTGTCATTTAATTTTCCTAATGATGTTACTGCATAGATTCTTACATTAACCCATTCGTCATACAACATATTGATAATTTTATCAACACATTTCTTATTCCCGATTTCACCTAAAGCACGAGTTGCGTCACATCTTACATTAACTTTTTCATGATCGAGAGATTTTATTAATGCATCTGTTGCAACATCGCCAATTTCAATCAGTGCATCTGTTGCGGTAATGCATACTTGTGAATTTTCATCATTAAGTGCCTCAACCAACGGTTCAACAACGATTTTACCGCCCAAGCGACCTAATGCACGTGCTGCACGAACCCTAACGTCAACATTTCTGTCTTCACGCAATGATTCTATTAAGTGCTCGGTGGCCTTTGAATCACCTAATTCGCCAAGTGCTCTTGCGGCATATAAACGAACTGAACCGTTTTTATCATTCTTAAGTACATTAATTAACGGTTCTACTGCCTTAGAATCCCCGGATTCTCCCAGTACTCGTGCCGCATTATAGCGAACTTTTTCAGAACTGCTTGTCATTAAATCATTAATAAGTTCTTGAAAAGTCTTTTTGACTTGCTTCTTTTTGCTATTCACCGTAATTGTCATTCACAAACCTCCGTTAAAGTAAATATCTAAACTTCTACACAGTTATATTAAGTTATTGAGTGGGAAAAAATTGCCCCTTTTTTTTAATATGTGAAGAAATTGTTACAAAAGATTTTTAGCGTAAAAAATACACTTAATCATTTGCAATAGTCAGTATAACATATTTTATAAAATTTATACCCGCCACACCGGATATTTTTTTAAAATTTTAAAAATATTATTCTATAAAATAGACATATCCCTTTATCTAAAAGAAAAATACAGCTTTACAAAACTAAACATTTACTACTCACCAGGGATAGTAATAATAAATTCGCTACCCTTTCCAATTTTGGTTTTAACGTCAATTTTTCCATTATGTTTTTCAATTATTTTTTGTGCAATGGCAAGCCCCAAGCCGGTTCCAATACCGGAACTTTTTGTAGTATATCCCGCAAAAAATATTTTATCGGGTTCTTTTATTCCGCATCCTGTGTCTTTAATTTTTACAATCAGATTGTTGTTTATAAAATTCGTGTCAATAGTTAGTATACCCTTCCCGTTCATTGCCTGAACAGCATTTACAAGTATATTCATAAAAACTTGGTTAAGCATGTTGGGGTAACATTTTATAGGTGGAATCTCTGAATAATTTTTAATAATATTTATTCCGTTTTTTGTTTCATGACGTATTAAATCAAGGGTTAAATCAATCTCTTTGTTTATATTTGCTTCTTGCAATTCAGCTTCATCCAAACGTACAAACTTGCGAAGTGATACGACTAGCCCGTTAATTCTTGCGATAGCTTCTCTGTCTATATTAACAATTTCTGTTAATAATTCAGAATTTTTGTTGTGCATATTTTTGATAATTTTGGCTGCGATTTCATTATTAGACTTTATTGATGCAAGCGGTGTATTTATTTCATGTGCAACGCCGGCGATAAGTTGACCGAGTGATGCCATTTTCTCGGAATTTATAAGTTGTAATTGAGCCTCTTTTAATTCTTTTAGAGCATTTTTTAATTCTTTTACCATTCTTGCATCTTTTTCATACAGTTCTGCTTGGATGATGGCATTTCCGAGTTGAACAGCAACTCCATCCAAAACTTCGAGAGCATCATTCAATTTTGTTTTTTGTTTTGTTAAAAGAACAATTACTCCCATTTTGTTATTACGGTGGTAGATAGGTAAAATAACTCTTTGTACGAGTTCTTTAAAAGGTTTCGCTTCTGTATATTCTTTCATACATGATGAAACAAACACTTTTGCGTATGAAATATTTTTTTCTGTTTTTTCATCAAAAGTTATTTTCAAACCGATATCTTTCTTATTTAAAGATTTGTTAATAATATAAGCGTTCATATCGTTAGAATATATTGCATAATAAGCTTTAAAAGATGCAAACAATTCGGACAATTCTTTCAGTGCAGAACTTATTATTTTAGATGTATCCACATAACTCCTAATAATATTTGATATGTTGTTTAAAAGGAGTAATTTCATTGCTTGGGATTGCGCCTGTTTTTTAATTTTTACTAAATTTTCATTTTCATATTTCAAGTTTTCAATGCTTTTTTTAGAATTAATAAATTTTTCTGTTAAATTTTCGCATTCGATTTTTGACGTTACATCCGTAAATACAATTATGTTGTATTTTCCTTTTTTGGAAGCAGACATATCAAAATACAAGTATCTACTATTTGAGGTTTGATAATAAACATGAGCAGAAAAATCTTCAGGAGAATTAATTGCCTGAATAATCGGAGAAGTTACAGATACATCATTACTTTCAAGTGCGTATACTGTGCAATCCAATTTATGGGAAAAACTTTTTAATGTTGAAAAGTCAGAGAAGGTCCTTTTAAAAAGATTATTTTTAAAAACGACATCTTTTTTGTCATCAATTATGATGACAGCACTATTAAATTTATTAAAAATATCAAATTTCCCCATAGATACATTATAGTTATATAAACAAAATGAATCAACGAAGTTAATAAAAAATATTTAAACGGTAAAGCAATACAAATTGCTAATGTGATGCTTAATAATTCTTAAGTGCGATGTTATATTTATATATTTATTATAATAATATTGACACTTCCGGTGTTTGCATATGATTATGAATACATACTAAATGATGAATGTATTAATGCGTTGTATGCAAGTGCCAAAATATCGCTATATAACAAAAATATCTTTATTGACAGAGATGCTCGCGGTATAGTTCTAAGTTTTGGAATTAAAAACCCGTCGGAAGAAATAGAGAGGTTGAGTGAAAGGACAATAAATTACATATCAAAAATTCAAGTGTTTTTGGCAAAAATTAAAAATCCTGTTATAATAGAAGTACACATAGAAGATCCTTTTCCAAACAGACCCTACGGGTTAAAAAACTGGGAAGTTTCAACGGTTATAGCTAATAATGTTGAGAAAGAATTTCGAAGGTCGGATAAAAATATCAGGGACAGGTTACATTCTGTGGGGTATGGAGAATTTCTGCCAAAGAATACATCAAATAATGGTGGTAAGTTATTGAACAGAATTGATATAATTATACTGTGTAAAATAAGTGGAGAATAGTATGGCAAACGAAAATGAACCAGTAAAAACCAATGGTGGTGAAATAAATAAATATTTGATAATAAGCTTAGTATCGACAGTTCTTCTATGTGTCGTATTTGCCGGGGTTAATTATCTTGTTGTTGATAATTTGGTTTCATCAAAAATGGAAAAACTTAATCTTCCGCAGGAAGAACTTGATGAAGAGGATGCGGAGGGAGATGAAATCCAACGTGGTATAGTGGTTGATCTTGGTGACTTTATTCTTAATTTATGTGATGAGAGCCAGAAAAAATATTTAAAAGTCAATGTTGCTATAGAAGTTTCTCAAAAAGATACAGATTTTCCGAAGGAAGATCCAAATGCAAGTAAAGGCGGTCATGGTCATGGAGAAGCACCTGCGAAAGTGGATCCGATGGATGCTATCCAAGCTGAAATGAATCAATTTAAACCGGCAATAAGAGATGCCGTAATTACAAATCTTTCCAGCAAGACTTCTGCAGAATTATCCTCTGCAGCCGGAAAAGAGCTTGCAAAAGAACAAATCTCAAATGATATAAATTCAATTCTTGGCGGAGAAAGAGAAGTACTTAGGGTAAGTTTTGGACAGTTTATTATTCAATAGGGTTTAGCATGTCAGAAAATCAAGAACTTGTAAACAATTCTATAAATTCCGTTACCGGATCGGATGAGTCTGAACATAAGAGTTATAAACTCTACAATTTTAGACGTCCGGATAAATTTTCTAAGGATAATTTACGTGCGCTTAGAGATATTCACCGTGAATTTTCAAAGGCAATTTCGCTGATTTTGAGTGGTTATCTTCGTATGAGGGTAGAGATAGAAATTGTTTCTGTTGATCAGCTTACATATGAAGAATTTGTTCGTTCAATGCCTTCTCCAATAAGTGTTGGCGTTTTTGAATTTGAACCATTGTCAGGTCAAATCCTCCTCGGAATAAGTTTTGAAGTGCTTTCTTGTATTGTTAATCGTATGCTGGGAGGTATTGGTACCGTAGATGTACAATCACGAGAACTTACAGATATTGAGAAAGCTCTTGCTAAAAAAGTTATTAATATAATAATTCAATCTTTGGAAGATTCATGGAATACAATTATTCCTGTAACGGGAAAGTTTATAAGTCTTGATGATAATTATCAGTCAATCCAAGTCGCAACTGCAGGTGAAATTGTTGCGCTTTTGACGTTTGAAGTACAAATAGCCGGAAAACATTACGGGTTATTCAGCATTTGTTTCCCATATCCGGTTTTGGAAACCGTTCTTACACATTTGAGCACGCAGCATATATTCCAAACTAAAGGTTTAACGGCATCAAATGATGAACGTTTAAAAATGATTTCTAAACTCAACTCTTCAAATGTAGATTTGAGAGTTCAATTTGGTTCATGCAGTATAACCTTGGATGATTTTTTACAGCTTACTGAAGGCGATATCATAAAACTTGATAATAAGGTACAAGATGATTTAATAGTAAAAGTAAACGGGGAAAAGAAGTTTTTTGCAAGACCCGGTACGATAAAAGATACTATATGTGTTAAAATAACAGATATATATGATGAAATGCATGAATTACTGAGAAATTATTTCTAGAGAGGACTAAAATATGCCTGGAGATGATGATTTAAAAGATGAATTAAACAACGAAGAAACTTCTTCAGAAGAAGAAGTTAATTCTAAAACTGTTGAACCGGAAGAGAAACCTGAAGCCGATGAACATGAAGATTCTCCTGTAACGGTTCAGCCGGTTCAGTTCGCTTCGTTCGAGGATTTGGAACAAGTTCAAGGTCCGCAAAATCAAAATTTGAACATTCTTTTGGATATCAAGTTGCAGTTAACAGTTGAGTTGGGACGCACGGAACTTCCGATTAAAAAAGTTCTTGAGTTGACCAAAGGCTCAATTGTAACTTTACACAAAGCAGCCGGTGAACCTGTAGAGTTGTATGCGAACGGGAAGTTGATAGCTTATGGGGAAGTTGTTGTTATTGAAGATAACTTTGGATTGAGAATTACTCATATTACTGATCCGGCTCGAAGGCTTAATTCTATAGGAAACGGTACACAGCACGAATAACAATTTATTTTATAAGCGAAGGGCGAAACCGTAGGTTTCGCCCTTCGTTCTGCATTTTATTTTAGTAAATTGACTTTAAGCTATATTTAAAGTATTTTTAATTTATGACTTTTTTATAGTATCACAAGGTTTTTAGGAAGAGATTATGGATTTTACAACATTGACAATAGAAATATTAAAGGCACTTTCAATAGTCGGCGGTTATGGTATTGGTATTATTTTGCTGACAATCATAATAAGAGCAGCAATGTGGCCGTTGGGGGTATCTCAACAGCGTTCTATGAGAACAATGCAGCTTTTACAGCCTAAAATGAAGGCTATTCAGGAACGCTACAAAAGTGATCCTCAAAAGATGCAGCAAAAAATGATGGAGTTCTATAAAGAACATAAATTCAATCCGATGGCAGGATGTTTTCCTTTGCTTATTCAGATGCCGATATTTATACTTTTGTATTCAACCTTGATGAGCCCGCAATTTATACAAATGGCAGGAGATTCCCATTTTTTATTTATAAACAGACTCGATGCTACTCTTAAAACTTCTGCGGGGATTTCTCATGACGGAGTTTTGGGTGTTTCAAAATACGATACATTTATGACTGGCAAAACTGCAAAGGTTTATCTGAAAGGTATTGAGGAACCTCTTGAAGGGGTCAAGATAGAAAAACCTCAACGTGCGGTTGAAGTGCAGGGTGAGCTAAACCCTGGCGAAGAGATCGATTTTAAGATAAGCCTTGATAATTTGAGTTTAAAATTTAGCCAACTTGACCAAATTGAAAAGGCACAAATTGATATTATGGACGTTCAGACAAAAGAAACTGAGCTTATTGATTTTATAAGAAAAGACGGGATTTTAACGGCAACTGTTCCGACAAAAGAGGTAAAAACCTCATTCCATTACGATGTATTATTACTGATAATTCTTTTTGCGGTTACAATGGTGCTTTCACAAAAAGCCATGATGTCTATGAACAAGGCGGCAAATCAGGATCCTGCGCAAGCCGCAATGCAAAAGTCAATGAATACGTTCATGCCTATTATGTTAACATTTACTTTTGTCATTATTCCGATTCCGGCAGGTGTTCTTTTGTACTTGATTGCAAGCAACTGCTTCCAGGTTGTTCAAACTGTTATAATCAACAAACAGCTTGAGCTTGAGGATGCAAAAAAAGAAGAAAAAGTAAGCGATATCGATTTGGCCGATGCAAAACAAATTAAGGAAAAGGAATAGACAAAACTATAAACAATGAAAAAAGACGGTCATATAGCCGTCTTTTTTATGAACAATATTTAATTTTTAACCAAGCAATTCAGATAAAAGCTGTGCATCTTCTTGAGCCTTCACGTTGTTTGAAATTTTATTTCTCTTGATATAAACGCGCAAAGCTTCCCTGATTAATTCGCTTCTCGTTCTTTGTTCGCTTGTTGCAATACTGTCTACTCTGGTTAAAAAATCATTAGACATTGATATTAATACTCTTGCCATATGCCCTCCATATATCCTTGTATGTAAATATTATATCACCTAATTAGTTTATTTCAATAGTATATCTGGGGTATATTGGCTTGGCAGGCAAATTATGTTGTTATTGTAAAGAATTGTTAAAAAATGCGCAAATAAAAATTTTACTGATTTTACTATAATGTGTACAGTATAGTAAAAAGGAGCAAATATGTCACTAACCCCAGTATTTTTTACACCGACAGCAAAAGCAGCTTATCAAACACTACCAAAATTTCCGGTGGTAGAAAGAATGTATTCCAGATATGAAAGTCTTGCAAGGATGATGTCCCCGCAAAGAGGTGATGAGAATGTCAGGACAATGTTTGAAGCAGCATACGATGACGTACTTGAGATTGCATCAAAAGATAAAGAAGCAAAAGAATTATTTAACTCGGATATGCTTAAAAATTTATTAGATCAGATTAAACGTATCGTAGCGCTTAACTGTTATACAGCATTACATGCAATTAATCAGCTCGGTTGGACAGATTTTCAAGAAGCCGGAGAGAATGCTCTCAATGATTCTCGCTTATTAAATGTTCAGAAAGAAGGCGATGATGTCCTAAAATATGCCATGAATAGAGATTTTCACAGTGAAAAAGCTCAAAAAATACTGGATGAGGCAGCAAAATATGGCAAAGAACTTACTAAAGCTCAAGAAAAACAATATCTTGATGAAATAAAATTGTCTAATGAAAGCGAATTGGAACGTCGTTTGAGCCTGCGCAGGCTGGAAAACGGTAAAAGACATAATCTTGAGCGTGTAAAAGAGGCAGGGTTGGAAGCTGAATATGAATATGTTTACGGTATTCCAAAAGAACCTCCGAAATGGGAGAGTCAAAAAGTAAGTGTAAAGCCTGTAATACCCGCAACAGTATATGTAAATTTAAATAAGTTAACCAAGCTTGCAGGAACAAAGCCTGCTGCGAGGGCAATGAGAATTTATGAAAATAATCTGGTAAAAAATCCTTCAAATGCTGATGAGGCACTTGTAAGAGCCGTAGAAAGAGAATTTAGTGCGCTCTCCGTAGAACAGCGTCAATTGTTAGCAGCTAATTTAAAGTATAAAGTTGATCAAAAATTAGCCGGTAAATAAGATAAATTTAAACCGATTATTTTTTAATTCCGTTCAATATAGTCCAACTGCCAATCTTAGACAAATTAATCTCTTTAAGATTGGCTGTTGCATATTTAGTAAGATTATGTCGTATGCTTGAAAAAGTTATAAACATCTCGGGGAGTTTTTGTTCTTTTGCTTTTTCAATCATGTTTTGCGGAATAAAACTTACACTGTTTAAAAACACAATTGAAACACTTTCTCCTGATTTAATACCATTAAAAATTGCTGATGGATTTTCCATATAGTCAGAGCGGTTAATTTTGCTTATATGATTCATTTTGGAATCTGTTTTTAAATATCTGAAAAATCTGTCCGGCGCATAATATGTAAAAATGATATTATCAGGTTTTTGTCCGTTCAAAATGATTGTTGGGAGTTTATGCCCTTCATTTCTTGGCATTTTGGCGGGATATAACGGTAAAAAAACAGAAAATAAATTAATAAATACAAATAAACAAAGCAAAAATTTATGAATTATTTTTTCTTCACTCAATCCGCATGAAAATCCAAGAATAAATATAGGAAGAATTTCTATGGAATATTTTGTTATAAAAACGATTTTTCCTGTAATTGCTAATAATGCCATTATCAAAATAAGAATAAAAGAAATAATTATAAAATCTTTTGTTTTTTTGAATCCTAAAATTAATCCCAATAAACCGACCAAAGTTGGAATTGTTATTAAAGCAATGAATACAGGGTTAGAATTATAATAAAAAATTGAAGGTGCATTTACGTGATTTGTCAAAATCGGTGAAAAGAAATCACTGAACAAAAACAGTATGTTTGTATATGAAAATGTGCCCCACCACTGTGAAGACGGTAATTGTTTTAAAATATTTAATCCGATTAAAAATACCAATACTAAAACGATACTTGTAGAAAATATTATTTTTTTAGAAATCCATTTCTTTTTTATGATTAAGTATGCTGTTAATAAAAATGCGAAGATTATGCCTAGGACATGAGTAAAAATTAGAATTATGGTTGATAAGGAATAAAATATTATATTTTTTTTGTCAGGATTCTTAACAATTCGGATTGCAAATAAAAGCATTAACGCAGAAAAAAGAAAAGCAAGAGAATAAAAGCGAACTTCTTGCGAATAATAAACCAAAAAAGGTAGTATTGCAGTAATTGTGGCGGAAATCAAACCTGTTTTTTTTGAATATTCTTTACCCGCATAGTACATGACAAAAATGGCAATTATGGAAGGTACTACTGAGGTCAGCCTTAAAATAGTATCTCCAAAGAAGGAAAACGGTTTTAAATATAAATAATATAAAGGCATGTGGCATTGTTTAAAAATTTCATGCCAAAAACCTTGGTTAAAAGGGGTTGAAGCTATAAACCAGCTAACGTATTCGTCATTCCAAAGCCCTTCAGGCTTTATCAGATTAGTAAGTCTCAGCAAAAAACCAAGTAATATAACAAGAAAAATATACAAATTTACAACTCCTTAAAGATTATTGTACAATAAAACATGTAATGAAAAAAGGAAATAAATTGTGACAAAATTGGTTATTCAAATCCCTTGTTATAACGAAGAAGAGACAATACTTACTACATTAAATGCTATTCCGCAAAAGATAAATGGATTTGATGAAATAGAAATTCTTGTAATAAATGACGGCTCAACAGATAATTCTGCAAAAGTAGCAAGGGACTGGGGTGCAGCAGTAATAGATATAAAAACCAATAAAGGCTTGGCAAATGCATTTAAGACAGGGATAAAGGAAGCTCTTATCAGAGGGGCAGATGTAATTGTTAACACAGATGCAGATAACCAGTATTGTGCCGATGACATAGAAAAGATTACAAAACCAATTCTTGAAAAAGAGTCGGACATGGTGGTTGGAGCACGAGACATTATAAATATTAAGGATTTTTCTTTAACAAAAAAAATATTTCAAAAAATAGGATCTGCGGTTTTACGGCTTTTATCATCAACTGAGGTAGAAGATGCTCCGAGCGGATTCAGGGCATTTTCCAGAGAAGCGGCATTAAAAATAAATGTTTTTGATAATTACACTTATACAATGGAAACTCTTGTTCAGGCAGGAGCAAAAGGATTGAGGGTTAAATCGGTTCCAATCAGGACAAATCCTGAAACAAGGAAATCTAAGCTTGTAAAAAATATTTTTGGATATATTTTTAAATCCGGAAAAACAACAATCAGAATGTTTATTGTGTATAAACCTTTTAGATTTTTTATAACAATAGCTTTAATTTTGTTCTTAATCGGTTTGTTTCCTGTATGCAGATTTTTGTATTATTATTTGAACGGTTTTGGCAGAGGACATATTCAGTCGTTGATAGTTGCATCGATATTTTTAATTTCTGCGGTTCAAATAGGAATTATTGCTATAATTGGAGATTTGCTTTCAATAAACAGGAGACTGCTTGAGGATATTCAATTACGATTAAAAAAAGCTGAACTGGAACAGAAATAAACTATTGCAAAATTTTATTTAGCATATTATAGTTAACTAGTGACAATTGAATAAGGGAGCGTAGCTCAGTTTGGTTAGAGCGCATGCCTGTCACGCATGAGGTCGCGAGTTCGAGCCTCGTCGTTCCCGCCATTTACAATAAAAAGCAGACCGTTAGGTCTGTTTTTTTGTTTTTAATATTATCGGGTTAGCCCTATTTGCTAGTTTATGTTTCTTGCTGCCCTAGCAGCTGTTGCAAGTTTGGACAAATCTGCTTCCTTGTCAGTAAAACCATATAAATTAAAAGCATAAGTGTCACCGTTGAGCTCCTTATCAGAAAGTCCTGATGTATCTTGATTCATTATTTTATGAGCTATATTTCCATCCTTTTCAAATTTGTACCAACCTCCTACATCTTCTTCGAAACTACTTTTGGGCGATGCTACAACCAGTTCAGCCGATTGTTGTACAAGTAACATAAACTTGTCAAATCTTTTTTTATAATCACCTTTATCATCTTCAAATGGCTTAAAACGATTACTTATATCAGACTCTGAATGAAATTTGCCGGCTAAAAATGCCATCGCATCATTTACCAAACTTTTATTATATTCATAACCTATACCATATTCGTTGTTGTTTAAGTAATCTTTGATTTTCTTTGTTGTGTTTTCGAAATCTTCATAACTGCAATTTGGGTCTTCATATTGTCTTTTTAATTCTTCGGTCATTGCATTTATTTCATTTCTTCTATTTTGATTAACGTTTAATTTGCCCAATAGTTCTATTAATTTTATAAACGGAAATAAAGCAGCTGCAAGTAGTACGTTACGGGTTGTTCCTGCATTTTTGTTTACTGCATTAAATGCACTTTTTGTGCCGGTAAAAGAAATATTTTGATTTTCTTTGCGAATATATCTGGTATTTAAATTTGCCGTTTGGTAATTCGTATTCAGTATTGTATTCATTTTGACCTCTTTTACATTTTTAGCCACACACATATTCACTCTTAAAAAAACTGCTAAATTTTCAATTTTGCTTACATTTTCTCAAATATTACAAAAATGTTACAATTTATTATGCAACAAAGCCGAGTTTTTCAATCATAGAACAGATTTTAGTCACATTTGGAGTAAAAAAATCACCCCCTTGATTTTATGTAAACTATAGTTTACAATATAATTATGAAAGAAATACGATTTTATCAGCATACTAATAATAAAGTTCCTGTTGTTGAATGGTTAAAGAGTTTAGACAAGGGTATTCGTATTAGAATACAAGACCGATTGACCAGAATCGAACAAGATGATAACTTTGGTGATTTTAAGAAACTTGATAATGAAATATCAGAATTACGTTTCAGTTTCGGAAGCGGCTACAGAATTTATTATACAGAAGTTGATAATATTGTAGTTTTACTTTTAAACGCAGGTGATAAAAAGTTACAAAGTAACGATATATCAAAAGCAAAAGAATATTTAGAAATATGGAGGCAAAACAATGACAGAATATAAAAACTCAATACCTATGGATGAAGCATTTAACCAAGTCTTTAATAATGAAGAAGATTTGAAAGAATACTTAAGTTATGCATTTGAACAATATATAGAAGATGGTAATTTTAACATATTCTATCGTGCATTGGAGCTTGTAATAAAATCCCGTGATACAATGCAGGGTTTTGCAGGCAAAGTAGATTTAAGCAGAATGGGGTTATATAACATAATTCAGGGCAAAAAAGAGCCTAAAATAACAACTTTAGCAAAAATTTTGAAAGAATTGGGTTTAACTTTAAAAGTCGCTTAAAATATAAAGATATTGAATTACCAGGGTTAAGGGGTAAATAAACATAAGCTTGCAAGTGTTCGTAAAATTTCTTAAAAAGTTCGAACCTTGCACCGTCAACCCCGCCATTTACAATAAAAAGCAGATCTATTGGTCTGCTTTTTATTTGTTATAAATTGTTTCAGTAGTCTAAAGTCTACTTTATGTGCTGCTCTTTTCAAGGGTCTTTTTGCATTGACAATTTAAATAATTTCATAAAAATTATTTATGAACTGTTTTGTTTGAATCACCTGAAACCAAATAACCATCATCAATATATTTTTCTATTTCTTTTCTTATATCGGATTTACTAAAATCTTTATAAGAGTTGTCTGCATATTTAATTGTATATGATTCACTATCTGCGTTGTATGTGACTATTCCGACTCCGTCAATATTAAGACAACCGTTGAAACCGTTTTCTAAATTATTAAGGATTTCATATGCACCATCTTTATTTAATTGCTTTAACTCATTATTAGCTTGGGTTTCAAAATTATTAAATTGATCTGCATACCCAGCCGCTATTTGGTCAAAATGCTTTTCCAAAGCATCTTTCCCCTCCGGCTCTGTTTGCTTTTTTAGTTCATTATACCATTTGTTACAAGCTTCTGTATATTTATCCAATGCTAATCCTAATTTTTCCAATAATTCGTCATTCCAAGAAGCTCCATTTTGCTGATATTTTTTAAGGAAATTTTTAATTTTATTTTCAAATACGTTTCGAAGTTCTTCAGGAGCATCTTTCGAGAATTCGACATCATTTATATCCACCTTATTGTCAGAATCAACAAAGCTTACCCATATGGAATTCTTAGGGGTTTTCGGGTTTTGTGGAGCAATGTCCATATCAGGTTTTTGGGGTTGTTCAGGTGTAGCACCGATTCCGGGAATTGTCATAATAAAATCTCCTTACTATTTTATTAATACTAACTTTAATCTTAACGGCATAATCATAAAAAACTTTAATGAAAGTTATAAAATTGTTACAAAAATTTACCCAAACCATATTTGTTAAGAAATATTAACAAAATCCTCCGTTCTTATGATTTTATTTTAAAAATGTACTGCTAATATATACCTATACTCCTTAAAAACGACGATACACATATCCCTAATCAACAGCTATGCACGAGATTCGTTCATAGCTTTTTCTTTTATGCAGCAAATATTTTTTTTACGGGTTTTATAGTCTGTAGAAAGGAGTCAAACATGTTTAATCAAATTAATATATGCAGCGCAAAATCAATGTCTATGTTAAAGGCGGAGCATTGTTTGAGTAATGAAGTATCTTATAACGCTAAAGTGTATAAATGGAGGCATCCTGTCGTTATGCGAATGGAAGATATGACTTCGAGTGTCGCAGGGTTTTTAACAAGTAGTGATAATACAATATTTGGATTTAATATGCAAGTAAACCCTAAATTTGACGTAAATATAGTGATTGATTCAATACAAAAAGTATATGAGCGGTTAAAAGAAGAAGGAGCTGTTTTTCGTGGTTTTCTTTCCGGCGGACTAAAAGTTATTCCTAATGACAAAATATCATCCTATAGTTATGGTGCTTATAATAAAATTGCTGATTTTTTTGATAAAATGCAAATTCCATTTGGCATGGTTTGCGGGAAACAAAATTCTACTCAGAAAGATAATTTACGTATAAATTCAAGTAAAATTTTTATTTGGGGCGATTATATAAAAGAAAATCTTAGTCCTGCAGAAAAAAACTTATCTGAAATATACGAAGATGTTTTTATTCCTGAAAATATTAAATTACAATTTTTTCAAAACGAAAAGGGTTAATTAACACTTGTCAGCAACAAGTTAATTTCGGAAATCAAGTCTTCATTACCGGTTTTCACCGCATTTACCATAGCTTTTTTAAGCAAGGAACGTGCTTTGTTTGGGGAATTGAATTGAATCATTAATTCCGCAGCAGATTTATAATTTTCTGCAATTTCTTCGGCAGAATTTGTTTTTTCGTAATTTTTAACAGCTTCCGCATAATATTTTAAAGCTTTATCATTTTTTCTGAAATGGACACACGCATCTGCAGTATTTGACAGTACATATCCTTTCATATTGTCATCTGCAGTTTGTTCAACGAGTTTGCGAGCTATGTCATAATAATCAAAAGCACTTTCGTCATATTTATCCGTGTATATATTTGCTACTTTTGTTAATGAATCCGATTGACCGATTAAATCATCTGCTTTTCCGGCATACGAAATTGATGTTATATAATGGTCAAGAGCTGCACCTATCTGGTTCACATCATCATATATTTGCGCTATAGAATAATGTGCTTTTGATTTTACATTTGTATCAGTTGTGTATTCTAAAGACTTGTGATAACTGTTTAAAGCTTGTACAACAAAATCATTGTCATCATATATTTTCCCGACTTCCAAACAAATTCTTGATTGAGTTTCATTATCTCTCAATTCTTCAGCTCTGTTAAAAGCTTCTTTAAAAATTTGCATTGCTCTTTGAGGATTGTTTGAAAATGCTTGTTTTTTTGCTTCCATGAATAGAGATTTCAATCTCGTATCTTGCGGAATTATAGTTATATTCGGTTTATTTGCAATAACTTCTTTGGCTTGAATAAATTCTTCTTCAAGCGATTGCGGAACATAATCTTCAATTTCTGATAACTGATTCCCATTCTGTTCAATGTTAATCACTTCATTTTGTTCATCAACTGTATTATCATTTGGTTCCGGTTCCGGTTCAGATTTTTGCGATTCTTCATTTTGTGCAAACTGTACCAAAAAATTAGGATTAATTTCCTCGGAATCGTAATTATAATTAATTCTTTGTAAAAATAGCGCATCCAGCCAATTTTGAACAACTTTTGATTCTTTATTGAGTGTTTCTGAAATATATTTATCCAAAATTGAAGCAGCGATTTTTAAATTACTTTGAACGAGATTAACCTGTGGTTTTGGTGATTTAACCTGCTGTTCTGCAATTTCCAAATAACGATTAACTTCCTGTTCCAAATCTTCAGGTGTAGCTATTGCTTTCATCGTATTACGAAAGTCTCGAAGTATTTGAGCTATATTAACACGATTACTTTTAGAGATTGAAGAAGCTTGTGCAGATGGCATTGGTTGTCTCTGTATTGGTTGATAACCTCCGCTCATTGCCTGATATTGCTGTAAACTTACTTGATTATTTTGTGTATGGTAATTTTGTAAATATTGTCCATGGACAGGTGAATTGATTGAATTTTGCGCATATGCATTTACTGCAGGGGAATAAACCGCCGGTCTTATTGGGTTTTGCGCAGTTTGCTGTTGAACATCCTCGACTCGTCCCCTTGCAACCACATTTTGCCCATTTTGACGCTGCTCCTGATTGTTTTGGTTGTGTCCGTCTTTATCAGTAGTATTATTTCCTGCATTATAGTTTCCGGTTCCCCTTTGCGGATAGGGTTGCGGACGTATCGGATTCATAGTATTAAACAATTTTTACCGTCCTTCCTACAGTATTATCGGTATTTTATAAGGATTTTTTAATGGGTTTGTGAAAAATTCATACATTTGTATGACTGTTTTTTAATGAAAAATTTTTATAAGTCATGAAAATCCATGTTTTTAATCTGATAGCTTTAATATAAAACCTTAAAACTTATATAAATATATAATTCCCCGCATTCTATGTTAAGAATTGTAAAAAAAACAGATTTTAAGTCAATTTTTGGTATTCACTCAACTTACATGATTCAAATGTGTGATTAAACGTTCTATACTCTGGAACAGAAAGGTAAGGAAAATTTTATGAATGCAATCGGAAAAACTATGATGGCTGTAAGTACAGCATTGTTATTGGGCGGAAGTGTCGCTTGTAACAGAAACAAAGAGCCCCACGATTTTGGAAAACGTTTGGGGGAAGTTTTGAATGAATATTATAATAACCCAGCCTTATATACTCAGGAGGAGATTGATGATTTTTTAACAGATGGGGAATATGCCAGGGTTGTTACATGGCCTCACCTCATTGATGTAAACGAGTTAGACAAAATTGAAAAAGTAGCTAACGAACGAAGAACAAAAGCCTTAAGTGATTTTGAAAATAACGCAAACAAGACCAGACAGGATTCTATTGACGTCTATAATGTTCTTAATGAAAGTGAAAAAACAATGGAAGCAGTCGAATTTTTAAGATTACAAAGAGCGTTATATGATGCTAAACAAAGGAAAAATGATTCAATTGCTGAGGCTAATCGACAAGCTGAATACAAAAAATTAAGTGCTGATATGAAAGATAAAATAGAAGAATACATGAATCCGTATGTACTACAATAAATAGTAGAACTATGTCCCAAAAGTAAAACAAACAAAGGGGTGACTTTTTAGTCACCCCTTTTAATGTACAACAATTTATTTACAACACAGAGATTTAATAGTATTATAATTTTGTTCGGTTTTTATTATTTTAAATAAGTTTTAAAAGGAGTGTTTTATGAAAGAAAATTTTAAAAAGTACTTTGTTGAACTCATTGGTGCATTTTTCTTAATGTTCACTGTTGCTTCGGCAGTTTCACTTGCAGGCGAAGGTGTTATTCCCGCTATATCAATCGGTTTTGTATTGATGGTTTTGGTATACGCAGGCGGACACGTTTCCGGAGGGCATTACAATCCGGCAGTATCATTGGCAGCCGCAATAAGAGGTGCCTTAGAATGGAAACAATTGGTTCCGTATTGGGTCGCTCAATGTTTAGGCGGTTCGGCAGCAGCATATTTAGCTTTACAATTTGCTAAAGTCCCTGATACAGCTTGTGCAGGATGCAGCTGTCCGTTTGCATTACCTCAACTGGTAACAGGTGAATTTTTGTTTACATTCTTGCTTTGCTGGGTTGTTCTTCATGTTGCAACTTCTAAAGGCACTGAGGGAAATTCTTTCTACGGTTTAGCAATCGGTTCTGTTGTTACAGTAGGTGCTTTTGCTGTAGGTGGAATTCTTTGTTTTGGAGCATTTAATCCTGCTGTAGCGTTAGGACTCGGCGTTCTTTGTCACGCAGGTTGGTGCTGTGTAGGTGCCACAGTTGTTGTTAATCTTTTGGCTGCTGTAGCGGCAGGCTTGGTTTACAAAATGACGGAAATCGAGGGGTAAATAAATCTAATTAACAAAAAACACCGAAGAATATTCTTCGGTGTTTTTTGTTGTTAATAAATATTTCCGTAAACCCAATATGAGCGCAGAACTTTTTTGACATAATTTTTAGTCTCGGGGTATGGGATTTGTTCAACAAACTCATCTGTATCGTTGTAGATTAATTTGGAGAACCAGCCTGTTACAGAGCCGATTCCGCCATTGTAAGCAGAGATTGCATATAAATCTTTATTCCCGAGAACCTTTTTCAAACCTTCATAATATGCA
>JAEEGL015040986.1_pt1 | contig 110449 bp, 100 predicted proteins | sample 9134231 | NCBI WGS metagenome assembly JAEEGL01 (sample SAMN16246548, study PRJNA631951) | gut metagenome | biome: gut microbiome; feature: rumen; material: fiber-attached | host: Bos | place: Iran: Karaj | collected 2018-10
ATGTGAATGATTTTTCGGATACGCGATTGCATCATGAAATATACCTGTCAGATGCAAGAAAGGTTGCACCTGAGAAATGGAAGACGGTTATCAGGCATCCGATAAAAAAATTATGATTGGTTGAAGTTGATGAGAGCAGGGGAAAATGAATAATAAAGTATTATGAGGTCAGAAATTTGAAAATTATAAAGAAAAGTGAAGCTGAAAATAAAGTTGGTGATTTTATTAACGAGGCATTTGCCGATTATGCCGTAACAAATAATGTTGAGTTGAATTATGAAGAATATTGGTTTGTGGCGGAAGATGATTCAGGTGAGATTATTGGAACAATTACAGGAAACGCTTATTATAACGAAGTGCATATAGGCGATTTAATAATTGACAAAAACTATAGAGGACAAAACATCGGAACGAAGCTTGTAAGAACTGTGGAAGAAAATTATAAGAATAAGGGATTTGACAAAATAACATTGACGACGTTTGGTTTTCAAGCTCCGGATTTTTATAAAAAGCTTGGTTATTCTCTGGAATTTATTAGAGAAGATAAAAATCCAAAATTATCTAAGTATTTCTATTGCAAGGCTCTGTAGAACTGAGGAACTTTTTTACATTTTGAATTAAATTTACGGAGGCAATTCATATATATATTGAGAAAGATAAAAATAGATGATGTGATTTTTTAGTTTATGGTGGGAGAAATAACTATGGAAATATTATTGAAAAAAGTTGAATAACGAAAACTCAAGGTTGGTGGTGATTAAATATGACAAATAAAGAGATACTTGATATTGCAATGCAGCAATCTGCGTATGATACAAATGCCAACGCTTCTGATTTCCTTATGGACACAAATGTGTTTGTAAAGTTTGAGATTGGACCATTGGCAAGAAAGTACTACAAGGAACCTATTGCCTGTAATTTGGTTTCGTATGGAAGTAATATAGTTGCGTCAGTAAAAGATGAATATAGAGAAATTGTAGAAACATACTTGAATAAATATGAGTTTTATCATTGTTTTGAAACTCCAAACATGCATTGGTTAGATGATAGGATGAAAGAAAATGGATATCGTGTTTGTTTCATGGCAGAGTATTTTTTGCCGGATGTTAATGTTTTGAAACGAAGAGAATGTGGATATCAGCTTAAGGTGTTGGAGCAAAAGGATTTCGCAGATTTATATAGTTCCGCTTGGGGGAATGCATTGTGCGAAGATAGAAAGGAACTGGATGTTCTTGGTGTTGGTGCTTATGACAATGGGAAACTGATTGGACTTGCAGCCTGCTCTGCAGATTGTGATGATATGTGGCAAATTGGCGTTGATGTTCTGCCTGATTATCGTAGACAGGGAATTGCATCTTCATTGACAAGCAATTTGGCAATGGAAATAATTGCTAGAGGCAAGGTGCCATTTTATTGTTGTGCCTGGTCAAATCTTAAATCTGTTAAAAATGCGTTGAAGAGTGGTTTTGTACCTGGGTGGGTAGAGATGACAGTGAAGGCGGCAAGTTTTGTTGAGGAGATGAATAAATAGTAATTCACATTTAGATATAAAACCATATTATCCAGTATATGATAAGAAAGATGCATCCGTTCCAGAATGGGTTGATCGCTTAATGGAACACTATTTCTGAAAGACAACTTTTAGTTTGAAATTATCTTTTGATTAAATGTGCTAAGGCATAAATTGGATTTTTAGGGACAACAGGTAACGATATGAAAAAAATAATTGGAAAATACGGATTAGTAAATTGCACAATTGTATTGATATGCACAAGTGTTTTGATATTGAATTCGATAATTGTGGAAAAACAGGCTCTTTTAGAAATATCAGATAATGTGACAATGGCTTATATTCTTAATTTCCTTGCAGGATGTCAAGGCTTGCTAGGAAAGTTTGGAAGTATGTCTTATGAAAATGTGTTTTTGAATGGACAGTTCTGGAGATGTATAACACACATATATCTTCATGTGGGTGCGTTTCATATGGTTATGAATATGGCTGCACTATTGATTGCAGGAAAATATATTGAGAAGAAATATGGAAGTTTATGGTATTTGATATTCTTTCATACAATTGCAATTGTAGATGCAATTATTGTGTCGCTAATTTTTTCGAATGAGTCAGTGGGGGCATCAGCTGGAATATTTGCTACGATTGGCGTATTAGTTATTCTTTTGTATAAGAAACAGATTTCCATAAAGAAACCAGAAATTATATATTTGATAGCATTTTTTGTTGTGTCGCTAGTGCTTGGTGTAGAGAGTTTGGTGGTACATTTGATAGCATTGGCTATGGGGCTGTTGCTTGGATTTTTTATTAAATAATAATATGAAATACCCATCTATGGTCGCTTTGCATTGGGAAAAACATTTCCAGCATATTTGTGAAAAGTACAATAGTATCTACAAGATTCAGATGCCGAAGGTGACTCCTCATGTGTGCAGGCATAAATTTTGTTCTAAGATGGCATCGTCTGGAATGAATCCCAAGATGTTTTGCGGATTTTGAGTGAATTGAAGAAATGATGAAAATGGCTGAAAAGCCCATAAATACAGGAGCTTAGAGCGATGATTAAAGTTTTATTTGTGTGCCACGGCACTATACTAACTGAAATCCTGAAAAACTTATAAAACCTTGATTTTGTAGATGTTGGGAATGATTTTTACCACTGGTTTACCACTTTTTATAAGAAATCCCAAATAGACCGTAGGAGTAGCAGAAATTGGTATGATAAAGGTAATGTATATTTGCCTGGGCAACATACTAACATTAATAAAAAAGTGTGTAATTCAGACGTTTTGAACATTATAAAAAGAATAATACCAATGATTTACCAATAATAGAGTCCTAGCGTAAAAAAATCCGCCTTAATTTTGAGGTGCCCCCCAAAAGTTAGACTTTTTAAGCGTAGCAGTTTTAATGGCTGCTACGCTATTTTATGCAGCCAAGGTAGAGAGTCTGTATTCAATAGGACTCATCCAACCAAGTTTTTCTTTAATTCTTTTTTCGTTGTAATACACAATATACTTCTCGATAGCTTCTTTCAGTTCTTCAAAACCGTAGTAAATAATGTTGTAGGGAAATTGCCTAAAGAATATCAAAAGTTATACGAGTTATGTAATTACTATCGTTTAGTGGGAAATACTGCTGTTCACGATCTGCGTGATGTGAGAACTCTCGAGGTGGAATATAAGAAACTTAAAAAAATATGATTTTAGAAAAGAGAGCAAATTCAGCAAATTAATAGCGCCAAATCCGTATGATGAGATTATATTTGATGATTTTGTCATGTTTTCTAGGTCTAGTGTAGAATTGGCGACATTTTTGTTTTCTTAAATTGAATATGATTATGATATAATTGTGTTAGATATTCCTGAGGAACTCAAAGCTGTATGGAGAAGATACGGTTAAAGTCGTTGTGAAAATGCTATTTATGCATACATAAACACGGTATATAGGGCTGATGATTCATTAAATAAACAATTGCCACATTTATGTAATTTGGTTAGGGCTCGATAGTCAAACGGTAAGACGTCCTCCTTCATAAGTATATTTATTTAATAAGTATATTTATGAAGGGGAATGCCTGATGAATTACATAAGGGTTATTTCATAATGGTATTTATGAGCGGTTGTGGATGGAGTGGAGCAGTTTATTACGAGGAGCAATGTGTAATAGAGTTGGAGGTACATATAGAAATGAACAAAGAAAAAATAAATATTATTCATTTGCCGAAAGAACAGTGGCAAAATGTTCCGATTCCTATGAGATATACTACGGATGAATATTACGATGTGAAAATTAGAAAAGAGGATAATAGTTTTCGTGTTGATTTGATAAAAGAAAAATTAGAGGAGCCTATTTCACACTATCCAGAGGAATATGATTTCCCGGACAAACTATATCAGGAGCATTGGGAGAAAGCTTATGCGTGGGGGATTGTAGAAGAAATAGATGGTAAACAGGAGTTGGTTGCGTGCATTGAGACTTGTCCGGAGGAGTGGTCCAATCGATTGATGGTCACGGAATTATGGGTGCATGAAAGTATGAGAAGGAAAGGAATAGGGCATGCATTGATGGCAATTGCGAAGCAACAGGCTAATCTGGAGCACAGGCGGGCTGTTATTTTGGAGACACAATCCTGCAATGTTCCGGCCATCAGTTTTTATCTACGGGAAGGCTTTGAACTGGTTGGTTTTGACAGCTGTTGTTATTCCAACAGAGACATTGAACGCAAAGAAGTGCGGCTAGATCTGGGCTATTTTCCGAGAAAGAATAAAGTAAATATAAAAGAGGTCATTATCAGAGAGGAAACTCAAGAGGAATATCATGAGGTTGAGGAGGTTGCACTTAGAGCATTTTGGAACAAACATCGGGTTGGATGCAATGAGCATTTGCTGGTTCACAAAATCAGAAATTGTGAGGATTATGTACCTGAAATATCCAGAATTGCAGAGGTGAACGGAGAAATAGTGGGAGCAATTTATTATACAAAAGCTCAATTGCAAAAGGGGAATCAGAAAAAAGAAATACTGACCTTCGGTCCTCTATGTGTATTGCCCCAGTGGCAGGGATGCGGTATTGGTAGAATCTTGCTGGAGGAAACTCTAAAGCTTGCAAAACAGCATGGGTATGAGGGGGCAGTTATCTTTGGAGAACCGGATTATTACCCACTTCTTGGATTTAAGACATGCGATTATTTTGGAATCACAACCTTGGATGGCAAGAATTTTGATGCGTTTTTAGGAATCGAATTAGTTAAAAATGGGCTTGCGGGGTTTGGTGGGAAATTTGTTGAGCCCAAAGTATTTGAAGAACTTTCGGAGAGAGAAAATGATGAATTGACAAACGATTTTAAGACACCTGAAAAACAGAAGTTTCCAAGTCAGTGGATGTAGTATTAAAAACAGTATGCATCTCGCTTGCAGTGGCACTATATTTCATTGCCTCAAGGCAAAAAGTATAGGTAGCCATTGTAGAATTCCGGTAGAGATGTTACTATAATATCATGACAAGGCAACAATAAAGTAAAGGGAGTGATTTACCCGATTATCGTACTACCGGTTACCGGCAGGAAAATAGACGGAAAGAGCAAAGAATCATAAAATGCATAGAAAATAACAGACTGCGAAGGCAGTTCTATTTTTGATGTCATGAATGATTTTTGCTCTGTATATAGTTGATGTTTGGCTACAGAGTGATATCTGTAGCTTTTTTTGTGTCTTGTCGGAAAACGGAGGAAAAGATGATTACAATAAAACAAGTAGAAAAACCAGATGAAAAAACAAGAGTAACATTGGAGATTATGAACGCACTTCCGGAGTGGTTTTCACCACCTGAGGACATTGTAAACAAGTCGGTGATCCATCGGGAGTATCCATTTTTTGTGGTTTATGATGGTGACAAAGCAATCGGTTTTGTGGCGCTCAAGATCCATAATGAGTACACCGCTGATATTTATAATCTCGGTATTCTCAAAGAATATCACAGAAGGGGAATCGGACATGCATTGATGGAGGCCTGCGTTCACTTCTGTAGGGAAATGGGCTACCGATTTTTAACAGTAAAAACATTGGATGAATCGGCAGTGTATGAGCCGTATAATGGAACCAGGGCATTTTACAGGAAAGAGGGTTTCTACCCATTGGAGGTGTTTACCTGTATCTGGGACGAGGAGAATCCCTGTCTGTTTATGATTAAAGTGTTATGAACAAGAAGTGACATAGAGGTGAAAAAATGATAATTGATGCGCATGTGCATTTGCCGGTTGGAGAGGAATTTCCCTCTTTGCAAGCAAAGAAAAACTTGTCCATTATTTGGAGGAGAAGCGTTTGTATTTTATTTGAACCATTATGTAATAAAAAATGAAGAATACGCCAAATTATTGGAAGAACATGTCACGTCACATGAAGAGGGTATTACTAGTATATGGTTTTAAAGCAAATTAATTTTATCGAAAAAGCAAAAGTATAGTATTAAAGGAATGAAGGATTCAGGTTGTTAACTAATATTGGTTGCACCTGAATCTTTTTTTATCAATATGCAGTCATTCCGTTATTATCCTCAAACTATTCTTTAGAACGGCTCACTCACTTTAGCAGGAGGATATAATTATGGCATTCTGGCAAATGTTTCTGTCGGGATGTCATTTTTATATTATACAATGAGTATAGAGCATGAATAAATTTGTCATTTATGCCAAAAATATTCAATGTGTTGTTGCTGATTAAAAAATAAAGATGTATAATTATTTTGAACAAAAATGTCAAATATGTCAAAAATATTCAGATAAGGAGTTTGGAAATGGATATAAAAAGAGATAAGTATTTGAATGACTTAATAAATAGAATGCATAATGGAATGATTAAGGTTGTGACCGGTATAAGAAGATGCGGAAAATCGTATCTGATTTTTACAATTTTCAAAAACTATTTGTTGGAGCATGGGATTGATGAAAAACATATAGTTTCTATTGAATTGGATCAAAGAAAAGATAAGAAATATCGGGATCCGGATACTATTTTGGATTATATTGAGTCTCGTATTATAGACGAAGAACAGTATTATATTTTGTTAGATGAAGTTCAGTTGTTAGAAGAATTTGAAGAAGTGTTGAATTCTTTACTGCACATTAAAAATGCTGATGTCTATGTAACCGGAAGTAACTCGAAATTTCTTTCAAAAGATGTTATTACAGAGTTTCGTGGGAGAGGTGATGAGATTCATATCTATCCACTGACTTTTAGGGAATTCATGCAAGTATATGAGGGAGATGAGTATCATGGATGGGCAGATTATGTTATATATGGTGGATTACCTCTTACTGTAACAATGAAGACCGAAGAGCAGAAGATAAATTATTTAACCAAACTATTTGAAGAGACATATTTAAAAGATATTATTGAAAGACATCATATTGAAAAGACACAGGAATTAGAAGATTTGGTTAATATTTTGGCGTCTGCAATCGGCTCGCTGACCAATGTACCTAAGATTGAGGCGACTTTTAAAAGTGTAATACAGTCTACTATTAGCGCTAATACAATAAGACAGTATATAGAGTATCTGGAAGATGCTTTTGTCATAAACAAAGCTAACCGCTACAATGTAAAGGGAAGAAAATATATAGGCACTCCCTTGAAATACTATTTTGAGGATGTGGGGCTTAGAAATGCCAGATTAGACTTTCGTCAAATCGAAGAGACACATATCATGGAGAATATTGTCTATAACGAATTGCGTAGTCGGGGGTATTCCGTAGATGTGGGAGTTGTAGAAAAAAGAGGTGTAAACCAGGAAGGAAAAACAGAGAGAACCTATTTGGAAATTGATTTTATAGCTAATCTGGGAAGTAAGCGCTATTACATCCAGTCCGCATTTAGTATGCCAACGGAAGAGAAGCGAATGCAGGAGAAGGCGTCGCTGGTGAATGTAAATGACTCATTTAAAAAGATTATCTTGGTTAAGGATGTTATGAATGTGACTAGAGATGAGGATGGAATTACAACAATGAGCATTTATGATTTCCTTTTGAAGGAAAATAGCTTGGAATTGTGATGAGTTTTGATAAAAATGGCTGAAAAGCCCATAAATACAGGAGTTTTAAGCAATGATTAAAGTTTTATTTGTGTGCCACGGCAATATACTAACTTGACTCTGAAAAGCCCGTATTTACGGCGTTTCCGAAGAAAATCCTCATTTTTTACCAAAGATTTACCAAAATTGTATTTTTGCATAACTTGGCATAAGTCAGGAAAAAGAAAAAATGCACACTGATCGAGAAGTGAGAAAGGAAGAATCATGATTCGAGTTTTGTTCATATGCCTGGGCAGCATACTAACATCAATATAAAAGTCTGCATTTTAGGCGTTTTGAACATTATAAAAAGAAAAGTACCAATGATTTACCAATAATAATAGAGTCCTAGCGTAAAAAAATCCGCCTTACTTGGCGGATTTTTTGATGCTTTTCTTTACGACAAAAAGGTTTATTGATACAATAAACATGACATACAGGTGACATGTTTTGCTTGATATGATACAGAAGGAGGCGTTAGCAGAGCATGAAAATAGATAGGTTGATAGGAATATTATCCGTATTGCTACAGGAGGAAAAGACGACGGCTCCTGATCTGGCGGAACGGTTTGAGGTTTCAAAAAGAACAATTAACCGGGACATAGAAGCCCTTTGCAAAGCAGGTATACCGATACGGACAACACAGGGAACCGGTGGCGGCATCAGTATTATGGACGGATATCGGATGGATCGGACAATTCTGACATCAAAGGATATGCAGATGATTATTGCAGGACTCAGAAGTCTTGACAGTGTGAGTGGCAGTAGCTACTACGGACAACTCATGGAGAAGATTAAGGCAGGGTCCTCGGAGGTAATCAGCGGACGGGAATCCATATTGATCGACCTTTCATCATGGAGTAAAGGTACACTTGCTTCAAGGGTTGAGACCATTCAGAACGCCATTGAGAATAGGACGCTTCTTAAGTTTGAATACTTCTCACCGTCGGGAGAAGGCTCTCGCACTATAGAACCGTATTTCATCGTGTTTCGATGGTCGAGCTGGTATGTGTATGGATGGTGTAGTAAGAGGAAGGATTTTCGTATGTTTAAGCTATACCGTATGGATCAGGTGACAGTCACCGATCAGACCTTTGAGATCCGTAAAGTGCCGATGCCTGATTTCTCAAATGAAAAGATATTTCCCGGGAACATACGGGTTAGGGCGCTTTTGGCTCCGGATATGAAATGGAGACTGGTGGAAGAATTCGGACCGCATTGTTTTACTGAGGCAGATGATGGACGGTTACTTTTTACAGCAGAGTTTACGGATATGGAATATCTTGTCTCGTGGCTATTACCTTTTGGAGCAAAGGCAGAGGTTCTGGAGCCAGCAGAGGCAAGAAAAAATTTATGTGCGATTGCGAAAACGATTTGCCAAATGTATGGAAAGGACTGAGAACATGAGATATACATGGATTGATGATTATTTGATGGAAAAAAAGGGTGTGACGAAAGATTTGCAGAAGGATTGGAATTGGATCAGGTATCAGATCGGTGGAAAAATGTTTGCTGCTGTATGCAGAGGAGAACATGACCAGCCTTATTATATTACACTAAAGTTGGAACCGCTCGAGGGAGATTTTCTGCGACAACAGTATGATGATATTATTCCCGGATATTACATGAACAAGGTTCATTGGAATTCTGTAAAGGCAGATGGGGAAGTACCGGATGATCTTTTGAAGGATATGTTGGATAAATCCTACAAGCTTGTCCTTGGAGGATTCAGTAAAAAGAAGCAGAAAGAAATTTTGGAGGCTGCATAGGTTTTCTGAAAAGAAATGATCTGCATGGAATTTCACTGTAAGAAACGGAGGATATCTATGGAGTGCAAAATCGAATCTTTATATATTTGTGTCAAAAACCTGGATCGAGCGGTGGCTTTCTGGGAGAATTTCTTTGAACGCCCTATTGACCGACGGAAACAGTTGGGAGGGATGTTTGACATAAACGGATTTCGTTTTATGTTATTTGATTATCAGGCAGTTGGGGAGAACCACATTTTTGGCAGCAATTGCCTGCCCAGCATAGAGGTTGAGAGCCTAAAGGTCATGCAGGAAAAACTAGCGGAGAAAGAGATCTGTTTTCCTTTGACACAGATTGGGCCCAATTGGGTGGCAGAATTTGTGGACAGTGAAGGAAATCACATAGAGATTTTTACCCCTGTGACTTGTGAAAAAGCAAATGAAAACAATTGTTGAAATGGGCTCAGAGGAACATTGAAAAGGTATTGTTTGGTGAAACAACGGAAAGGATGATGAGTATGGCGTTTGACTATAAAAAAGAATACAAGGAGTATTATCTGCCCAAGGCAATCCCGGAGATTGTCACGGTTCCAAAGATGAACTTTATTGCGGTTCGGGGGCAGGGTGATCCGAATACAGAGGATGGAGAGTACAAGGCTTCCATCGGGCTTTTGTATGGAATTGCTTTTACGATCAAGATGAGCAAGAAGGGCGATCATCAGATTGCCGGATATTTTGATTATGTGGTGCCACCGCTGGAGGGCTTCTGGTGCAGAACGGAGTGGCTGGCATTGATTATGCTCATAAAGAGAATTTTCAGTGGATATCGCTGATACGTCTGCCGGAATTTGTTACCAGGGACGATTTTGAGTGGGCTATCAGGGAGGCGACTGCAAAGAAGAAGCAGGATTTCTCCAAGGTGGAATTTTTGACCTACGATGAAGGCTTATGTGTACAGTGCATGCGCACATCGGGGCATATGATGAGGAACCGGAAACGGTGGAAGCTATGCACCGATATATGGAAGAACAGGGTTATATGCTGGATATCACAGATCAGCGGTATCATCATGAGATATACCTGAGTGATGCGAGGAAGGTTGCGCCGGAGAAACGCAGGACTGTGGTCCGGCATCCAATCAAAAAGATATGAAAAGTAAATGAGAGAAAGCAGATGGCGAAAAACGATAATCCACAAGCTCTTCGATTTTTAGACAGATTTTTTATTCACAACTTTATTCCCAACATGTTATAATTATTTTGGTTGGGAATAAAAGTTGGGGAAAGGAGCATACTAATGGATATTAATCAAATTGTTTTAGATTTATGTGACTTAAGTGATGAACAGGAATGGTTTGAATTTAAGGAAAACTGGTTTCAGCCTGAGGTATTAGGTGAATATGTATCTGCCCTGTCAAATGCGGCGGCTTTTCATTATAAAAAATATGCGTATTTCATTTGGGGTGTAAATGATAAAACTCATGAAATTGTAGGAACAATATTTAATCAGTATTGTGAATATAACAAGGAACCGTACCAGAATTATCTTGCGAGAAATCTTTCTCCAAGTATAAATTTTAGTTTTGAAGAAACTGAAATTTATGGAAAGAGAGTCGTTGTTTTAGTAATTCCTGCGGCAACCGAAATTCCTACGGCATTTAAAGAAAAGAGGTTTTTAAGGATAGGATCGTCAAAATGTAATATTAAGGATTACCCCAAGAGAGAAATTGAACTTTTCAAAATACTAGATGGAAGAACAGAAACGATAGAAACAGTACCGGCAAAATACCAGGAACTCACATTTCGAAAACTTTTTGGATATTATGGCTCCAAAGGTATTGTTTTAGATCAAAAGACGTTTATTAAGAACTTGGGATTAAAAACCGAAGAAGGAGAATTTAATATTTTAGCACAGCTTTTATCGGACAATTCTCATTTCCCTCTTCGTGTATCAATTTTTGACGGAGAAACAAAAGGTTCTAATCTTTTCTCTGTACGTGAATTTGGCAATAATTGTTTATTATATAGTCTGGATGAATTATTGCGCTATGGAGATGTGTTGAACCTGATACAGGCGGATGAGACCGACAGAGTCGTCGAGAGAAAAGAGGTTCCATTATTTGATAACAAGGCATTTCGTGAGGCTGTCATAAATGCTGTACTTCACAATAAATGGGTGGAAGGAAATGAACCCATGATTTCGGTATTTTCCGATAGGATAGAGATACTATCAAGAGGAACACTTGCTCCGGCACAGACGATGGAAGGATTTTTCTTAGGAGAATCAATCCCTGTAAATGAAAAATTGTCCGAAATATTTCTTCAACTGCATATAAGTGAGAAATCTGGACGCGGGGTGCCTAAGATTACGGAAATGTACGGAAAAGATGCATTTTCATTTAGAGAGAATTCGATTGTTGTAACAATTCCATTTGAGAGAATAAATAAGGTTGGGAATAAAGTTGGGAAAAAGGGTGGGAATAAGAAACCATTAAATTCCAGAAGACAAAAAGTAATTTCAGAGATGAGGAACAACCCGAACATTACAACTGCAGAACTTCATAACATATTAGGCGTGAGCGAAACAGCAGTGGAAAAGAATATATCATTTTTAAAAGACAATGGTTATATAGAGAGGGTTGGTTCAAAAAAAGCAGGGTACTGGAAAGTGTTATAAATTCTGTGAGTCTATATTTACCAATAATTTTACCAATTTTGCAGACATTATGCTCAACAAGAAGTAAAACGTATCTAAAGGTAATGCTATTTATTCTATGAAAAAAGGATGGAGGGATGTTGAAATGGGAAAAGAGAAAACAATTTATGGGCAGTGCGCCTTGTGTAGACAGAATAAGGAACTTCAACTCAGTCATATAGTTCCACATTTTGTAGGACGAAGAATGAAAAAAACAGCACCCGGTAATATCCGAGTAACAAATGAACCAAATATAGTAACACAGGATATAGAAAAACATTATATGTTGTGCCATGACTGCGAAGAATTATTTAGTGCAAAGGAACGCTGGTTTGCAAGCAGAATTTTTAATCCGTGGCAAGATCATAAGCAACAAGAATTCAGCTATGATCAGAATTTAACATATTTTATAGTTTCGTTAAGTTGGAGAAGTTTATATTTAGATTTGGAAGAATATTCTTGTGATCCGACTTTTAATAAGGAAATATTACTGACAATGCTAAGGGCGGAGAACATCATGAGAGATTACCTTTTGGGTAAGAGGCAGGATATTTCAGATATTGAGAATCATATGTTTTTCTTTGATAGAATTGAAAGTGCAAGTAATTATGATTTTGAAAAAAATCCAAGTGTGGCTATGCATAGGAGTATTACTTCGTATTCTGCGTATAATGGGAATACTTCATTCACAATATCTAATCTACTGGGGATTATGATTGTAACGTTTTATTCAATGGCAGAACAGGAAGAATGGACCAATACGCAAATTTTGAATGGTAGCGGAACAATTGCAGCCAAGAATCAAGAAATTAAAAGTGTGGTAGGACAAGAGATACAACATTGGATGAATGAAGCAGAAAATGCAAAGAATAATCTTTCGGAGAATCAGAGGAATAAAATTATTGAAAAAATGAAAAATCTCGGCGAAGGAATAAAAGAATATGCAATATTTCAGGATTTCATTGATGATGAAACTTTGAGAAGAAATGATGGGAAAAATAGAGATTAATCGGAAATATTTAGTAATTTTTACACATATTGAGATGGCGTGTTTATTGTTAAATCTTTATGTTTATGGATATAGACCTAGAACAGTGTTTTAAAGGATTATAAAAAATAGACCTAATCCTCCTGCAGAACCGATTATTGACGGAAAGATTGGCTCTTTGTTTTTGGATAAGAACGATAGACCGATGGTCGCATTACACTGGGAATATGCTAACTTGACAAAGCACGTATTTACAGTGTTTCCGTAGAAAATCATCATTTTTTACCAAAGATTTACCAAAATTGTATTTTTGCATAACTTGGCATAAGTCGGGTAAAGGAAAATTGCACACTGAGTGAGAAGCGAGAAAGGAAGAATTAAAATTCGTGTTTTGTTCATATGCTTGGGAAACATACTAACTTTAATAGAAAAGTGTGTAATTTAGGCGTTTTGTATATTGTAAAAAGAAAAAATAATGATTTACCAATAATAACAGAGTCCTAGCATATAAAGAGTTCGCCTTATGGCGATTTTTTTAAAATTTACAGATACCAAATCGTTATATTAACTTTTTTGATTATCGATATATTGTGTAGAAGATCAGAGGTAAAAATCAGATGAAATGTTTAATATAAAGTAAAGTTTTTGTCAGTTGAATAAAAGAATAGAGAGTACCAGGATTTCTGTTATAATGGATTTGTCAAGAATCACATCGAAGAAATACAACATTGTAGCACATTCTTTGGAAAAACTGTATACGGAATTGATAAATATTGATCAAAAGTTTTTGGATTCGGATCTAAAGGGCATGGATGCATATGAAAAAGATCTGGCAACTGCATTTCGACGCGCTGTTGCAGAGCATATGCAGACCATATGCAGACCATGTATAACAGCATTGATGAGGCTCTGTGTAAGGATATCTGCCGAGATAATCAGTATTCTATTCAGCGTCACGACACACGTACTCTACTCACGGTAAACGGGGCTATCACATTTAATCATACACTGTTTAAGAAACGCGATGATGGAAGTTATCATTATCTGTTGGATGAGTGGATGGGACTGGATCCACATGAAAGGCTAAGTTGTGCAGCAGAGGCAGAGGTTCTGAAAGAGGCCGTAAAGAGCAGCTACAGCAGGGCATCCAAAGTGCTGGGAGAAGATGCGCAGATTACCAAGACTGCGGTAATGAACAAGGTGCATGCGATTCAGACAGAGATCCCGTTTGAAAAGCCTGAGAAAAAGAAATGTGTAGAATACCTGTACATTGAAGCCGATGAAGACCATATCCATAAGCAGGAATCGGGTGAGCGCGATAAAAAGAAAAGCTGCATGATCGGGAAACTGTTGTACCTGTATGAAGGATGCGAAGAGAAATACGGACGCAGGGAATTAAAACATATATTTTACCTTGGCGGATTGTATGGTGGAAGTACAGAAAATCACCGCCTTTGGAGCCGTATGCAGAAATATATCGAGACGAACTACGAAACCCGCTACCTGAAGACCGTTTATATCAATGGTGATTGTGGTGCCTGGATCAAAGCCGGAGTGGATGATATCGACAAGGGCGTGATGGTGATGGATAAGTTTCATCTGATGAAATACATCAACAAAGTAGCCAATCAGATGCTGGATGATGCCAATGAAGTAAAGGGTAGTCTCTGGAAAGCACTCTATAAAGGGAAAAAGAAAAAGTTTAAAAAGACACTGAAAGCAGTACGAAAATGTGTGAAGAATCCGGGAGTGGTGGATGAGTGCGAAGACTATATACTGAACAACTGGGACAGTGCAGTCAGACGCATGCAGGATAAAAATGTGTACGGATGCAGTGCAGAAGGGCATGTGAGTCATGTGTATTCAGACCGTATGAGCTCCAGACCAATGGGTTGGTGTGAAAACGGAGCTGATGCCATGTGTGGGCTGAGATGTTATGTGAGAGATTATGGTGAAGACAAGATCATAGATTTGGTGCATTATCGTAGAGAAAACAAGGAGTTAAAAGTAGCTGGTGCTGAAGAAATGACTTTCAAGTTTGAACGTGGCTATATGAATACGCTTCGACAACACAACAGCGACAGGGTGTATATCGAAAAAATGCAGGCAACCATACCGAGTGTTGAAATAAAAAAGATTGTCTCAATCAGAAATCATCTGAGCGGGATTTGACAGTGACGAAAAGAAGATGTAAACTGACTGGAGAAACGATCTGAGACAAATCTAAGCAGGGAATCTCTGCAACTCTCCAACTGACAGTAAGTTTACTCTATCACCCACCTGAGTGGGATTTGACAGCAACGAAAAGAAGATGTAAACTGACTGGAGAAATGGTCTGAGACAAATCTAAGCAGGGAATCCCTGCAACTCTCCAACTGACGGTAAGTTTACTCTATCCAATGTTTAAAAATTGGTTGATATTGTTCCTTAAAAAGAATAAAATGTTTATAGAGTATTGTTTAAATTCAGATGGAGGATTTCAAATGGATTTTTTAACAACAGCGGAGATTAGTGAGAAGTGGGGGATTAGTAGAAGATGTGTTGTGGTGCTTTGTGATGAAGGCAGGATAGGCGGGGCAGTTCAAAAAGGAAGTATGTGGTTGATCCCACAAAATGCTCAAAAACCGATAGATGGAAGAAAAAGAGAAAATAAGAAAAGCAAATTAACCATATGATAAATGATTAATAGTTATGTAGTTTCATCAAATGTGTTAAGGAAAAAGAAAAGTCTTACTCTGTCAAGGGAAAATTGATAGAGAATAAAACTGCAAATGCTAAAAATCACAATTTTCACTATTAGTGGAGTGGGAGTTTTGATAAAACTGCTTTGGTTAAGTAACTAATATAATTGGCGAAATAATTCATAAACGATATTAATAAGAATTGGGGTGAGAGGGAATATGACTTCTTCTGAATACGGAAAGAGGAGAAGATTAGGTAGGCTTCTTCAAAAAGGAAAACTGCTAATAGTCCCGGTAGATGATAGTTTAATTGCAGGACCATATGAGGGTTTATCCAATATGACTAAAACAATAAAGGATATAGAGGCATCTGTTCCAAGTGCTATTTTAGGATTTAAAGGAAGTCTTTCAACGATTCAGTCTACGGAGATTCCTTTGATATTGAATCTTACAGCGAGTACTATTATGGGTACACATGTTTCAAAGGCTATCACAGGTTCAGTTAAGGAAGCAATTTGCATGGGCGCAGATTGTGTGGCAGTACATATAAACTATACGAGTGATAATGAGAATCAGATGATGCATTACTTGGCCCAAATTGCAACAGAGGCGGATCAATTTGGAATACCGGTGCTTGCAATTTCTTATCCTAGAAAATGTGTGGATGGAGAAGATTATAATTATCACAACATAAGTGAAAAAGAATATACGGATTTGATCTGTCATTGTACTAGAGTATCAGTGGAGCTGGGTGCAGATATCATAAAGACTCAATATACGGGGTCATGCTCTTCGTTCAATAAAGTAGTTGAAGCTGCCATGGGGCGCCCCGTAATTATTGCAGGGGGACCTCTTGTTGAGGTGGAAGAGGCGTATGAAATGGCTAGAGCAGTAATTGATGCTGGTGGAGCGGGTATCAGTTATGGTAGAAATGTATATAATCAAAAGAATATTAAGGCCTTCATTTCTGGAATCAAGGCGATAATCTATGATGATGCTAATGTTGAAAATGCATTGAAAATATATAGGAGGTTTCAAGATGTCTAATTGGGAGAATATGGATCAGTGGTATGCAGTATTACCTCCTTCACGACCTACAAGCAAGGAACTTAGTAGGATTGAGGACTTTTTAAGGAATATAGATAAGAATGAACCTGTGGCTGTTTTGGGAAGCACTCCTGAATTCCGAGAATTGCTATTTCGACTCGGTTTTAAGCAGAGATTCATATTTGATAAAAGTCCAGATTTTTACAAAAGAATGGGGCAACTTATCCCACACTCGGTTCAATCAGATGAGCAGTTTATAAAAGGTGATTGGAGTTCGATTCTTAAAGACTACCCTCATTTTTTTAGAGTAGTGCTCTCTGATTTGACTATGGGAAATATCCCTTATGAAGATAGAGATGACCTTTACTATACTATATCTAATGCGGTAAAGAAGGGTGGCGTGTTTATTGATAAGGTATTAGCTTTTGATTTTAGGGTTCCTACATTGGATGAATTATTTGATAAATATGAAAGACTTCCCATCAACCTTCGTACTATTAATGATTTCTCATCAGAGGTGCTTTTTTGTAGTGAGTTGGTAAAAAAGAAAAATATAATAGATAGTACAGAGTTTTATAAGTGTATTCGCGAGGGCAATTATTCAGAGAAAATCAAATTTTTTGCGGATGCAGCACATATGATTACGCCAGAGGGGTTTGTGTGGAGTTACGGCATAGAATGGTCAGAACTCGAGGATGATTATAAAAAATATTACGTAACTCAAAAGATATTTGTTGAAGATGATGCTAACAGTCCATATTATCTAAGAACAAAACAATTTTTTAATTTTAAGTGAGGAGGACAAAGATGAACAGATGGAGCAAAGATAGAGCAATTTACTGGATGGGTAAGTTAGAAACTGAGTGGAAGAACCATAATTTAGATGGTATCCTTACTCTATTCAAAAAAACAGTTGAATATTACGAAGGTCCTTTTTCTTCTCCTGTTTCGTCGCTTGACGATATTAGCGATCTATGGCAGGAAACAAAGTATCAAAACATAGAACAACTAAATATAGATATGATTGCTTTTGAACAGGGAAAATGTGCAATGCACTGGTACTTAAAATATATGGATAATCGTGATGGAAATATATATGAGATGGATGGAACTTATGAGGTTCGTTTTAACGCAGAAGGGGATTGTGTATTTTTTAAACAATGGTGGGTAATGGCTTACTAAGAACTTGAGAGGTACATATATGAAAAAGTCATTAAGAAAAACTAGAAAGATTAAAAAGATGATTGTACACGAAAAACAGCCTATATTTGGTCATTTTGTTGAAGGGATAATTATTCTTTCTTCATTTATAGTAGCCCTCATAACTGCTGTATGTTCTATACTTGGTAAATTTGATGCTTTTCAAACAATATCAACTACCATGTTAAGTTTTTTGTGTTCGGAATATATAGGGCATTCATTTTTACTGAAATCAAAATACTTTAGAGCTAAAAAAGATTATTCTTTGATAGAACAGGCCAATGATTGGACTGGAAAACTGTATGAGATGAACGAATATTGTAAATCTATTATTGAAAACAGTCATGGTTCGCAAGACTTGTTTGTTACCAGTTGCAAAAAAAATATTGAAAATCTTCATTATATATTACAAATGGCTGCTCGAGATGAAAAGATTGAAATATCATCTGAATATATTGTTAATTCTGTCGGGGTATTTGATGCGTTAAATGTCAGTGAAGACAAAATTGTTGAATTGACGTTTCCTATAGATCAGGTACAAGATGGAGTACTCCTTACGGCAGAAGATAAGAAATTCTTTGAAACCGCTTATAAAATGGTTCAGAATGGATGTGTACAAAAGATAAAAGTACTCTTAATACTAGGCAATGAATCGTTTATTTCTGATAGAAGACTTGACGCATTGTGTAAATTTTACGATTCTAATGATGGTTTTGAAGGAAAGTACATAAGTAAAGTTGATTTTGTCAAAGCTTGTGAGAGTAATATGATTTCTAGCGCTCAACTTGACTTTGGAATTTACGGGCCAAGAATGCTGTTTAAAGTGGAAGCATATGAACCATATAAAGGCGTGTACACAAAAAATGAAGCGGAGGTACAACGATATAGAAAGTTGTTTGAGGAAATGTGGAATTTTGCATCTATGACGCATGATTTGCCAGGTGTTGACGAAAGCAACCCTAGCTATTCCAAGCCAGTGACAATTACAGAATTATTTCAATCATTGTCAAATCAAATAGCGAATAGCTCGGGTGAGATGTTGGAAACGCAACAAAATAAAATAAAAAAGGATTCGCCCGGTACTAATGAATAGGGGCATGTAATTTAGAAGGAGAACAAATTATATGGAGAGTAATTTGGGGAGATTGGTGTCAATAAGGACGAAGAATGATTACGAAATAATTGGGATGTTTTTTTGTGCACTTCCTGAGCAGTTAAATAAAATAGTTATTCATATCCACGGTAATTTTGGCAATTTTTATCAAAATAAGTTTTTATGGGTTATGTCAGAGATATATGTAGGTAAAGGAATAGATTTTCTTACAATTAATCTCTCCTCGCATGATGGTCTGGCAGAAGGTTATTTTGGTAGAGAACTCAAATATGTTGGCGGAGCCGTCGCAGACTATAATAGTTCGCAAGCAGATATAGATGCTGCAATTAATTTTGCCATAAATAGAGGATATAAACAAATTATCCTTCAAGGACACAGCCTCGGTTGTGATAAAATAGTCCAATACACGCTTGAAAATCACAGTAATATGCCTATAATACTGTTATCTCCTGTTGATAGTTATAAAGTTCAAAGCGAATGGATAAGTCCAGAAACAATCGATGAACAGGTGAAAAGACTTAATAGTAATATTAAACAATGCGATGAAGGATGGGGGAAAGCCGATTTTGATTGGCTGGATTGTAAGGAATATGGTGCCAAGGGAGATACATCGGAATGGGTTTATCAGATTCCAATCACTAGAAGAACTCTATTATCCATACTGGAGGGAAGTGCATTTAAATACTTAAATATCGAATGTGGGATAAAATTTCAAATTTTTAATCCAACATATATATTTGTTGGAAAACATGATGGACTTCAAATGCATGAGCCAGATGTGTGGATTGACTTTATAAAAAAATCATTTATTAACGCAAAAATCTCCGCTGATTTAGATGCTGATCATGACGTTGTAGGGGTAGAAACTGAAATAAGTGAGAGAATCGTCCAATGGATAAACGAGTTATAACAAAAAGGACAGTAGATATTTCCGAATTGAAGTATTCGGATTTATATGATATGTTATCATATGAATTTGACAAGACATTTCTTCGACGTATTGAAAGCCAGATACTTGCTTTTAGACATAGAGACTATAGGGTTTCATATATTGATAAGTGTGGGTTTGGTCTGTGGTGGTGTTTTGAGAGATTCTCCTTTTTGGAGTACATTGTGATAGAGAAAATGAATAGAGGGCAAGGCATGGGAAGCCTCATCTTGAATGCTATAAAAAGTCAGAGTAACCTTGTTATTGTTGAAGTGCATATAGGGGACAAAGTTAAAGATTTTTATTTAAAAAATGGATTTAAGGAATGTCAAATGGATTATTTTCCAATACAGATTAATGAAGAACCACAGAAAGGACTAATGCTGATGTCATATAATCATACTCTGTCTGAGGCAGAATATTCCGCTTTTATTAAGAAAATATCTATGGATGAGCTTCAATTTTGATTGTTTCTAAATGAATAATCTAGAGTGGAATCCATTACCTGTCCGGTGCTAGTAAATCATGTTTTTGGTAGGTGATAATCAGCTGTTAAATGATGACATAGGTTGCTCAATTTATCAAGGCTGCAAGCACTGCCTTTGGTAGCAAGGCCTTGACAGATTGCTCAACATATATTGTTTTAAGCTGATTTAAGATGATTTCTATTGTTCGGTAGAGCCATTTCCTGTTTGCCGGACATGGGATTTTTCTCCACCGGAATATTCACTAAAATAAATATACAAGTATGGTGTAGCTTTAACTCTTTCCATGCTAATATATTTTTATGAGTAGAGCACATCCAAATCTATGATTGTAGTGTTTTTTGGGGGAGAGAAGCTATTGTTCAATCATTGATATAACTCAATTTTGCAAAATTATCGAGTCTATATTTATTTTGGAAGGTATGAGTTTTCTGAATATATTGTGTCAAGGGTTCTTCTGCATTATCTCGTTTCTAATTCCCTGATATCTCAATTTTGCTTCTAGTAATTTCTTATCACGCCAGACATATTTCGTTCTATTTATCATTTTTAGTTTGCCGTTAGTTACTTCAATAAAAACGTTACTGTGCTCATGTGCAATGCTGTTACTTGAAATGTGGGTGAAGCCGTTATACAAAAGAAATATCAACTTGTTGTAAATAGTTGTTAAATCTACAACTGTATAAATTATGATTTTATTGGATAATTTTTGAAATGTTTTAGCTTATTATTTTGATTTTTTTATTCTTTCGTTAAATAGTAATAATCTGTTTTTCATTTCTTCATATGATTGAATAGTGTCTTCTACTGTAATACTATTTCCAGTGTGAGCTGAATCTTTTTCGGTATTTTCCTTTAATCTAAGGTATGATGCAATAGCATCGTTAATGTTTTCGTCAGAAAAAGCGAAGGTTATCGTATTAGGAATAATATTATCATCTTTATCCGTTTGTGCCTGGATTGTCATATCCGTTTGGTCGTCAAGCTTCATTACCAATGAAATAACATCTGAGACAGTATTAATTTCAAAATCTAAAAACATATTTATGCTTACACCAATTGCTTCAGCTATTTTTAGCAGTTGATCAGGTTTAGGATTCCTGGAACCATTTTCATATTTTTTTATTGTTGATAAATAAATACCGGAAGCGGTAGCAAGATCATCTTGAGACATATTTTTAGCTTTTCTGAATTCTCTTATTTTTTCACCTATAGTTTTATCGTTCATTTGAATCACTCCCAACTTAATTATTATATATGGGAAGAATTGTTCGCTATAATTAACAACCCATATTTATATGATACCATAAAGTTCACAAAAGTGGTACTAAATTTGCTAAACATATTGACAACTACAAATGTGGACTTTATAATAAAGACAGAAAGACCACAAATGTGAACTTGAGATATTCTTTTAAAGAATAGAATATTGCTTCAATTCATCTTGTGGCGAAGTTTTCACTTTTTAAGCCTAATGTTATCATAGCTCTAGAGTTGATTTTCAACTCGGCACAATTGAATATCAATTATAGATAAGTGAAAATTCCGGTTCAGGCTTGATGGTAATCAAACGAACTTGCGATGAGTGCTGATGGATCGAAAGATGAAAGTGGAGCGAGTTAAGGCATATATACTGTTGCGGAAGGATAATAAACTATGAGGGTGCTTGATAGAAGTTTCCCGGTTCTCAAAAAGGCAGTAGAGAAGATCGTTTTGGATTTCCAATGCGTCGTAAACGCTTAGGCGGCTTATCTGTAATTCCCGAGGGTGAGTACACCCTTTTGTATACGGGGCGATAGGGGTGTCGAGAGACAGACGTGTACCTACATACCTTTAAGGTATTAGCTAGGAGGATGTAGGAATGGTATTAGCGATTATATACTTATTAGGCTTAATGTGGTTTATGGTTTTGTATTCATGTGTCAGAGTTGCTTCTAAAACAGATCGCATTATGGAGCAGATGAATGAGTATGAAACAGATTCTCAATTATGAAACAGAGATTATTCAGATTGGAGGAAATAAAATGGGGAGTATAAGTAAACATCCGGAAATTATTGCAGTGGATCATGGATGGAGTCATATGAAAACTCCTACCAAAGTATTTACTACAGGAATTGTAGAAAATCCGTCGCCGACCTTTTTCAAAGATGTCTTAGAGTATCAGGGTACATGCTACAACATTGGTGGCGAGCGGTTGGAAGTAAAAAATACGAAAGTCGAGAACGAAGACTTTTATCTTTTGACATTGGCAGCAATAGCAAAAGAACTTGAGCAAAGAGGAGTCAGTGAAGCAACGGTTTATCTGGCTGCAGGATTACCGCTCACAAGATTTGGAGAAGAGAAAAAAGAATTTATTGATTATCTGTCAAAAAACGAGACGGTAGATTTTAGATACTCTGAAAAGGATTATCACATAAGGATTGCTAAGGTATCTGTGTTTCCACAGTGTTATGCAGCGGTGGCAGATATGATTCCAACTTTTCAGAGAAGAGTAGTTGTGGTAGACATTGGTTCATGGACCGTAGATATTATGCCGGTAGTAAACAAGAAACCGGATGATGCTAAATGCAACAGCTTGCCGCATGGATTGATTACATGCATGAGAGATATTAACAGAGCAAGCATTAAGCAGTTCAATATTGAGATTGATGAACTGGATATTGAGCATTATATCAGATATCACCAAATAAATGGATTGCCGGATGATGTAATTCAGTTAATGGATCAGAAACTGAAGAATTACGCTGAGATGATATGCAGGTCATTAAAAGAACATGGTGTCAATGTAATGACCACTCCAGTTGTTTTTGTTGGTGGAGGGGCAAGTGTAATGAAGTACTATGGAGCAAAATTGCTTCCAAATGCAGATTATAAACTTGATGTAAAAGCAAATGCAAAAGGATATGAAATGTTGATGAAAATGGCATTAAAGAAGCAAGGAAGGTGATATGGATGGCCAATAAAGACGATGAAATGAAATACTGTTTGCGTCTTAATTTAAATAATCCAGAGCATTTATTGATCCATAAGACTTTAAGAAACTTAAATCCTGAATATTATAAGTCCATTAATCAGTTTATCATTGCCAGTTTGCTGGATTTTATCAGTAGTACGAATAAAAGAAAAATGCTTACTGAAGAAGAAATAAAAAAGCAGATGGGTGATGAGTTTGTTACAAAATCTGAATTGAAGGAACTTGAGAATAATATGAAGGCTTATTTATCAAGTGAACTGATAACAGCAGTAATTAACGCTGTTATGAATAATGCAAGTGTAATTAATCTTAGCAAAACGTCAGAAGACATCAAGAAAGAGCCGGATATTCAGGGAGAAATAGTTGAGCAGGATGAAACATTATCAGAACTGGCAGATCTGTGGTATTAAGGAGGCAAGTTTAGTATGCGTAAATTATTGAATATTATCTGGGTGATAATTTTAACAATACTAAAATGGACGGCAAAGGCAGCACTTACATTTGTGAATATTGTCTTAGAGGCAATGAAGTTATTTCTGTTATTACTGAGCTTGGTTGCGAGGGTTGTATTCGCATTTGTAAAAATAGCAACTCCATAGGAAGGAGGAGAAGTGGATTATGATGTATAAGCTATTTAAAGAGTATTGCAACAATCGTAGGCTTATGAAGTACTATTTTGCAATTCAGAAACTTGTAAGTATGTAATTGATTGGAGGATTAAAATGACAAGGATACGGGACAGTCCTATTTAATAGTGTCCCGTGATATTGTATAATTGTTCACATAGTAAGAGTGGACAGGCAGTCACGGAACACTGTGCCTATCCCTCTTACAGAAGGGATGGGTGATTTTATGAAAAGAATATTATTGATTGTTTTATCTGTATTATGTGTGGGGTTCGTAGGGTGTAGTAAGGATACAGATTCTCTGGAGGTTGCTCAATCGGAAGAACAGGTTGAAATAGCAGAATCCATTACCACTGAAATGGTGACACAGGAGGTTACTCAAGCGGAAACTGTTACGGAACAGAAAGTTACTGAAATAACACAAGAAGAGAAAGAAACGCCGGAGGATGCAGTTTCTGAGGAGAAGGATAAGGAGCAGACTGAGAAAAAGCAGGAAACACCTAACGAAGAGGTGAAATCTGAGGAACCAAAAACAGAGGCAGAGAAAAAGCCGGAACCTAAAAAGGAGGAGCCTAAGAAAGAGACTCCAAAGAAAGAGGAACCCAAAAAGGAAGAGCCTAAAGAAGAAAAGGCAGTTGGCTACAGTGCCGACAAAGTTGTTAGTCTTGTGGTATCAAAGTGTGAAGCCGGAGGGATGATTACAACAGAGCACAACTTAGACCGCTTGCTGGCGGATGGCAGTATAACGAAAGAGGATTATGACGACTGTTATCCGTTAGATGGTCTTGAAAACAGCTATTACAGTGTATTTGTTAATGTGGATCTAAACAAGGCTTCGACGACGTCAGGAAGAGCCTTAAGAAGTGAAGGTGAGATTGCAGACTATATAGCCGGAATGCTTCTTTTGGAATCGGATTCCATATTCAATATACGAAATGCCGGTGTGACAAAAAACGGTGGAGAATCATTTTATGAATTCAGATGTTACAGATAAATATGATGAAACTATCACAGAAGGGTAGATATGAGCCAAAGACTTGTATCTACCCTCTTTTTTTATGTAAAGAAATAGGAGGAGTTAATTCGATGAAACAAACATTGAAAAGATTAACCGCATGGTTGCTTGCAGTTCTTACGATGTTTACTTCAGTATTTGCCAATGGGAATACGGCCTTTGCAGCAAGCCCAAGTGCAAATATTGCATTCTGGTATGCATCCGTAAAGGACCATGGGAAGATTACAGGTTTTAACAGTAATCATACGGGAGGAATATTGTATGCAGTATTGGATGGTCATTCAGCTTATTGTATCAATTTTGGTTTGTCGGCAAAAGGAGGACAGCTGATGAACAGTGACGATGATCCCGATACAGACATGACAGAACAGCAGGAAAAACTTCTGGGATATTGTATGTATTATGGTTTTTCGTCAAATGAAGCCAAAGAACCAACGAATACACAAAAGAATGAGTATATTGCAACTCAGGCAACAGTATGGATTATTATGGAGAATCTCTTGGGAACAGACACAGGAGATAAGGCAGCAAGTGAACTTTGTGCATGCGCGCCGGATTCCAAAGAATCCTATGGGTATTATACAACGCTGAAAAGCAAGATTTTCGCGTCTTACAATGCTACCAGACCAAGTTTTGCCTCAAAGACCAAGAGTGGAGCTGAAACTTATGAATTAAAGTGGAATGAGTCAAATCAGAGATTTGAGTACACATTTACTGACAGTAACAAAGTACTTGCAAACTTTAACTTCAAAATCGATGGGTTTTCAGTGGATAAGAGCGGTAACAGCATGACGGTTCACACCAAGAATGTAAATACGACTGCTACCACCGGGTCTTTCAGTTCTACAAATGGAACGGTTGAAACAAAATCAAACTGTGTGTTCTGGATCACAGGTAATGAAGGAGATCAGGAGTTTATCTCTGAAAGACCGCAAGCAGATCCGGTATCCGCATATATCAAGGTCAAGACAGAGAACATTGGTTATGGTGAAATTACGAAAACTGATAAGTCTACAGGAGCACACCTTGCAGGTGCAGTCTACGGTATTTATTCTGACAGCGGATGCAGTAATCAGGTGGATACAATGACTACAGATAGTAATGGATACGCAAAGTCTAAGGCTTTAGTTGCCGGAACCTATTATGTGAAGGAAATCTCTGCGCCGAAAGGATACGTCAGAAGTGATACGGTTCACACACTCACCGTTAATGCCGGGCAGACGACAGGAATTGCACTTACAGATGTAGAGCAGTTAGGTTCTATTACCATCTATAAAGAGGGTGAGGTATTAACCGGATGGAATGGTAGCAATTTCACTTATGAAAAGAGAAAACTTGCAGGAGCGACTTTTAAAGTAACCGCAGGAGCTGATATTTACAGAGCAGATGGTGCAAAGGTCTACAACAATGGAGATTTGGTTCGTGATAACCTTGTTACCGGTTCTGATGGACAGGTTGTTTTGTCTGATCTTCATCTTGGAACTTATGTGGTCACAGAAACAAAGAGTATTGATGGTTATACCATTAATACAACACCGCAGACGGTTAAAATTGAGTATAAGGACCAGAATGTGACGGTTCAAAGCGAATCGACTACTATTCTTAATAACAGACAGAAAGCGGAAGTCAGTGTTGTGAAGAAAGATTCTGATACTGAGAATCCGTTAGATGGTGGAAAGTATACCATGTATGCGGGTAATGATATCAAGAATTATGATGGAAGAGTGATTGTGACAAAGGATACAGCTCTTCAGACAGTTACGACGGGAGCAGATGGTAAAGCATTTTATTCATTGGATCTGCCAATCAGAAACAGCTATTATATTACCGAAACGCAGGCTCCAAAAAATTATATCAGAAACGAGTTAGAAGTATATTCTTTTGAGTTTAAGGTGTTAGAACCAAACAGAGCAAGTGCTTCCTTTGCACACACATTTGTGAATGACAGAACCACAGCAAAGATTCAGATCGAGAAGATTGATAAGGAAACAGGAAAAGCAATTCCCCAGGGAGATGCTTCTCTTGAAGGTGCGGTATATGGTTTATATGCCCGTGAAGATATCAATCATCTGGACAAGATGACAGGAGTAATCTTTAAGAAGAATGACCTCGTGGCGACACTTACAACTGATAAAGAAGGTAAGTGTGAAATCGACAATCTTTATCTTGGAAAATACTATGTGAAGGAGATTACACCTTCAGAAGGGTATCTTTTGGATGAAGAAGAGCATGATGTAATCTGTGATTATGAGGGAGATAAGATTCCACAGGTGCTTCGAAGCACAACTTCTAAAGAGCAGGTAATCAAGCAGCCATTCCAGTTGATCAAAGTATCAGATGATGGAGAGGAGACAGAAAGCACGCTTCTTGCAGGAGCCGGCTTCACAGCTTATTTGAAATCTGCATTAAAGGTGAATGCTGACGGTTCCTATGATTTTGCAAACGCAACACCGGTTGTGATCGGAGAAGATGGTAAGACAACTATTTATTCTGATGAAAAAGGATATGCATGTTCGATTCCTATTCCTTATGGAACTTATGTGGTTATCGAATCAGTGACACCTCATAACATGGAGACAATCAAACCATTTGAGGTGAAGATTGTTGAGAATAATCCAACAACACCTCAGACATGGAGAATCTTCCTTGATCGTGAGTTCACTGCAAAGCTTCGTATCATCAAAAAAGATGCAGACACAAAGAATACGGTTCTTATTCCAAATACGGAATTTAAAATCTATAACTTGGATAAAAAAGAATATGTCAAGATGACAACCACATATCCTTCCAAAGTGACGCACACTTCATTTTTTACGGATGAAGATGGTGATTTAATCTTACCGGATGTGTTGCACATTGGAAACTATCGTATTGAAGAAGTGGCTGCACCTTTTGGATATGTTCTGAATGAGAATTATGTGGAAGTAGCAGTTGATTCAGACACCTTCTACGAAGTTGATCCAGATACGTTTGAGGCAATCATTCAGGTTGAGTACGAGGATGCTCCGGCAGTCGGAGAACTTACTGTTGAGAAGAAAGGTGAAGTCCTCGACGCATATAAGGGTGGTTTGTTTGCCAATTCTGAAGAAAAAGACTTTGTGTACAAAGAGGGTAGCCTTGCAGGTGCCAAGTTTGAGGTATATGCTGCAGAGGATATCTTTACGGCAGATATGCAGAAGGATTCAGATGGCAACAGAACAAAGTATTATTCAGAAGGGGATTTGGTGGATACACTTGTTACCGGAAAAGATGGGAAAGCAACACTCTCTAATCTTCCACTTGGTAAATACAAAGTGATTGAGATTGAAGCTCCTTATGGATATGTACTGAATGAAGAAGAGCAGATTGTTACTTTTGTGTATGTCGATGATAAAACTCCGGTCATTAAGGAAGGGCTTACTTTTGAAAATGACAGACAGAAGTTCTCTTTATCCGTATTAAAGCTTGATGAAGAAACAAAGAAGCCTATTATGGGTGCAGTTTTTGGTCTTTATGCAGATCAGGATATTCAGAACGCAGACGGTAAAGTGGTAGTTGAAGCAGGCACACTTCTTGAGAAAGTAGAATCTGATGGAAATGGAATGATTCGTTTTGCAAAGGATTATCCAATCGGAAAATATTTCGCAAAAGAGCTTGAGATTCCGGCAGGATATATTTCTTCTGAGGAAGTAATCAGTTTTGATGCAACATACCAGGGACAGGAAATATCTGTTGTGGAGATCCAGAACGAATTCCTTAATACGCCTACAACCTTCGAGTTCACGAAAGAGGATATCACGAGTGAAGCAGAGCTTTCCGGTGCAACCTTATCTGTATTCGATAAGGACGGAAATCTGATTGAGACATGGACATCTGTAGCAGGTGAACCTCATGTAATCAAAAGACTTGTTGTAGGGGAAACCTATATTCTTCGTGAGGAATTTGCACCGTATGGATATCTTAAAGCAACAGATGTTGAGTTTATGGTAGAAGATACGGATAGTATCCAGACAGTTGTTATGAAGGATGCAGTTCCGACAGGATCTATCATCATCAACAAGGATGGTGAGTTTGTCTATGACAAAACGTTGATTAAGGGACACTGGTATGATTTCATTTTCAACTACTTTAAGAAGTCACTTGCCGGAGTAACTTTTGAGGTGTATGCGGAAGAGGATATTGTTAGTCCTGATGGACTCAATACAGTTTATTATGAGAAAAATGAGCTGATTGAGACAATCGTAACGGATGATAATGGAATTGCCCGCATTGATAATCTTCCACTTGGCAAATACTATCTTGTTGAGACAAAGACGCTTGAGGGATTTGTTCTTGATAGAACACCAATTAAGGCAGATCTTTCCTATGTGGATCAGAATACAGAGGTGGTTTATGCAGGAATGGATGTGACAAATATCAGACAGAAAGTCAAAATTACTGTTGTCAAAACGGACTCTGATACAGACAAACCATTAGAGGGTGCGAACTTTGGACTTTTTGCGAAGGAGAACATTTTAAATGTTAATGGTGAAGTGATTGTAGCAGTGGATGAAAGAATTGAAAGAGCAGTTACAGGAGCTGATGGTTCAGTTTCGTTTGTATCGGATTTACCACTTGGACTTTATTATGTGAAAGAGTTAGAAGCACCAAAAGGTTATGTGAAATCAGATGAAGTATTTGATGTGGATGCATCCTTTCAGGATGAAAAAGGAGAAGTGCTTGAGTTCACAGCTGAATTTGAAAACGCACCTACCAAGGTAGAGTTCTCAAAAACGGATATTACCGGAGAAAAGGAAATTGCCGGTGCTAAGCTTTCCGTTCTTGATATGGATGGTAAGGTAGTTGAGAGCTGGACATCTGAAGCAGGAGAGACACATCTGATTGAGAGACTTCCTGTAGGTAAGTATATTCTTCGTGAGGAGACAGCACCTTATGGTTATAAGATCGCTAAGAATGTTGAATTTGAGGTTGCAGAGACGGATGAAGTTCAGATGGTTGCTATGAAGGATGAGTATGCGGTTGGTAAGATTGTAATTGAAAAGACCGATTCTGTTACAAAGAAACCAATTGCCGGTGTTGAATTCGAAATCCGTGATAAGGATGGTAAAGTTATCGAAAAACTTATCACTGACAAAAATGGACATGCAGAGTCCAAAGAACTTCCTATCTGCGTATATAATGCAGATGGCAGCTTTAAAGTGGACATCCACTATTTCGTGGTTGAGACAAAAGCTACAGAAGGTTATATCTTAGATGAAACAGTGCACGGTGTAGTACTTCATGATGAGAAGAATCCTGACTGTGTGGTTTATACGTTAAATCTTACCAATAAACCTACAAAACCAAAGCTTCCTCAGACCGGAGATAATATGAATCCATGGATCTATATTGGACTTGGATTGTTTGCAATGGTAAGCGGATTATTCCTTGCTTTTGGCAAACGCAAAAAGAAAAAAAATTAAGTTACTAAAAATGGGACGATGGCCAATGCTGTCGTCCTTTCTTTTTTAAGGAGGAAAAATTATATGATGAATTATGAGATTTTTAAGGAAATTGTGGCAGAAAAGATCAAAGATTATTTGCCGGAGAACTTGAGTGGAATGGACATTAAGGCTAATTCTACACAGAAAGTGAATGTAGCACTGGATGCAATCACTCTGGTGAACAATGAAGAGGGGCAGAAAATTTCTCCGACCATTTATATCAATCATTTATATGATGAGTATAAAAGAACAGAGGACCTGGAGAGATGCTTAAGTAATGCAGCGAACCTTCTCGCAAAGGGATATGCTGACAGACCGGAATCCATTCCGAACCTGAAACTTGAGGAGGCAAAGGACAGTATTGTATTTCAGCTTATTAACACTGAGCAGAATAAGGAGATGCTTACTGATATGCCAAATCGTTCTTTTCAGGATTTGTCCATTATCTATCGCTGGGTCGTAAACAAGCGTGATGATGGTATTGAAAGTACAGTAATCAATAATAGCCTTGCTAAGACATTGGGAGTTTCAGAAGAGCAGCTGTTCAATCTTGCAGTAGAGAATACCAAAAGAATCTTCCCACCGGTTGTAAAATCTATGACGGAAGTCATTAGGGATATGTTTATGTCAGATGGCATGCCTGCTGAAATAGCAGATATGATGATTGGGGATATGCCTGAAGATAGAGCAATGTGGGTAATCACTAACCAGAATGGTATCAATGGAGCAGCTTCCATGCTTTATGAAAACAATCTTCATGAATTAGCAGAAAAGCTTGAGACAGATCTCTATATTTTGCCGTCATCTCTTCATGAGGTGATCGCCGTATCTGTAAATATGGGAGATCCGAATGAACTTGCGGAAATGGTCGCAGAGATTAACATGGAACAGGTTGATCTTCAGGACAGGCTTTCAAATCAGGTGTATCACTATGATAAGGATTTGAGAAAATTAACACTTGCTACCGATACTCCGAACAAACGAATCGACGGAATTGTTGCAGAAGTTCAGTTGGTGTATGATGCGACAGACAAGTCACGTTAGGAGGCGTTTATGGAGCACAAAGGGAATGTTAAAACCATGACGATACAGGAACTGATTGCTCTTATTAACACTGAAAACAGCGACTTTATGATTGAGGTACTACCCGGAGAGGAGGACAGTGATGGCAAAGAAAGTGAATGCGACATTGGATAACGATTTCTCTCTGGATGTTGTCAGTATCAGGCTTGTGAAGGATGCTCCGATTTTTTCGGAGCGTCCCTTTACAACACCGGAAGAAGTTGCGGGTGTTTTGGGAGAAGTGATGTGTCAATTTGATCGGGAAGTGATTGCAGTCGTCAATTTGAGTTCTAACTTGAAACCAATTAATGTTCACTTTGCAAGTGTAGGCGCACTGAATGAAGCAATGGCTCATCCAAGAGAATTGCTGAAAGCAAGTGTGCTGAGTAATGCATCTCAAATGTTACTGATGCATAACCATCCTTCCGGAAATCTTACACCCAGTAAAGCAGATACCATGATGACGGATCGAATGATTAAGGTGTGTGAACTGATGGGGATTCCTCTTGTAGACCATATCATTGTTGGAGGAGACAATAGAGAGTTTTTCAGTTTCAAAGAAAAAGGAATGATATCAAATCCCAATATCACGCTTAATACAGATTATCGAAACATAGACTTTCGTTCTCCGTTGATAGCAGAGCAGGGAAAAGCGAGGTGATTATGTGGAAGGAAGATTCACTTCAGAAGAGTTGGAACTTGCAAAGAGCGTTGATCTGGTTGATGTTGCAGCGTACCTTGGATACACACCTAAAAAGATTGGGAAGTATTACACGCTAAAAGAAATGGATTCTATTCGAATCTATAACAGAAGTCATTGGTATAGGTGGTCAAGGGCGGAAGATAGAGGCAACAATGGTGGATCTCAAATTGATTTCTTACGTGTCTTTGCAGGGTTGGATATTAAATCGGCTGTGTTTTGGCTGTTAGATTTTGCAGGATATTCCAGTAATCAGAGTAGAGATGAAAACATAAATCTCAAGCATCAGGTGGTACAACAGGAAAAAGTCAAAAAGGAATTTTTGCTTCCTGTACCTGCTCCGGATAACTCTTTTTTATATGAGTATCTGATGAATGACAGAGGAATACGCAAGGAAGTAATTGATTACTTTGTTTCCAGAGGATTGATTTATGAAGCCAGACATTATCACAACATTGTCTTTAAAGGTAATGATAAAGATGGAATAACCCGATTTGCAAGTATGAGAGGTGTGTTTGATAAGCAGGGAAAACCATTTAAGTGTGATGTTGAAGGCAACGATAAAAGGTTTGGTTTCAACGTGTCGAATGAACAGAGTTCTGAACTGATTGTATTTGAAGCTGCAATTGATCTTATGAGTTACGTTGATATTTTTGACGATTATGACAGTAATAAGCTGGCTTTGGGAATGGTTTCCGATGGACCTATTACAACATTTCTTGCAGAGCATCCGCAAATCACGTTGATAAGATTTTGTCTTGATAGAGACGAAGCAGGGAGAAATGCAACGGAACAGCTTATGGAAAAGTATTACAGTCTGGGGTATGAAGTTCAAAATGTTCCCCCACCTGAAGGATATAAAGATTATAATGAGTGGCTGGTGAATGCAAAAATCAAAAGTGCTAGCATAAGTGCTAGCAAAATTTCAAAATGCTAGCAAAAAGCGCTAGCATAAGCCTAAAAGTGCTAGCAAAAAATGACAGCACTCTGAAAAAAGAATTTCGGATAATTTAAAAAGTGCTAGCAGAAAGTGCTAGCAAAATTCAAAAATGCTAGCAAAAAGCGCTAGCATATGCCTAAGAGTGCTAGCAAAAATTGCTATCACTCAGTATATGAGAGGGTTTTAGGGGGACTTTCCCCCTAACAAGGGCAGCAATCGGGATGTATATCCAGATTGCGTATCTTGCAATGCACAGGGATGTATTACTGGGCATTTGAGCAATGATAAAGATTCACAAAAACAAATAAGGAGGTGCACTATGACAGTGGAAAAGGAATATGTTGAAATCACAGAACCGGGAGAAAAAGTTGTGACGGAGCTTTCTTCGAAAGAAGCATTTGTACAATATCAGACGGAGCACAAGCCGGAGATTATTCTTACTGATAATGAGATAGAAATCATTCTGGGATATATGGAGGGACATGATTATGTTCTTGGATTTAAGGACGGTGTGTTTCTAAGAGGTGATCTTGCGGAAAGCGACAATATGATCTGTTGGGAAGAGTATTCGATGGATGAGGTGATTGACATTGTATGTGAATGGAATTATGAGTTGCTGAAAGAATCTGAAGCAAAGATGAAAAATCCAAACACCTTTGTTGACTATGTTAGCAGCAAGAAATGGTATGACGGATTGAAGTCTGAAGAAACGGCTCTCGATAATTTGTTTAAGAAAACCAAGTATTATGCAAAGATTGAAGAGATAGCAACAAATCTTGCAAGTATTGTTTCGGAAAATATCTTGGATGCCGGAAGTTCAGATATTTCAGATGAATCTGTGAAAAAGATTGTGGAAGAAACGGTTGGACAGATTCAGACTTTCGCTGATTCGGGAAGAAGTAGGTGAGTTGTTTGGAGAAGAGAGTACACAGTATCACTAAACTGATAAGAATGACACCGGAAGAGGCTACAGAGTTAAGCGAAAAAGCGAAAAGAGCAGGAATGAATGAATCGGAATACTTACGTTTGATGATTAGACAGAAACCGAATGATTATCCGGAAATCAGACTGTTACTTAAGGAGTTGATTAATGAGGTTAATCATATTGGGCATAACATCAATCAGATTGTTAAGAATCATAACGCACAGTTTTATTCTGCAGAAGATAAGAACAGATTGTTTGCATATATGAAAAAATTGAACAGGACTGTTGATGAGGCGGTGAGGAAAATTGGCAATCAGTAAAATACTTCATATGAAAGATACCGGAAGTGGATTTCATGGAAAACATCTGAAGAGTTCTTTGGAATATGTTATGAATCCGGATAAGACACAAGATGGTCGATTGATTGGAAGCATAAACTGCCAGGTGGACACAGCATTTGAGCAGATGAAGGAGACAAAGCGTAAGTTCAATAAGATTGATAAACGACAGGGTTATCATCTGGTAATTTCCTTTCAGGAAGGTGAGGTTGATCCGAATACAGCATTTGAGTTTGCGGGAAGGTTTGTGGAAGAGTACCTTGGGAAAGATTATGAAGCCGTTTATGTTGTGCACGATAATACTGAACATGTTCATGCACATATCATTTTTAACAGTGTAAGTTTTGTTGATGGAAAGAAATACAGATATGAAAAAGGTGATTGGGCAAAATATATTCAACCGATTACAAATAGGTTGGCGGAAGAATATGGTTTATCTGTTCTTGACATTGAAGAAGAACTTAAAGATAGCAGGTACAGGAAAAGTAATCACTACAAAGAGTGGAAAGAAACCAGGGAGGGAAAGTTTATATGGTCAGATATGATCAAGAGAGATGTGGACGCATGTATTCTACAAGCCGGAGATTTTCAACAATTTTTGGAAATTTTGACGGATAAGGGATATGAAGTAAAACAAGGGAAGCATTTGGCTGTAAGACCACCCGGAATGAACAGATTTAGACGATGTTATTCTTTGGGCGCAGGTTATTCTGAGGAAGAGATTGTTAAGAGAATCCCTGTAGAAAACTTGGAATATTATAGAAAACAGCAAGAAACACCTGAGACTAAAATAGTATTCTGTAAAGTAAGACGTTATAAGAGGGCCAGATTGTCCGGACTTCAAAAGAGATACTATGCAAGATTGTATCGTTTAGGTCAGTTAAAGAAAAGGGCCTATAGTCAAGCTTGGAGGTATAAGGATGAAATTAAAAGGATGCAACAGCTTCAGAGACAGTATCTTTTCCTTGTAAGACATGATGTGCATACGGCTGAAGAATTAGTTGCTGCCATAGACAATATCAATACCCAAAAGAATGAAACGCATTTAGAAAAAAGCAAAGTGTATCGGCAGAAACAAAAATTCAAGTCTCTCTTTGAAACAGCGGATAAAATGAAGTCGGTTTTTGAAGCAGAACAGGCGTATCAACAAGGCGATAATTTCTTTGAGGATGAACATCAGCAATGGGAATTATATAAGGAACAGATAGCTTCTATAGGATATTCTTACAACGAAGTCAATTTATTGAAGGAACATTTTAGTGAACAGATATCCGAAGTAAGCCAAAGGGAAAAAGCAATCTCTTTTGAATTAAAAATCGGAGAAGCAATTTGGAAAGATCTAATAAAGGATTCCGATGATGACAGAATAAGAGAAACCGGGGAAAAAGACATTATAAGAGATTCAAGAAAGCAGCCAACGAGATAGGCTGTTATTTTTTTTGAGATTGGAGGTAGATTATGGAACAAAAAAGAGAACCTATTGATGAAAAAGAAATTGAACATGCAATCAGCAAAATGAGAAATAGAGGAACTTATCCGGAAGAAATGTATCATCTGGTTAGGGAAGATATGAAATTAGGCATTAGCAGAGAAGAAACCTCTCTTTATACGGATAGAAACTATGATGTACGACAAGCCAAAGTGTGTTCGAACTGTCTCAGAAGAGGATTTGAAAGAGAAGTTATTGAACTGATTTGTCAGAAGGAATTCGAAGCTGTTCAGATGGAGACAGTCTTTGAGATAGTAGATGCAGGTGTTCCTTTAGAAAATGTAAAGGAAATTATTTCTAAAACAAATGGAGTGGCGCATCAGATGAAAAAGGCATTTGAAAGCTATAAAAGGCAGGTTGCCAATAAGGCTTCAGAAGATAAAAACACAGAACATCAAGGTGATAAACGTGAGAAAGAAAAAAGCGAACCGCCTATCCCTGGTTATCTGAAAGAGATTGTTGATAAGCTGCAGGAAGCAACTGCAAAACTTGAAAAGCAGGAAGACAACTACAAGGAATTAAGTCAGAAACTCAATAGCATTGAGTCAGCAAAGGAAGATGCATCTGTCATAAGAAATATGGAAAAAGAGATTGCGGAGAAGGATGAACTTCTTGTTAAGCAGCAGGAGGATATTCAGAAGGCAAATTCAGCGGTTGCAAGACTCAGAAAGGAAAAAGAAAATATGGAGCAGGAGATGAAAACCATGAAAGAGAAAATGCAGAATCAGATTGATGAACTTTCAAAGAAACAGGAAGTACCGGAAGAGAAAAATCAGAAAGAATTCGGAGAATCACCTGCAGAAACAATCGTTGCCTCACAGGCTCAGAACGCTTATGGTATTCCGGTATATTACAAAGTACCGGTGATAGACAGTAGTGGGCAGATTGTTCAGCGTGTGCAGGTAGAAAGAGCAGTTAGCAAAGACAGAGGAATTGCAGGAATGTTTGGCAGACTCGCTTTTCGTCACAAATCCAGAGCAGATATCGTAAAGCTTGTAGCAAGCGGTGATCTGATTCCGGCACAGCTTGTCCAGATTAAGATTGCGATTGAAAAGGGACTTACAGAAAATCAGATTGTTGAGTTAATCAATAACAATGTAGCTGCAGAGAAGATGAAGGAAATCATTGAGATTGCGGTGTTAGAGAACTGCATGAATTAGGAGGTGCACTATGGCAGAAGAAATTCAGGAAGCAGTACAGATCATACGAGTGGCGTATGACGGTATTGAAATTGCAATGAAAGTCGGAAGCGGTGGAATCGGAGTTATGCAAAAGGCAATTGAGGTTTTGAAAGGTTTACTTGATTACGAGAAATCTCTTGGAAAAACTTCAATGCGGAAACTTTTGATGAGAGGCGGAGATTTACAGGTTTTACAGTTTCAGACGGAAGATATGAAGAAGGTTGAAAAGCTGGCAAAGAAGTATGGAATTCTTTATTCTGTCTTGCCGGATGTCAACAACAAAGATGGATTAAGCGAAGTGATATTTCATACGGAGGCTGTTCCGAGAGTGAATATGCTGATTCAGAAATTGAAATTTGGAAGGGTTGCTTCATTTGATGATTATTTGAAGAACGGAGATGAAAAATCTCTTGGAAAGTTAATGGACTTTCTGAAAAAGCAGCAGGGAAATGATAAGGCCCCATCGATTGATGGGGCTAGGGCTGACATGGCTCTTGATGGTCTAATCGAAAAGGTTGGAATGTTTGCGATGGAAAAACAGAGCATCAGTGTTGATCAGATTAAAGAGAATTTCAGTATTAACAGTGAACAGGCAGAAAGTGTTATTAAGCAGTTAGAGACAATCGGTTTCCTTGACAAGAAAGCTGTAGATGGAACGCATAAGGTCATGATGGATAAGGATGCTTTTCTTAATCGTGTCAGAGGTTATCAGGACCTTGCTGAGCGCATGAGAGCTGTTGCTGCATCAAAGAATACGAATCTTTCAGATGTTACGATTAGTAAGACTTTGATTATTCAGGAAAATGACCATGCAGTTAAGACAAGAGTTCCCGGAACATGGGGAGAGACTGCGAGATATGTATGGATCAATAAAGAAAACATTATGGATATTCATAATGGAAAGACAATGCTTACGTTCCTTGATTCCAAGAAAGATTACAAGCTTTATGATGAGCAGAATCGCGTTGTTGAAACCAAAAAAGGGGAAGAACTCTATAGGCATTATGACAAAGTTGAGTCTTCAGTAAGGGAACGCTATGAAAAGTCACAGACAAAAGAGAAGGTGAAAACACCGGAAGGAATCAAGACAACAACAAAGACGACCACAAAGAGAACAAGATAGTAGGAGGCGCTTATGCAGACAAGTAAAAAGAAACCGTCTGTAGTGTTTATTCTTCTTGGTGCGATCTTTTCGGCATATTTGGGTTATCTGATTGGAGGAGCATGGTATGAAGGAATTCAGTTTCAAGAATTTATGAATCGGTTTAATGATGTTTGTGCCATGCCTTTTAGAAATTATTTTAATGAGAATACTGTAAAGACAATAGCCATTTCCGTAGGTGTCTATGGGATGGCTATTATTATGTATTACACCAGTCAAAGAAACTTTATGCCGGGAAAAGAATTTGGTACAGCGAGGTTTGAAAATCCAAAGCAGGTAAATCGTATACTGGCGGACAAAGATGTCAATTTTAACCGAATTCTAAGTCAAAATGTGAAAATGTCATTGGATTTTAGAAGGTTAAAGTTAAATGGTAATATCCTTATTTGTGGAGGCTCTGGTGCAGGTAAGACCTTTTATGAGGTAAAACCAAATCTGATGCAGATGCCGCATAACTGCTCATTTATCTGTACAGATCCAAAAGGAGAAATCTTACGAAGCTGCGGACAGATGCTAAAGGACAATGGATATAAAGTGAAGGTGATAAATCTCTTGGAAATGGATAAATCAGATTGTTATAACCCGTTTTCTTATATCAGAGAAGAAACGGATGTGGTGAAGCTGATTACAAATCTGATCAGTAACACAACACCGAAAGGTGCTACACCTTCTGATCCATTTTGGGAAAAAGCAGAAGGCTTATTCTTACAGGCTATTTTCTACTACGTGTGGTTAGAAGAGAAGCCTGCAAAGAGAAACTTTGAGACGGTATTAAAACTTATTGGAGAAGCAGAAGTGACAGAACAGGGAAAAGCGTCCCGATTGGATGTGCGTATGAAATTTCTTGAGGAACAGTCACCACTTGGTGCAAATCATCCGGCTGTGAAACAGTATAACAAATGTATGCGTGGTGCAGGTGATACAGTGAGATCCATTATTATCAGTGCCAACTCCAGACTTGCTTTCTTGGAGAACAAGCAGGTGCTCCGTTTGCTGTCTAAAGATGAGTTGAATCTTGCGGATATCGGGATCGGAGTTAATGGAGACGGAGAAACAAAGACAGCACTATTTTGTGTAATCCCTGATAGTGATAAGTCGTACAACTTCATAATTGGTATGTTATATACGCAGATTTTTCAGGAGTTGTATTATCAGGCAGATTTCATTTGCGGAGGAAGGCTGCCGATTCATGTGACATTTATGTTGGATGAGTTTGCAAATGTAGCTTTACCGGATGATTTCTGTTCATTGCTGTCAACGATGCGAAGCCGTGAAATTTCGAGCATTATCATCATTCAGAATTTTGCCCAGTTAAAGGCATTGTTCAAAGATACGTGGGAGACTATACCGGGAAACTGCGATACCTTTATCTATTTAGGTGGCAATGAACAATCAACGCATAAGTATGTATCAGAGTTGCTTGGAAAAGGTACGATTGATAAGAAATCCAGCGGAGAAACAAAGGGCAGACAGGGAAGTTCAAGCAGAAATTACGATGTGCTCGGCAGGGAATTGTTTACTCCGGATGAAGTCAGAAAACTTGATAATAAGAGATGCATTATCTTCATACGTGGGTTTGATCCAATCATGGATAACAAGTATGTGCCATTTAAACATCCGATGTTTAAGCAGACGGCGGATGGAGAAGGAGAAGCTTACGTGCATGTAATCAGACGGGAACTCAATCTGATTGGACCACCTTTTGAAATCCTTTCTCCGAGGGCAGTTAAGCATTATGAAAAGCTAAAAGAAAAAGGTGAGAATGTTTATATTGATACGCTGTCGTATGCGGAATTTATGATGCTTGGACAGGCAGAGTTTAACAGAAGAATCACTCTTTCAGACGAGAGTGAGCAGAAGGAAAAATTTAACAGAGAGCAGACGAATGAACTTGAGTATCAGGATGAATCACAAGGAACCGGGCAAAATGATAATCAATCCGGCAACAAGCCTGTTCTTAACAGGCAGAAAGGTGATTGGGAAGATACAGTAGCGAATCGTATGCTTCATTGGGAGTATTCACCGGAACAGAAATCAGAAGTAAAGCAGGCAATGCAGGAAGGATTGTCAAAAACAGAGATTCTTCAGTATTTCTATCCGGAAGTATCCGTAGATGAAATGAGACAGATAAGACAACAGCACAAGGCTAAGCATTAGCTTGAGGGAGGTGGTTAAAGCAATAACGCATCAGGGAAAGCCTGATTTCATTTGTATTCCGGGAAGAATCCCGTTTTCATAGAGACAATAAAATAGAGAAGCAAATAAGAGGATGTTATTTATGAGTCTATGCCATAAGTAGCATCCTTTTTGCTTTGGTTTGAAAGGAGAAACAGAACATGAAACATAAAAAGAAATTTGCAGAAACAGTAATGGGAGGTACAAGCATGAGAAAGATGAAGAAAGTGATTCCGGTAGTATCCGGATGTTTGATGAGCGTGATGTTGATGGGAACAACCTGTTTCGCTGCAGGAGATACAAGTGCAGTAACACAGCCTTTGGATAATTTGAAGACATTGGTTATTGCGGTAATTGGTGCCGTTGGTGTCATTATTCTTGCAAAGAATGTGATGGAATTTGCACAGGCATATCAGCAGCAGGACTCTTCTACAATGAACTCTGCATTAAAGGGAATCGTAGCCGGAGTTATGATGGCAGGTATTTCAACAGTGTTAAGTTTCTTAGGTTTTTAGGAGAAAAGAGACTTCAGAGTTAAAGGAAAGAAGAGGTGATTAACAAGTATGGATATTTTCAAACTTGGAGATAAGATCCTTGCTTTGCTTGAAATGGTCTTTGGATTCTGGAATAACCAGGTTGCGTTGGTATTTGAGATGTTGGGGCAGTCGCCGGTTGCATTTAAAGACGGAGGACCTTGGGCAGTCATTGAGGGAATTGAGCCAATCTTTGTAGCGGTTGGCTCTTCCCTGGTTGTACTATTCTTTGTCATTGGTTTTTGCTCGGAAAGTATAGACGTCAAAGATGAAATGCGTTTTGAAAATATACTTCGCATGCTGATCCGTTTAGGACTTTCGGAGTGGTTTGTAGCTAATAACGTAAGCATTATGAAGGCATTCTTTACTTCCATCGGTAATCTGGTTGGACTGTTGTCAGAAGGCACAACAACGCAGCTTACCATCGATAGTGCACAGGCAGATATCATTAAAGAACTGGGATTTGGAGAAAGCCTTGTCATGCTGATTTTGGCATCTTTATTGTCCATTATCGTTATTATCTGTGGGTTCTTTATTATCTATACGGTATATTTCAGATTCTTGAAAATATTGATCATTGTTCCTTTAGGAGCAATCGCTTTCTCCACGCTTGGAGGAAACAGGATGGTAAGTCACACCGTAGTGACATATTGCAAATATTTCTTAGCCTGTGTATTTGAGGCTGTAACGATGGCGTTAGCAATTATTTTGTGTAATGCGTTTATCAGTGCAGGCCTTCCTGAATTTACAGGCTCGTATGCAGAATGGGCACAGACTCTTATCTATCTGTGTGAAATGACATTTACGATTGCAATGACAGTTGGAAGTGTGAAGGGTGCACAGAGTCTGACAAGTAAAGCATTTGGATTATAGGAGGCAGATATGGAAAAAAGATTGAAGTTAGAGACAAGCTGGGGTGATACGCAAGAAGTATCACTTGAGATTAACAGCTATTTAAATAATAAGGGGCTTTATATTGGTCTTGTTTCCTATGGCGAGGATTATCCTGAGCCGTATGGAGACATTACAGTGAATCTTAATAAAAAAGCACCTGATTATTGTGGGTATGTTGATGTCAACAATATGCCGGAACTTGAGAAGTTTCTTCAGGAGAATGAGATTGGAGAGTTTACAGGTATTGTACAGAGAAGTGGATTTGTAGAATATCCTCTTTATCTGTTTGATGTAGAAAAGCTCAGAGAGTTATGCCCGGAAGGTATGGCAGAATATGAAGCAAATATTGGACAAGCAAGGGTTCCGCAGACGAAAGAGTTATCAAGGTAGGAGGCGATGAGATGGTAATTGAAATCAATAAGGATATCGACAGATATCAGGAGACAATCGCTATGGGATTAACAGCAAAACAGTTATTCTTCTCGGTGGCAAGTGTAATTGTCGGAGGAGGAATTGTACTTGCACTCTACAGATATATAGGTCTTACCGGATCTGCATATGTTGCAATCCCTTGTGTTGCACCGATTGCGCTTGGAGGATTTTACTCTTACAACGGTATGGATTTTTACCAGTATTGGAGAAGAAAGTTTCATTTTATTTTTGGAAATAAGGCGCTTCATTATATTTCGACAGAGGGGGAAAACGCTATAAAAGAGTTTGGAACGGATGAAGCAGCTAATCGTAACAAGAAGACAAAGAAATCCGTTACCAGTGTGGAAGGTAATCAGAAAAAAACAGAGGAGTTTGAAGCAATGAAAAGGAAAACAAAGAAAATGTTAATTGGAACAGTTGTCACCATAATCGTGGCAGCAATTGGAGTTGTAATCTATAAGGTTCGATTTCCTAGATAACAAGTTGTCTGACTGACTAGTCGGGCAACCTTGGCATTTGCCGGGGTTGCTCCCGGCGGTGCTTTATATAAAAGAAAGCGAGGTAAGATAACATGGGTTTATTTACAGATGGGTTTAAACTCTTAAAAAAGGCAAGTGAGCCATTATACAAGACACCGAAATCCATTCAGGAGACGATTGAGATAATGGCGGTGGCTGAAAATGGTATCTTTGAAGTAAGCAAAGGGAAATACTCAAAGTGTTACCGCTTTCAGGACATCAATTATACAACTGCAACAGAGGATGAGCAGATTGGTATCTTTGAGAGATACTGCAAATTCCTCAATTCGTTGGATTGTAATTACAAGATTACAATCAATAATAAGAACAGAAACATGACAGAACTTAGGGACAAGGTGCTGATTACAGAGCGTGATGATGGATTCAATCACTTCAGAGGAATTTATAATGACATCATCGAAGAAAAGATCATTGAGGGAAGACAGGGAATTGAGCAGGAGCGATATCTTACAATCACTATTGAACGTAAGAACTTTGAGGAGGCAAAAGCGCAGTTCGCCACCTTAGAAGCAACGATTCATAAGGCTTTTATCGAATTGGGAGCAGAGATTATTCCTCTTACCGGTAATGAGAGATTGAAGATTCTTTATGATTACTACCATCTTGGGAATGAGGGAAGCTTTGACTTTGATATTCGTGAAGCTAAAAAGGTTGGTGCAGATTTCAGAAACGATCTATGCAATGGAATGATTAAATTCTTCCCGGATCACTTTGAAGATGAGAGTAAAGTCTGCAAGGCTTTATTTATTAAGAAGTATCCGAGCAGTCTTTCAGACAGATTTATTAATGAGATTACTTCGCTACCGGTTCACTCGATTACCAGTATTGATGTTGTACCTGTACCGAAGGATATCACTACCAAGGTATTACAGAAAAAGTACCTTGGAATTGAGTCGGATATTATCAAACAGCAGAGAGTCCGTAATAAGAATAATGACTTTTCAACAGAAATCTCCTATGCCAAGAGAACAGAGAAGAAAGAGATTGAAATGATCATGGATGATGTGAGAGAAAATGACCAGTGTCTTTTCTATGTTGCTGTTACCATTATTCTTATGGCGGATAATAAGAAAGAACTTGACAGTGTGTGTGAGACAGTTGAAACTATTGGGAAACGTAATAGTTGTACCATTGATACACACTATCTGATGCAGAGAGAGGCATTAAATACAGCTCTTCCGATTGGAGTAAGACAGGTAGAAACCATGCGAACACTTCTTACACAGTCATTGGCGGTATTAATGCCTTTTAATGTTCAGGAACTTAATGATCCTACGGGAATCTATTATGGAATCAATCAGATTTCTAAGAATGTGAATATCGGAAATCGTAAAAAGTTGATTAATGGAAACGGCTTCATATTTGGTGTTCCCGGTTCCGGTAAGTCCTTTGAAGCAAAGATGGAAATGGGAGCAGTATTTCTTTCAAGTGAGGATGAAATTATCGTAATTGATCCAATGAACGAGTATTTTGATATTGCTCGCACATATAGCGGAACGGTGGTCAATATGTCCACATACACAGATAATTTTGTCAATCCGCTGGATATGGATGTATGGAGCCTTGATCCGAATGATTCAAAAGGAATGGTCAGAGAAAAAGGTGAATTTATGCTTGGTTTATGTGAGCAATGTATGGGTGAAAGTTTAAACTCCAGACAGAAATCAATCATTGACCGTTGCGTAAGAAAACTCTATATCGACATAGCCAGAAGCAAGGAAAAATATGTGCCGATTATGAGTGACTTCTATGAGTTGTTGATGTCACAGCCGGAGGAAGAGGCAAAGGATATTGCATTATCCCTTGAGTTATTCGTCAATGGTTCATTGAATATTTTTAATCATCAGACAAATGTGGATGTAGATAACAGATTCACGGTGTATGGTATCAGAGACTTGGGTACAGAACTTAGCCCGATTACGATGCTGGTAATGATGGAGTCCATCCAGAATAGAATCATTGAGAATGGTAAGAAGGGTATTGCAACATGGCTCTATATAGATGAGTTTCATGTTTTGCTCAATTCTGAGTACTCTGCAAAGTATTTACAGCAGCTTTGGAAAAAGGTAAGAAAACAGGGTGGCTTGTGTACCGGGATTACGCAGAACGTAGTAGATCTGTTGCAGAATTACACGGCAACTACCATGCTTGCAAACTCTGAGTTTGTTGCATTATTGAAGCAAGCAAATACAGACAGCGTTAAGATGGCAGAGGTGATTGGCGTATCAGAAGCACAGCTTCGATTTGTTACCAATACTTCCAGTGGTAAGGGACTCTTAAAGTGTGGTTCCGTTGTCATTCCATTTGATAATCAGGTGAGCAAGAATACGGACTTGTATAAGCTATACAATACCAACATACACGAAATTGCCGAAATGAAGGCAAAGGAAAAAGATTCTTAAGATTGTTGTGAATGATGGAATTAGTATCTTTGATATGGTATTATAGTGTACAGGGCGCCAAGGTGCCCTGTATATTATGAGAAATTAATTTTAAATTTTATCGACTAAAGGAAGGGATGGATATGGAGAAAATTAAATTCAAATATCATCCGAATATTTATGAAGATGACATTCTTGTTCATGAAAATGGAGTGTGTCAGTGTTGCGGAAAGAAAGTATCTGAATATATAGAACATATTTATTCGTCCGAGGATGTCAATTGTATTTGTTTGCAATGCGTGAGCGACGGGACAGCTGCCGTAAAGTTTGATGCAGAATTTGTTTCATGCGCAGAAACTGTTAGTGATCTTGAAAAGAATGATGAGCTGTTTCACAGAACTCCCGGGTATCTGGGATGGCAGGATGAATATTGGCTTGCATGCTGCGATGATTATTGCCAATATCTGGGGCGAGTTGGAATTGATGAATTAAAAGATATGGGAATCAAGGACGAGGTGCTGGAGGAGTACGTTCAGCGAGAAGATGCATATTCGCATGAAGTTGTTGAAGAATATATGTATAAAGACGGAGATATGTCCGGATATCTGTTCAAATGTATTCACTGTGGAAAATATCATTTGTGGGTGGATGCAAATTAGTATAATTGAAAAACTGAAATTATATTTAAATTTGAAGGAGTATACAAATGTTAGAGAAATTAGAATTGACAGAGTTATTTGATACTGAAAGTGATTGGGGAAAAGAGCATATCATGGCTCCATTGACAGATGAAATGATAAAAAGAGCAGAAATCACCATCGGATACAAGCTTCCGAAGTCATATATAGAACTACTCAGATTCCAAAATGGCGGTGTTATAGAGGATGATGATTGTTGGTTGACGGTAATATACGGTATTGGAACCACAGTGGATGCTTTTAATGGACTGGAAGAAATGTTTGATAACTGGATTCATGAATGGGAATATCCTAATATTGGGATACCATTTGGAGAAACTCAAACTGCCGGACATGATATGTATTTTATGGATTATAGAAATCTTGACAGCAATGGAGAACCTGCCATAGTACATGTTGAAAATGAGGGTGGTTTGGAAGATATAAGAATAACAAAAGTGGCTGACAATTTTAAGGTGTTTTTAGAGATGGTATTGTCAGGAAATTTGAGTGAATACTTTTGAAGTTGACAGCCGATTCTCGGATGTAAAGCGATGGCTATAAATACAAAAGGTAAAAGAAAAATTATTTTTAAATTTTGTGTGTGAAGGCACAAATCGGGATTTGAGGTGGAGATGGGCAGATGAAAAAATTGATGCTAACAATTTTGAAAATAGTAGTTTTCTTTATGGGATGGGCTGTTCTTTCAGGCGTTATAGAGATTCCAATCGATAATTCGGCCATATGGAGATTCTTTGCAGAATTGATACCAATGATAGTGATAATTGCTTTTTCAATGGTGTTTTTGCTCTTAGAAAAGAAGGAAATAAAGATTCCATTAATAGATAATATCGGTAAAGGCACATTGATTGGAACTATAACTGGTATCATCTGGATTGGGGTTGCTGCAGGTTTACTTCTGCTGTTAAAGCAGTTGAATATCACAGCCAAGAATGATATTCCATTGCTGTGGCTCTGGATTATATCTGCATTTATCAATGTGATTATGCAGGAACTTTTAGTAAGGGGCTACATATACCAGCTGTTAAGGAAAAGATACAACCTTTTTGCTGCGGTAATGGTTACGACGGCTTTATTTACATTCATGCACGGTGGAGCATTTGAAGTAGGGGTTATCCCGGTCATCAATGTCATTACTATGTGCTTATTTACCACGGCGTTATATGAGTCAGAAAAGACACTTTTTGCTCCAATAATGGCTCATGCCATATGGAACATTGTTGGCGCGCTTTTTCTTGGAGGAGTAAGTTTAGCAGATGATTATCCTCATATGTTAACGATGCAGGCTTCTGCTAATACGTTACTATCTGGTGGAAATTATAAAATCGAGGCAAGCATTATTACTTTGATACTAAATATCGTACTTATGACCATATTCTATATTAAGTGTAGAAAATCGAAGCGGGAAGGTGTTTTTTAAGGCTCAGATATTCGAGAAATAAACACAAATTTGTAAAGATCTTTAACTTTTAATATATCGCTCAATAAGAGCATTGTTTTGAGGGAGGAAATAAAATGTCTTTTGATAAAGCAGAATGGCAGTATGACTCGGCAAGAGAAAGTTATTGTGAAAAATTTAATAAGAATCCCAACTCATTAACGGATGAAGATGAGAAAATAATTTGGGGATTTGCCGGAAATCATATTGCGTTTTTTATTACATGGCTGATCCGGCATGATTTTTTAGGAGATTTGCATCATGAAGATGATTTCGAAGAAAATGATCTTGAAGCCGTTAAGAAACAAGAGAAGACAGGGATGGATATATTCGAACAGTACTTTGATATGGCATTTACAGATGAAGATGTTTCTGATGAAATTGCGCCCTTTGTAGAGGAATACTACGATAAAGATTATTTGCAGGACTATATTGATGGCATAGGAGAAGAAAAAGTATTGTCAACCACATTTTTATGGGAAGATTATTTTAAAGTTGAACCGAGTATAGATAAAGCATATAAGAAATATTGGGAAAGTAAATAAAATTTTAAAATATCGTGATATGGATTTGATATTATAAGGAGATTGGATATGAATACTATAGATGTTTTTGATAATGGAATTAGAGTGAATGGAAATGACTTGATATTTCCACTTTCTTATGATGAGATAAAAGCTGCATTGGGAGAGGCAAGGCTTGTTCATGATGATGAGGCTGAAACATCATATTACTATGACGAGCTCGGAATAGAATTTAATGGCTCAACCCATTACCTAAGTAATCTTAAAAGAAAAAAGGCATACAAGGATAAAGATCATAATATTATAGCGGTTTCATTGTATGTTACAGGTGAAAAATTATACGATTTCAAGGATTCAAAATGCGAAAAGAATTATGTGGGTGATCTGACTGTCTTAGGAGAAAAAATAAGCAAAGACAGAACCTGGAAAAACATACTTGGTTATAATTGTCAGCCGCTTCTTGATAGTAAGAGTAAGGAAAAAAGATATATTTATGTTAGTACTACTATTTTCACAGAGGATGAAGCTCCTTTTTATGAAGGAGACCGATTGCTAAAGGACGTCTGCATTTCCTTCGAACCTGAAAGGCCAAAGAGTAAAGTGGATTATAGTATAGTAACTCCTGACGAAGAATGTTTGGTGTTTGATACATTTAACTTCAAACTTGCTGTTATAAATGAGCTTATGTATAACCAATTTGTGCTGGAACCTTATTTTGATATTTATGACTATATGGCATTTAAGAAAGGAAAATGGAATCTTGAAACGGACAAGAATGTAAGGGCAGCAGTTAATTATTTTAAAGAATTGCAGATTCCGGTAAGTCTAGCAGATTATGTGACTGAAATCAATATGGATGGTTCTGATGAAATCTATATGAATATAGCTCCTGAGTGGGATGGAAGAGATGAGAGATTTGATTTTAACAGCCTTACAGAGTCAGAACTTAAACAATTTAAAAATCTTAAAAAGATGCTTATATTTGGAAATGATAAAGATGCTGAAAAGTTGCAAAAGATTTGCGAACCATTTGGAATAATAGTGGAACCTCTAGCTACACTTGAATAAGATCGATGCAAAGATAACTCGCAAAATAATTTACAACCATAATAACTGAATTATCGAATATTGAGTACATAAGCCATTTGGACTTACCATCCAGATGGCTATTTTTTTACCCTTTTGGGTGATGGATGTAGGAAGGAGATGAGAAAATTGAAAATTAAAAAGGTAGATGATAAACCGATGGCCATTCATACAAAGCAGAAGACCCAGTTACACGCACATGAGCCAAAGAATGCGTCAATCAAGGGTAGCAATATTTACACCGTTGATCGCTCGCCAAAGAAAGGTGACAGTGAGATTACGTATGCGAAGGGTAGTTCGCAAAATGGCGCATCTGCATATATCCGAGAAAAAGCAAAGCGAAGATTCAGAAAGAGTACTGTTCATCAGGCAGATGTTAGAGAAAAGGGGATTGCAAAGTTTAGGAGGGATATCAGAGAATCCAATCAATCCATTAAAGTAAAAAATCAAAATTTGCATTCAGCTGGAAGAACAGGCGCAATCGGAGCTAAAGCTGTTGCTGATCAGATGGAAGGCGGACAGGAGATTCAGCAAGCAGGAAGTATTGCTTATGAATTATCAAGACCGGTAACAGGAACACCATCAAAGGGAGCTGAATTATTCAAACGTAAAGCAAGGGAAAGAGCCAAAAGAAAAATTAAAAATGTTGATGCCGGAAAGAAGCTTGCTAAGAAAATGGTAAAAGATACTTCTAAGAAAATTGCGAAAGAGAGTGCAAAGGAAACAGTGAAAGTTTCGAGTAAAGTTGCTGCTAAAACGGCTGCAACTGCTGCGGGAACTGCCGTCTCTCCCGGAGTTGGTACTGCAATCGGTATGGCAGCAGGATATGCGGCTGGAGTTGCGGTGGAAGCAAAGGATACACAGATTAAAAACAGACACCGCAAGATAAAATTCTTCTTAGACAAGATGAAAGCTGAGGATCAACAGCAGGATAGTGTGGCAAAGCTTGTAAAAGATCTGGTCACAAGAAAAGTGCTTCTTTGGGTTAAAACCGTTGCGCCTCTGATAGCAATGTTATTACTTCCCCTGATACTTGTTGTGGCACTTGTGGGGGCTATTGTTATGGTAGTTGTGGGTGTAATCTATAATTCCCCATTTGCATTATTTTTGCCACCGCTTGATAATGGAGAAACGGTTCAGACGGTAGCAAGTGCTTATGTGGCAGAGTTTAACCGGGATGTGAATACGCTGGCAAATGAACACACAGGATATGATTCCGGTAAAGTTGTGTATGTCGGATATGAAGGTACAGATGCGTACCCGAGCAATTATTATGATATTCTGGGTGTCTATATGATAAAGCATGGTGTAGGAGATACGGCAACCGTTATGAATGATACTTCAAAAGGCTGGCTTCAAACAGTTGTGAATGACATGTGCACTTATTCTGTTTCAAGCGGAACGGAGGACGTTACCATCATAAATGAAGATGGAACTACAACCACTACAACGCAGACGGTCTTATATGTGAATGTCACTTTAAAGACGTATGTGGATATGATTTCCGAGTATTCGTTTAATGCGGATCAGGAGAAGTTACTACGTGAGTTTATGAGTCCGGAATACTTGGGAATGCTTGGTTGGAATCCGGGAGGTGGAGGCAGTAATGATCCGGGAGTCAGTACGATGTCAGAATCAGAGATTCAAGCGGCTTTAGCATTGATTCCGGAGGGTAAGGCAAAGAAAGCCTGTGATTATGCTTTCCACAGAGTTGGCTATCCTTATAGTCAGGAATTAAGGCATAGCGGAAGTTATTATGATTGCAGTTCACTGGCATATTATGCATGGCTGGATGCAGGCGTGGACATCAGTTATGGTGGTGCAACAACAGCAAGTTGGGAAGCAAAAGGTCTCGCAGACAGTAATAAAACGGTTGTATATGAACAGATGCAGCCGGGTGATCTGATATTCTACAGTCACAATTATAATGGTCAGTATTTGAACATTACACATGTAGCTATTTATGTGGGTGGAGGAAAGGTTGTGGAAGCAAGAGGAACAGCATATGGAGTGGTCTACCGTGATACACCGAATTTAGGAAGTATTGTCATGATCGGAAGACCGGATTAGGCAAAGGGCAGGGTGTTCACTCTGCCTTTTAGAATGGAGGAAACATGGAAATAACAGATATTATACTCGTAATCAACAATGAGAAGGGGACGGAAACAAATTGTTTGATGACCATCAATGATTACAAGGAGTTTATGAGCATTGTTCAGATGGACTCGAAAGAGGAAATTGCAAATCTTATGTTATCACTTGGTAGAACTGTGGGCGAAGAATATGGTTGGGCGGAACACTATTTTGCATCTAATAAGACGGTGTTTGCAAAGTACTGTATGGATGAGGAAATGTTGGAATACTTTCTTCAGGGAAATTTCAATGAGCGAGATTTGACTTGGAAATTCGATGAGAATCTTTGCTCTAAGGAATGCCTGGACAAACTGAAACAGATCGGAATGGATATCGAGGGATGGAGCAGGAGCGTTGGCTTTCATTATGAAAGAGTTGAACAGGAATACCATACAGGAGATATCCTTAAAAATCTGAATCGCAGACGATACAGAGTGATGGAAAAGTTTTCACCCAGAAATCTTCTGCTTATGGATATAAAGTCAGGAAACTTTCTTGTGGGAGTAAATGTTGCAACATTTGCAAGGTGCCCGGAAGGAGAAGAAATGACAGATAAGAATAAGGTTGTAGGGATTGAATGGGGGCACGGAGTTTATCTTCCAGATACGTTATCCAATGTGAATTTCAGAATGTTAAGACAGGAATACGGAGAACCGGAAAAGATAGAAGACTTATCTGATTACAGGTATATGCTTCGGGAAAGATTCAATCTGTACCATATTCTTTCTAAAGATGATCTTGCAAGTGAAAGCATTCGGGCAGCAGCTACAAATTCCATGTATGACGAATTTGGAACAGGCAGACCGGATACCTTTATGGATCATCTTGAAGATGGAAGATATGATGGTGGATTTATAAGGGAGAAAGCTACAGCAAAAGAAAGAGGTGGCAGGTGATGCAGGAATATGAGATTGAGATAAAGGAAGAACTTTCGAGGATAGAAAAGATTCGTGCCGAGAACTTAGGAGAGGCAATTGATAAGGCAATGGAACTCTACTATCAGGAGCAGATTATACTTGATGCAGAGGACATGAAAGGTGTGGATTTTATTCCTATAACACCGGGAAAAAACAGATAAGGAGAGACAGAATGATGAAGAATAATGAAATGATGAAGCAAATGGAGTACTTAGTGAAGTTACTCCATAAAGAATGGGAAAAAAGTGGCAAGACCAAAGTGGAGGCAGTTGTGAACTTGGGTGATCTTAGTGATTTTGGTATCGAGATTGATAAACGTGTGGCAGATACCATTTCTATGATGAATGAAGCCCAGTTAAGCTTTGGTGAAACCTTGGAGTATTCAAAAGAAAATTATGTACTCTTAAGGCTTGCAAAGAAAATGGTAAAGGCACAACGCAGATGTAAGGACAAGGGGATTGATTTTAAAGTGAAGATTCCGCTTGATAAAGAAGAGTTGCAGATGTATCAGGAGATTGCGGAGTTGGTATGATAAAGACTTTGCAAAGATAGTTTTGAAGAAAGGAGGAGATCAACATGGCAAACAAGTTTCTGGTGCAGGGGATATATGACTCGGAAATCAGTAACATTATGGGAAATCCGGAAAAATGGAAAGATGTCTTAGCTCTTGCGGGCCAGTTATACCGTTATGAATTTGATAACATTATTCTGGTGTATGCACAAAGACCTCGTGCAACGCTGATTGCCGATTATGATACTTGGAAGAAAGTCGGCAGGTATGTAAAAAGAGGGAGCAAAGGAATTGCTATATTTCCATCTCGGGCGTTAAATCCAAGAATGAGATATGTGTTTGACATTAGTGATACCGGTGGAAAGAATGTAAAACTGACCTGGGATTTAGATGGTAATGCATTAACGGATTACTTGCATTTTCTGTTGCAAAACGGTCATATTAGTGGCTTTGAAAATGGGGACAGAAAACAGCAACTGAATCTCTTAAAGGACTTTACAGAATCGAGAATAAGCGTCATAATAGAGGAAGAGTTCGGGGAAAAAATAACCGAACTGATGCAGCTATCAGGTAGTGTGATAAAGGAATTCAGCGAAAAACGTGAGGGCTTACAGCAGTACGATATGGAAAGGCTTGTAAAGGCAAGTATTCTTTATGCTGTAGGTACGAGATGTGGATTTGACCTGTCCATGCAGGAACAGGATTTTGGTCAGATTGTAAACATCAAAGATGAAGAGATGATTTACCGTCTTGGTTCCCTCGTATGCGATGTCTCCTGTAGTGTTCTTAGAGAGTTCAATCATAACATTAGGACTATTGAAAGAGAAAGGAGAAACGCATATGGTAGAACAAATGACTTACAAAGAAGTGAACGGGATTCTGTATCCGGAGATTCAGTTGCCGGAGAATCAGGAAGAGGAGCTGAAGGAACTGGGCAAGTACGGAAGGATGGCAATGAGGTATCTGAAAGAGAACGAACCGGAAAGATACAAGACGCTCATGCGGTTTGGAAAGCTGTCACAGAAGATGAAAAAAGTGGAAGAGGAAGCGAACACGCTTTTAGATCAGCTGATGGAGAGTTATCTGAAAAAGCACAAGCCGGAGAATCCGAACTCCACCATGGAAATGTGGAAATTGAGAGAGCAGGCGAAGATGGAGGCGGAGGAAGTAGTCCTTCACCAGATCGTGCTGAAGTTTCATTAGAAACAGATGAAGAATTAAATAGAGAACTTGAGGAATTAGATTCTTTAGGTAAAACAGAGGAAGCCAGTCAATACGTACAGGCTTCCTTTTTTGATTCAGATTTTGGATTATCACCATCACTTCCGATGCACACTGTCAAGAAAAGTGGAAACACCTTTGAATATAATGGTCAGAAGTACACTTATATTGCTCCGAAAAAAGAACCTGTGGTTCCAGAAGAGTATGTGAAACAGACAGTTCTTAGAGGCACAGGTTTTGTGGAAGGAAAAACGAGAGTCTGTAAGATTTTTGAAACTGAAATTGATGCCGCAACCAGGGCAAAACTGATTAAGAAAGAGTATGGTCAGGGAGGTGCAGGATGGCCGCTTGAAGGGTATGGACTGCATGGTTATGACACGTTTCATGGTCAGGGGATTCGCTTTCAGTGGAGAGATGCGGAAGGTGAAAAAGAAGGTTACGTTTCTTGGAAAAATATTGAGAGTACAATTGCTGCATTGATTCTTACCGGAGAATATCAGCAGGATGCAAAAAGAGAGGAAGAAATCGTAGAGGATACAAATTCAGAGATTGAGGAAGATGAAATTGATGAATATGCAATTCCCGATGAACCTGATAGTTATGCAAGAAACCGTCTGACAGAAGATGAACTGGTAACAATTGCAGAATATGGAGACGAATTAGAAGCAGAGTATGAAGCCGATGAATCTGTTGAAATTCCGATGGAGGCAGAAGCTACTGAGGGTGAAAAGAAACTTAATTATCACTACAATCTGTGGGAAGTAGAAAAAGGCGGGGCAAAGACCAGATACCAGTGGAATGTGGATTCGATTCGTCTGTTGAAAAAGATTGAGTCAGAAGGACGTATGGCAACGGGTATTGAACAAAAGGTTTTGTCGAAATATGTCGGCTGGGGTGGACTCTCACAGGCATTTGATGAAGAGAATGAAGGTTGGAAAAAAGAGTATCAGGAACTGAAAGAGCTTTTGTCAGAGGTGGAATATAAGGACGCAAGAGCAACGGTAAATAATGCGTTTTATACACCACCTGAAGTTGCAATGTGTATCAATCAGGCACTTATAAAGTTTGGCTTTCGTGGAGGCAATGTATTGGAACCTTCCATGGGAATCGGAAACTTCTTTGGATGTATCCCAACACCGATGCAAAAAAGTAATTTGTATGGGGTGGAAATTGATAGTATCTCAGGAAGAATTGCAAAGCAGCTGTACCAAAATGCGAAGATCAGTATTACGGGATTTGAAAATACAGAGTATCCGGATAACTTTTTTGATGTGGTAATCGGCAACGTGCCTTTCGGAGATTACAAGTTGCATGATCCAAAATACAACAAATATAACTTTCGTATTCACGATTACTTTCTTGCAAAGTCCTTGGACGTAGTAAGACCCGGAGGTATGGTTGCAGTAATCACCACAAAGGGAACCATGGATAAGAGCAATCCGGCAATCAGAAAATATCTTGCGGAGAGAGCAGAACTTGTTGGAGCAATTCGTCTTCCAAACATTGCATTTAAAGATAATGCAGGTACAGAAGTGACGGCAGATATTTTATTTTTGCAAAAGAGGGAAAGAAAAGTTGATATTGAACCGGACTGGGTGCACCTTGGTTATACTGAAAACGGTATTGCTGTTAACTCCTATTTTGTAGAACATCCGGAAATGATTCTTGGCAGAATGGAATATGATACAAGGATGTTTGGGAAGGACAGCAAATATACGGTATGCGTGAACGATGATGAAGACTTCAATCTGTATGAAGCACTGACTCAGGCTGTAGCTAATATCGAAGCAGAGTTAACAGATCTGGAGGTAGTGATTGAGGGTGAAACAGATGCGATGGATGAAGAGGTAATTCCTGCTGATCCGGATGTGCGCAATTTCACCTACAGCTTCTTTGAAGGAAAACTGTATTACAGAGAAAATTCTTTGATGGCTAGAAAATCAGTATCAAAAACTATGGAAGAGAGAATCCGAAATCTGGATGAAATCCGACAGATTACGAGAAATCTGATTGATATTCAGTTGGAAGGAAGTACAGAAGAGGAGATTGCAGATAAGCAAAAACTGCTGAATCGGAAGTACGATCAGTTTGTAAAACAGTATGGCTATATTACCGGAAAAGCAAATAGAACAGCGTTTCGTGATGATAGTGATTATCCTTTGCTTTGCAGCTTAGAAGAAGTAAACGAAGAGGGCGAGGTGAAAAAAGCGGATATGTTTTATAAGCAGACGATAAAAGCAAAACCTGTGATTGAGCATGTGGAGACAGCTGTAGAAGCATTAAATGTTTCGGTATGTGAGTTTGGGTATGTAAACCTTCCGTATATGCTTAGTATCTATGAACCAAGTCTTGATGAAGCAAAGATGAAACTTGCTGAGGAAAAACAGATTCCTGTAGAAGAAATCAGTTTTTCAGCCCAACTTGAAACAGATATGAAAAGGGAAATTCTCGTGGAAGAGTTGTCTGGAATTATGTTCCTTAATCCTTCGAGGTATAATGAGAATGATCCGGATGCCGGATGGGAGACAGCAGATGATTATCTTTCCGGCAACGTGAGAGACAAGCTTCGTGTTGCCAAAGCAATGTCAGAGGAGAATCCAAGGTTTCTTATCAATGTGGAAGCACTTGAGAAGGTGCAACCGGAATGGGTAGAAGCACCGGATATTGATGTTAGGATTGGTACAACATGGATTGAACCGGAGGATTATGAACAGTTTATTTACGAACTGCTTAATACTCCGAGAAGAGCAAGAGCGGTAAGGTCGCAGTGGTATAATTCAGGAATACAGGTAAAAGTGAATAAACTCAGTATGGATTGGTTTCTTGAAAACAAATCCATGGATAAGCATTCAGTGGCAGCTACAAAGACTTATGGTACAAGCCGCATGGATGCTTATTCTATTTTTGAGGACACTTTGAATTTAAAGACTGTGACAGTCAGGGACAGAATTGAGGATGGAGATGGAAAGTATCATTATGAAGTCAACAAAACGGAAACCATGCTCGCTAGGGAAAAGCAGAACATGATGAAAGAGAAGTTTAAGGAATGGCTGTTCTCTGATCCGGAGCGCAGACAGAAGTATGTGGAGTATTATAATGAGACCTTTAACAATATCAGACTCAGAGAGTATGATGGTTCGTATTTGCAGTTTCCGGGAATGAATCCTGAGATTGAATTAAAACCACATCAGAAAAATGCTGTGGCTAGGATTCTCATGGGCGGTAATACTCTGCTGGCACATTGCGTGGGAGCAGGAAAATCTTTTGAAATGATGGCTGCATGTATGGAACAAAAAAGACTCGGACTTGCCAATAAGACAATTATGGTAGTTCCAAAACCTTTGATTGGTCAGACTGCTTCTGAGTTTTTGAGACTCTATCCTTCAGCTAATATTCTTGTTGCGACAGAAAGAGATTTCGAAAAGAGCAGACGTAGACAATTTGTTTCAAGGATTGCCACAGGAGATTATGATTGTGTGATTATGTCTCATTCGCAGTTTGAAAAGATACCGATTTCTTATGAACGAAAACAGAGGATGTTGAATGACCAGATTGAGGAAATCTCCTATGCGATTGAAGATATGAAGTATCAAAACGGAGAACGCTGGACAGTTAAGCAGATGGAAAGCCAGAAGAAAAAACTGGAGAACGAACTGAAAAAACTCAGTGATGAGAGCAGAAAAGATGACTTGATCACGTTTGAGGAGCTGGGCGTGGATTGCATTATGGTGGATGAGGCTCACAATTTTAAGAACCTCGCTATCTTTTCTAAGATGAATAATGTGTCCGGCATTAGTAGTTCCGGAGCACAGAAATCGACAGATATGCAACTGAAATGTCAATATTTGTCGGAAATCAACGACGGAAGAGGAATTGTGTTTGCAACAGGTACTCCAATCAGTAATACCATGTGTGAAATGTATGTCATGCAACTTTACTTGCAGAAACAGGCATTAGAGCAGATGGGAATTCATCATTTTGATTCCTGGGCATCAAACTTCGGAGAAGTGACAACAGCTTTGGAACTTACCGTTGAAGGTAGCGGATTCCGGTTTAAGAGCAGATTTAATAAGTTTACCAATTTGCCGGAGCTTATGAATATCTTCAGGGAAGTGGCAGATGTTCAGACTTCCGATATGTTAGATCTTGATGTTCCTGCTCTAAGGGGAGGAAAAGCAATCATTGTGGAGTCAGAACAGGACTGGTATGTAAAACAGGTCATGGAAGAGTTTGTTGCCAGAGCGGAGCGTATCCGAAACGGAGGCGTTGCTCCATCGGAAGATAATTTTCTAAAAATATCCCATGAGGCAAGGCTTTTAGGAACTGACGCAAGGCTTCTTGATAAGGATGCACCAAATAATCCGGATGGAAAGCTGAATAAAGTCGCGGAGAATGTATGGAAAGAATATGAAAAAGGAAATGCTGATGGCAAAATAGGCTGTCAGCTTATTTTTTCGGATATTGGTACACCGGGACCGGGGAAAGAGTTTACGGTATATGACTACTTGAAGGAATCACTTATCAAGTATGGCATACCGGAAGAAGAGATTGCATTTATTCACGATGCAAAAACAGACGCTCAAAGAGATGCGTTGTTTAAGGAAATGAGAACAGGTAAAAAGAAGGTACTCATTGGTTCAACGGATAAATGTGGTACCGGTGTTAATGTTCAGACGCACCTTGTGGCAATGCACCATGTAGATTGTCCTTGGAAACCTTCTTCCATTGAACAAAGGGAAGGCAGAGGCATCAGACAGGGTAATGAGAATGAAGAGATTGCTGTGTATCGCTATGTGACGAAAGGAACCTTTGACGCATACAACTGGAGCCTTGTGGAGAATAAGCAGCGCTTTATTTCGCAGGTAATGACAAGCAGATCTGTGAGCAGAACCTGTGAGGATATTGATGAGGCAACTCTTTCCTATGCGGAAATCAAGGCAGTGGCAACAGGTAATCCTATGATAAAGGAGAAGATGGAGATTGATAATGATGTGCAGAGACTGAAATTGTTAAAGGCTTCTTATGACAGTCAAAGATATGGTTTACAGGATAATTTTATGATCCGTTATCCGAAATTGATTAAGACAGCTACAGAAAAGATGGCATGTGAAAAGGAAGATATAAAGCACAGGGACGAGGAATTTCTCAACCATCCGGAATTTGAAATCAAGGTGGGCGGTGTCACCTATACCGAGAGAGTAGATGGAGGAACGCAGATGCTTTTGGCTGTCAGCAAGGCAAAGAGTGGGGAGACAACGCATATAGGGGAGTTCCATGGGTTTGACCTTTTGGTTGAAAAGAACTTCATGGGAATCAACTATATGATTCTCAGAGGAAAAACAGATTATAAGACCGAACTTTCCACCAGTCCGGTAGGAAGCATGGTAAAACTTGAAAATCTGTTTAATGGATTGCAGGAGAACATTGATTATCTGGAGAAAAAGATTGAGCAGTATCAGAATGACTTAGAATCGTCTAAAGCAGAGTATGAAAAGCCTTTTGCACATGAGCAGGAATTGAAAGAAAAACTGGCAAGGCAGATTGAACTTAATGCCCAGTTAGATTTGGAAAATGAAAAGGTGGCAGATGCTGATCTTGGTGGCTTGAAAGAAGATTCCCTGGAGCAAGGAAGCAACGTTGCAGAGAAGGGAATCAGCTATCAAACGGATCATAAAGAATTGCGTTAGCACAAGAAAAGGAGATGGTTAAAATGGACAGGAGAAAAATCATAGCGACTGTACTGATTGGTGTAGGGATTGCCATTATGGCAGTCCCTTTTTACTGGCATTTTTCAGGCAAACATCGAACAGAACAGTTGCTTACTCATTTTGAAAAGACAATCGAGTATAAGCAGGAGGATGACGATGAGGAGGAAGAACACGTGGAAGACGAAGGGAAAACCGCCCTTAGTGAAGAGGATGCAGCCGTATTGGAGGAGGGTAATGTTATCGGAATCATTGAGATTGAAAGTATCGGGATTCGTTACCCGGTAATTGAAGGAACCGGAAATGGTGCTTTGAATTCAGGAATTGGTCACATCACAGAAACCGCAGGAATTGGTGGTAACGGAAACTGTGTATTGTGTGGTCACAACGGTAGCAGATATGGCACATTTTTCACACCGCTTTGTCAGGTGAAAAAGGGAGATGAGGTTTCAGTTATGGATGATTTCGGACAAGTGCATTTGTATGAAGTCGAAGAGACTTTCGTTACGAATCCTTATGACAATAGCATCAAGACGCAGGGAGAAGAAAAAGAATTAACTCTTTTTACCTGTGCAAATAAAGGGACCATGCGGTTTGTGGCAAGGTGCAAAGCAAAGGAGGAATGAGATGAAAAGATACAGATTATTCGAGATTGAGGATGTGCTGGCGGATATGGATACTTCGGAAGTGGATGATGATATAGCGGAAACAGAAGAAGATTATCAGATTGTAGTCAGCGGAGTGGTGATATTTGTTGAAAAAATAAATCTTTATCTCAGGCAAGGAGTGGTCTGTAACTGGGATGAAGAGGAGAAAATGTTCATGCCTGATTTTGCAGTTACCGTAATCTACGAAGCGGAGAGTAGCTGTGAAGAATGGATTTATTATGAACAGGATGGATTTGTAACCACTGTGGCAAACTGGCTAAGTGGCAGAATGCCGGTGGAGCAAATAGAACAGCTTTGGTGTGAGCTTATCATGCCGGATAACAATAACAAACAAAAGAAAGAGAGGAAAAGTGTATGAAGTATTCAATTAAGGTGAATGAAGTAAGAGCAAAAGAGGGTAGCAATATCAAGGGATTTGCTACGGTTGTGTTTGGAGATTCTTTCAAGATCACAAACATTGCAATTTTGGAGAACAGGGAAAAGGGGCAGTTGTTTATCTCCATGCCCCGCTATCGCTCCAATGAGAGAGACGAAAACAACGGTGTGGTCTATAAGGATGTATGTAATCCTATCACATCCGAATTTCGTGAGGAACTGTATAACAACATTTTTGATATGTATGAACAGGTAGTTGCAAAGACTTTAGATCAGACCAAAATGCAGGAAGGTGAAAGGGAAGAACCGGCATTTTCCGTAACGGTTACTCCGTTTGAAAAAGAGGGAAGCAATATCAAAGGGCTTGCCCGTATTTATTTTGATGATTGCTTTATTGTCAACAACGTAAATATTCTTCAGGGCAAGGAGAATCTCTTTGTGGCTATGCCTTCTTACAAGACAAAGCAGGTGGATGAACAGGGAAAAGCAATCTATCAGGATGTTTGTTATCCTGTGACAAAAGAATTTCGTGAGAAGCTCTATGAGGAAGTTCTTGCAGAGTATGAAAGAGCAAAGGAAAAGAAGCAGGAGCAGTCTGAAAAAAGTGCCGAGGAAAAGAAAGAGGAGCAGGATAAAGACGGATTTATGAAGGTTTCCGGTGAACCATTGCCCTTTCGATAAGGAGTAATTGATGTGGGGAGGCGTTGTCCTCCCCTTGCATTTAAGGAGGAATTTAAGATGGAAACGATTGAAAGAAAAGCGTTAACGCAGGATGAAATGATTATGGAGCTGTTGCAGCTTCTTAAGCAGAACAATATGCAACAGGAGTCAAAAGATACCTATGAGCTTTGTGCGTATATAGACAGTCTTGAAAAGAAACTGGATTCTATGACTACAGAACTTGTGAATATGCAGAATCGTATTGATGAGTTGCAGGAGAGTCAGATTTCTAAGGCAATACAGGCTCGTATGGCAGAAGCAAAAGAACGAATTACTGTTCAGTGCAAAGAGATAAAAGTGAAGATTATTCAGACGAAAGAAGCGGTGCGTGAAAAAGCACAGAATATTGTTTCGGATGTGAAGATCAGAGGGATGGTTGCACTTAACAGAGTATCGGAGATTCTTAAAGTAAGGGATAATCTTTCTGTGATTCGACAAAAGGTCAGAGAAGCAAAAAAGAATGTAACACATGAAATCAATAAAATCAAGGCAGTTGGAGAGAGTATTCGTGAAGCCAATCAGATTATTGCAAATGCGGTTCGCAAATATGCAGAAAAGCCGGAGGTGGATTATTCCAAGCAGGAAAGAACGGTCTTTAAGACGGATATCGTTGCAGCTCCATGGAAAGCGATTGAAAAGTTGCGTAATTCCGCAGAACTTCATTTGGATGGTGCGATTGATAAGGTCGATAACCTAGCATTAGATGTCGAACTGAGTCGAAATGAGGAGATAAAGGTTGGTATGTGTGTGAATGATTCGATGGTCGTTACGGTTGGAGAAAAAGAGCATGTGTATGGAGCGGAGCTGTTTGAGGAGTATCAGGAGAATCAAAGTGAAGCAAAGGATAGCCCAAAATTGAAATTTCAAGAATGCAAACACAGTATTAAGAGATAAGATTTAAGGTTTTTTGTTAGTGTGGAGGTACTCGGGGATTGCTCGGGTACCTTTTTGTTAACCTCCCAAGTTCGTAGTACATAGCCTCACATGTATATAGGTTTAATGTTCACTGGAAGTTACTGTTGTCTAAGTTTTGGAAATTGTATGCTAAATATGAGCAATATTGAGAAAAAGCAAAAAATGATATATAATTAAACTATAAATGAAAATACATGCAAACTATTGTTTTTGACTCCTTGTTTATACTTCTAAATAGATAATTGAATTATATGAATTATGTTTTGTTAAGAAAAAATTCTATTTTTATTTCAATTCATAATAGAAAAGAAAAAAGCATTTTTGGTGGTTTATGTTATATATAGTTAGTGTTTGAGACGTATGGTATTTTTGTGTGCAAAGTGACTAGCAGTTGATGTAAATATGAAAGGAGCAATGAAATATGTGGAAGAAAAGAATATTGTGTTGTTGTTTGATATGCATAATAATTATTACGAAATTTACCAGTATTAGTTTTATAAAAGTGAGTGCTGCGGAATTAGATTCTATTGATATCAAAAACTATGTGCTTTCCAAGGTAGGTATACAGTATCCTAATAGTCGATGTCTTCAGTTCGTAGAAGAATGCTATCAAAATTTAGGGGGCAATAGATCGTATAATTGTTGTGCATTTAAGAGTGGAAATTTATATATAAAATCAATGAATTCTACGGATATACCTGTTGGTGCAACAGTATATTTTGGAAATTGTGGGGGAGGACCTTGTTCATCTTGCGGTTCATCATATTATGGTCATGTTGGAATTTATGTTGGAGATGGTTATTTTGTTCATGCAACAGGAGGAAAAGTATTAAAAAGTACATTAAGTAGCTGGGGGAATAAGTATAGAGGATGGGGATATTGTGGTAATTTCACATTAAAAAACGAGTATATTATAAACGGCACGCTAGTCAACCTTGGCGATAGTTTTTCAGCCCGAATAGCCAATTGCTCTTCAGGAAAATTAGTAACCAATGCAAAAGGGAATGTTGCACTTTATTCTCATGCAAATGATATGCTTGCGGAGCAGATATGGAATTTTACCAGAAATTCCGATGGCTCTTACAAGATAATTAGTTGCTTGTCAGGGGAGGCAATTGATTTAGATAATGCAAGTGATGAAGATGGCACAAATATAAAGATGTATGGTAATTATAATTCCAATGCACAAGATTGGTTTATTTATCAGAGGAGTGATGGAACCTATTATTTTAGGTCGAAGTGTTCAAATAATAGAGTTTTTGATATACCGGGTGGTAGTTTTGATGAAGGTTCTAATATTCAATTATGGACCGGCAACGATACAGATGCACAAAAATTTTACATTAGTAAATGTGCGTCAGTTTTGAATTTGGGTGACGAATTAAAATCATTAATCATCAATACAGAGTGTTGGCGTCCAATCATGCAAACTGAAGATGGAAATATTGTATTAGGTGAGGAAAATGCTGAAAATATGCCTAAGATTTTATGGCATTGGTATAGAAATCCGGATAAGGGTTTTTATACAATTTACTCATACTATAATGGAAAAGTTTTGGATGTTGAAAATGCAGAAGATAAAAATGGAGCAAATGTCCAGTGTTATAATTATCACGATTCATATGCACAAAGATGGTATGTGTTGCAACGAGATGATGGGTCAATACTATTAAAAGCTGCATGTGCGTCTGGAAATCTTGACTTACAAGGTGGTAGTCAAAGTATTGGAACTAATGTCCAAATGTGGGAAGGTAACAATACTTCTGCACAGCGTTATTCTATTTATCAAATATATCCAAAGGATGCAATTTCATATAATTTACTAACAGAAAGTGCAAGTGTTGCTCAAGGTGAGAGTACAAAAATTACAATCAAAAATGCACTGTATGCAATTGACTACAAACTTCATATTGTATCGCCAAGTGGCATAACCAATACTGTTGAATTAGGACAGAGAAATACATATGATTTTTCTGCTAATGAAAAAGGTCTTTATAAAATATATGCCAGTGTAAAATCTCCTGTATCTGAATTTACAGGTTCAGAAACAGATAGATGTATAACCATTGCAGTGGGATATGATTATGTTTCATCAGAACAATATAGTGCTGTTTATAATGGGCATTTATATCAGCTGATTGAAAAACAAAATGTTAACTGGGCACAGGCAAAGAGTTACTGTGAGGAGAAAAACAGTTATATAGCAACAATAACGTCAAAAGAAGAAAATGATATTGTAGAAGGTTTGGTTAAAGCTTATGGTAAGCCGACATTCTTAGGAGGAGTAAGAAAGAGTCAGAATGAATTTCGTTGGATGCTGGCAAGTGGAGATGACTTTGTTTATTCAAATTGGAGTGATGGAGAACCTAATAATACAGACCATGGTGCTTGCGCCATAAAGGATCCTTACGGAGAATATGCAAGAGAAAATTATATATTAATGTATATTGATGGTAAATGGAATGATACGCCGATTTTTGGTTCCACAAAGTCATTTGTGATGGAGTCAGCTGCAAAATCTTTGGTTGTTGGAAATCCTACAAAAGTCAACTATAAGGAAGGAGAATCATTTGACAGAAACAGTATTAAAGTTGAAGTTACATTTTCCGATGGAACAAAGAAAATTGTAGCAGATTATGCAATAAGTGGATTTGATTCAAATACGGCTGGAGAACAAAAGGTTACAATATCTTATTATGGAATCAGTCAAAATGTTTATGTAAATGTTAATCATGTTTATTTTGCTGAAGTAACAAAACAACCTACCTGTGAACTGAGTGGGGTTAGAACATATACTTGTACAAAATGTAATGACAAGTATACGGAAGTAATTCCTGCACTTGGCCATGATTATGAAGAAACAGTTGTACAACCTACGGATACTGAAAGTGGATATACATTGCATGAATGCCAAAGGTGCCATACTACATATAAGAGCGACTTTACAGATCCGTTAGGACACTCATACTCAGTTATTGAGCATAAGGATGCGGGATGTACAGAAGAAGGATATGATGTATATAAATGTAAAGACTGTGATGATTCATATAAAGTTACTATCCCTGCAACAGGGCACGATTATAAAACAATAGTAATTGCACCAACATGTATTGAAAAGGGATACAAATTACATAAGTGCAAGAATTGTGATGAGAGTTATAAGGATAATTATACTGAACCAACAGGACATAACTGGACAGGACAAGTTACAACATGGCCAACATGTACCATGGATGGTGAAATATCGCTAAAATGTAGTGAATGTGATGTTCAGAAAACTCAGAGATATCCTGCAACCGGTCATGAATATATATCATCTGTGAAAGAACCGACTTGTCACGAAAGGGGTTATACACATCATCAGTGTAAGAAATGTAATGATTTCTATGATGACATTTATACGGATAAATTAGAACATAAATATGAGGATGTAGTTACAAAGCAGGCAACCTGTATTTCAACGGGGGCTCTAGAACATAAGTGTAAGTTATGTGGAGATACACATATAGACATCATTCCAATGATAGAGCATGATTATGTTCAGACATTGATTAAGAGTCCAACATGTACATTAAAAGGTCAATGTGAATATAAATGCTCATATTGCGATGACTGCTATTTCAGTTATATTGTAGCGTTAGAACATAATTATATTGAATCAATTATTGAGCCGACTAGCACAGAAAAAGGGTATACAGTTCATATATGTGATAGATGTGGTGATAGCTATATGGATAATTATGTTGAAGCGGTTATTAAAGAAGAAAATAGTACATCAGAACAAGTTGAAACAGCAGATAAAAGGAATGAACAGACCACTTCGACGTATTTAGATATAGAGGGCGTAACAACAATAAATCCGTCTGAAAATGTAACGATGAAGATAGGACAAAAGATAACTGAACAGACAGAAACCAATACAAAGTCAACTAATACCTATACGAATAATAAAAGCAAAGACGAACCAACTATTTCATCAACAAAATTAGAAAAAGTTAAGGCAAAGAAAAAGGTGCTATTGGTAACATGGAAAAAAGCAAAAGGTGTTACCGGTTATAAGATTCAATACTCGATGAACAAAAAGTTTAAAAAGTCTAAAACAAAAACTGTAAATAAAGGTTCAATTACAACGATTACAATCAAGAAGTTGAAGACTAAGAAGAAATACTACATAAGAATCCGAACTTATAAGAAAGTTAATGGTAAGATTTATCAGTCTAACTGGTCAAAACCTATGTCAAAGAAAACAAAATAGAAGATTATAAAAAGTCCTCTCAGCATGGTTTGAAAAGAAATGATATGCATATGAAGAGGGCTTTTTTTTTTTCGTTCATATTGTGTGAGTAAGTAGTATTTATTGTAGATTAAGTGTAGTAAATAATATTGAATGAGGGGCAGGAGGAAATGGACGCTTTGATGATGTATTTGTTATAAAAATGATAGTGATAAATAGATAATTGTATGTTATAATCGAAAAAGCGATAATTTATAAACGTAATAAATGGTGAATAATGAAAGAAGGGGTATTGTGACAACAGCAGAACAGAAAAAACATGAGGAAGAATATAATCAGGCAAAACGAAGATATGAAAATGCATATGGCGATAAGGCACGATATGAGAGAGAGCTGATTAATCTTCAGTCCAGAAGAACTCAGATTATAAATGAAATAAACAGTAAGAAATCGGATAAAAAGCACTTGAAAAGTACATATAAGACGATAGAACAATCGAGTGGAAAGAATAGTGATATTAATGCATATCTAACAAAATCAAATGAGAAACTGGCTTCAGCTGCTTTACAGTTTAAAGGTATTGGCGAATCTAGTAAAGGTAAACAAAAAGACTTGGAACAGTTGTTTTCGGAGAAAAATACAAAATCCAAGAACAATATAAAAAAAGCCTTTGATGAGATGAAGAAAGCCAAAGGAAAGCTGGATACCAAGATTGCGGAATTAAAGAAAAATATTAAAGATTTAGAAGATGAAATGGATTCCAATGGTACGAACCAGTCAAGATGTAAAGCAAACATTGAAGCGGCAAAAAATGCTATGAATAAAGCCTCAGCAGATATGGCTTATCATAAAAAACATATGCAACAGTGATTTGAATAAGTGATTAATACGAAAGTAGGAATAAATGGCAACAATTACATTATACAAGGATAAATTGAATGGAGTAGGCGGATTTATTAACGGTATACTTAAAAATTCTAATAATTTAGATACGCAGCTAACTACATTAAAGTCAACTCTTCAGGGTGTCGACAGTAGCACCTATAATTTAGAAGATGCTGTAGAGAGTATTCGATCTTCTTCAAAATCAGAGAAAGACAAGGTCTCTGATTTGAAGAAACTGAATAAAGAAATAAGTAACTTTATTAATACGGTAACCAATCGTGATAACTCTGCTAGAGATGAAATTAACAAGAAAAAAGATGACTTTTATACAAAGTATAATTATTTAAAACCTGAATGCGAAAAGGACGCGTTGGAAAAAATTGTTGACAGTTTGGAAACGGTGGCGGACTGGTGTGCTAAACATTGGAAATTAATTGCAACAATAGTCATCGTAGCAGTTGCAATCGTATTGCTTGTAACAGGTGTAGGAGGAGTTATCCTTGCAGGCGCATGTTGGGGAGCTATAATGGGAGCTGTTATAGGTGGTGTCTCAGGTGGGCTGGAAAGTATGGCAAACGGTGGTTCATTTCTACAAGGTTTTGAGGATGGAGCATTCTCTGGTGCTGTAAGCGGTGCTATTATGGGAGGAGCATTTGCTGGACTTGGAGCAGCAGGTGCTGCCGCAGGCAAGGGAATGAATGCCTTATATAAAGGTGCAGCGTGTGCCTCTAATTTAGGAAAAGCAGTAAAAGGAATTGCTGTTGTATCTAAGGTTATAAGCGGTGGAATGGGATTGTTTGATACATTGGCATTGGCGGATATGGCTCTAGATAATGGTCATAATCCTATCGCAGATTTAAACAAAAAGCTACATTCGAACAAGGCATATAATATTTTTCAAACTGGTGTATCAGCATTGGCAGTATTCACAGGTGGTATGACTTCCACGATGAAGTGCTTTATAGCAGGAACAAAAGTAATAACATCGAATGGATTAGTCACAATTGAACGAATAAAAGTCGGAGATATGGTATTGTCTACTAATGCAGATAATATGGAGACAGAGTATAAAGCAGTTTTAGAGACCTATGTAAGGAAAACAAAAGAGTTGGTTCATTTATATTTTAATGGCGAAGAAATAATGACTACATCTGATCATCCTTTCTATGTGGTGGATAAGGGCTTTGTAAATGCAATTGATTTATGCATCGGTAGCAAACTTATGAACAACGATGGTGAGATAGTTGAAATTGAGCAAATATACCGTGAAATTCTTGCGCTTGAAACAGTCAAGGTATATAATTTAAAAGTAGAAGATTTTCATACATATTATGTTGGTGAAAATAGTATTTTAGTTCATAATGCAGATTATAATCAAGCACCAAAAGATATAATCGGCGAAAGGTCAAAGGATTTGGATACAAGAGAGCATCCATCCAAACAAAAACAAATCGGTGCAAAAGAGAAAAAACTTTTGAAAAGTAAAGTAGAAGATAGAACAATTACAAAAGAAGAATATAAAACACTGAAGTGGAACGAAAAGATGTCAAAAAAGAGACAGAATGGTGTTAACAAGTTCTGGGAGCAAGAGAGAACAAGAGTTAAAAATGGCGAAAATGGGACTAGGAATTGGAGTGAAAGTCAAAAGTTAGATATTATCAATGGTAAAAGACCGAAGTATAATGGAAAAACAATTCAAGGGCATCATACATATAGTGTTTCAAAGTATCCACATTTAGCAGATAAAGGGGAAATAATATATCCTGCGACTCAAAATGAGCATTTTAATGGGTGGCATGGTGGAAATTACAAAAATAGTTTGCCAGGAGAACCAATAAAAACAATATTAGATTTTTAGGAGAAAGAATATGGGAATGATAGGTTTAAAATTAGCTAATCAATCGTTTAGTGCATGCGTAGCAAAAATAATTAGAAAGTACACATCTTACTCAATTTCTGATATCAAATTAAAAGTGCAAAAAGAAGAATATGTATTTGAGTGTGACTATATCGATTCAGAAGGGATTAATACAATAATAAAGATATACAAAGAGATGAAAGAAAATGGCATTGATTGTGTGATTTATGAACATGATGAAATTACTACAATTGACTTTTTACATAATTTATTGCTGTCATATGAGGAAACTGAACGACAGGTTGAGGAAGAAATAGAAGATGAAGTTTTGAGAGAAAACAATATTTAGATATAATATGGACTGCGGCAAAAAAAGTGTGATTTCTATGATATAGATATCAATTAAAAAAGAGAACAACTATGAAAAGTCAAGAATAAATCCAGAAAGAATTAATTGAACACTAGCTTTATTAATCGGCCGACCTTAACTAGACTTTCTAGAGAAGGTGCTTTGAAAATCTATGATAAGGCCCTTCTGTTTTGGGTTAAAAGTTACATTATCAGTTAACATCATTATTAATGACACGGACAAGTAAACGAACAGTACCCAGAAACAGACAGTTATCGAGTTGAAGGAGAGAAACTTCTAAGGGATTCAAACGAAAAAAGTAGGTAATCCAGAGACTGGAACTGGAGGTAGAATTGACTTTGTTGTTGATGAAAATGGCAAAATTGTTGATTCTATTGAGGTTACATCACTTACAGCTGACAAAACAGCACAAATGGCTAAAGAAATGAGGATAAGAGAAAAAGGCGGAAATTATGTAAGAATGTCTGATAAGTCTTTAGCTGAAATTCCTAGTGATATCATAACTAGAATATTAAAATTGGATTAAATAATTGGTAAGCAGGAACATAAAGGGTAATTATTGATAAGGCGGCTTGGCAAATTGATGGTGGTGTACCGGAAGATTTAGTTGTAAGTCATTTTAGAACAGTATTCTTATGGCTTTATAGTCATGACATGTTAACTGATGAAGGAATTGAAGAATATGAAGATGGCATTGATGATTGTGCATCTTTAATTGATGAATTGATAAATGAAAAAAGGGATAAGTTTCCTTGAAAAGTGCTATGATGATTATATAAAAGCTGTTGCGGACGAACTTTATGGAAATGATATTGAAGGTAGGGTGCTTGATAAAATCTATGCTTCATATATGGGCTAGAGGAGTGAAAAAATAATGGATTGTAGGATTAGTGTATGTTTTGTGCAAAACATTTACTCAATGTGAAAAATGATTGACATTTTGTAATGCTGCTGATTTAAGACTATTTGGTTACTCAGTAATCAAATAGTTTTTTTGTTTAAGAAAATGTCAGACGATAATACAATATAAATAAAATTGTCAGAATATGGTTGAAAATCTGATTAATAATTGATACTATTATTTAAGGTGATGAAAATAGAAAGATGGTGGATACATGAGTAATAATATAGATATTGATTCAATTATTGCAGATTCTAAAATAGCATTTATTCAGGGGAAATACGATGAAGCATTAGTACTTGCAAGTAAAGCTATTAGAGAGGATTCGAAAAATCCAGATGCGTATTTGTGCGCGGGAAATGCCTATATGTCTATGACAAATTACGAGCAGGCAGTTGAGCAGTATAAGAAAGCGGTAGAGTGTGATCCGGAAAATGGTGACAGATATTTTCATTTAGGATATGCGTTCTCGACTAATGGGCAGCCTGCTGAGGGTCTGGCAGCATTTGCAAAGGCAGACGAGTTGGACTGTTCTCCGGAAGTAATTGGACAATTGTACAAGATTATGGGAATGCTTTGCTTTGAAATGAAGAGATACGAAGATGCTGTGTTGAATTTATGTAAGGCAGAGAGAATCATAGGCATTGATGTGGATATTCTTCAGAGAAAAGCGCTAAGTTATGGCTTGAGTGGTAAATTGGCACAAGGAATAGAGGTGGCCAATCAGATAAAACTGTTAGCACCTACTCAATACATAGGATATAGAATAGCTAAAGAACTGCTTTTGCAGGAAAATCGAGAAGAAGAAGTTGAAAAGGAATTGGATAGAGCAAGACGTTTCGCTGATCCATGTATGGAATATTTCTTTGATCGTGTATCTTTGGAATTGGCTAAATATTCTTTGGATGCAGAAGAAGAACATTTGAATGAAGCGCTTAAATTGTTAAATGATGCATTGCTAGTGCTTAATCCAAGTGTTGAAGAAGTTGTTGATTGTTATGTCAACGCTGCTGAAATTTATATAAGAAAAGAAGATTCTGAAATGGCAATTAATTGTCTTCAAGCATCAGAAAATCCTGCCCAGTCATATAATGAAAGATTTTCGGTTGTAAAGGTTGATTACCGTCAACCAGAAGGAGCCATTCTGAGACCAAGTGAAAGAGAGATAGAACGAGCAATTGAAGATGCGCGTAGAAAATATGGTGACAGAGAAATTGAACGAATGGGCATGCAGAATGCAAGAAGGATTACAGAAAATAGACCAATGAATGATGAGGCATTAACTCCGGTTAGTGTTGACATGAATGAAAACAAGAAAGCGTATAAGCTTAATCCTGATGAGGAGTTGAATTATACAAAGGAAGCGATAGATAAAATTGATAGATTGTATGTATCGGCATATTCAATTGATAATGATACCGCTAAAATTAAACAATACGCATCAAAATTGGTTGCCAGCGATGATATTCAAAATCAGTATATTGGTAAATATAGTATGGCAAAAGCGCTGAAGGATGAAGGATATGAGCAGGCAGATGAAGAGTATGAAACTCTTCTTAAATTCCTTAGAAATGCATCTATCAAAGATCCGACAGATTTGATGGCAGTATCGTTTAGAGTACAGTGCCTGATTGATATGGAAAGATATGATGAGGCAGAGGATATAGCTAGTCTGCTTTCGGATGAACTGAAAAAACCGTTATTAGAACAGATAAACAATGCTAAGCAAAAGTATTAATTGCTTCTGTGTTGCAAACAATAGATAACTAGATTCTATTTATGCTGAAAGGGGGGGATGAATGTGGCATGGATGACAAAGGACATCAAAATTAATGAAGAAAAGTTTGAGACTGCGGCAAAAGATATGAGAACGTTGAAGAGAAGAACCGAAAACTTAAAGAAAAAGTTAGAAGGTATGTATAATGATTTGTCAAAGGCAATTAACACTGAAGCAGGAAGTGAACTGAAATTAGAAGCAAAAAGCGTTCTACTTGAGCCTGTTGAAGATATGGCAAAAGTGGTTGGACATATATCAGAGACACTTGATACTATTATTGGAAGTGGCTATTATAAGGACGTTTTTACAGGTTTTGAAGACCTGAAAAATATAATATAGGAGGTATGATTAAGTTATGGCAGGAATGGGTACTACAGGTACAATTAACATGACAAAAGACATGATGGATAAAGCAATTTCAGCAATTGATACATATCAGACATCCATCACAACAATCAACACAGAATTGGATAATGAAATTAAGGGGTTAATACCAAGTAGTTTCTCAGGAGCAGCAGCTACAGGATTTAATACATTCTACACAAATAATATTCAGCCTAATACAGGTGAGAATTTGAAGAAGATGTTAGATTCACTGAGAGATATCTGCAACACTATCAAAAAGCAGATTCCTGGAGATCAGGAAGGTGTTGATGACAAACTTGCCGAAGGCAACAAGGGCCAGAGTGGTTCAGCAGAAGGTAATAACTAAGGAGGAAAGATATGGCAGATTGTAAGATTGTTAACGCAAAAGTCACTTCAACAGTTGGAAAAATAAACGAAATTAAAGGAAAATATAAAACTGCAGGAGAGACCTTCAATACAGATTTCACGACAGCAATTAGTGGTATGGAAGGTGAAACAAAAGACGCGTTACTTGATTTGTTCAACAAGAGTTATAAGGACTTTGTTACAAGTGAAGAAAAAGGACTTCCAGGCATGATTAAAGGTTTGGCAGATTTATTAGAAGGAAATAGAAGTAACTTTGAAAAAGTAGACTCACAGATTGCGAGTAGCATAAGAGGCGACAAGTAATAGTAGTCGTATTTAAGTTCGTAAAAAGGTGCAACCGGTTTTCATGGATTATATGATAATGGGGTGCACCTTTTGACGGATATGGGAGGTTAGAGAGTATTTTGACTGAAGATAGTAATTTGAATATTGAAATTGAAGACGACATCGCTTTAGAATATGAAAAGAAAAAAGAAGAGAGAATACGTTTCGTAGACAGATTAGAGGAACTTGATAATGTTGTGATTCCAAGAGTAAAACCGAAACGCACGAAGCTTAAAAGAATAAAACTGAGTGGACTTTTGAATCCAATGAAGTTTGATGAAGTTGAAGTTTCGTTGAATAATCAGCCAATGAGAATAGCAAGAGAAGCAGAAGCGGTTACAAAAGAAGCAGACAAAATCAGCGATGCATTGGATAGTATAAAAGATAAGAATGACATTGATATCCCGGTAGTAACAATGGCAAAAGCAGAGGAAGTAAATGTCAGACCAGTTGAGAGTGTTAAGATAGATTTTTCAGAAATAAAGCGAGTTAATATAGATATAGAAAATGAAGTGGAAGGAATCAAAATAGAACCATACGAATTGACCGATATTTCACCAGCAATGTCAGTAGAAGCACCTGTAGTTCCAATAAATATGGAAGATTCCGACAATAATATTGAAATGCCGGATATTACATTGTCACATCCGGACGAAATTGATATAAGTATTCCACAGGAAAATGATATAGATTTACAAAAACCTGTTATTGCCAAAGCAGAAGTTAGACAGATTGAATTTGGAGATGCACAGGATATTGCGCTTGAAAAAGTACATATAGAGAAACCTGATTTTGAAAAGGTTGATATAGCACCTATGGATGATGTTTCACTTGAAAATAACACTGTAGTCGGTTGCCCTGAAGTAGATGTCAAATTACCTGAAGACATCACAGTAGATATCAGACAGGGTGATGTTATATCAACACCTGTAGTTGATATAAATGTACCTGAACAGAGGGTAGAGAGTGTAGTTGTCAACTTAATTCAGGCGCCTCAGAATTACAAAGTAGATTTAAATGAAAAAGTAGAAATTGGGGAAATAGCTAAGGTGGACATACCGTCTGTAAATGTTCCTGACATTATGTTCAAAGAGAATGAAGTTAAGGGACAGGATGGAATAGTGTTTGAAGCACCAAAGGTAGATATTGAGATACCGGAGGTCAGTCTGGAACCGACACCGGACACGCAACCATTTAATAATATTGACTTATCAAAAAGTATTAATGATGCGTTACAGCTTATTAAGAGTTTGGAGAAATAAATGAAGAATAACGAAATATTAGTGTCAGTAAGATTTAATAAAGACGATAAGGTAAGAGATATGTTTTTCCTTGTAATCAAGGACATATCTCTAAAGTCATTTATTGAAGGCGTTTATTATGGCCTTAAAAAACATTCAAAATCTAATGAAGGAAATGTCCAACTTAGTACCGATGAATGTTTTAAATTGTTTGAAGAATACATAAAAACCCATAGAAAAATAGCCGTTTTGTATAATTCAAACGGGAAACATGGAGTGATTGATTTTTCTGAAATCATAGCTGAGGAAGAAGGAAAACAAACACACTATTATGATATGACACTTAATGAACTGGGAATAGTTACATCAAGTTGTCTTTATATCACAAATAAAGAGAGATTTAGTGAAGAGTCATTGTTCAAGACATCCAGCAGTTACATTATTGATGAAAAAGATTCTTTGGAATACAACATCAGTACAAGACGACTAAATGTTATTGAACCATCAATTATCGATATTATTCCTCCTAATGATATGCCGGCAAGTAATAAGAGTTCCATTTGGGATGTTATTATTCCTATGGCGATTTCGCTTGTGGGAATGAGTGGAATACGTTTTGTCACATCAATGATGTCAAGTAATTCAATGATGAACGATACAATGATGATAATGACATTGGCGATGCCTTTGGTTTCAGGTGTAACATCCTTCTATAATTACAACAAGCAGAAGAGAGAACACAAAACCAGTGTTGCTGAATGGAAATCAAATTATGAGAATTATATTTCAAGAGTTTTAAAAACGATAGGTGAGTGGCAGGAAAATGACATTACATATTTGAACAGTGTTTATCCTGAGATGAATAAACTCTTTTCTAATGCAGCGGAAATAGACAGTGCTATTTTTTCAAGATCACAAAATGACAATGACTTTATGATGGTTACTCTTGGAAAATCAAACGAAGTTAAGCCACTGTTTGAGATAAAGGCAGAGAAGAAAGATAATATTTTCTATGATATTTACTACAAATTAAAAAAGGGTGATAACGGAGAACTTGGAATAGAGATTACGTTACCTAATACAAAAAAGAAGAAAAAAGAGACCAGAACTGCTGAGCAGATAAGTGAAGATAACAGAAATAAATTTTTACTTACAGACCTTGCATATAACTTTGCGAACAAGGGTCTGGATGGTGATGAAGTTGTAGGATTTAATTATCTTAGAAGCCAGAGGAAAGATAAGGATGGAAATCCAAAGCAACCCCCATTGTTGTTAAATTTGAAAACATGTGGTGTGCTTGGAGTTATTTCTGATGACAACAAAATGTCTCAAAACTTTATTAGGCATCTGGTATTTGAATTGGCATATTATCATTCACCTGAAGATTTACAGATGGTATTTTTCTTTGACAATGAAGATGATGTCAATATTCAGAATGATATGATTAAGAACTACAAATTCCTTCCTCATACAAACGAATTGTTTGATGGCATGTCACAGTTTGTTTTTAATAAGGAAAGCTCAGGACAGGTATTTGGTAAACTGCTTAGCATAATGAATGAGAGAAAGCGTGAAGGAAAAGGCAGTGAAGATGGCGGAGATGAACAGGAAGAACAAAAGTTTACACAGATTGTGTGTATAGTATTCTATGATTACGATATTAAGGAGACAGGTTTCTCCAAATATCTTCCTGAAGCGCCTAAGGAGGGAGAGGCATATCAGAATAAATTTGGCTTGACATTTATATTTATTCAGAAACATAAAGATATGCTTCCAAAATATTGTGGAAGTATTATTAACTTAGATAGTTCAATCAAGAAGAATAGACGTCTCAGCATGAGATATAACGTGTTGAGCCGTGAGCAGTTAAATGCTCTCAGTGAGGACAGCAACAAGAAAGATGGAGCTGCCAGCACAGACAGTCTTATTGAGTATAAACATTTTGAAAATGACTATATATTCGAGGGAGCGTCAAAATATGACGAGGCTTTTGAAAAAGCATTCAAGCAGTTAAGTGCTATTTACTATACAAGAATTGCTGAAAACGGAAAAGTTCCTTCGATGGTAACCCTGTTTGAATTGTATGGATATAATTCGAGTATGGTTGCTAATAATGAGATTATCTCAGAGATTAAAGACAACTGGCAGAACGTTGGAAAGAACGATGTAACAAGGAACATGAAAATTCCAATGGGAAAGAATGAGCATGGAGTGGTATTTTTGGATTTGCATGAAAAAGCAGACGGACCACATATGCTTGAGGCCGGTACAACAGGTTCAGGAAAATCAGAAACTATTATCACGTATCTGATAGGTCTGTGTATGAAATATTCACCAATGGACTTAAATATTATGCTTGTAGATATGAAAGGTGGAGGTTTTTCAGACAGATTAGGAGATTTACCTCATTGTGTAGGTGCTGTTACTAATACAACAGGAGAAAGTGAAGGTATTTCAGCAGTATATATGCTTAAGCGTTTCTTAGAGTCCCTTAATGCGGAAATCAAGAAAAGAATGTTGATTCTGTCTGAACTCGGTGTTGATAACTGTGATGCTTATATCAGAGCATCCCGTATCATTAAGCGGATCAAAGCGATAGAAAATGATCCGATTAAGAACTCAGAAAAAGAAGAGTTAATTAATAAAATAAAAAACAATAAATTGCAGATGGAAGCTCTTGAGAAGGATATTTCGGAACTGAAACCTTTATCACATTTAGTTTTGGTAGTTGATGAGTTTACAGAATTAAAGAGATTCTCTTCTGAATCAAATGATATAGACTTTATCGCAGAGATTACAACTATTGCCCGAGTAGGTAGAACATTGGGACTTCATATTATCTTAATATCACAGAATATTGAAGGTGCAATCACTGATGATATCCGAGTAAACTCTAAATCAAAAATCTGTCTGAAAGTTGCAACTAAGCAGGCATCAAAAGAAATGCTTGGAACTCCTGACGCTGCGGCAGCTACTATGCCCGGTAACGGTAGAGCATACTTGCTTGTTGGAACAGGTAGCAGATATGAGTATTTCCAGTCTGCTTACACAGGCGCAAATAAGAACTTGGACATTGAATTACCGGTAAATATGTCATACGTTCCTAACAGTGGAGGGGTTGACAGTGATTATTATCTGTCTTCAAAAGATAACAAGATAATAGAAATGAAAAATAAGAGTGTTAGTGAATATGACACTCAGTTGAAGTATATTGTTGATGTTATAAAAGAATTAGGACAGGAGTTTGAAAATCCTGTAAAGATTTTCAGAGATCCGTTGAGAGCAGTAATGTCGGATGATACACCATGGGAGGGAGTAGAATAATGTTAAAAAATATTATATGTACATTGGGACAATACGATATTCCGATTATTCAGATGCAACCACCATTTAGTGTTGATTTACTTGATTCGAATATTGCAGTTTTTGGCTCGTCAATGAATGGAAAAACTAATTTCCTACGTTTATTGATTAATATTTTACATAAGAAAATGGACGAGAAAAGTGAGCAGATATTTATATTAGATTTTGGTGGTGCATTGGCAGGATACGAGAAGTATCCGCTGGTATCTGCATACTTTGACAATTCAAACGAAGAATACGTTAAAAGAATCTTCAAGATACTTGAAAATGTATTAAACGACAATATTAAGCAGTTAGACGGAAAAATATATAGAAATGCAACTGAGAATCAGCCGGTTCATACAACTTTTATTATTGATAATCTCAATGCGTTTATCAATGAAGACAGATATTCTGCATATCATGAAAAGTTTGCCAGACTGTGCAGAGACGGTTCATCAAAAGGTATCTCGATTATTTTTACAGCTACTGAATTAAAGGGAGTAAATCAGTATTTGTTATCATTCAAGCAAAAGGTCGCATTGAACATGCCTGTTGACACTTATACGGATATATTCTCATCAAAAGTTGAGATGGCCGGCAATGTTCCAGGAAGAGGATACGCAAACGTTACAGTAGCACCAAAAGGAGTTACCGGAACATTCCAGATGAACAATCCGTATGAAGTTCAGTGCTATCTTGCAGATGACATAGATAATGAAGAAGCTGAATTCGTAAAAAAACTCAGAACAAAATATGAGTACATTAACAACGGTGAAACAGAGAGTAATCCATATGATGAAGAATATGGCAGACATGTATCGGTGAGATATAAAAAGTTTCCTCAGGAATTGCTTAGGTATGATTATGACAAGTTAAAGCAGTCTAATTTTGAGGGGAAAGAAATATCTCCAAATGAAGTTGAAGTAGGTTTGGATTATGTAAAATGTCAGCCGGTAACTGTTGATTTTAAAAAATCAAGAGTGCTTGCAATATATGGAAAAAAAGAATTCGGAAAGACTAATCTTTTATCAATGCTCTTAGAAGGCGTAACTGATCAGTTACCAAATGCAAGATATGTATTCTTTGATGACGGAAGAAAACAGTTAGACATTTTCTATAGAAAGTACAAAGGGTTGGTTGACTGTATGATGATCGACCAGTTCAAAGAACAGGAGATAACATACAATCAGGGAGGTTATGAGAGCAGACCGTCCATCAGAAAAAAATTATCTCCAATACAACAGTTTTATATGTTGATTCACAATGAATATATGGACTTGAAAGCGAATTACATAGACTTGTTAGAGTCGGTGTATGGACGTGTATATGAAGAGGATATTCCGAGTGGTATAGGAAATGATTCATCCAGACCAACAGTATTTATTATTCAAAGCAAATCAATATATTTAAATTCTAAAATCAATGCGGATTTCTTACACTATATTTTGCCGGAATTACTTGATGTGGCAGAGGATAGAAACTATATATTTATCTTCTCTGATGTACAGAAAATTACAGATACTGAAGTAAGTTCAATATTTAACAGCACGTTGAAATCAATATTTGTATTGGATAATATCGCTGAATTTGCAAGTGAGAGAGGAAGCAGAACAGTATTTGGCGATATGGATATAAAAGGGTTGAAAGAAGAGTTTGCTCAATGTGAAAAAGGTGATGGATATTACTATGATGTTGAAGCCGATTCTTTAATAAAATTGAAATTTATCAAGAATGATTTGGAGGAGGAAGCGTAATATGGCAGATTCTAAATTTGTTTCAGTAGACACATCCAAAATTACGAAATTTAAGAATGACAGCAAGGATGCAATAAAAGAATTCAAGGAGATAAAGAAGGAATTCAAAAGAATTAATAAAGAACTTCTTGCAGCCTGGGAAGGTGAAGGTGCTGAGGCTTATAAGTTTGAGACAGATAATATTTTAGAAAAAATCAAAAGTGTGGATGACGTACTTGACGCAATTAATAATGGAGCTGTAAGTGAAATCAGACAGAGTTATAGTGACATGGATGATGAAATGGGTGAATACAACAAAAATCCATATCCGGAGGAGGACAATTAAATATGCCAAGTATTACAGATGCTGAATTCGTTAAAAATGGTGACAATAAAGAGTATGATAAATGTGAAATCAAGATAGAAAAGGTTCAGGAAAATGATCCAGGCACAATATATAATTTATTGTTTTCTGAATTGGATAAGATTAAGTAGGTAGTTATAAAATGAATGTTAATGAAATAATAGGTTCTGATTTTATCTATAAGGTGGACACATCTTATGGATTAAGTCAGGACGGTTATATAGCAACCGGAACGGAAAGTATTGTATATAAAGGCTTGAAGATTTCAAAAGATGGTAATATATCATTGTCGTGTGTACTCAAATTTAAATACAAAAAAGTAAGAATGAGTAGTACAAAAAAGGACAATGATTTTGAAACAATAGATGTGTTAAGCCGTTTCAAAGAAAATGATCTGGAGATATTTGACAGATTACAGAATTGCCGTTCTGTAGTAAGGATATATGATGTAATAGAAGATTTGGGAGATTTTTCATTGTTAGACAGACATGTTGCTGATGGAAGAGAACCATTGTTGATTGACAGTGAAAAATTTTTCTGTGTAGTAGAAGAATTTGTTGACGGTTGGTCTTTAGAGGAATATTGCCGAGATGAATATTGGCAATTGACACAGACAAAGGAATTGCAATATGGAATAAAACAGAAGATAGGATTCCACGATTTCCCACAAAATATACAAAATGATATGCTGGAAAGTTACAAAAATGATTACACAGGAATAATAAGATATCAGAATGAAATATATAATTTTATGATTAACCTCTGTGAAATCATGGAGTATGTTACTGAGAAGAACAGAATTCTTCACTTGGATATAAAGCCTGACAATATCATGGTAACAAGATATGGAAAACAGCTGATTCTGATTGATTTTGGCCGTGCCTCTTATCTCAACGAAGAAGATTATGTAGAGAATAGGCTGGGGGCAGCTGATTATAACAGTGAAGAGTTAATTGAGAGAATGTTCCAGTATGGTACACTCGGATATTCTGCACCGGAAAATTACGTGGAAGCGTTAAATGGTTCGAATTTTCCTTTTGAAGATTCAGAACTGAAACGAGGAAAGATGACAATCGAGAGTGATATTTTTTCTTTTGGCGCGACATTTTGGGAATGTTTAAATATCTTTGAGTTATATACAAAAAGCCGTGAATTTGCAAAAGACAAAGGCGAAGGTGGCTCGTATGATTTCTACAGAAAGAAAATGTTAAATGACGATTTGTATTTTGACAGAGATTTATCATTTACATCTTCTCACTATCATGTTGCATTGGAAAACATACTAAAGAAATGTACCAAGGCAAGAAAAGGAAACTATTTGGATAAGAAGAATCCGGAATATTATCATTCATATAGTGAATTGAAGGAAGATATAGAAATTGCACGTGATTCATCACCAGCAATTGTTAAGACAGAAAATACAAAAGTGCGTAATACATTTGGAGTAATTGGTGTTGTGTTAGGCTTTATTGGGATACTGACAGTATTTTCAATGGTGCTTGGTATTTCGCTTAATTATCTGTCACAAAAGAAATGGAATGCGTTAGTAAATAATTATAATGCAACCCAGATAGAAAAATTAGGAAAGACAGCAAATGATCTCATGTCATCAACACCTAGTGGTGGAAAAGGCAGGGTATATGAAAATACAGTGGAATTTCTGATGAAAAATGATGGAGTAATAGACTCAGCAGAAGCGAAGATACTGGTAGATTTGTTAGAACAAATTGAAAGTAAAGAATCGCTGACTAAGTATATTAACCAGTTAATCCAAAATGCAGATGACAGGCGATATGGAGACATATCTACAGAAATAGTCAGATTAGAGCCGGGAGATAACTGTATAGGATACAATATAGCTGCGGCAATATATAATGTCGAGGTAAATGGAAACAAACAAAAAAATACAAAGAATATTATCAATTCCTATGAAGTATTGAATAAATATAAAGATAATAATGATTTCAAATCTATTGTTATCAGATTAAAAAATACTTTGGATCATGATGATATTATAGGGATTATTTCAAATGAAATTGGGGTATCCCGAAGTGAACTGAGATTGTTGTTTGACGGCATTGAAACGAGGTGATTCAATGAGCAAATGGAAAAAGTTATTAAAAAAGATATGGAATGATGAGACTAAAAAATTGCTTCGATATGCTTGGAAACCTGCAAAGATAACTTTTGTATTAGGTATCGGAGTATTGTTTCTCATATTTTTAATATTGGTGATATCAGGCAATTTTGAAAGCTTTATGGTATCAACAGATTTGAAATATAATTCGCCGATAATTAAATGGATGTTTGCCATTTGTTTTATTGGAGAGGTAATATTGCTGATATATGGAATAAGTTTGTGTTTGTACAAATATCACAGGCCTAAGCATAAAAGTGGAAAAAAAGATGATGTCAAAAAGACTATTTCATCTGTAATTAATGAATAACAACAGATAATTTGTAGGAGAGAAATAATGAGGAAGATAAGAAGTTTTTTGGCTGCTATCATGGTGGTGACCGTAGCATGTAACACATTATATATTTCAGCAGCCAATACTGGAAATATTACGAATCGGACAGAAACTGAAGAAATAACTACAGAAAAACCAGTAGAAGTTGTAGAAAAGACAACGGATGGTGACGACGATTATATAGATACAGATATGTCGAATATTGCAGATGATATTTTAGACGAATATGAAGAAAAAGGAATTTATCTTGCAAGAACTGTTATTGAATATGCAAATAATAACGGAGTAATAAACATAACAGAGGAGGGAGCATATGTAAATAAGGATATAATTATTACAGCATATGTTATTGAAATAAAAGATGAAAATGCAGTATCTGATATCTCAAGTGTTTCAAAAATCGCATTAGTAAGTGGAGATAAACAAAGCGATGGTAATAATGATAACGAAGAACTGCCAACAGAAAGTGAAGATATTGTTTGGGCAGAGGCGAAAGCAAATTTCGTTAAATCTGATGTAAGTAAAGCGGTTTATTATGCTCAGTTTAAGGTGAAATGTCCAGCCAATGATATTCAGTCTTATGCTGTTGCAGTTAGTGATGACGAACAAAGAATTATGAAATCTCCTATTAAATTGAAGTTTTATGTTGATGAAAATAAAGTTCAATCAACGGACACTATTATCTTTGATGCCGAAGCACCTAGAGTTACAAATGCAAAACTTACCTATAATAACACGGATAAGATGATAGAGATTTCAGCTCAAATTAGTGATATAGGTACAGGGATAAAGGAAATATGGTATGGTACGTCAGAGGCACAACTATTTAAGTATGGACAAAATCATAAGAAAGATTATTTTGAAAACGGTGAGAAAAAAGAAGATGAGAATAGTGATTTTGAGATTATTCATACTAAAGGTGAAATAATTCAATTTGATGTATGGAAAGATTATTTAATAGATGATCCTATTATTTATGACTTTTATATTAAAGTAAAAGATAACATGAACAATGAGATGACAATCTCAACCTACGATAATGGTATTATGATGATTGGAGGAAAAGATACTAAAGCGCCAATTATTGATAATATAAAGATTACGCACAACAGACAACCAGCTAACGTTAATGGGAATGCCGAAGAGACCACTACACAAGAAGCTCCATTTGAAATATCTACTGATAAAACAGCAATGTACTTTAATGAACGATTTAAGATTATAATTTACGCAAAGGATGAAGCAGAGGATAATAATCATATATCGGGTATAGGTGAAGTATGTCTAATGGATGGAAAGGATAAGAAAGTTACCTCTACCAACACAATAGTAAAAACTGAAAATGGATGGAATGTATACGAGATTTATTGTCAAGCAAATTTTGGCGTAGATGACTTTATTATTTCAGTTACCGATAATGGAGGTGTTGCTTGTACAAAAGAAATATCAGAATATAAGTATAAAGAGGAAAATAAAACAACTAAGTCTTATAAACAATCAGCATACTACGAAACTGAAAGCCCGGCGATTTATGTTGATTATTCTGGGGCGTCAAATTATGAAAACAAGTCTGCAAATGAACCATATTGGTATAATATAGAGTCAGAAAACCTTAAAATAGTAGCAGAGGAAGAAACAGCAAAATATACACCTAGTGGTCTTAGGAGTACAAGTATTTCGGAAATTAAAAACACAACTAATGCAAACGGCGAAATTGAAACAACGTTAGAACCAGTCAGTCATATGGAGGAACCAACTGATAAGACAATATTACATGAGTTTGCAATTGATACAAAGGAATTAACAGATGGTATGCATAACTACATAGTTTACGCGGAAGATAGATGTGGAAATAAATCACAAAAAGAGTTTTCTATTGGTGTAGATCATACGATACCTACTGTAACATATGAGATGGTGAGTCCGAATAAAAAAGAAATAGACGGTGAAGTTTGGTTTGATATTGAAGATACGATTATAATGAAGGCACACTTAGAATCTCAGATATCAGAAGTGGACGAAGTTGAATTGACGGTTAATGGAATACCGTATGCATTTAATCTAGTAAAATCAGCAGAGGGCGAGATAGAAGAGCCATTAAAGAAGTGCATTGAGTTTGAAATTCCAGCAGATAAATGTGATAAAAAGTATCAAACGATTGAAATTGTATGCAAATGTACTACGGAATCGGGAAATACCAGCGAAGAAACAAAGTATTTATGCCATATTGATAAAGAAATTCCTAAGGTAGAATATATTTATGCAACCAAAGAAAATACGAATATTATCGGTAAAATTATTAATTTTATTAATACAGGTACTTTTTCAAATGATACAGTAAACATTTATGCAAGAGTATCTGACCCTAAGTTTGATAGTGGAGTTGGAAAGGTTACAATTAAATACAACAAAGGCGGGGAGACTATTACCGAAGACATGGCTACTTATATTAGTAATAATGAAAATGAATCATATTTTATTTATCAAATCATCAATGACGGGACTGTGTTTGATAGTGATATTGAAATTGTAGTATATGACAAATTGGAAAAGTATAGTTTGGAAATCCCGGTAATTGTAGGTAAACTTGAAGAATTAGGGAAGACCGGTAATGACCACTTGATGATAGAGATGGTTAAACCGTTAATTAGTATTGATCTTCCGAAGAGTGATGGTGTAGATAGGACGGATAATAAAATTTGGTATAGAGCAAACAAGGAAATAAAAGTAGTTGTCGAGGATGTTAATTCAGGAATTAGAGAAGTGGATATGGATATTAACGGAGTAGATATAACAAAGGATATTACTTCTAAAAATATCTTAAAAGCGGAATCTACTTCGAAGGCAGATAAAAACATTTTGACAGAAGAATATAATTTTACTACTGACTATTTAGAAGGGGTTGCTGGAGAGTCGAAGGAAGGAAAATATTTATTAAGCATAAAAGTAGTTGATAATGCAGGTAATATTTCAACAAGTAATGCCGAGTTCAATATTGATCGGAAGAATCCTGTTATCACACAATTTACTTTTACTCCTTTATCGGAAGATGATATCGAGAGTACAAATAAGTTCCTAGATAAACTTGAGTACGGATTTTATTTTAAAAAGGAATTTACTGCTAAAGTAGTTGTAAATGATGATGCCCCCACATCAGGATTAAATAAAATTACATATGAGTTAGTGCCTTATGAAAATGGAAAGCAGGGTGAGAAAACTGTTGATGAAGTAGCAATAGTTAATAATGTGGCAATCATAAAGATACCATCAGAATTCAAAGGACAAATAGTTGCAAAAGTGTATGATAATGTAGGCAATGTTTCAAAAGAAAAAACGCCGGAAGCATTTGTAGCAGACAAGACAAGTCCTGATATTGTTATATCAGATTTAAAAGAATCTGAAAATAAAGACGGAAATAAGAACAAGTTATATAAGAAAAATGTGAAAATTTCAGTTGCAGTATCGGATTATAAATCAGGTTTACGAAAAGTTTCGTACAGCATAGATGCTGAAGTAGGAAAAGTTGATGAAACGCAAACACAGATTGATAATTTAGGGTTGAAAGTCGGAGATAAGCTGGAGAACGGCTGGGTTGTGTCAGAGATGGATAATAACCTTGTTACAAAAGTTGTTAAAACATTCAAATTTGTAACTGACGATAATGATGTCAGAGTCAACATTCAGGCGACAGACAGATCAAATAACAAATCTGAATGGATGAAGTCAGAAACATTCAGTTTGGATAAGACTCTGCCACAAATCACTATTGACTTCCCAGAAGGTGTAAAAGATAATCCTACATATTATAATTCAAATAAAAAGGCTGTGATTACAGCAACTGTAATTGAGAGAAACTTTGAAGAAAAACTTATTGAGACAATGATTGAGAATACATTTAAAGGTAATGTTCCTAAGGTACAGTTTGTCAGCGATAAGGAAGACAATAAGAAACATGTCGCGACAATGGTATTCCCGGAAGGGGATTTTGAATTTTCTCTTTCAGGGAAGGACAGAGCCGGACATCAAGCTGAAGTTATATTTGGCAAAGAAAAGAATACTTCATATAGTACAAGTTTTATTGTAGATGAGACAGCTCCTGTTATACAGACTAACTTTAAATCATTTACAAACAAAAACAGCGAAGGAAAGACTTATTTTAACAAAAACAGAATTGCTGAGGTAACAGTTACGGAACATAATTTTGATTCAGAACTGATGAATCTTGTTGTTGAGGAAAAGAAATCTGGAACAAATCATGACGAAAGTGGTTTTGAAGAAACATATTATTCAATTTTCTCCGATGAAGGATGGAGTAGTTCTGAGAACAGTGATGTTCATTCAATCAAATTAAATATCAAGAAAGACGGTGTATATAAAATTAGCATTAAGCCTACAGATTGCTCTGAAAATAAGGGTAATTCGGACATGACAGAAATATTTGAAATTGATTGTACAAGTCCTGTTATTTCTTCGAGAAACGGAGAAGAAGTAAAAGCGGATAACACTGAATTTGTAGACGCATACGATATGTCAAAGGAAGAGGTGAATAATCCGACAATTGGATTTGATGACATAAACTACGATTACTTAGAATATTCGATTACAAAATATATACCTGAATATAGTAGTGAAAAAGAACTTGACAGAGTAGTACCAAATCAAGAATCAGATAAACAGACTTCAAAGAAGTTTGTATTAAAAGATTTTGAAAAAGATGGTGCATATTTTGTTGAAATAAAGGCTTATGATAAAGCAGGAAATGTTAGTAAGTTGAATAAGAGCACATACTTAAAAACAATGGATACAGATGTGCTTGCATATATTGAAAACAGTCATCCTGGAAATGGTACAGAACAAGGGACAGGCTGGTATTCATTTGAAAATCAGAACGGTCCATTAAGTAAGCGACCAGATAGTTTTTCGGATCTTCATATTGTTGTTTTTGCCAAAACGGATACAACATCACATATAGTTCTTAAAGATAATGATGGAAATGAAACTGATACAGGTTTAACTGCTGAGAATGAAGAGAATAAGTATGGCGTTGGACTGTACAGATATACTTTAAAAGGTGATTATTTCAAAAATAATTATCAAGAAGATACAGATGCAACTTTTTATCTTACGGTTAATAACTCCGATAAGAGAGTCGAGTTGGGACAAATCCACATTGATAATATTGCACCAACATGTACAATTCCTGAACAATTCCATGATTGGGGATGGGTGGCAGGATCGAATCCTGAACCAATGAAATTCACAGGAATCAGTGAAAAACTTGACGTAGAAAAAACAGCAGTATATGTTGATGGAAAAGAAGCATACTTTGATTATGATGAGGAAAATGATGTGTTAAGCGTGTCATTAGAAAAAGGTGAGCACAATGTTGGATTGTCTTTAACAGATAAAGCAGGAAATATATATAATATTGCCGAGGTATCACATTTAGGAGTAGGCAATTTTAGATTATATTCAGGTATCGCCGGAGGATTTGCGCTGATATCAGGCGTAGGGGCAGCAATATTCTTCAGAAAGAGAAAGAAAGTGGCATAGAATACTTAATAGAGGTTACCTGCAACAGAAAGAGTAGCAGGTAACCTATTTAAAAAGGAGAAGAAAATGTATAACAGGTTCAAGCATATAATAATTAAAACTGCTACAATTGCATGTGTTGCAATAATCTTTATTGCAAATTGCAATGAAGTAGAGGCGGCGGGGAAAAAAATAAAACTTAACAGAAAAAAAATCACTATTAGTGTTGGGAAAACTAAGAAACTTAAGCTGAAAAATCTTGGTGGTAGGAAAGTTAAGTGGATAAGCAAGAATAAAAAAATAGCGAGAGTCAGTAAAAAAGGGAAAGTTAAAGCAGTTAAGGTTGGAAAGTGCACTATAATTGCTAAAGTTGGAAAGAGAAAGTTTAAATGCAAGGTGGTTGTAAAGAAAGCCTCTAAAGGCGGTGATACAAAAAAAACAACAGCCTTAAATAAAACGAACAGTTCAGAAAATAAAGAGCAGAACAAGAAGAAAGAAGCTGATGACAGAATTATAAATACGTTTGAGAAAAACGAGAATGATGTAAAAATCATTAACAAAGTAATAGAGTATCAGAAAAAGAAGGGAGCGATAGTTAATCGCAATCTTGAATCTCTTCAATACACGTGGGAAGATGGAAGACTTGTAATGATTAACTGGGATGGAGTGAATCTTTCGGGAGATGTTGATATACAAAAAGTTACAGAACTTAGGTGTTTTAATGCAAGCAATAATCCTAATTTGAATGATCTTGTTTGTACGTTTGGTAAATTGGACACATTGCTAATTGAGAATGATATTAACTTGAAAAAGTTGAGTTGCAATAACAATAACCTTAAAACTTTAGATATATCGAAATATCCTAAGTTAGAATATTTATACTGTGCATATAATCAATTGGAAAATATAGATGTTACCAATAATAGACAGTTAACAAAATTGTTTTGTTATTGTAATAACTTAACAAAACTGGATGTGTCAAAAAACTCAAAATTGACAGAATTGAATTGCTGTTACAGTGGACTTACAAAACTAGATGTATCTTCTAATGCAGATCTTACAAAATTGTCTTGTCATGGTAATGAATTGGAGAATTTAGATATAACAAACAATTCGAAGCTTACAGTTTTAAAAGCTTACAAATGCAAATTAAAAAACATAGATCTGACACATAATCCCGAATTGAAAACCTTATGTTTAGATGAAAATGAATTAACCAATTTAGATTTATCTAAAAACTCAAAGCTAAAAACGCTTGATTGTTCCAAGAATGAACTGGAAAAACTAAACCTAGATGAAAACATATTACTAGAGCATTTTTATTGTTCAGATAACAAACTTACAACATTGGATTTAAGCAATCACGATATGGCAGAAATAGTAAAATGCAATGGAAATAAATTATCTTCCTTAATATTAGAAAAATGCACTTATCTGTATGAGTTTGACTGTTCAGATAACGAGTTAACGGAACTGGATTTAAGCGACTGCAAGAAATTAGATCAATTAAATTGTATGAATAATAATTTGACTGTTCTGGATTTGTCATTTAATATATCATTAATGACTCTTAAGTGTGACGAGGGTATCGAGTTAATTAAATAACCATAGTTTGAGAAGGCAAGTTGCATTGATGACCGTGGATACGAAGATATGGAATGCAGAAATAATGAAGAGAGGGGGAGATACAATGGCAACAATTACATTATATAAAGATAAATTGAATGGCGTTGGAAGTTTTATAAACGGAATACTTAAGCATTCAAACAATTTAGATACACAACTTACTACTTTGAAATCAACTCTACAAGGGATTGACAGCAGCACTTATAATCTTGACGCTGCAGTCGAAAGTATTCGTTCTTCTTCAAAGTCGGAAAAGGATAAAGTATCTGATTTGAAAAAATTGAATAAGGAAATAACCAATTTTATTAACACAGTAACAAATCGCGATAATTCTGCTCGAAATGAAATAAACAAGAGGAAAAAAGATTTTTATACGAAGTATAAATATCTCAAACCAGACAGTGAGAAGAATGCTTTAGATTATATTGCTGAAGATTTTGGAAAGGTATGTGATTGGTGTAAGGAACATTGGGAGCAAATTAAAATTGCAATTGCAGTTGTACTAGTAGTGGCAGCCGTTGTTGTTTTGGTTGTGTTTTCAGGAGGAACTGCACTGGGAGTATTTGCGACACTTGCGGTGGCTGCAGCCAAAGGAGTTTTGCTAGGAGCTGCGATTGGCGGTGCGATTGGTGGGGTTTCTGGATATGCACAAAATGGTGTGAGTGGTATACTCCCTGGAATAATAAATGGTGGTGCTGATGGTGCAATCATGGGAGGTGTTTTTGGTTTGCTCGGCGGTCTGGGTGGACTAGCAGGTGCCCATTTTGGTTGTAGCGCTGTAATGGAAAAAATATTTGCAGCATCTACCAAAATGTCGTTTGCAATGCTTGGGTTTGACGGACTTGCACTGTTAAGTGATTTTCAAAACAGACTTAGTTTGGATACAGGAATCAAATTTGAATTTATTAATTCTTCATTTGGTAATTTTATTTCTAATCTTAACCATAAAGCACATGAAAATCCGTTCTACAATGCATTTCAATTAACAGTTGGTGCAACAGCAGTATTTACCGGAGGATATGTAAAGAGTGCCGCATGCTTTGTTGCGGGAACTATGGTTGCTACTATAAATGGCTTAAAGGCTATAGAAAATATTAAATCAGGAGAAAAAGTACTGTCTTTTAATTTTAACACTATGAAAACAGAGTACAAACCTGTTGTAAGAACGTATTTGCGAAAAGTAAAAAAATTGGTACATCTGTCAGTGGAAGGTGAAGTAATAGTAACTACAGAAGACCATCCATTCTATGTTAAAGGAAAGGGTTTTATTAATGCATCATTGTTGAACGTTGGAACTGAATTATTGAACAACGATGGTCGGCTTCTAATAATTGACGCTATTTATAGAGAAGCCGAATGTAAAGAAACAGAAGTATATAACTTGCAGATTGACGAAAATCACAGTTACTATGTGGGAAAAATATATATTCTTGTGCATAATGGAGGCTATGATAGAGCACAAAAATATTCGGAAAACTGGAGCGATGAGAGCCTTTCAAATACAATTGAGGAGATTGCACCAGATTCAGAGCCAGTTAACACTGAAACAGGAAAAACGATTTATAGAAATAACAAAACAGGTCAACAAGTTGTATATGACAATGAAGGAGATTATTTCAGAATTGAAGATACAAATTTGCCGGGGAAAAGAGTTTATACTGATATTAATGGAAAACCAATTCCAAATAACAAAGTTGTAAATGGAAAGCAAGTTGGTATATCTAAATCGGAATATAATGCAATGACTCATTTTAATAATATAGATGGGAAATAAAGGAGTGTAATTATGAAATTAATGGCAGAGAGCGAAAAATTCCAAATTTTATATGAATATGAGAAGGTTTTTCTAAAAATAAAGTCAGATTCAAGATTAATATTAATTGGAGATTTTTATGGAGATCCAGAAAGTGCAGTTATTTCTGAAGACGAGAAGTGTTGTGCTATTGTTGGAGAAGGATTAATTGTTTATTTCCTTCATGAGCCTTTTGACGAATATAATTCTGATAGTAACAAAGCAAATCAATGGTGTACTTGGGGAAGAGAGAATGAGATAGTATGGATTAATAAAATAGAAAAATGTGATTCACAAGAAATTATAATTCAATTAGAGGATATGCGATTGGTATCCATAAAAATCGATGAATTATTAAATAAATAGTGGATTGCGGTGAAAAAGTGACACCCATTTTGTGATATCATATGGGTATAGAAAAGGACTCCCAAAAGGAAATACACCTAGAAATAATCGAGCACAGAATAGAGAGTATTCCAATAATGAGATTGTAAATGAATTGGTTGATGAAGCTAAAAATCTATGCAAATTCGGAGAAAAAAGAATTGCACTTGAAAATTTACTTGAAAATTTACTTGAAAATGATATTGAACTTTCGGTTGAATTAGTTGATTTAGCTGAAAAAGCGTTTATTTGATTAGATACTGTAGAGAAGAATACAAAGAGCGTTCTTGAAATGGTTCAATGCTTTTTTGAAAAATAAAAAAACGTTGGGTAATTAACACTAAGAACAAAAAGAGGGATCAATAATAATATACAAAGGTACAAAAAAACGCTTCGCTGTTTATGCTAAAAAGTAGAAAAAAACTGAATACATTGCAAAAAATATTTTTCTGCGCTTCAATCAAAGTATCTAGTCTGGATGTTGGTAGGGGTTCTATCCAGAAAAATCGTGCGAATAATAACTGAATAAGGAACAACAAAATGCCAATACTCCAACTTTGAAACAGAGTTGTTGGAATTAGAGCTATTATAGTTTTGATTCTGACGAGATTATTGATTTTGTTTTAGTAAAAGGAAACCAGTGAAGAGCCTTACAGGTCAGGATGGCGGAGAAGATGTAGTCACATTTAACGCAACAGAGGCAAGATATGTAAGAATGCAGGGAGTTACAAGAGCATTACCATATGGGTATTCATTGTGGGAAATGACTGTATTTGGAAGATAGCTAGGTAGGAAAATAAATAAAGATACTAATAGGATTAATAAAGAAGGGAGCGTTGCACTGTGTGTAGCGCTTTCTTATTGAAATCAGCGATTAGTCAAGTACAAATTCGTGAACTTTCTGTAGAAAGTTCCACTAAACAAAATCTGGACTAAGTTGTCACAACAAAAACGTCAAAAAACCGCATAAAATCAGTACTTTTTGACAAAAATTGCTTGCCCTCGGCGAGAAAATATGGTGCTATATTTAGTGAGAAGTGGCACTAAAAACTTAGTATCACAGGAGGGCAAAAATGTACTTGGATTTTCTCGTCGAAGTGCCGGATGAAAAGGGCAAGATAACCACCAAGAAGAAGGGCGATGCCATCTACGTCAACTATGAAGTTGGTCGTGAGTATCTTCCGGATCGGCAGTACACCATCCTTAAGAGAGTGATCATTGGAAAACTTTCGAAGGCGGACAAAGGAATGATGGTGCCTAACCAGAACTTTCTGACCTACTTCCCGGAAGTAGAGCTGCCGGAGGAAAAGTTTAACCCGAACCGCAGCAGTTGCCTTAAGATTGGACCATACATTGTGATCCAGAAGATCCTGGAGGAGTACAAGATTCCTGAACTCTTGGAAAGGCAGTTTGAAAGCAAGGTTCTTGGGCTTTTCTTGGATCTGATGGCGTATTCGATCATATGTGAGAATAACGCCGGACAGTACTATCCGATGTACGCTTATGGACATCCACTCTTTACAGAGGGAATGCGGATATACAGCGATACAAAGGTTTCTGATTTCCTGTGCGGTATGAGCGGCGAGGAAAGTGTAGGATTCCTGAATGATTGGAATTCAACCTGTGATCATAGAGAGAAGAGCTATATTTCGTATGATTCAACGAATAAGAATAGTGAAGCCGGAAATATCGAGATGGTGGAGTTCGGAGAAGCCAAGGTTGATGTCGGGGCACCGATCTTCAACTACTCCATCGCGTATGATACGAAGAATGCAAAACCGCTCTTTTACGAGACTTATCTCGGAAGCATAGCTGATATATCCCAGCTGGAGTCCATGCTTGGGAAGGCAAAAGGCTATGGGTATAAAAACATCGGATTCATCCTGGACAGAGGGTATTTTAGCAAAGGAAATATCCGGAAGATGGACGAGTATGGAGACAGTTTCGTGATCATGGTGAAGGGTATGGCGAAGCTGGTGAACACTCTGGTCCTGAAGAATAAGGGCAGGTTCGAGGAAGAGAGAAAGTACAGCATCCGCAAGCATCATGTGTATTGATTCACTGTAAAGAGCAAGCTGTATCTTGATGACGAGAATGGCAGATACTTTCATATATACCACAGTATCGGAAAAGAGCATGGAGAAAAGGAAGCGCTTGAGGAGATGCTCGAACGGCTCGGCAAGAGCCTGAGGGCCCGGTATGGAACGGATTATCAGCTCAGTGACGCTGAGAAGGAATACTTCGATACGTTCTATGACAGTCATGGGATTCTTACGCTGGTGAAAGAGAAAGATGATGTCATAAAGAGAGCACTACAGCTGTGCGGATACTTCTGCATCGTTACATCCGATAAGATGACAGCTGCTGAAGCGATAGACCTGTACTATAGCAGAGATGCTTCGGAGAAGCTTTTCAGAGGTGATAAATCTTATCTGGGGAATAAGAGCGAAAGAACACATTATACAGAGTCGACAGAGGCAAAGATTTTTGTTGAATTCGTGGCGTTGATCGTTCGGAACAGGATCTATACCAGACTCAAGGAAGAATTGGAAAGGATAGATGAAAAACCGAATTACATGACCGTCCCGGCTGCCATAAGGGAACTGGAGAAAATAGAGATGATACGAGGCCATGATCAGGTGTACCGGCTTGATCATGCGGTAACGAAAACGCAGAAAACAATACTGAATGCGTTTGAGATGGATGCCGCATATGTAAAGCACAGGGCACAGCGGATCAGTGAACAGTTAAAGATCGCAGATGAGATCAGGAGGTAGCAGATTATGGCACGTATGACAAAGGAAAGCCTTGAGGCAAAGATCATAAAAGCAGAAGAAAAAGTAGCAAGCACTGGAAAAATCTACAATGCGGCTTGTGAAGAACTTCAGGAATTAAGGAACAAGATGGCTGCCATCGAGAACGAAGCTTTAGTGGAAGCATTCGTGAGGAGCAATAAGACTCTGGAGGAGGCATTGGCGTTTTTGGCATCGGATGTGAAAGAAGAATCTCACACAGCGAAAAGGCGTGGTGGGAGAAAGAGAAAAGCGTAAGGAAATGGAAGAAATCTCAAGAATCAGAATAAAAGAATATTGCCGAAGTCATAAAACTAAAAAAGCTGAGCAATTAGCTCGGCTTGTAGAGATGTCTTACGATCTTTATTGTGAAGGCACGGACTATGATGCAATAATTCTTGAATGCTTGATAGAACGGGAGAAAGATCCAGAGTTAAGAAAAGCAATTGAAGATCTGGATGATTTTCTCTTTCCGTATTAAGAAGAAGTTTAGTGTCACTATTTCAGGAAGTTAACGAAATTTGTGCAGTCTGTCCGCAGAAAGTGTTCTTGAACTATAAAGAAACTTAAAAACAACAATAATATGTAAGCAAAATATGTTGACAAGAACTAGCTAGATATGATATTCTAGTTAGCAGAAAGTGCTTACAATGCATACACTATAATAACTGTTGTATTTTCCTTCCGTTTTAAAGATATCCGTAAATCGGATTAGGATAAATGTAAGTAACTATAGTATTAGGATATATACTGTCCGCTTCCTGTGAAGTTAGTGGACTTAGAAAGGAAATGGATATCGTGAACTTAAAAGAAATAATGGTGTCGCCGGGTGTGGATGAACGTACTTTTGGTCAATTTGTACGGCAATGTCGAGAGGAAAAAGGATATTCAGTACGTGCCTTTGCGAAGATACTAGGTTGCTCAGCAGCATATCTTAGTGACATCGAAAAAGGAAACCGATATGCGCCAAAAAAATATTTAGATAAGATATTTGAGGTGTTGGATCTTCCTGAAACAGACAGACAAGATTTTGAGGATTTAGCTGGCGCGACGAGAGGTTTTTTGTACGAGGATATCAATTCGTACATGGGACAACAACCACTCGCCAGAGTTGCTTTGCGTACTGCAATGGAAGAGAATGCTTCAGATGAAGATTGGAAAATGTTTATCGAAGGATTAAAGAAGCAGTAAATGATAATCTCTAATCGTAGTCTGTATAGAAGAAAAGAGGAGAATGAAAATGCGATTAGAGTATCCAATGAAGGAAAATGGGATGTACATCCTTAGTAAGAAGAATTTTGATGAGATTGCCACGAATGTTCTACTTGAATATATGCCTGACACTTTGAACTATCCTAAAGCAACAGATATTGAATATTTAGCTGAAGAATGCTTGTATTTAGATATAAAACATGATTATATAGTGCCGAATGGTAAAGTGTTGGGTATGATAGCATTCTCGGACACACAGTTTAAAACCTATGATTTCGAAGCAGAAGAAAAAGTGATAGAGATGCAAGAAGGCACAATGTTAATTGATATGAGTTTAATTGGCACTGAAAATAGAGCTAGAAAAAGATTTACCGAAGCGCACGAAGCATCACATTGGATTTGTCATAGAAGCTATCATTCTCCTTCTAATAGACAATATGATTTCCGTATTAACAATTATGTTGCATGCAGAACTGAAAATATTGAGGCATATGGAGTAAAGAATAAGATAGTTAAATCGGATAATGATTGGGAAGAGTGGCAAGCAGATAGTCTTGCGGCTGCATTGCTTATGCCTAAGGATACATTTATACTTGCAGCAAAAGAAGCGATGAATGAACGAGGCATTTGGAGAGGATACTTGTCTATGCAATATGATGTGCAGATTATAAACAAGGTAATTAGTGAGCTTGCACATGTTTTTGATGTTTCGTTTAAAGCAGCAAAGATAAGAATGCTACATTTGGGATTGATTGGATAATAAAGATAAATAGAGGATGGAATAAAATCCATCCTTTTTTCAACTAAAATGTGTAAGCAAAAAAAGCGACACTTGTTAACGAAAGGGAGATATAATGCAGGAGAATTACAAAGAAGAATATATAGGAGAAGTGCGAACCATTAAAGAAAATCGAAAAGGAAAACTTTTGTTTCGAGTAGCATCTGGTGAGAACGGATTAGCTATTGTTATAAAAAATCGAGGTTCCGATGAAACGGTAAAAATTACATTAGCTACCCTTAAGGAATGTTGCAATAAGAGTTTTGAAGATGCCAAATATAGATTTATTAGTTATAAAGACTCATCAACTAAAAACAAATAATAGATAAATTCACCAAAGAGTTGCAAAGACGACCAGGTTAATGATGAATGGAAAGTAGTGTAGTGTTCTATTCTATTCATCATATAATCGGGTCTTTTTTATTTTGAAGAAGTGGAAAAACATGACAGAACAGTGAGGAGGTGAGCAGAGTGGCTATGGTAGATGTACAAGAATACAATTCAGATATTCAATTTCAAATCGGTCAGAGAATTCAAAATTTACGCATTGCCAAAGGAATAGCGGCAATCGATCTGGCTGTAGAACTTGGAATTGGTAAAAATCAGATGTCAAGAATTGAAAATGGAAGAGCTAACTGTACACTTCCTCAATTATTTATTTTGATACAGATACTTGGTTGCTCTGCCGACTATCTTCTTTACGGAAAAGAGCCTTTGACTATTTCGCAGGAACAGGCAGATTCAATTCGGAATTTATTGCAATCTTTCGCTTAAAAATCATAGTAGTCTTTAAAAGGCTACTGAAGGTGAAAAGTTAGTCCTCATAGGTGGAGCATCAAAAGGAGAAATATATTACCATATAAATGTGCTTAAGAAAAGCACACCATCAGAGAGTGGAGGCGCCAATACTCTCCTTAAATATCAAAAAAGGAGAATTAAAAATATGAACATTAAGTTGGAAAGAAAATATCAAACAGTGAATGACGAAGTTGTAAAGAAGGAAAAAGAAGTTCTTGGGCTGGCTGTAGCATTTATACGCACACGCATGGCAGACTCAAAAGTTAATCTTATATCGGAAACGATGGAGGAAGTTGCAAACCATCTTGAGGTGGAGCTTCTTGATGTAATTGTGGATCGTTCGGGATCTAGACATGTGGACAGAAAGGAAATTAACGATTTATATGAATGGTTCGATGTTGCGCCGGTAAGTCTTTTATTGCTTGAAAGTCTCTCGGCTATAAGTAGCGATGAAGAGGATGTTGATAGATTTTTGAAGGATATGAACGACAGGGAAATTATTACTCTTTGTCTGAAAGATCTTGAAGTCTACTATCCGGAATGCATGGAAGAATTGATGCGCCAGGATAAGGAGTAATGGCAGTCAGGTATCGTGGCGGAGGCGTCAATCCTCCACTGTCAGTATCAGATTACAGGTTTGTCATAACGGCAGTTGGAACAGTTGTATATGATTCTGGAGGAAAATATATCAGGAAATATGAAACTGAGGATTCTGCAGTTGAGATGGTTCGACTAGCACAAGAGAGGTGAACGAATTGATATATGATGAAGAAAAAATAAGAGAAGTACTTAAAAAACTTCGTGAGCAAATGGGAAAAACACAAGCTGAAATGTCAGAAATACTCAACATAAGTGTGATTCATTATTCTCAGATAGAACAGGGAAGACGCAAAATGAGTCTTGAGCTGTTATTGAGGATAGCAGATGTATTTGAAGTAGATCCTAATACAATACTTGGAATCAATACAAAAAGTGAAACAGAGGATTCTACGATTGTCGATTTGCTCAAGCGGTTAAATAAATTAAAACCTGAAGAAAAGATGTATGTGTTGTCTGTATATGACGCATTTATGGATGGTTATTACGCAAGAAGAGGAGCGATTGCTGTATGAGTAGAAAAGGAAGAAATAAAAAAACATTGCTTTCTGAACCGTTGAAATGTGTGGTTTTACTTTCATCGGACGAAGAAATCGATTGCTTATTAGCGGAGCGAAAAGAAAATAAGCAGTTGAACAGAGTTAATGAGTTTGTAGACCGCAATAATCTAATACCTATGAAGATCTATCGAACAGGTATTTTCGGAAGAAGAGTTAGTAATGAGATATTTCAGACAGCAGTCAGATATATGCAGGCGGGCAAGGCAGAAGCATTGGTTGCTGTCAATCTTGATGCAATTTCTTACGGGATTGCAGATGCATATTATAAAGTTGGAGTTGTTAGAGAAGCTGGTTTTAGGCTGTTTACAGTAGATGAAAAGGAACCAATGCTTGATATTTATACTCCACCAAAGAAGAAAATGGAGGAATAAGCGACATGGATATAAGAAGAAATACGATTGTTTGGGCTGATTTGAAAAATCAAAAAGGGCATATTCAGTCCGGTAGAAGACCCTGCATGATTGTCAGTTGCGATATTGCCAATAAACATGCACCTGTTTATACGGTTATTCCTGGGACAACTCAGATGGAAAAAGCTGATTTTCCTGTACATTTTACGGTGCATCCGAAGGATATAAAAGGAGCATTGAAATGGCCTACAGTCTTTCTGACTGAGCAGTTGACGACAATTGACAAAGATCAGATTATTCAGATTGCAGGTTATGTATCGAATGAAGATATCATTCGTACTGCCAATGAAATGATTGTGAGACAGCTTGAGTTGGGAGGTAATGCGAATGCATGAAGAAAGAATGAATAACGAAGTGTCTATTAATATTCCGGTATGGAGAAGAACTCTTTTGACTATCGTTGAAGCTGCTCAATTTTATCACATTGGTGAGAAAAGGTTAAGGATGATTGTAGATATGCATCCAGAAGGCGATTTCTATCTTATGAACGGGAACAGGGTTCTCATAAAGAGAGAACTTTTTGAAAAATTTATCGCCGAATCGAGCGTGATTTAAAAAATATAATGGAAAAGGGGGCACAAATGTGGTACAATAATACCATGCTAGGGCTCTCTTTTTTTGAAAGGAGAGAGATGGATGAGCGAGAAACGACGAGATAATCGTAATAGAATTCTTCGCGAAGGAGAGTACCAGAGAGCAGATGGACGTTATCGCTTTAGATATGTAGATATTAACGGAAATGAAGGAAATATTTACAGCTGGCGACTTGACCACAATGATCCAATTCCCAAGGGGAAGAAGATGGAACTTTCTCTTCGTGAAAAGGAAAAACAGATTGAGCAGGATATGTTTAATCAGGTTGTTCCGCATGGAGGAAATCTTACAGTATTAGGGTTAGTTGAAAAATATGTAGGATTAAAGGTTGGTGTAAGGAGCAGTACGAAAGCTGGCTATAAGACTGTTATAAATATCTTGAAAAAAGATGACTTTGGGAAAATGCGCATAGATAAGGTGAAATTATCGGATGCAAAGGCATGGCTCATTAAGTTACAGCAAGTCGATAAAAGGAGCTACAGTTCCATTCATACAATCAGAGGTGTCCTTAGACCTGCTTTTCAAATGGCTGAGCAGGATGATCTGATAAGAAAGAATCCATTTGCTTTTGAATTAGTGACAGTAATTGTGAATGATAGTGTAAGAAGAGAAGCTATCACAAGAAAACAGGAAAGAGATTTTCTTCGTTTTGTGAAGGAAGATCAGCACTTTAGCAGATATTATGATGCTATTTATATTCTTTTTAATACAGGTCTTAGAATCTCTGAATTTTGCGGATTAACCAAGTCAGATATTGATTTTAAGAAAAAAAGAATACGAGTGGATCATCAATTATTGAGAACAAGTAATATGCAGTATATAATTGAGAAGCCGAAGACGGAAAGCGGTGAAAGGTTTGTGCCTATGTCTGAAGAGGTAGAGCAGTGTTTCAGAAGGATTATCAAAAACAGGCCCGAACCGACAGTCGAGCCAATTATTGATGGTAAGATTGGTTTCTTATTTCTGGATAAGAATGATAGACCTATGGTTGCTTTGCACTGGGAAAAATATTTCCAGCATATTTGTGAAAAGTACAATAGTATCTACAAGATTCAAATGCCGAAGGTGACTCCTCATGTGTGCAGGCATACATTTTGTTCTAAAATGGCATCGTCAGGTATGAATCCCAAGATGTTGCAGTATATTATGGGACATTCAGATATCAGCGTTACAATGAACACGTATACACATGTGACTTTTGATGATGCAAAGGATGATTTCTTAAAAGCAATAAATGAGTAGCTGAACATTCCATATGGCAGAATAATCTTTGGTAAATGGCTTGTTTACTATATTTGAGGAAAATATATTATCGTTCCCCAACGGCAGAATTGCCTTTGGTACGGACTTGAAATTTACCAAAGATTTTACCAAAATTGCCGACAAAAACATGCCAAAATATGCCAAGATTTGCGGATTTTGAGTGAATTGAAGAAATGATGAAAATGGCTGAAAAGCCCATAAATACGGGAGTTTAGAGCAATGATTAAAGTTTTATTCGTATGCCACGGCAATATCTGCCGTTCACCCATGGCAGAGTTTGTTTTAAAAGATATGGTTGAGAAACGTGGCATTAAGGAAGATTTTCACATAGAATCCCGTGCCACAAGTACAGAAGAAATATGGGGAGGAAAAGGCAATCCCATTTATCCTCCTGCGCAAAAAGAACTTAGAAGAAATAATATAGGAAATACAGCCTACACTAACTTTGCAAATAAGAGGGCAAAACAGGTGACAAAGCAGGATTATAATGATTATGATTATTTGCTTTGTGCTGATAATATGAATATCAGAAATACATTAAAGATTGTTGGTGGTGACAGTGACAGAAAGATTCAGCTTTTGTTGGATTTCGCAATTAATGAGAAGCGTCATGGACAGTCAATTGCAGACCCTTGGTATACCGGAAATTTTGGAATTACCTACAATGATATTGTTGAGGGATGCGAAGGACTTTTGGATTTTTTAGGCTATTAGTGCGAAAAAATTATAGAGAACTGTCTAATTAATAAAAGAGGATAAAAAGTTGATTCTAATAACTGATAATATATGTTATACTAACAAATGTTACAGCATTTCGAGATTATGAAAGCACGAAGCACTTCTAATTATAGGTGTTACATGGAACTATACAATTCCGGAGGATATTATGAGTTACGCAGATAAATTATTTAAAGAGATGTGCAGGGACATTCTTGAAAATGGAACTGACACAAAAGGAGAAAAGGTAAGACCTAAATGGGAAGATGGAACACCGGCTTATACCATCAAGAAGTTTGGTGTTGTTCACGAATATGATTTGAGAAAAGAATTCCCGGCAATTACACTTAGAAGAATTGGAATCAAATCAGCTATGGATGAGATTCTTTGGATATATAGTAAGAAGTCGAACAACGTACATGACTTGTCCAGCCACATCTGGGATGCATGGGCTGACAAGGATGGCTCTATAGGAACTGCTTACGGATATGTCATCGGTGAAAAGTTCAATTTTAAAGGCGAGATGATTGATCAAATGGATTATGTGCTCAAGCAACTCAAGGAAACACCATTCAGCAGAAGAATAATGACAAACATGTATCAGTATCATGATCTTGCTACAGGACATCTAGATCCTTGCGCATACTCTATGACTTACAATGTTACAGAAGAAAATGGGCAGCTCGTTTTAAATGGAATTTTAAATCAGCGCTCTCAGGATATATTAGCTGCAAACGGATGGAACACAGTTCAGTATGCCTTACTTCTTATGATGGTGGCACAGGTTTCTGGTATGGTTGCAGGCAAGTTTATTCATGTTATTGCGGATGCACATATTTATGACAGACACGTTCCAATGATCGAGGAACTTCTTGAAAGAGAAGAGTATCCGGCACCAAAGGTAAGACTTAATCCTGAGGTAAAGAACTTCTACGATTTCACAACTGATGACTTAATAATAGAAGATTATCAGTATGGTGAGCAGATTAAGAACATTCCTGTGGCAGTGTAAAAATGCCGGAATAAACAATAAAGTAATATGTTTATAAGATAACGATATAATAATTGTTTAAAGGAGAATTAGATGAATTTAATTTTTTCTGCCGATAGAAATTGGGCTATAGGATTTAAAAATGAATTGTTAATCAGAATTCCGGATGATATGAAGCAGTTTCGCGCAAAAACTACAGGAAATGTTGTGGTTATGGGACGTAAAACTTTGGAGAGTTTCCCAAATAAGAAGCCATTAAAGGACCGTGTAAACATTGTGATTTCAACAAAAAAAGACTACAAAGTGGAAGGAGCTACTGTAGTTCACAGCGTAGAAGAGGCATTAGAAGAATTAAAGCAGTACCCGACAGAAAAAGTATTTATTATCGGTGGCGGAAAGATATACAAGGAATTTTTACCATATTGTGATACTGCTTATGTGACTTATATTGATCACGCTTATGCAGCTGACACTTTCATTCCAAATTTGGACGAATTACAGGATGAATGGGAAATGGTTGAAGAGAGCGAAGAAAATACTTACTTCGATATTGAATATTATTATCGAATTTATAAGAGAAAATAAATGATATCAATAAATAATGGAAATAAAATAATAGAAGTAAGATAATAAGAAGAAAAGATTATAAAATATATAATTGAAATTAGATAAGAAAAATTATTTAAAAAAAACTTGATAGAAGAAATTAATACAGAGAAATTAGATAAGGAAAAATTATAATGAAACAATTGGTAAATAAGTTAATACTAAAGGATAAAACAAAGCACAGAGCAGTTTGGGTAAGCAGATTTTGTACATTCCTTGCCTGTATAGTATTGCTTGCATATGCTTTAATGATGTCCAACGAAAGTATTAATGTCAGCGTTTTCAATACAGTAACTTTTAAATTGTACACAGTTTTAACGGTAGTTTTTTTATCCATAACCGCATTAATGTTGTTTGTTCTTGCAATTCTTGAAGTCGCTGAAATGAAGGTGAATGGAGAGGGCTCGCCTGTTTCAAAACTTATAACTAATTTTATCGGATTATTTGTACTTGTGTTTTTGATTTACAGATTTTTTATGAAGTCAAATGACTCGATCATATCAATCCTCTTATTTTCAGCAGGGATTTCCATAGCAAATCTTGGAGTAGATTATTGGAAGAGAGATCCGGTTAAAATTGCAAAACTGGAACAGATGGAAAGAGAAAATAAATAGAAATAAAGTTTTAGGACCTAATCACGCATTAGGTCTTTTTTCATATACTAAATAATAAAAAATATAGGTTGTTTTATGGTTGTTAAGATGCAGACGGACAGTGAGAGTACAGGCCGACTTCAGGTAAATGTAACCGGAGACAATAATGAACCAATTCAAAATGCTACAGTCAGAGTAATAAGAGATTATGATGGTACAGACGTAAGTCAACAATTGATAAATAAACTAAATAGGAATATCAGTTTGGATAATCAATTAGACGGAAGAAATGATGGAAGTGCATATTATAATTTAAATGGAAGAAACGATAGGGATGAGTATGTTAATATAAATGAAACGGTAGTGGAAAATGTTGAAACTGATGAATCGGGGCAAACAGATGAACTTAATTTGGAGGCACCGGATATTTCACTGAGTCTTGATGAAAGTAATGAAATAAGACCTTATTCAAAATATACAATTATCGTTTCAGCACTGGGTTTTGAATCAGAAATAATAATAGGTGCAGAAATACTGCCTGATATTTTGGCAATTTGTAATGTAAAACTGTTAAGCGTGCAGAAAAATGATAATGATATTTATGGAGATGCTGATATTAATAGTGGTAATGACATAGATACAGATATAGAGACAGATAATTATATAAATAATGATACAAATTATGATGGCGTTTCTGTTATCATCGATATTCCTCCGCATACACTTTACGGTGATTATCCGCCAAAAGAAATGGAACCTGAGATTTCACAGATGGGAGAACCAGGTGAGATTGTACTGAGCAGAGTTGTTATTCCGCAGACTATTGTGGTACATGACGGAGTGCCTTCTGATTCTTTGGCACCAAATTATTTTGTACCATATAAAGACTATATAAAAAATGTTGCATCAAGTGAAATTTATGCTACCTGGCCACGTGCAGCTATAGAGGCAAATGTTCTTGCAATAATGTCATTTACATTAAACAGAGTTTACACGGAATATTATAGAAATAGTGGGTATGATTTTACAATAACTTCTTCAACAGCTTACGACCAGAAATGGATTTACGGACGAAATGTTTTTGAACCAATAAGTGTGGTTGTAGATAATATTTTCAATCAATATCTTTCAAGACCGAATGTAAGACAACCGATTCTGGCTCAATATTGTGATGGAAAAAAAGTCACATGTCCAAACCGCCTTAGTCAGTGGGGAGCATGCAACCTTGCACAACAGGGATATTCAGCTTTGGAAATTCTCAAATATTATTATGGAAATACTATTTATATCAATTCAGCTGAGCAGATTTCCGGAATTCCGGCGTCCTGGCCACGAGTGAATCTTTCTGTCGGATCAAGGGGTGAAAAAGTAAGACAGATGCAGGAACAGTTATTTACAATTGCGAAGGTGTATTCGGCAATACCTCTAATCAGCGTGGATGGAATTTTTGGCGAACAGACCCAGGGAGCAGTGCGACAGTTTCAGAGAATTTTTAACTTGCCTGTAACGGGAATTGTTGATTTTGCAACCTGGTATAAAATTTCACAGATTTATGTTGGGATTGAAGGATTGCAAATTTAATGATCGGTGAAAGAACAAAAAAGTGAAAGAGCTTTTTTGAAATAGAAATATGAAATTAAATAGAAATATGAAATTAAATAAAAATATGAAATAAATATTTTAAAGTAAAAGAATGTAATTGAATGTAACAATAAACAAATTAAAAAAATAATTAACTATTTGAAAAATCTGTATTGAAAAATGAATAAAGTTTTGGTATAATTCTATCAATTTGAGCAAAAATCAATAAATAGATTTAAATATAAGTTCAAATTGCAAAAATAATATCATATTACGAAAGGAACATGAACTAATGAATGCATTTCTTATTTTGGAAGACGGCACAGTCTACAAGGGAAAATCAATAGGGTCCACAAGAGAAGTTATCAGTGAGATTGTTTTTAACACTTCAATGACTGGTTATTTGGAAGTTCTGACTGATCCTTCATATGCAGGGCAGGCAGTTGTTATGACTTATCCACTTATTGGTAATTACGGAATATGTCATCAGGACAAAGAATCTTTAAAACCATGGCCGGATGGTTATATTGTAAAAGAGTTAAGCAGAATCCCAAGCAATTTCAGAAGCGAGGACACTATTCAACATTTCTTAGAGGAGCATGATATTCCAGGTATCTGTGGAATTGACACAAGAGCTCTTACAAAAAGACTTCGTGAAATCGGTACTATGAACGGTATGATTACAACGAATGAAAATTATGATATCAATGAAATTATCCCAAAATTAAAAGCATATTCACCTACAGGTGTTGTTAAAAAAGTTACATGTTCAGAAAAAAGTGTGTTGCAGGGTGACGGATTTAATGTGGCATTATTAGACTTTGGTGCAAAGAATAATATAGCAAAATCATTAAATGACAGAGGTTGCAACGTGACAATCTATCCTGCAGAAACACCTGCAGAAGATATTATTTCATCTAATCCTGATGGAATAATGCTCTCAAACGGACCTGGAGATCCAAAGGAATGTACATACATTATTGAGCAGATAAAGAAATTATATGATACAGATATTCCTATTTTTGCAATTTGTCTCGGACATCAGCTTATGGCACTTGCCACAGGAGCTGACACAAAGAAAATGAAATATGGTCACAGAGGTGGCAATCATCCTGTAAAAGATTTAGATAGTGGAAGAGTTTATATTTCTTCTCAGAATCATGGATATATGGTTGATGGAGATACTGTTAATCCTGAGGTGGCAAAGGTAGCATTTATTAATGTAAATGATAAGACTGTAGAGGGCCTTAGATATAAGAACAAAGATATCTTTACAGTTCAGTTCCATCCGGAAGCATGTCCGGGACCACAGGATTCTAACCTGTTGTTTAACGAATTTATACAGATGATGGAGGGAAAGAAGAATGCCTAAGAATCAAAGTATTAAAAAAGTATTAGTAATCGGTTCAGGTCCAATCGTTATCGGACAGGCGGCAGAGTTTGATTATGCAGGAACACAGGCGTGCCGTTCCCTCAAAGAAGAAGGAATTGAAGTTGTACTTTTAAATTCTAACCCTGCAACAATCATGACAGACGGCGACATAGCTGACAAGGTTTACATTGAGCCACTTACACTTAAAGCATTAGAAAAAATTATAATAGAAGAAAAGCCTGACAGTATTCTTCCAACTCTTGGAGGACAGGCAGGACTTAATCTTGCAATGGAAATTGCAGAGACAGGTTTCCTTGAGGAACATGGAGTAAAACTTATCGGTACTACTCGTGAGACTATCAAAAAAGCAGAGGACAGACTTGAATTCAAAGAGACTATGGAGAAGATTGGCGAGCCATGTGCACCATCTTTGGTTGTTGAAAATGTTGAAGATGGTATTGCATTCTCAAACAAGATTGGATATCCGGTTGTACTTAGACCTGCTTACACATTAGGTGGAAGCGGTGGCGGTATCGCAAAGAATCAGGCAGAACTTGTTGAGATTCTTGAAAATGGTTTGAGACTCAGCCGTGTAGGACAGGTTTTGGTTGAGAGATGTATCGCAGGATGGAAAGAGATTGAGTACGAAGTGATGCGTGACGGTGCAGGAAACTGCATCACCGTATGTAACATGGAAAATATCGATCCTGTTGGAGTTCATACAGGTGACTCAATCGTAGTTGCTCCTTCTCAGACACTTGGGGATAAAGAGTATCAGATGCTTCGTACATCTGCATTAAATATTATTAACGAGTTAAATATTACAGGTGGATGTAACGTGCAGTACGCACTTCATCCGGAAAGTTTTGAGTATTGTGTAATCGAGGTTAACCCACGTGTGAGCCGTTCTTCAGCGCTTGCTTCAAAGGCAACAGGTTACCCAATAGCCAAGGTTGCAGCAAAGATTGCTCTTGGATATACACTTGATGAAATCAAAAACGCAATCACTCAGAAGACTTACGCAAGTTTTGAGCCTACACTTGACTACTGTGTAGTAAAGATGCCTAGACTTCCATTTGATAAATTTATCATGGCCAGCAGAAAACTTACTACTCAGATGAAGGCTACAGGTGAAGTTATGAGTATCTGCGATAACTTCGAAGGTGCTCTTATGAAGGCAATTCGTTCATTAGAGCAGCATGTAGAAAGTCTTCTTGATTATGATTTCACATCACTTGATGATGAGGAACTCGAAGATATGCTTCATAAAGTTGATGACAGACGTATCTGGGTAATCGCTGAAGCATTGAGAAGAGGATTCTCATATGAGATGATTCATGAAATTACAAAGATTGATTTATGGTTTATTGATAAATTGGCAATTCTTGTAGAGATGGAAAATGCTCTCAAAAATGAAGAGATTACTCCTGAACTTCTTGCGGAAGCAAAGAGAATTGAGTTCCCGGATACAGTTATTTCCAAACTTTCAGGAAAGTCTGTTGATGAAATTAAGCAGATGAGAAAAGATAATGGAATAGTTGCAGCTTACAAGATGGTTGATACTTGTGCAGCTGAGTTTGAGGCAGCAACACCATATTATTATTCTGTGTATAAGGGAGAAAACGAGGCTGTTGAAACAAAGCCTGAAAAGAAAGTTCTCGTTCTTGGTTCCGGCCCTATCAGAATCGGTCAGGGTATCGAGTTTGACTACTGTTCGGTTCATTCAACATGGGCATTTAAAGAAGAAGGTTATGAGACAGTTATTATAAATAATAACCCTGAGACAGTTTCAACTGACTTTGATATCGCGGATAAGCTTTACTTTGAGCCGCTCACTCCTGAAGATGTTGAGAATATTGTTAATATTGAAAAGCCTGACGGAGCAGTTGTACAGTTTGGTGGACAGACAGCTATTAAACTTACAGAAGCTCTTATGAAGATGGGAGTTCCAATTCTTGGAACAAAGGCAGAAGATGTTGACGCTGCAGAAGACAGAGAACTCTTTGATGAGATTCTTGAAAAATGTCAGATTCCAAGACCTACAGGCGGAACTGTATTTACATGCGAGGAAGCACAGAAGGTTGCAAACTCACTTGGATATCCGGTTCTTGTAAGACCTTCATACGTTCTTGGTGGGCAGGGAATGCAGATTGCAACATGTGATGAAGAAGTTGCTGAATTTATGGAAATCATCAACAGAATTGCACAGGATCATCCAATTCTTGTAGATAAGTATCTTCAGGGAACAGAGGTTGAGGTTGATGCAATCTGTGACGGAGAGAATATTCTTATTCCTGGTGTTATGGAGCATATTGAAAGAGCCGGAGTTCACTCTGGTGACAGTATTTCAGTATATCCTGCACAGACATTGTCACAGGAAATTATCGATACAATCGAAGAGTACACAAGAAGACTTGCAATGGCACTTCATGTAAAGGGAATGATTAACATTCAGTTCATTGTATGCGATGGAAGAGTATATGTAATTGAGGTTAACCCACGTTCTTCAAGAACAGTTCCTTATATTAGTAAGGTAACAGGTATTCCGATTGTTAAGCTTGCAACAAAAGCAATTATTGGAAAGAAGATTACAGAAATGGGTTACGAGCCCGGACTTCAGAAGAATGCAGATTACATTGCAATCAAGATGCCTGTATTCTCATTTGAAAAGATTCGTGGTGCGGATATCAGCCTTGGACCTGAAATGAAATCGACAGGTGAGTGCCTTGGTATTTCAAAAGACTTCCATGAGGCATTGTATAAAGCCTTCCTCGGAGCCGGCGTAGTACTTCCAAAGCATAAGAAGCTCATCGTAACTGTTAAGGACGCAGACAAAGAAGAAGTTACACCATTGATCAAACGTTTCGAAGCACTTGGATACGAAATCTATGCTACAAGAAGTACAGCAGACCATCTCAGAAAGAACGGTGTTGATGCAATCAAAGTAAACAAGATTCATCAGGAAGCACCAACAGTAATGGACTTACTTTTAGAGCATAAGATAGACATTGTAATCGATACACCTACACAGGGTAGAGACAAGAGTAGAGACGGATTCTTAATCAGACGTACATCAATCGAAACAGGCGTAAACTGCTTCACAAGTTTAGATACTGTAGATGCTTTGCTCACAAGTTTAGAGAGCGATGCTAAGAATCACCTGTCATTAGTCGATATCGCAAAGATTGCTAAGAGATAGGAAAGATTAAAAACATTAAAGTGCAGATATCACAAATGTTGTGAATATTTAGGGATTTATAAATTGAGCCCCTCCTTACTGGGATAACCAGTAAGGAGGGGCTTTTTGGTATAAGATAATTGAGAAAGCATAGCAAAAGAAGGCGAGCTGAGATAAAAGAAGATAAATTGAGATAAAATCATATTGAAACTATATATAATATGTTGTATACTATACCGTAGAATGTGCCACATAATATATGTGTGGCACTGTATGGAATTAATTAAAAGTAAAAATAATTCTTGTGCATACGAAACTAAAGAAAACATCAAAATCATCTGATATGAACAAAACATGAGAACATACGAAAACAAATAAAATGCCAAAATCATCTGATGTGAATAAAGCATGAGAACATACGAAAACAAAAAAATGCCAAAATCATTTGTAGGGAATAAAGCATGAGAACATACGAAAACAAATAAAATGTCAAAATCATCTGATATGAATGAAACATGAGAACATACGAAAACAAATAAAATGCCAAAATCATCTGTAGGGAATAAAGCATGAGAACATACGAAAACAAATAAAATGCCAAAATCATCTGTAGGGAATAAAGCATGAGAACATACG